>Ga0207828_100251_pt1 | contig 29883 bp, 28 predicted proteins | sample TtaePargueraPR_11_FD_187276 | JGI IMG/M metagenome (GOLD analysis project Ga0207828, IMG submission 187276) | Aerobic enrichment media microbial communities from Bioluminiscent Bay, La Parguera, Puerto Rico - Tt and P2 (3) (SPAdes) | ecosystem: Environmental > Aquatic > Marine > Unclassified ...
TGGGTGGAAATGAAAATCGTCACCCCCTGATCACGCGAAAGCTCGACCAGCAATTCCCAGAACCCGTCACGCGCCACCGGATCAACGCCCGATGTTGGTTCATCCAGAATAAGGATTTCCGGGCTGTGAATGATCGCCACCGCCAGTGACAGGCGTTGACGCACACCAAGCGGCAAGCGTTCGCTCAGATCATCCAGATAGTTGCCAAGTCCGAACCGTTTCGAAAGTTCCTCGATCCTTGGTTTGATCTTGTCCTTGGGCAAATGAAACAGATGCGCATGCAGCTCAAGGTTCTGCATCACGGTCAGTTCGGAATACAGCGAAAAGGCCTGGCTCATATAGCCAACCCGGTTACGAAGCGCGATATCCTGTCCATCGACCGGTTTGCCAAACAGTTCGGCCGTGCCTTCGGACGCACTCAAAAGCCCGGTCAGCATCTTCATGGTCGTGGTCTTGCCGCAACCGTTCGACCCCAGAAATCCGAAAATCTCGCCTTTCTCGATCCGGAAACTGACATCATCAACGGCGGTAAAATCACCGAATTTCTTGGTCAGGTGCTCGGCAACAATCGCTGGCGTGTCGCCGTGAACGGTGCGTTCGGGAATGTTCAGTTCATGATGGTCTTTGCGCTGCTCTTCGGGCAAAAGCGCGATAAAGGCTGCCTCAAGCGTATCAGTCCCGGTGCGCTGCAAAATCTCGTCTGCCGTCCCGGTCGCCAGCACCTTGCCATCATTCATTGCAATCAATCGGTCAAAGCGCGCCGCCTCATCCATATAGGCGGTGGCGACCAGCACCGTCATCCCGCTTTGGGTTTCGCGGATGGCATCAATCAATTGCCAGAACTGCTGACGTGACAGCGGATCAACCCCGGTCGTCGGTTCGTCCAAAATCAGGATATCCGGGTCATGGATCAGAGCACAACAAAGCCCAAGCTTCTGCTTCATCCCGCCCGAAAGCTTGCCTGCCGGGCGCGCGGTAAACGGATCAAGCCCGGTCGCCTCAACCAGCCTTGCAATGCGTTCATCGCGCTCGCGCTTGCCCTGACCAAACAGGCGGCCAAAGAATTCAAGGTTCTCGCGCACTGTCAGATCCATATAAAGGTTCTTGCCAAGCCCCTGGGGCATATAGGCAATGCGCGGCAGGATCGCGTTGCGATGCTTGGCATCTTTCATCGATCCGCCAAGCGTCTCGACGTCCCCGTCCTGCACCTTGCGCGCCCCCGATATCAGGGCAAGCGCGCTTGATTTGCCAACCCCGTCCGGGCCAATGAAGCCAACGGTCTGACCTCCCGGGATTTCAAGGCTAATCTTATCAAGGGCGACCACCTTGCCATAGCGGTGCGACACCGCGTTAAGGCGCACGGCAAACCCGGATGCACCCTCAATGTTTTCGGTGTTGTCCACCATAATGCGACGCTCTATTGCGCGGTCTGACGCAGGGTCGCGTCATCAGGAACATTCGGGGCGAAGGCATCGGGCCAATCATTATGATCGGCCAGCATGATATAGGCCTCACCGGGCAGGCCGGTTTTCACCCGCTTGATATGCTCTTTAAGCAATTCCGGGTCGATCTGCACCTTGACGCGAAACATCAATTTGTCACGTTCAGCACGGGTTTCGACCTCGCGCGGGGTAAATTGCGCATCATCGGCAACAAACGATACCTTGGCCGGCACGACAACGCTTGGCGCGGCATCAAGGATGATGCGCGCTTCATTGCCCACAAAGGCCAAACCGGCCTGTCGGGTCGGCAGGAACACATTCATATAAACATCGGTCAGATCAATCATGGTGATCACCGGACCGCCACCGGCCAAAACCTCGCCCGGTTCGGCAAGCCGGTATTGCACGCGCCCGTCACGCGGTGCTTTCAGAACGGAATCATCAATCTGCACTTCAATGCCGTCAAGCTGGGCGGTTGCCGCGACAACATTCAGACGCGCACTGTTCAGGCGCGCATTCGCCGCCTCAAGTGCTGCCTTGGCAACATCGCGGTCGGCACGCCGCTGATCGACTTCCTGTTGGGAAATGTTCTTGTTTTTCACAAGTTCTTCGGCACGCGAAAGCTGCTGTTCGGCCAGCGAAAGCTCGCTCTTGCGCTGCACGATTTGCGCTTCGGCCTCGGCAATGCCTTGCTTGGCACTGGCAACCTCGGCGCGCGCACGTGCGCGGCTTGTCATCAGTTCGGCGGTGTCCATCCGGGCCAGAACCTGCCCACGGCTGACCTGATCGCCTTCCTGAACCAGCACTTCCTCAACCCGACCGGCATACTTGGTCGCAACCCGGACTTCCTCGGCCTCGATCCGTCCGTTGCCCGATGCGATATATTCCGGAAGGTCCGATTGCTGCGCGCGCCAATAGGCATATCCACCCCCGGCAGCAGCGACAATCAACACAAGAACGATCAACACAGCACGCAAGCTTTTCATTCCATTCTCCGAAAACGGGGCGGACCAAGGCAGGGCGTTGGCAGGCCGGGACGGGTTTGTTGACGTCGTCAATCCATCTGACCAAAAGTCACCTGTCTTTGCAACGCAGCAATTTCTGGAATGATCCTAGATGATTGAGATTGGCCGGGCTTTGATGTTGCGCAATCTTTTTTGAAAACCAGTTGCCGGTTTCAGACGTTTAAGTGAATGGTTGCGATTGTTCCGCGCGTTTCGGCTATATTGCGCGACGCCTCATTTATTTTCAAAGGATTGTCTGTCCGGTGCTGTTTTTTCACATCAATGTTGCTCTTGCCTGTTTGTATGTTCTTGTGCGTCACGTGCGCTATCTGGCATGGCCGCGCTGGGCGAAGATCAGTTTTGGCGTGCTTTTGCTGATCGGATCCCAGCATCATCTGTATTCCCGCATTGCCTTTGGCAGCATGTTCTTGCCGGAATTCCCGCAGCCAGTTGTTGTTGCCATCAACGTTGCATTTGGCGTGATTTTCTTTCTTGTCTGGTTCCAGCTTGCCTATGACCTGATCGGTCTTTTGCTGCGCTGGGTGATCCTGCGCCGAAAGCAGCACCCGCCCAAAATGCTGCGGACCGTCATGTCCTTTGCCGCCATCGCACTGGCCTGCTTTGGCGTCGCCCAATCCATGCGTGTGCCCGACGTCAAGGAGATGGATGTCACCATCCGCGATCTGCCTGACCGGTTTGATGGCTATCGCATGGTCCAGCTGACCGATCTTCACATCAGCAAGCTCTATGACCGCCTCTGGGTGGCCGAGGTGGTCGAAAAAACCAACGCCCTTGATGCCGATCTGATCGTGATCACCGGCGATCTCATCGATGGCGAACTGCCTTTGCGCTATGATGATGTGCAGCCGCTTCATGATCTTGTCGCCCCTGATGGCGTCATCACCATTCCGGGCAACCATGAATATTATTTTGGCTATGAAAACTGGATGCGCCATTTTGGCGGGCTCAATATGCTGACCCTTGAAAACGACCATATCGTGCTGGATCGGGATGGCGATCAACTGACTATCGCCGGGGTCACTGATCTTCGCGCTGGCAACACGGATCGTCCCGAACCCGATGTCGCCAAGGCGCTTGAAGGCAGCCCGCAAAACGCCCCCGTGATCCTGCTTGATCACCAACCGAAAATGGCCCGCGATGCCGCCCCGCTGGGTGTTGACCTGCAACTTTCCGGCCATACCCATGGCGGCATGGTATGGGGCTTTGACAATATCGTTGCGATGCTCAATGGCGGCTTTGTGTCTGGCATGTATGACATTGGCGACATGCAGCTTTACGTCAATAACGGCACCGCCCAATGGCCCGGCTTTGCCATCCGGGTTGGCGTGCCCGGCGAAATCACCGTGATCACGCTTCGCAAGGGCTAGAATAAAGAACGGCGTCCCGAGAACTCAGGACGCCGTTTTCCGTGCGGTGGCACAAGGGGAGGGGCGAGAGGCTTGACGGGGCCTAGCGCGCAACGCACGCCTTCACGGCATCACCAATGATCGAAATGCCCTGATCAAGTTCCTCGGAGCTGATGGTCAGTGGCGGGGCAATGCGGAACACGCCACCCATGCCCGGCATCTTGACGATATTCATGCTCAATCCGCGCTTGAACGCCTCGGCCATGATGGCCGCCCCCATATCGTGATCGGGTTCGCGATTACCAGACTCCTTGATGATCTCCATCCCCAAAAGCAACCCGCGTCCGCGCACATCCCCGACGCAAGGGTATTGATCCTTAATCTGGGACAAGCCTTCAAAAAGCTGCGCGCCCATCTGGCTGGCGCGTGCGACAAGTTTTTCGTCGCGCACCACATCCAGAACCGTCAACCCAACCGCGGCGGGCAGGGGGTCGGAAACATGGGTGGTATAGAACAAAAAGCCTTTTTCATAGGCGGCCTGTTCGATCTCGGGCGTGGTCATCACAGCCGAAAGCGGCAATCCTGCCCCGATGGTTTTGGACAATGTCAGGATATCGGGCGTCACGCCATCGCGCTGAAAGGCAAACATATCGCCGGTGCGGCCGATGCCGGTTTGCGCCTCATCCAAAATCAACAGCATCCCGCGCTCTTCGCATTTCTTCTTAAGGGCGGCGAGGTAGCCCTTCGGCAGTTCAAGGATCCCGCCGCTCGATAAGATCGGCTCGGCGACGAATGCCGCCAGATTGCCGGTCGATTGCGCATCCAAAAGCTCGAACGCGTCATCAAGCTCCGTCTGCCAGTCAAGCGACCCGTCAGGATGCTTGAAACGCGGGCGAAATGCATTGGGCGCGGGAATGGCAAAGGATCCGACGGCGGCGGGGCCATATCCCTTGCGCCCGGCACTATAGGTTGCCGATGCCGCCACCCCGGTCATGCCGTGCCAGCTTTTGGAAAAGGCCACGATCTCATGCTTGCCGGTCACAAGCTTTGCCATCCGAATGGCGGCTTCGTTGCTTTCGGCCCCGGTCGACAGGAACAGAACCTTTTCAAGCCCCGGCGCAAGGGCGGCCAACCGTTCGGCAAGCTCCACCACCGGGCGGGTCAGCATGCTGCTAAACAGATGTGCGACGGTTTCGACCTGCCGCTGCACGGTCTCGACAACGCGCGGATGGCCATGCCCGAGAACCGCAGACATTTGACCGGAGGTGAAATCAAGGATCGCGCGGCCATCGGCGTCAAAAACGTATGATCCCTTGGCGCGTTCGATGATCGCCGGATCAAACGGGCTGCCATACCGGATCAGGTGGTTATTTGCGCTTTCCCAAAAGGCGGCGTCATCATTGCGTGACATGATCTTTTCCCTGCGTTGATCGCTTCATGTGATGGGAAAAGCCTATCTTGTGGCGCGCAAGCGGTAAAATTGATAATGCTTATACTCAGATATCAAAAATATTGATGCCTATTTATCGACGGAGCCCCGGATGCAGGCGCTGCTTGATCTTAAATTGCTGACAACCTTCGTTCGCGCTGCCCATGCCGGCACGCTGAGTGCCGCCGCCATTCAGGTCGGGCGCACCCAATCAACCGTCACCATGCAGATCCAGCGCCTTGAAGATGCGCTGGGCCACAGCCTGTTTCATCGCTCGGGCAGTGGGGTGCGGCTCACCGGGGCGGGGGAGCGGTTTCTGGGCTATGCCGAACGTATCCTGCGCCTGCATGATGATGCGGTTTCAAGCTTTTCGGATCAGGGATTGCGCGGTGCGATCACCTTTGGCTGCCCCGAGGATTACCTGATCGCCTTTTTCCCGGCCCTGCTCAAAAGCTTCGGCGCCATTCATCGCGATATTGAAATCCGGGTGGTGTCGGCCCCGACGCCGGAATTGCAGAAACTCCTGCATGCGCGTCAGATCGATATGGCGCTGGTCTCGACCCCGGATATCGCGCCGGGGGGTGACTTCATCCGCACCGAACAACTCGCCTGGGTCGGCAGCAAACCGACGCTGGAACTGCATGATTTCAACCAGAATACCGACCAGCAAAACCCGATCCCGCTGGCACTGGCCGCCGCCAACGCCCTTGATCATCGATCCGCCCGCGATGCGATGGATGGCACCAAGCTGCCCTACCAAATCGCCTATGCCAGCAACAGTCTGGCGGGCCTGATTGCGGTGACCCGCTCGGGCTTGGCGATCAGTGTCATGATGCAAAAGGCGGTGCCGAGTGATCTTTTCATCCTGAAATCGCCGCTGCCACCTTTGCCGAAACTGGGCCTGCGCGTCCTGAAATCCGAGATTAATCCAAGCCCGGCCACGGATGCATTCGCCGATCACATCGCCAAGATGCTGCCGTTTCTTTGAGGGGGGGCGTGGGGTAGGTCAGGTTTGCAAACCGGCACAACGTGCGGTGTTGCGGACATGGGCCTGCATTTCGCGCCGGGCGCGTTCGGCGTCATTATCGCGCAGGGCGGCGATGATTTTGCGATGTTCGCCGATGGAGGCGCGCATGCGTTCCGGGTCGGTGATCGGGATCGGCTGGCGCTGGGTTTCGGTGATCTTGTCGCGCACCGCCTGATAAAGTTCGCGCATCATGCTGTTGGAGCATGCCTCGACAATCGTTGCATGGAATTCCAGATCGGCCTCGACATTGGCAATCAGGTCCTGCTCGGCCCAGCATTTTTCCATGCGGTTGGTCGCGTCTTCCATCGCCTCAAGCTGGGTCGCAGTCAGGCGGCCACAGGCCAGGGCTGCGATTTCACTTTCAAGGATCATGCGTGTCTGGAACACATCAAAAACACTGTGGCTTTCCGAATAGCGCCACGGTGCCATGTCGGCTTTGCTGCGACTCTCCGGGTCGGTCACAAAGGTGCCGCGCCCGGCTTCGGTCTTGATCAGGCCAAGGGTTTCAAGGGTCAGAAGTGCTTCGCGCAAGGAAGCCCGGGAAATGCCGAATTTCTGCGCGAATTCGCGCTGGGATGGAATTTTGTCGCCCGGCGTCAGTTCCCCATTCTGGATCATGTCCTGAATTTGGCGTGCGACCGTTTGCGGCAGCGGCGTGCGGTTGAACATTCCCTCGTGTCCTTCTTGCGTATTTTTTGCTCAGTTGTCGGTATCAAAGCAAATCTGACTCATTTTTGCACAAACAATCTTGCACGTATCATCCAAATATGTTTGTCTGGCCTGACTGGTCTGACCAGTTAGACCAGACGTATCTCAGGGTAGGCTAAAAACACAAGGAAATCATAATGAAGTTTCTAAACTTTCTGACGTCCAGCGTCGTTGGCGGCGTTCTTGCCGTGTCCTCACTGGCATCCGCAAACGCAGCAGACCTGACCGTTGGCGCCAATATCGGCAACGTGCCGTGGGAATTCGAAGAAGCTGACGGCACCGTGGTCGGTTTCGAAGTCGATCTTGTCAATGAAATCGCAAGCCGCCTTGGCAAATCGGTCGAGTTCGTCAACATCCCGTTCAACGGCCTGTTCCCGGCGGTTCAGTCGGGCCGGATCGACATGGCGGTATCCTCGATCACCATCACCGACAAACGTCTGGAATCTGTCACCTTCGCACAGCCATACTATGACAGTGACCAGTCCCTGACCGCCACCGCAGAAGGCGGCGTCACCGGGCTTGCTACCATGGATGGCAAGGTTGTTGGTGTTGATACCGGCTCCACGGGCGATATGTGGGTAACCGCAAATGGCGGCGAATACGGCATTGCCGATGTCCGCCGTTACGAAGGCCTGTCGCCCGCCATGCTTGATCTGCAGGCCGGTCGTATTGACGGCTATGTAAGCGACATCCCGGCACTGCTGTATTACGTCAAGGACAAGCCGGCCCTTAAAGTGGTCGAGCGCATCACGACGGGTGAAAAATACTCGATCATGTTTAACAAGGATGCCGCACTCGCAACCGAAGTTAACGACGTTATCACCGAGCTGAAAAAAGAAGGCTTCATCGCCGGTCTGCATGAAACCTGGTTCGGCGCAACGCCGGAAGACACCACCTCGACCGTTCAGGTCCTTGATATGCCGACCCTTAAATAATCGCGCATATCGCTGATCATCCCTGCCGACGATACCAATCCTTTTTCGGTGTCGTCGGCGGGGCAACCTGACCTGGTGGTAAAATGGATTTATTTTCGACTTTCTTTAACATTCCCGTCCTGATGCAAAGCCTGCCGCAGCTTATGAACGGCCTGCTGGTGACCATCGGTATTGGCGCAACCAGCATCATTGCCGGTTTGATCGGTGGCCTGTTTCTGGCCGTGCTGCGGCTCTATGCCGGGCCGGTGGTGACCGGGCTTGTGCGGGCCTATATCGATGTCTTCCGCTCGATCCCGCTTCTGGTGTTGCTGATCATTGTTTATTACGCGCTGCCCTTTGTCGGTATTCGCCTGTCGCCATTCTTCTCGGCCGTAACAGCACTGACACTGGTGTCCGCGGCCTACACGGCGGAAATCTTCCGCGCCGGTATCGAAGCCATCCCAAAGGGCCAGTTTGAAGCCTCCGCCGCACTCGGTCTTTCAAACCGCTATATCATGACCGATGTCATCCTGCCGCAGGCGATCCGCATCGTTATCCCGCCGCTGACCAATAACTGCATCAACGTTCTTAAGGACACCGCCCTGGCATCGGTTGTTGCCATGCCCGACCTGCTCAAACAGGCGACCCAGGCACAGGCACTTGCCGCCAACCCGACGCCGTTGATTGGCGCTGCTGTGATCTATCTGATCCTGCTGTTGCCGATGGTCCGCTTTGTCGCGCGCCTTGAAAAACGTTTTAGCCGCGGGAGAAGCTGATGAAAGCGCCATTGATCAAAATTTCCAACCTGCGCAAGACCTATGGCAATTTCGTTGCCCTGCACGGCATTGACCTTGAAATCACCCAAGGAGAAGTGCTGTGCGTCGTTGGCCCATCGGGATCGGGCAAATCAACGCTGATCCGTTGCATCAACCATCTCGAACCGTTTGAAGACGGCAGTGAAATCACCGTTGATGGCATTCCGGTGCGTCCGGGGCCTGACCTTGATCAGGTGCGGGCCGAAGTCGGCATGGTGTTTCAATCGTTCAACCTGTTTCCGCACATGACCGTGCTGCGCAATGTCATGCTGGCCCCGATCCGGGTGCGCAAAATGTCGGAAGCTGATGCCGAAAAACGCGCCCGCGATCTGCTGGAGCGTGTTGGCATTTCGGTTCAGGCCGACAAATACCCGGCCCAGCTTTCAGGCGGGCAGCAACAACGCGTTGCCATCGCCCGCGCCCTTGCCATGGAACCGCGCGTTTTGCTGTTTGATGAACCAACCTCCGCCCTTGATCCCGAAATGGTCGGCGAGGTTTTGGATGTCATGAAAAAGCTCGCCGGGACCGGGGTCACCATGGTCGTGGTCACCCATGAAATGGGCTTTGCCCGCCAGGTCGCGGACCGCGTCCTGTTCATGGATGGTGGCGCGATTATCGAGGCCGGAACGCCAAGCGAAATATTCGATACGCCCAAGGAAGAACGCACACGGGATTTCCTCCACGCCGTTCTCGATCATTAATAACAAAACCAGAAACTCGGAGGATGCCTTCAATGGCACCACAACGTACCCTTGATATGGACTATGTCCAAAGCCAGTTTCCCGCCCTTGCCAATGGCTGGACCTTTTTTGACAATGCCGGCGGATCGCAAATCCTGACCAAGGCCTTGGATCGCATCAACAGCTTCCTGCTTGATCGCAATGTGCAGATCGGCGGGTCCTACGAAGTCTCCCAAAAGGCGGCAGAGGCATTGATGGATGCCCGCAAGGCTGCTGCCCAGTGGGTGAACGCTTCGCGGCCAGAGGAAATCATTTTCGGCCCGTCAACCACGGTACTGCTGCAAAACCTTGCACGCGCCATGCGCAGCCAGTTCCAGCCGGGTGACGAGATTGTCGTCACCATCGGCGATCATGAAAGCAATATCGGCCCGTGGGTCGCGCTTGAGGAATTTGGCATCAATCTCCGCTTCTGGGAACCTGATGTCACCACCGGGCGTCTGCATCTTGATGGCCTGAAAGCGGTCATGAGCGACAAGACCAAACTGGTCTGCGTGACGCACGTTTCCAACATCATTGGCGAGATCAATCCGATCCGCGAATTTGCCGATTACGCCCATGCCAAGGGTGCCAAAATCTGCATTGATGCCGTGGCTTATGCGCCGCACCGCGCCGTGGACGTTCAGGCCTTTGACGCCGACTATTATGTCTTTAGCCTCTATAAGACCTACGGCCCGCACGGGGCGCTGATGTATGGCAAATATGACCTGCTGCTCGAACTTGATACGCTTTATCATTATTTCTACGGCAAGGACAAAGTCCCCGGAAAGCTCGAGCCCGGCAACCCAAGCTACGAAATGGCCTATTCCGTCTGCGGCATTGTCGAATATCTGGTCGAACTGGGTGAAAAGGCCATGGGAGACAAGTCCGGCACCGGCAGCACACGCGATAAAATCGTTGCTGCCTATGACGCCATCACCAATCAGGAAAACGACCTCACCGAACGCTTGCTGCGTTACCTGCGTGGGCGCAATGATTGCGTCATCATCGGGCAGGATGACAACCGCGACGGCACGCGCATTCCGACCATTGCGTTTCGCTTTGATAACCGCAATGCCGAGGATATCTGCAAGGCAATTGACAAGGAAAACATCGCCATTCGCTTTGGCGATTTCCATTCCCGCCGTCTGGTCGAATATATGGGGTTGTCTGATAATGCTGGCGTCGTGCGCGTTTCAATGGTGCACTACAACACAATTGACCAGGTGGACCGACTAACTGCGGCGTTTGACCGTCTGCTTGCGACGACCAATCAATAAGGGGGCAGGGGCCACATCATGCAGTTTGACCGCATCATCAAAAACGGCACCATCGTCACCGCCAGCGACACCTATGTGGCCGACCTTGGCATCACCGATGGCAAGATTTCTGCCATCGCTGCCAACCTCACGGGTGCTGATGACATTGTCGACGCCACCGGGCTTTATATCATGCCCGGCGGGATCGACAGCCACGTCCATATTGATCAGCCATCTGGCGACGGCATCGTCATGGCCGATGATTTCGAAAGTGGCACGCGTTCGGCTGCCATTGGTGGCAATACCTCGATTCTGGCATTCTGCATGCAGGAAAAGGGCGACAGCCTACGTCATTCGCTCGATGTCTATCACGCCAAGGCGGATGGCAAATGCCACATTGATGTGGCGTTTCATATGATCGTCACCGACCCGACGCCCTCTGTGCTGGGTCAGGAGCTCCCGGCCCTGGTCGAGGACGGCTATACATCGTTTAAGGTTTTCATGACCTATGAAAACCTGCGTCTGCGCGATGATGAAATCCTTGAAACGCTAAGTGCCGCCAAAAACACCGGCGCGCTGGTGCTGGTTCATTGCGAAAACGAAGACGCCATTCGCTTCCTGATCGGGCAGCATGAAGCGGCGGGCGAATTTTCCGCCAAATCCCACGCCACAACCCGCCCCATCGCAGCAGAGCGCGAAGCCACCCATCGCGCGCTTTCGCTGGCCGAAATCGTCGATACCCCGATTGTCATCGTCCATGTGTCGAACCAGCAGGCAATGGAAGAAATCGAACGTGCGCGTGCACGTGGGTCCAAAATCGTCGGCGAAACCTGCCCGCAATATCTGATGCTGACGGCAGATGATCTTGATCAGGATGAACTTGAAGGCGCAAAATTCGTCTGCTCCCCGCCGCCGAGGGATAAGGAAAGCCAGGACGCCTGTTGGGATGGTCTGGAACGCGGCGTGTTTGACCTGTTCTCGTCCGATCATTGCCCGTTCCGCTTTAACGACCCGGAAGGCAAGCTCAATGAAAAGGGCAAGAAAAGCTTCCGCTGGATCCCCAATGGCATCCCCGGTGTAGCCACCCGCCTGCCAATCCTGTTTTCCGAAGGCGTGCAAAAGGGCCGCATCGACCTCAACCGCTTTGTGGCGCTCACATCCACCAACCACGCCAAACTCTATGGCATGTACCCGCAAAAGGGCACAATCGCGATTGGCTCGGATGCCGACCTGGCCCTTTGGGACCCCAACAAAAACGTCACCATCACCAACGACATCCTGCAACAGGGCTGCGACTACAGCCCCTATGAAGGCCTCGAGGTCAAAGGCTGGCCCGTCCACACCATCGTCCGCGGCAAAACCGTCGTAAAAGACGGCGAAGTCACGGGGCAAAAGGGCGATGGCAAATACCTGCCACGGCAGAAGTCGAATTTGGTGACGCCGAGGTCAGTTTGATCGGACCAGCACGACCGCCCTCCATCAAACACCGTCATTCCCGCGTAGGCGGGAATCTCGCACCACACGCATTCAAAACAAAGGCAGTGCCAAAAAATAGCGGTGCCTTTGTTTGCTTTTTGGGATCATTGCTCGGTTCGGCGCCTGTGGCTTAAATTTCGACCATATCATTGAGCGTTGTGACAAATAACCGTTAGACTGAGTGCTGTTTGGTCAGTCGGTAAATGGTTAGGGTCGGCAAGGATGCGGGAAAAACGCGAAATAGATCGGCAGCGTGAAGCAGCCTTCTCATTAGAGGTGGGGGGTGATGATGACAAGTCTGGGATCAAAGAGGTTATTTCGACGTCCTATCGTCTATACACGCTAACTGAGCAGGCAGTTTATTCTGTTCAGCTAGCTGACGATATTGATCCGGAGAGAACCAACCCGAATATTCCAAACCTCAGTCAAAAAGTTATATCGGCAGGCTATGGCGACGAGATTGTCGGTAAAGTTTTAATGACTGCGATGATGCTATTCCATGAAAACAATTCCCAAACGAGTCAACTACATGACGACCTTTTTGAGGTTACCGTTGAGTTAACCAAGCACAACATCGAATTAAGGTCGATGGTTGCGAGTCTAGCCGAAGAGATATCTTCAGAAGAAGAAAAATTCTGCTCGGGAAAACAGAAGGTTAAATCTTTCTATATTCCATCTATTACCGATCTAGAGACAAAACTGCACGGTATTGTGGTGAAGTTGGATAAAACGAAAGATTGTATAATGAAGCTGTATCAGATTCATTTTTTGCCAGGCTGTAGTGAAAGGCCTCAGTTTGATAAATACCGTCAGGCCCTAAAAGATATTCCAGAAATGAAAGGTGATTTTCTCAGCGCTTGGGACGAGAAAGTTAAGTTTTTGAAATTTGTGAGAGAGGCAAGAAACTGTAGTGAACACCCCAGGGCAGGGCATCAACTTCTAATAAAAAATTTCCAGATACAACCTGATGGTTCAGTTAATCCACCACTTATCGAGGTAGAGCATAAGGACACTCCGTTTGGGTTGTTGACTGTCATTGAATTTATTGAGTTTCTGCGCAATACGGTCTTGAGTTACTCTGAGCTATCGTACGTTTTGATCAAATCTATAAAGTTGCTTGAGAGCAATCCCCTAAACGAACGCGTGTCCGAAATGCCAGAAGAGGCGAGACGCCACCCATTTGTACGTTTCTACAGGACCCTCAACTTCGATGGTGTTGAGCGAATATTGGGATGAGCAGTGCAGAAATTCTATAGTTGATGATCTATAGAAAATACGCCGCTGCGGAAAAAAGAGGACTGTTCCCTTCCTGGTCACCTCAATAACAGCACCGCCCAATGGCCGGGCTTTGTCATGCGCCGAACCCACCGTCATTACGCTGCGCAAAGGCTGATCTGACATAGTCGTCAATGGGCCAAAACGCGGCCCAAAAGATCGAGTTGGCGGGGTGTTCGCTTTCCGATATTGTCTTGTTATTCGAACATGTTAACACGGGGCAGGGCGACGATGATCACATCTATATCGGCAATTATTTTGTTGGTTTTGGTCGTATGGCAGTTCTTCAGGCCGATCTATAAAAAGACTGGTGTGATTGTTCTCTCGGTGTTGGTTGGCATTGATATTATCGCCACTTCCATCGTGACCGGCATGTTTATCAGGCTGTATTTTATCGCACGCGAACGCGAGACGGGCTCAATTGGGGATAGCAACATCTCACTCGAACTTATCGATGGACGTGCCACACGCGGCCTCATCGAAATACTGGTGATGCTCATCTGCGTGGTGCTGCTGGTGATCATCTTCAAAAAGAAAAAGTTCAAGGCATAAGGCGCACGGCCTGATCAGTCTGCAATAAAAAAGGGGACTGCCCGAGCCTGATTGAGGAAAAACTTGTTTCCTAAAATGTTAGTGAGTGGGATCTGTCATGCCGAACATTGATACAGCCAGAGTGGTCTTGCCCGTCAGAAGCCAATTGGAAGCTTATAATGCCAAGGATATCGACGCGTTTTTGAAATGGTGGGCTCCAAATTGCGAATACTATTCTTTCCCATCGACACTTCTTGCGCGAGGGCACGATGAAATCCGTTTAAGACACGAGGAACGGTTTCGCGAACCAGACCTTCATGGGTATTTGCACTCAAGGAGTGTTGTTGGAAATCTTGTGGTTGATTGCGAAACTGTCACAAGGAATTTTCCAGAAGGAAAGGGGGAAGTCGATGTCATCGGACTATACGAAGTTGAAGATGACTTGATCGTGCGGGCTTGGTTCAAAATGGGGCAAATGAGACTTGTTTAAGTGAAGGGGCACAAGTCTCGCGCGAAGTGTCAGATTACATAAGCGTGACCTAAACCCAATTCTCCAAACGCATCCCCTCCACGCGCTCGAACTCGCGGGCGTTGTTTGTGACAAGGATCAGGCCGTGGCTGCGTGCGTGCCCTGCGATCATCATGTCATAGGGGCCGATGACGGTGCCTTTGGCTTCAAGGTTGCTGCGAATATCGCCGTAATGACCGGCGGCATTGGTGTCGAAATCCAGCACGGTCAGGCGGGCGGCGAACTCCTCGATGGTGCGCAGATTACTCTCGGGCTTGGCGGATTTCATCGCGCCATAGATCAGTTCGGCCATGGTAACCGATGAAATTGCCAATGCGCCGCTATGGGTAGTGAATTTCTCCCGGCAGGACGGCGGGCGGCTCTTGATCACATAGATGCAGATATTGGTGTCCAGCATAAAGCGCAGCATTACAGCGCTTCCCGTTCCTGCATGGAGGGCTGATTGCGATCTTCCATGAAGTCATCACTGACTGCATGTCCGTCAAAAAACGTGTCCCACAAGTGATCGCTCGGCACAATCACCCGCGTCACCCCGACCGAAATCACCTCAACTGTTTTCGTGCCTTCCGGAAAGGCAACATCCTTGGGCAGGCGCACGGCCTGCGTCTTGTTGTTCAGAAATACGGATGCCTGAGTCATCAATGCCTCCTTGTACGGAAAAGCTTTCAGGTATTGTGCATTTTGATCGGGTATATGTCAAATGTATATACATTGAGGGTGTTGACTGTTTTCATACTTTTTATTTATTTGTATGAACTTTTATGATCGAATTGGTTCTCCGAGGGATGAGAAGGCGTCCAAGCCAAGTCCTTCAGCAAGATCGCACGAACCTCGAACGTGCGGGCTCTTTGAGGGGAACTTTGATGCCGTCAAAAATTGTACCCATTCTGCTGGTCATCATGTCGGCATTCCTGTTTACCGCAATGATCATCATTCCGCGATTTGCCCCGCCTGGGACGTCTGCATTTGAGGTGTCGTTTATTCGCTTTGTCAGTGCGTCATTGCTGTTGCTGCCATTTTACCTCATGCGGCGGCGCAAATTCTCAAAATCGGCCTTGAAGCCATGGGTTTATCTCTCGCGCGCTGTGCTGGCCGTGACCATGCTGTCGCTCAGTGTCTTTGCGATCAATAACGCCCCTGTGGTTGTCGTTCAGGCAATCCTGATGGGCAATGGCGCTTTTACCGTTGTTCTTGCCAGTTTGCTTGCCAAGGAAAGACCGGCAAAGTTTGATCTGCTTGCATTGTTCCTGATTATCGGCGGCGGGGTTGTCACGGTCATTAATGAAGACCACAGTTTACTGGCGATCAGCATTTCCAGTGATCAGATATTGGGCGTTGCCGCAGCCGTTCTTGCCGCAATCGCGTGGGGTGGGGAAGTTTTGATGGTGCGCAGCATTGCCAAACATGACCATTCCCTTCGGTTGGTGACATATGTCAGTGTCTTGGGAATAGCCGTCACCTTCCCGATTGCAGAGGCGTATGGCGGACTTGATTTAAGCTGGGATTTGTTCGCGACCCTAAGTCTTATGGGAATATTTGCTGCATTGGGGCAGTTATGCTCGGCAACCGCACTTGCCAGGATTTCTGCGTCTGACGCCACACCTTACCGCTATTCCAGCGTTCTTTTCGCAGTCGGGCTTGGCTACCTCGTTTTTGGCGAAGTGCCCTCAACCCATGAATGGCTTGGCTCGCTGATTATTATCTCTGGCATCCTGATATCGACCTGGGCCCGGTTTTACCGTCCGGTCAAAACCGTCAGCAGCACCTGATCATGCTTTGCTGGGCGCACGCGGTCGGCGGTAAAGACACCGACCGCTCGGGCGCGAAACTGCGCGATTACGAAGACGCATCAACAACCAAATCAAACACCACCAACCCGGCGACGCCACCCTCCAGCAGCCCAACCAACTGACCACCCAAGGCCTTGTGCTCTGGATGTTCCAGATAGGCATCACGTGCCGCCGCATCGTCAAAATCAATTGAAATTCCGTGCCGGAAGCCTTGCTCAAGCCCTTCCGGGCTGATCGATACGCCGCCATCAAAGCCGCGCATGCCGGGGAGGTGGCTTTGAAGGTCCGCCAGCTTGGCAAACAGGCTGTCGATGTCGGCCTTGGTGACGTCGGCTTTGAATTTGGTCAGAACGATGTGGCGGATCATGGCGGGCTCCAAGGTTATGGGGCTTGCTTACATCACCAGCGCATCAATGCTGGTATCAAGGGCATGTGCGAGTTTGCGAAAGGCATCAAGTGAGCCTTTCTTCTTGCCGCTTTCAATTTCGGAAATATATCCCGGCGCAACGCCGGATCTTTCCGAAAGTGCGCGCTGGGTCATGCCGCGATAATCGCGCCACACCGTGAGGGGATGGTCAATTTCCATGAAAATGCGCAGGGCATAGTCGGCGGGCAGGCTATGGTCGCTGCGCGCATCCTTGGCGGCGATGATATCGCGCAAATCCTCGATCATGTCTTCAAGGGTCTGATACTGTTCAACAGGCACAAATTTGGTTGAGGTTGACTCAGTCATAAGCTTCTTTCCGAAGGCGCACGCGCTGAACGACCATGATGGTCACCTGACCACACCTATACCATAGGGCGCGCAATCGGTCATTTGAATGCGTTTGACCATAACAATTCCTGGGGCGGGTAGGCTTGTATTGTGATGATCACTTGATATATAGTGGCTATATCATTTGAAGAATATGGTGGGTGTCATGTCCTCTGCGATCGCTCAAGAAAAGCCGGGTGCGCACACCGGTTCGGGATTTTGGAAAGCGGTCGGCATACCGCCGCGCGGGCCGGAACTGCATGACGTCTTGAAGCAGGGTATTCCCTATGCGACCTATGGCAAGCTTGCGTCTGCTGCCGGGTTGGATCGCAAGGAATTGGCGAAATACGTTGTCATTCCAATGGCAACCTTGCAGCGCCGGGCCAAGCAGGGCCAGTTCAAACTTGAAGAAAGTGACCGTCTGTATCGCTTCGCCGAGGTTCTCAAGGCGGCAACCGATCTGTTTGAAGGCGACCAGCAGCAAGCACGCAAATGGCTTTTGTCCCCTGTGCAGGGTTTGGGCGGTGCACGTCCGGCCGAAATGGTTGCCACATCTGCCGGGACCGAAGCCGTGCTTGACCTGATCGGTCGCCTTGAGCACGGCGTCTTTGCATGAGTTCTGTTTCGGGTTTTCGGCTGGTCAAGCGGAAATGGAAAGCCTCGGCCTTTGACGGCGAAGGAGCCAGACGTTATGGCGGGCGCTGGAACAGTCGGGGAAAACCCGCCATTTATCTTGCGGCATCACAATCGTTGGCCTTGCTCGAAATCATGGTGCATTTGAACGATTATCGCCTTCTGCAAAGCTATGCGATGTTCGAGGTGGGCCTTCCAAGCGACGGAATAGAAACACTCGCCAGCAATCGTTTGCCTTCGGACTGGCGCGCCGAACCAGCACCATCCTCGACCGCAGAAATCGGTGATGTCTGGCTGGACGCCAACTCGAACCTCGCACTCGCCATTCCAAGCGTCATCATCCCGCAGGAAAACAACTATCTGCTTAACCCCGGCCACCCGAAGTTTGCCGAGGTCGCGCAAAGTGCGACCGAAATAGAATTTTCAGTCGATCCAAGGCTCTAGGGTCCAGACTCATTCAAATGGTCGATCCGGCACTTTATAGGAGGGAAAAAGCAAGGAAAAGCCAGGAAAAGCCAGCAGATTGGGGTGATCCCCAATCAAGGGATTTGACGCAGGGGCTTTCTCTCCTATCAAGTGTCCTTTGGATCACCCGGATTTGCACAGGCTATTTTGTCGCAAAATCTTGAAAGATATTGATCCTCCTGCGGTTTTGCTTCGCATATCTGCACAAATCCGGGAGACCGGAACGATCATTTGAATGAGTTTGGACCCTAAGGCCGATCCGGGCATATCTGGAAAGTCGGTTCAGGCTACAAGCTTGGCGAGATATTGCACCGGATGCTGCGGCTTCGCGCCTTCATAGCGATCCACCTGACAGCGACACGAATAGCCGGTCACCAGCATGTTTGCGGCACCCGTCGCATCGACCTTCTTTTTCCAGCTCAGATCATAAAGCTCGCGCGAGGTTTCCTGATGGCGGGTTTCGTGGCCATAGACACCGGCCATGCCGCAACACCCGGTTTTTTCCGTGGTGAGCGTAAGGCCGAATGCGGCAAAGATGTTCTGCCATTTGACACCGACATCGGGAAGCGACGTCTTTTCCGTGCAATGGGGGAACAGGCTTGCCGGCGCCTCCGTGGCACCCATGTTAACGCCGTTATCCAGTTTTTGCGGGGTCAGGCGGCCATGCTCGATCTCGCCGGCCAGCCATTCATGGAACAGATGCACGCGATAATCCGGGCGGTTGCTTAGGCGCTGGGCGTATTCCTGCCGGTAGGTCAGGGTCACGCTGGCCTCGATCCCGATCATCGGGATGCCGGATTTGGCGATTTTGCCGAGCACGATGTCATTTTGCTTCGCCTGATAATCAAAGCGTTTAAGGAACCCCTTCACATGCATCGCCTTGCCATTGGGGCGGTAGGGCGGCACGAAAACGCGGTATCCCAAACGTTGCAACAGGTCGACATGGGCCAGAACCACGTCGGTGTCATAATAGGTGGTAAAGCAATCCTGCACGAGGATCACGGACTTGGCCTTTTCATCGGCACTGAGGCCATCAAGTTCTGCCTGCTTGAACGTGCCAATGCCGCGTGCCCGCAGGCCGGATTTAAGGCTCTGGGTATGCAGCTTCGGCAAATCGGTCAGGCCGATGAAGCGTTTGAAAATCCAGGGCATCGGCGGGATGGATTGCAGCGCGTTAAACAGCCCCGGTGCGGTTGCCAGAAGCGGGGCCAAGTATTCAAGCTTGGCAATCACGTGATCCTTTACGGGTCTTTTATAGCGCGTGTGATAGGTCTCCAGAAACCGGGATTTCATTTCCGGGATATCGACCTTGACCGGGCATTGCCCTGCACACGCCTTGCAGGACAGGCAACCGGCCATCGCCTCATACACATCATGGGAAAAATCCCGGCCATTGATCACGGCAAGGTCCTTGTTCATCGGATCGGTGCCGACCGAAAGTTGGCGGATCCATTCGCGGATCATCCCGGCCCGGCCCTTGGGCGAATGGACGCGCGATCGCGTGACCTTATAGGACGGGCACATCGCATCCATCAGATCCCAGTTAAAGCACGCCCCGTTGCCGTTACACCGCGTCGCGTTCAGGTATTCATCACGTAAGCGCTCCTCGATCTCGCGGTCAAACTGGCCGCGCATCGGCGCTTCGTCAATCGCCGTGATCGGCGTGTTTTTGCTGTATGGCGATGCGATCTTGCCGGGGTTAAGCTGCCCTTCGGGATCAAAGGCCTCCTTGATGCGACGCAGGCTGTCATAAAGCTCCGGCCCGAAATAGATCGGGCTATATTCACCCCGGAACCCCTTGCCATGCTCGCCCCAGATCAGGCCATTATAGCGTTTGGTCAAGTCGGCTACCGCGTCCGACACCCGGCGAATGCGGGCCTCGTCCTCTTCGTCCATCATGTCAAGCAGCGGGCGGACATGCAGACAGCCGACATCGACATGGCCAAACATGCCGTAATCAAGGCCTTCGGCATCCAGCAGTGCCCGGAATTCGGCAATGAAATCGGCAAGGTTTTGCGGCGGCACAGCGGTATCTTCGACAAACGGGGTGGCGCGGCGTTTGCCCTCAAGATTGCCCAGCAACCCCACCGATTTCGCCCGGATCGACCAGATCGCGGCAATTTGCCCCGGATCGGTCGCCTGCACAAAGCCAATCGGCGCAAACTCTTCGGTCGGGTTGGCATCAAGATAGGTTTTGAGCTCCGCCTGCTTGGCGGCCACTTCGGCATCCGTCTCGCCAACGAACTCGACCACGTTAAAGCCGCGTGTGGGGGTATGGCTGTTTTCCGTGCCGAGAAGCTTTCCCAGCATGTGCCAGCTTTCATCCTGCCGGGCCAGTTTCATGACCTTGTCATCGATGCTTTCAATCGCCACCGGATCAAACTGCACCAGGGTTTTGACGTGACGCAGGGCTGAGTCAAAGCTGTCATAACGGACAACCGTGACAGCCTTGTGCTTTGGCAGCGGAATAACACGGAAGGTAATTTCCTTGACCATGCCAAGGCTGCCTTCGGCCCCGGCAATCAAAAACGACAGGTTCATATCCCCGTTATCCGCGACCGCTTCCTTCAGGTTATAGCCCGTCAGGCCCCGGTTCATTTCCGGGAAGGTGGCTTTGATCTGATCGCGCTTTGGCGCAATTTCGTCATGGACCTTTTTATAAAGCTGCCCAACCCGATCAGCGCGTTCCATGGTTTCCTTGGCCTCGTCGGCACACATCGCGCGGGTATTGAAATCCGTGCCATCAACCAGAACCGTGGTCATGTCATGGATGTAATGGCTGGTTTTGCCATAAATCCGCGATCCCTTGCCCGAACTGTCCGATCCGATCATGCCGCCCACGGTGGCGCGGCTTGCGGTCGACACTGCGGGTGGGAAGAAATAGCCATGTGGTTTTAGCCAGGCATTGAGTTGATCAAGCACCACACCCGGCTCGACATGCACAAGCCCGCGCTCCGCATCAAAGCCGAGGATATTGTTGAGGTGTTTGGAGGTATCCAGAATGATGGTGTTATTCAGCGACTGGCCATTGGTGCCGGTGCCGCCCCCGCGCGGGGTGATTTTGACCTCGGAAAATTTCTCACGCCCCGCCAGCTCCATCACCACATTGATGTCATCCCGCGTTTTGGGCTGCAGCACGGCGGTTGGCATCACCTGATACACGCTATTGTCGGTGGCATTGATCAGGCGGGTCGGGAAATCGGCATGGATTTCGCCGCTAAACTTGCCCTCGGCCTCCAGCGTTTTAAGGAACCCCAGCGTCAAACTGTCAAGCGACCGATCCGGGGTCAGGGCCGGCAATTTCGTGATCACGCTCTTATTCGACGCATTCGTAACCGGGGTGGTTGCCGGGGCAGGGACGGACATCGGGCTCTCTCAATACTCGTATGATAATATCATATGCCTTTTGGGCGGGATTTTCCGGTGCGGGCCGGGTCCCCGATCTGGCATGCAAACCCATTTGACCTGATCGCGATTGAATACACAAATCGAAAATTCCGAACGATTATTCAAAAAAAATGAATAATCAAAACGCCGGGCATGGTGTCTCAGATCGCCCGTCAAAATGCACCGCGATGGCGCGCTTTAAACCCTCATACAATTAGTTTTGGTCTGAGATTCAGGGGCGGATTTCTGTGTTTTTTTATCTGACTAACAGACATTTATCGGTTGAATTTAATTGCCCGTTAAAGTTGTTTTGTGTAATGATGAATTCTCTTTAGGACCAAGAATGTCCTTTATGGGCAAAGTATAACGGGCAGGGGGCGATCATGACGTCTATTTCGGGATTTCTGGCAAACAGCTATTCCTATCTGTCCCCCAAGTCAGGTCAACGATCGGCTGTCGGGGCGAGGTCCGATGGCGGCGCCGCCCAATCCTCTCAGTCCTCCCAATCCGGCCAAGCGACCGAGCAGGCACCCGCCAAACCCGCGGCCACCCACGGTACACTGGCCGGCGCCGCAGTAACGGCGCGGGCAAAAATCGATGCCGGATATGCCAAGCTCGGCAGCGCGGATACTGCGCGTATGACGGCGGATGATTGGGATGCGGTTGGTTTTCCTGAATTTGATCGCCAGATGCTGTATGCAATTCAGACCAATGAAGGCGGGCTGTTTTCCGACGCGGAAGTCAAGGCGGCGAAGGATGAAGTGGCGAGCAGAATTTCCGATATCGTCCAATCAAGCGCTGCGGATGGTGATTGGACCGAAGTCCATCGCAAAATGATCGAATTTTATGACGCGGCAAGTGACGCGGAAAAGGAAACATTTGCCTGGGCAGAGGCACGCGCCTCGCATCAAACCGCCTATATGCTAAGCGGTGGCACTGACGATGTCAGAACCGACAATCCGGTGGTCAACAAACTGACCGAGGCCTGGGACCAGGTCATTGGCAGCAACGGCACAGCAAATGATCTGCCGACGATGCCGGCCTACCGAGAAGCATTGATGTGGTGGTCAGACGCAAATGGTGGCGCGAGACATGTGAATTTGAGTGCTTAGAGCGTTCTCCTCAGCACCGAGATTTTAGGTCTCGTCTTTTCTAGATATGTCGGTCCGAGCCGCGCGCACGCCACCTTGCCGACAAGAGCGGGAATGTGCGGAGTTTGCTGTGAGCCGCACATTCCCTGTGCCTGAGCCTGTCGGGTGGTGGCAAGTCAGGCAGGTGTTTGTTTTGTCGCGCGTTTTTGACGGCTTTAGGCCGATTTGCGGTGGTTGGCGGCGTCTTCGGCTTTGATGGCCTCGTCATGCATCAGCGACAGGATGGTACGCTTGTAATCCATGAATTCCGGGCTGGTGAGCGCATCTATGTGGCGTGGGCGTGGAATGTTGATATCAAGCGACTGCTTGATCAGGCCGGGGCGGGCCGACATCACATGCACTTCATCGCCAAGGAAGATCGCCTCGTCAATGTCGTGGGTGATGAACAGCACCGTCTTGCGCCGCGTCTGCCAGACATCAAGCAACAATTCCTGCATCATCTGACGGGTCTGGCTATCCAGCGCGCCGAACGGTTCATCCATCAGCAAAATGCGCGGATCATTGGCCAGCGCCCGGGCAAGCGCCACACGTTGGCGCATGCCACCCGAGAGTTCCTTGGGGTAGGATTTTTCAAACCCTTCTAGGTGAACCGCCTTGATCAGATCATCGGCGATGTCTTCGCATTCGGATTTCGAGAGGTTTTTAAGCTTCGGGCCGAACATGACGTTTTCACGCACGGTCAACCACGGAAACAGGGTGTAGCTTTGAAATACCATGCCGCGATCAGCCGACGGGCCGTTGATCGGCTGGCCATCAAGTTCAAGCCGCCCGGATGTCGGGGTTTCAAGCCCGGCAACAAGGCGCAGGAGTGTGGATTTGCCACAGCCCGACGGGCCGACAATGACGGAAAAGGTATCGTTGGCAACATCAAGCGATACATCATCAAGGGCCAGAACCGGTGGTTTGCCCTTGGGTTCGAACCGTACCGTGATGTCACGAAGGGAAAGCATACTCATGACTGTATCGCCCCTTAAAAATCAGCAGACCAGGGCAGCAAGCGCCGGCGTGCCCATTTAAAGAAGAAGTCGGTGATCAGGCCCAGAATGCCGATGGTAAAGACACCAAGCAAAATCACATCGGTAAACAGCCCGCGCATGGCGTTCAGGATCATGTAGCCAAGGCCGGTGTCGGCCGCGACCAGCTCAGCCACCACCAGATAGGTCCAGGCCCAGCCCATGGTGACGCGCAGGTTATCCATCACACCGGGCATGCAGGCCGGCACCAGCACGCGCGTCACGACACGGCGGCGATCCGCGCCAAGGGTGTAGGCGCAATCAATCAGATCCTTGGAAATCCGGGCCGAAACATCGGAAATCAGAATAAGCTGCTGGAAAAAGGTACCGAGGAAAATCACCATGATTTTCTGTTCGACCCCGATGCCGATCCACAGGATCAGAAGCGGGATCAGGGCGGAAACCGGGATATAGCGCATGAAGCCGGTGATCGGTTCAATCAGCGCCTGCACCGCGCGGAAACTGCCCATCAGGATGCCGATCGGAACGGCAAAGACAGAGGCCAGGATAAAGCCCGACAGGATGACAACAAGGCTTGCCCACATATGTTCAAACAGCGACATATTGGCGATGCGCTTGATGCCGGCTGCCACCACTTCATGCGGGGCGGCAAGGAAGTCCCGGGGCGTAATCCCGCCATAGGTGAGCAAGCACCACAGGGCCAGGACAACAGCAACCGAAATCAGAGACAGGGTGACATAAGTGCCCTTGTCGATATCGGTCTTGGGCGAGAAAAGGGATCTGGTCCACATGATGCTTGCTCTTTTTAAGTCTTGAACTTGGTGGCGTTCGTTATTTCACGATGTCAGCAGCCAGCAGGCTTTTCGGATCGGCTTCAAGCGTGATCAGGCCGCTTTCCTTGCCAAGGGTCATCGCATTGGAAATGGTGCCAACAATGCCATCCGGGTTGGACGGATCCATGAAGGTCTTGTTCATGTCAGCATCGTAAAACGCAATGCCCGAACGGGTTTCAGCAAAGACCGCCGGATCATCAAGCCAGCCACCAACGCCTTTGGCCATAATCACGTCGGCTGCTTCTTCGTTGGCTTTCTGCCACGCAACCGCCTTGGCCCATGCACGATAAAGCGCTTCCATTTCCGGACGACGAGCTTCAAGGGTTTCCTCGGTCGTTACCGCGATGTCGGTGATCAGGCCCGGTGCCTTGGAGCTGTCAATCAGCAGGTGACCATGTTCGGTATCCTGCCCACGGGTCAGCCAAGGTTCCCAGGTCACGGCGGCGTCAACACGCTTGGCCACAAAGGCCGCACCAGCGTCACCGGCCGACATGTTCATCGAGTTGACGTCAGAAAGGCTCATGCCAGCTTCTTTAAGAAGGACGCTTAGGAAGAACTGCGAAACAGACCCCTCGGTATAGGCGACGTTTTTGCCCTTGAGGTCTTCGATGGTTTTGATGTCGGCATTGGCAACGATGCCGTCACCGCCACGTGAATCATCAAGCGCAAACAGATAGGTCAGCGGATGGTCGTCGGTGTAAAAACCAAGAACGGTGTCAATGGTGGTAACTGCAACATCGATCCGACCGGCGGCAAGGGCCGGCATACGGGTTTTGACGTCTTCCATGACGACCAGTTTGACATCAAGGCCTTCTTCTTCAAAGAAGCCTTCTTCCTGGGCGATATAAAGCGGGCCATAGCCAACCCAGGTGGAGTGGGCAATGGTGAGTTCCTCGGCCGAGGCGGCGGTGGAAAGCGAGAAGGCGGTTGCGAGGGCCGCACCCGACAGGCAGATTTTCGAAAGAATGCGTTTCATAGATGGTGTCTCCGGTGTGAGATGCTCTCTGATAGGTTTTGGTCTTTTTGGGTATGCCTAGCCCGATTTTCGGTTCGGGTTTTTGGTGGCGTTTGACCCGGCCAGCACGCACAGCAATTCATACATGAGCGAGATGCCAAGCCAGGCTGTTCCTCCCGAAGGATCAAAAGGTGGGGAGACCTCGACAAGGTCGGCCCCGACAAGATTAAGACCGCTCAAGGAACGGATCATTTTCTGGGCTTCGCGGCTGGTAAAACCGCCGATTTCCGGCGTTCCGGTGCCCGGCGCAAAGGCCGGGTCGACAGAATCAATATCAAAGCTTACATAGGTTTTATCGCGGCCAACAATATCGCGCGCCTCGACCATGACCGCATCAATGCCGCGATCAAGGACTTCTTCCATGCGGATGATGCGAACCCCTTGGGTAAGGCCCCATTCGACATCTTCGCCGTCATACATCGTGCCGCGAATGCCGATCTGAACCATGCGCCTGGGGTCAAGGTAACCATCCTCGATCGCGCGGCGGAACGGCGTGCCGTGGGTGTATTTGAAGCCGTTGAAATAGCTGTCAAAAAGATCGGTATGGGCATCGAAATGCACCATGCCAAGCGGCCCATCAGATGCAAGCGCCTTGAGGATCGGATAGGACAGCAAATGATCGCCACCGGCACTGAGCGGGGTGATGCCCTTTGATTTCAGCGTGGCGATAAAGCCCGTGACACTTTCAAGCGTATCCATGATGTCGGCCGGATTGACCGGCGCATCGCCGAGATCGGCAATGTTGCGGTCTTCGAACGGGTTCTGGCCGGTGACCGGGTGTTTGGGGCGGATCATGGTGGAGAGATCACGCAACTGGCGCGGGCCGTGCCGCGCGCCGGGGCGGTTGGTGGTGCCGCCATCCCATGGCACGCCGACCATGGCGATATCGACCTGGCTTAAGGCGGCATCGGATATCGCAAGATGCGGGGCGCGCATGAAGCTTGCCACACCGGCATAACGCGGCAGGGTCATCGCCGAGGGCGGAACAAAGGAGATAGCGGACGCAGTATCAGGTTTGTCAGCAGTGTTGGGCATGAAGGCAGGTCCTAGCGCGGTGGCGATGGTGGCGATGGTGGTGCAATGCCGTCGCGGTCGGGTGGGGTGAGCGCGGGCACGGCAATTATCTCAAAAGCTTGCCCAAACATTGCCATGCGGGGACGTGTTCAATAATATGAAACTTTCAAACTAAACGTCTGATTTTCTCAACGTAATGCTTTCACGAAGGTTTGCCGCCAATGTCAGTGACACTTCCGCCGCTTAGTGATGTGGATTTCCGCCAGTTGCGGATTTTTAGAACCATCGTCGAAAGCAACGGCTTTACCGCCGCCCATGACGAGTTGGGCATTTCAAGATCGACCATCAGCACCCAGATGTCCGCGCTTGAGACCCGGTTGGGGGTCAAGCTTTGTCGGCGCGGGCGGTCTGGCTTTTCGCTGACCGAACATGGGCAGAAGATCTATAGCGAAGTCATAAAACTGTTTGCGGCCGCTGACTCTTTCCGGGCCGAGGTGGGCGCCATTCGCGGCAATATGGTTGGCGAGCTTCGCATTGGCGTCGTCGATGCCATGGTCGAAAACCCCAATTGCAAGCTCGATCAGGCGATTGCGCTGTTTCATGAACGGGCACCGGGCGTGCATCCGACCTTTGTTGTTGTCTCCCCCAACCAGATTGAAAATGCGTTGCTTAGTCGGCAGATGGAAATTGCCGTCATGCCCAACCAGCCGATGAATGCTGCGGTGCAGATGCAGCAGCTTTTTCACGAAGAACAGACGATGTATTGCGGCAAGGACCATCCGCTGTTTGAAAGTGCGCACGAAAAAATGCCCATCGAACACCTGGCTGAGCAAAAATACGCAAGGCGCGGCTATTCGGTGGCACTGGCGTTTCAGTCGCTGTTCAAACATCCACCCAGTGCGACGGCCTATGACATGGAAGGGCTGGCGTATCTGATCCGAAGCGGCAAGTTCGTCAGCTTCCTGCCAACCCACTTTGCCCGGCAATGGGTGGAGCGCGGCGAGATGCGCGCTCTTCGTCCCGATCTGCTCAGCTTCAAGATCGGCATGTGTGTGGCGAACTTCCCGCAATCGGTGATGTCGCGTATGGCGCGCGTGTTTCGCGAATGCCTGATCGAGGTGCACCCGACGGTGACCGCAATCAAGACTGTGCCACCGACGCTGGACAAGACTGCTGCGGCGTCATCCCAATAACCGTTTTCCCAAATCCGGTTCGGACGCTATGCTCTTGCTCGGGCAGGGGAGTTAACCGGAACGGACGATCAAGACCATGCTGTCATCGCTTAATATCCGTCATATGCGTGTGTTTGTCGCAGTTGCCGATCAGGGGAATTTTACGGCTGCGGCCGGGGTTTTGGGCCTTGGGGTGCCTGCGGTTACCGCGACCATTCGCCAGTTTGAGGATGTGACGGGGGCGGCCCTTTTTGATCGTACGACACGGCAGGTGGCGCTGACCCAGACCGGCGAGCGGTTCTTGCCGATTGCGCGGCGGTTGCTGGCCGATTTTGAAGAGGCGCTTGGTGATCTGAATGCGCTGTCAAAGGGTGTCGGGGGCAAGATTACGATTGCCGCCGCACCGTCGGTTCTGACGCGTATTTTGCCGACCGTGATTTCCGAATTTGTCGCGGCGCACCCCGATGCGCGCATTCGTCTGGATGAACGCAATGCCGGTGAAGTGCATGAGGCGGTGGCAAATAATGCCGCCGATTTCGGCATTGCCGGGGAATGGCAGGCGTTGCCCGATATTGCCTTTCGCCCGCTGTTTTCCGACCGGTTTGGCGTGCTGTGCCGGGCCGATCACGCGTTTGCCCAAAAATCTGTTTTGCGCTGGTCGGATTTGACCGGGCAAAAGCTTGTCGGGTTGGGGCCGGAATCCGGGACCGGGGCGCTGATGGCGCAGCCCGGTGTGACCAGCGACCTTTCAAGCGATACCATGCCGGTTCTGAGCCCTGCGGTGCGCGATGCGGTCGCGGCGGGCATTCCGGCGGCGAAAACCGTTTTGGCCCGCGCGCAAAAGGCGATGCGGGCCGAGGAAAGGGTGCTTCGGTCGCTTGATCTAAATGGCAGCACAAAAGAAGAAGATGGCGATATTGCCTTGGGCGCGACCGGCCCGATTCTGCCGCGCCCGATTGTCGAAACATCCAACACCATCACGCTGGCCGCCATGGTCGCGGAAGGGGTGGGGATCACGGTTCTGCCGGAACTGGCCGCAAGGGTTTCGGATATGGCAGCCCCGGAAAAGCTGGTGTTTGTGCCGCTGACCACCCCGGAACGTCACCGCTATATTGGCGTGATTACCCGCAAAAGCAAAAGCCTGTCACCGATTGCGCGCCTGTTCCTTGATCAGGTGATCGCGCTTGCGCCCAAACAGGACCTTCCGGCCAGTTTGACGTGGTATTGAGCCGGGTTCGTTTTCGGTCATTTGATATCGAAGCTGGCAGATGGTGGCGTTTGCGACATATCATGACAAGTGATCCGAACATTATGACCCAGGTGCAGGAGATGGCATGAGCGAGCGTGCGAAGCAATCGACGGCGACCAACCGCAAAAAGATCAACCTCGCCCTTCAGGGCGGGGGATCGCACGGGGCGTTTACCTGGGGCGTTTTGGACCGGTTGCTTGAGGATGAGGAAATCGAGCTTGAAGCGATTTCGGGCACTTCGGCCGGGGCGATGAATGCAGCCGTGGTGACGTCGGGCTTTTGCAAGGGCGGTCATGACGGGGCGCGCGAGGATCTGGAGGCGTTCTGGTCGGCGGTTTCGGAGGCCGCGCGGTTCAGCCCGCTTCAGCGATCCCCGATGGATGTGTTGTTTGGCAACTGGTCGCTTGGCAATTCGCCGATGTATCAGTGGCTTGATATGTCGGCCAAGCTGTTTTCGCCCTATGACCTTAATCCGGCGGGGGATAATCCGTTGGCGGGGCTTTTGGCCGATGTGGTTGATTTCGATCTGCTAAACAAAAGCCCGACCAAGCTTTTCATTACCGCGACCAATGTTGAGACGGGGCAGGCACGGGTGTTTCGCAACCCCGATATCAGCCTTGATGTGCTGTTGGCGTCGGCCTGTTTGCCCAATATCTACAAGACCATCGAGATTGATGGTGTGCCCTATTGGGATGGGGGATATTCCGGCAACCCGAGCCTCGGCCCGTTGGTGCGGGAATGCTCGGCCAATGACACGGTGCTCGTACAGATCAATCCGGTGAAACGGCCGGGAATTCCGAAAAGCTCGCACGAGATTTCAAGTCGCCTGAACGAGATTTCGTTTAACAGTAGCCTCGTCAAGGAACTGCGGATGATGTCGGTGATCCGCAAGGACATGCCGCCGCATCCGTGCGAAGCCAGCAGATGGGGCACCATGCGCATGCATCTGATTGT
>Ga0207828_100252_pt1 | contig 29706 bp, 32 predicted proteins | sample TtaePargueraPR_11_FD_187276 | JGI IMG/M metagenome (GOLD analysis project Ga0207828, IMG submission 187276) | Aerobic enrichment media microbial communities from Bioluminiscent Bay, La Parguera, Puerto Rico - Tt and P2 (3) (SPAdes) | ecosystem: Environmental > Aquatic > Marine > Unclassified ...
GGATCAGGAACAGTGGGGCCGGAGGCAATGATGGCGGGGTCGTCGCCTGCCACATCGGAGATGGCCAGCGTGAGCGTTCTTGCGCGCAGTTTTTCCGCGAGCCTGCCGCCTTTCACGCGGGAGAGGTGTTTGCGCACGGTGTTGATTTCGGAAATGGCGGCGCCGGAGGCGAGCAGCGCTTTGGTGAGGCGCTGTTTTTCAGCAAGCGTCATCCCTTCCACGGGTGCGGGAAGGAGGGCGGAGCCGCCGCCAGAGAGAAGCACGAGGACGAGATCGTCCGGCGTTGCCGCCTCAGCAAGACGGATGAGGTCTGCCGCCGCCTCAAGGCCGGCTGCATCTGGCACGGGATGGGAAGCTTCGCGGGTTTCGATGCGGCCCCTCTTGCGGGCATGCCCGTAGCGGGTGATGACGAGGCCGGAAAGAGGGGCGTGCGGCCCGTAATGGGCCTCCACCGTTTCGGCCATGGCGGCGGCGGCCTTGCCCGCGCCGAGCACGATGAGGCGCCCCTTTTCTGGCAGGGGCGGGAGATGCGGGGGCAGACAGAGACCGGGCTGGGCGCGGGCGACCGCTGCGTCATAAAGGGATTTGAGGAAGCTTTCAGGATCGCTCAACACGGGAATGGGCGAAGAAGAGGGCGGAAAAGACATCTGGCTCCATTCTCCTTTCCCTTTCGAGCGCCTATATTCGCCCCATGTTGACCCAATCGCCGGACACGGCCCCATCCTCACATGACAGGGACGGGCCTTGCGAGATCATTCGCGGGGACCAGTCTTGCGCGCTGCTGCTGATTTGCGATCATGCCTCGAATGCGCTGCCGCCGGGCTACGGCACGCTTGGGTTGCCGTCAACCGAGTTTCACCGCCATATCGCATACGACATCGGCGCGGCGGAGGTGACGCGGCGTCTTGCGCGCCATTTCGGGGCGAGTGCGGTGCTCGGCAAATATTCGCGGCTGCTGATCGACCTCAACCGGGGGCAGGATGATCCGACGCTGGTGATGAAACTGTCGGATGGGGCGATCATTCCGGCGAACCGGGAGGCGGACCCTTTCCGCGATGCGCAGGAATTTCAGCGCCGGGTGGAGCATTACTATCTGCCCTATCACCGGGCGATTGCGGGTGAGCTTTCCGCCATCCGCGCGCGGGGGGAGGTGCCGGTTATCGTTTCGGTGCACAGTTTTACCCCGTCCTGGCGCGGCAAGATGCGGCCCTGGCATGCGGCGGTGCTTTGGGACCGGGATGACCGGCTGGCGCGCGTGCTTTTCGGCGAGTTCGAGAAGGAAGGCGGTTTGACGGTCGGCGACAATCAGCCCTATCCGGGATATTTGAGGGGCGATACGCTTTATCAGCATGGAACCGTGCACGGTTTTGCCCACGCGCTGATTGAAATCCGCCAGGACCTGATTGCAAGGGAAGAGGGCCAAGCGGAATGGGCGGCGCGTCTTCAGCGCTATCTTGAAGCGGCGCTGGCGCATGGTGACATGCATGAGATCCGGCATTTCGGCTCGCGTACGGACAGGCGCACCTGAACGCGCCTTTCAGTTCATTTGAACCACGGAGTTGTTTTATGGAAAAGCAAACGGAAATCGAACTTCAGGCGGCGGCTTTCCGGCGGCTTTTGCAGCATCTGGATGAGCGCAAGGATGTGCAGAATATCGATCTCATGATCCATGGCGGCTTCTGCCGCAACTGCCTTGCGGACTGGTACCGGGAAGCGGCGGAAGAACGCGGCATCGCCATGGACAAGATGGAAGCGCGCGAAGAGATTTACGGGATGCCCTTTGCGCAATGGAAAGAGACGTATCAGAAGGAAGCGAGCGCCGAGCAAGTCGCGGCTTTCGAGGCCTCCCAGAAAAAGCACGGCTGATATCCACAGGCGTGTGTGCCGGCGCGCTTGCGGGCGAAGGGAGCGGCAGCTATTGTGCCGCTCCTTAATTTCAGTTCCAGACCCCCGATCAGCGGAGACTTTTCATGGCGGACGGAAACGCGCCCGCGGGCGCCACGACCATCGCTCAAGACCAACTGCGTGCCTATATCGAGCGAATCGAGCGTCTTGAAGAAGAAAAGACCGCGATTGCTGCCGACATCAAGGAAGTCTATGCCGAAGCGAAAGGCAACGGCTTCGACACCAAGGTCATGCGCAAGGTGATTTCGCTGCGCAAGAAAGACCTTGCGGAGCGGCAGGAAGAAGAAGCCGTGCTGGAACTTTATCTGCACGCGCTTGGCATGTTGAACTGAGGCCCGGAAGGGAGGCACCGATATGCATGTGACACGGCGTGATGCGCTTGCAGGTTTTTTTGCCGTTGCCGCTTTGAGCGGTGTGGCAGGCCCGGTCTTTGCCGCGGCACAGACAAAACGCATCACCGTGCACAAGACGCCCTGGTGCGGCTGCTGTGTCAAATGGGTCGCCCATCTGGAAGAGGCGGGCTTTACCGTCGAGACGCGTGAGCACGAGGACCTTGCCCCGCTGAAGGCGGAACTTGGCGTGCCGACGGCGCTTGAAAGCTGTCATACCGCGGTGATCGGTGGCTATGTGATCGAAGGGCATGTGCCGGCGGCTGAGGTGGCGCGCCTTCTGGAAGAGCGGCCTGATGCCACGGGGCTTGCCGTGCCCGGCATGCCCGCAGGTTCCCCCGGCATGGAAATGGACGGCCGGCGCGATGCCTATGCGGTCATTCTCTTCTCACGTGATCGTGAAGAGATCTACGCTTCATACTGATTTTTATCCGCGTGCTGTTTTTGCGGTTTCGCTTCCGTTTGCGCGCATGCGGACAACAGAACAATTTATTCTAACTCATTTGTACTAGTTGCCGAGCCACGCCTGCCGAACGAGTTTCCGATGAAAGATTTCGGAGCTAAGGCAGGCGCTTCTGTCCCCAGCAGCGGCGCGGGTCTTGGAGGGGGGCGGCATCCTGGGGATGCCGTCCCTTTCAGTTTCGAGCAACGTCAGTCGCCGCGCACATCGAGGCCCATGTCGCGGACCTTGCGGTAGAGCGTCGAACGGCCGATGCCGAGCCGGCGCGCGACTTCTGACATGTGGCCCTTGTATTTGTCGATGGCGAGGCGGATGAGATCCGCTTCGACATCTTCGAGCTTGCGCATGTTGCCGCTTTCGTCGGTCACCTGGACATCGCCGGAAATGTTCGACATCGCGAATTCGGTAAGGGTCTGGCGGAAGCCGCCGCCATTGCGCTCCGGCATCTGGCCTGTCTGTGCGGCAGGCAGGGGTGTTGCCATCGGCGCGGGATCGAAACCATCTACCTGCGAGGCGATCTGCGGGAAGTCGGCGACGGAGAGTTCCGCGCCGTCCGCGAGCACGATGGCGCGGAAGATCGTGTTCTCAAGCTGGCGCACATTGCCCGGCCACTCGTAGTGATGAAGCATTTTGAGCGCTTCCGGCGAAACACCGGCAACGTTCTTGCCTTCTTCGGCGGCCAGGCGGCTGACGAAATGGGCGATGAGATCGGCCAGATCTTCCGTGCGCTCGCGCAGCGGCGGAATGTTGATCGGGAAGACATTGAGCCGGTAATAGAGGTCCTCTCGGAAATGACCCTGCTTCACCATCTCGATCATGTCGCGGTTGGTGGCCGAGATGAGGCGGATATCCACTTTCACCGGCTTCTTGGCGCCGATGGGGTCGACTTCGCCTTCCTGAATGGCGCGCAGGAGTTTGACCTGCATGTCGAGGGGCAGTTCGCCGATCTCGTCGAGGAAGAGTGTGCCGCCGCTTGCTTCGACGAATTTACCGGCATGCTTCTCGCTGGCGCCGGTGAAGGCGCCTTTTTCATGGCCGAAGAGAATGCTCTCGATCAGGTTTTCCGGGATGGCGCCGCAGTTCACCGTGATGAAAGGTTTGCCGGCGCGGTCGCTTTCGCCCTGAATGGCACGCGCGAAGACTTCCTTGCCGACGCCGCTTTCGCCTTCGATGAGGACGGGGATATTGGACTGTGCGGCGCGGCGGCCGAGCTTGAGCGCATTCGACATGGAGGGCGCGGCGGCGATGATGTCGTCGAAGGTGAGCTGGCCTTGCGCCTTTTTCTGGAGGCGGTTGATTTCGCCGGTGAGCGCGGTGACCTTCAGCGCATTGCGGATGGAGACATGCAGGCGCTCGGGGCTCACAGGTTTCACCACGAAATCATCCGCGCCTGCGCGCATGGCCTTGACCACGGTCTCAATGCCGCCATGAGCGGTGAGCACAATCACAGGTAGAGAAGGGTGGCCGGGACGCATGGTTTCCAGCACTTCCATCCCGTCGATTCCCGGCATGACGAGATCGAGAATGACGAGGGAAATCTCCTTCCCGTGAATGCCGTTCAGGAGTTCGAGGGCGGCCTGGCCGTTTTCGGCCGTGATGGTCCGGTAGCCATCCCGTTTGACGACTTCTTCCAGAATCCGGCGCTGTGCCGGATCGTCGTCCACGACCAATATTGTCTGCGCCATACCGTGGAACCCCCATAAAGTCCGGTTTTGCCCGCCAGCCCGGGCCCGGCACGCCTGGTTTGGGCGGGCCGGCCTCTGTCATGGCTGCGAGGCGGCATCTATTCCGGCTCATCCTGAGCGGGTAATCGTAAAAGGGCTCTTAAGATCGGCGCGTTTTTGTGCCGGTAAGGCACGGCGGGAACTTTAAGGTTAATTTCGGCGTTTGCTTGCAAGGCGGCGGAACCGCTAGGTTTTTTGACGGAAAGACGGGTGTTGCGGCGAGGTGACTCTTAACGCTGAAAAAAGACTAAAATCCTCGATATAGCTTGAAGACTGCGGGTCTCCGTGCCATCCATACTATTCAAGAGTTCCGGTTAACTGCGAAACCGGTGGGGTCCGTGCCGCCCGTCGTGAAAACAACGGGGGTAGATCAAAAAATGACGGAGATTGGGATGAATATTCTATCCCGGCTAATAGCGGTAATGGCGTTCCTGGGGCTGGCTGCGTGCGGCACCTGGACTGCTGAATCGTATTTGGACAACGAGATTTCGGGCAATGACTTCAATGCTTGCCTGGCTCGCGAATACCAAGACCGCGCAACGTCGGAAGCTTATGTTGACTGCAACTGGGTCGATACGGCCGCTATCGTGGCGAAGAGCCGTGCGGCTGCGTCCGGTGAGACCGTGATGCCTTATGACCCCGCCACGAAGGGTGTTCTGGCCGAAGATCTCGGCGAACTTCAGGATGCCCGGACCCGCCTGCTGGCGGCTCTGGATGCGGGCCGCGACAGCGAGCGTGCCTGCGCCTGCGCGAAGGCTCAGCGTCACTATGATGGCTGGGTTGAGCAGGCGAGCGATAACAAGCTCGGTCATGGCGGTTCCTGGCTTGGTGGCCCTGGCGGCCCTGTACAGCCGGAGCGTGTGGAAGCTGAAAAAGCAGCTTTCTACGAATCTCTGACTGAATGTGAGACGCCTCCGGCTCCGGCTGACTGGACGATCTATTTCGGCTTCGACAAGTTCAACCTGACGGCAGAAGCTCAGGCTGTGGTTGACGAAATTGCGAACTCCGCTGGTGGCCGCACGCTCAGCGTTGCCGGTTACACGGATACGTCGGGTTCGGCAGCTTACAACCAGGCTCTCGGCCAGCGCCGTGCAGAGTCGGTTGCCAATGCGCTCAGCGCAGCTGGCGCCACGGTTGGCGATGTCGGCACCTACGGTGAGAGCAATCTCGCCGTGCAGACGGGCGACGGTGTGCGCGAGCCGCTCAACCGCCGCGCGGTCGTCACGGCCGAATAAGCCTCTGGCTTAACGCAAAGATCAAAGCCCCGGCGGTGACGCCGGGGCTTTTTCTGTTGGGCCGGGCCCCTTGCCGCCGCCCCTTCTTTTCCCCCGATTTGCCGCAGATGCACGCCGGGCTATTGATGGTTGCCCAAGATGGCCGATATTGAGGGGCACAACGTCTTTGCAACCGGGCAGGAGCAGCGAATGAAGCAGCCAGCAAAAGAGATGCGCGATCATGCGGAGGCAAGCGGGCGAAGCGCCGCGCTCGGTGATTTGCCGCTCTGGGATCTCGGCGTCTTTTATAACGGGCCTGCCGATTCGCGGCTGGAAGAGGACCGCAAGACGGTGCTGGCGGATGCGGCGGCTTTTTCTGAAACCTATAAGGGCAAATTGACGGCGCTGGCGGCTGCCGAAAACGCTTCAGCACTGGCCGAGGCGCTGGAAAGATTCGATGCGCTGCAGGACCGGGCGGGGCGGGTCGCCTCTTATGCCTCGCTGCTTTATGCGGAGGATTCGACCATCTCCACCCATGCCAAGCTCTATGCGGATGTGCAGAGCTGGGGCGCGGAAGTGGCCGCCATACTTTTGTTCTTCACGCTGGAGCTCAATCTCATTCCGGAGGATCGGCTGGAAGCGCTTTGCGCGACAGAGCCGCGGCTGGCGCGCTACCGGCCTTTCCTGCGCGATCTCGCGCTGGAAAAGCCCTATCAGCTGTCAGACGAGATGGAGCGGCTTTTGACGGAGAAGTCCGTCACCGGCCGGTCTGCCTGGACGCGGCTATTCGATGAGAGCATGGCGCGGCTGCGTGTTGCGTGGGAAGGCGACAAGGTCTCGCTCAATGAGGCGCTCGACAAGCTTTCCGAGCCGGACGGGGCGGTGCGCGAAAAGGCGGGCAAGGCGATTGCGGACGCCTTTGCGGAGGAATTGCCGCTTTATACGCTCATCACCAATACGCTTGCTAAAGACAAGGAAATCGAGGACCGCTGGCGCGGTTTCGAGGCGCCGTCGAGCGGACGGCATATTGCCAACCGCGTGGAACCGGAAGTTGTGGATGCGCTGCAGCAGGCGGTGCGCAGTTCCTATCCGGACATTTCGCACCGCTATTATGCGCTTAAAGCCAAATGGATGGGCAAGGAGCGGCTCGAATTCTGGCACCGCAACGCGCCCCTGCCGGAAGATACGGGCAAGCTTGTGCCCTGGCCCGAAGCGAAGGAAACGGTTCTCGGGGCTTATTCCGGGTTTGCGCCGGAGATGGCGGATATTGCCGGGCAGTTTTTCGACCGGAACTGGATCCATGCGCCCGCGCGGCGCGGCAAGTCGCCCGGGGCCTTCTCTCACCCGACTGTGCCGAGCGCGCACCCCTTCGTTCTGCTCAACTATATGGGCCGGCCGCGCGATGTGATGACGCTGGCACATGAGCTGGGTCACGGCGTGCATCAGGTGCTGGCGGCGGAGCAGGGGCCGCTGCTTTCCGAAACGCCGCTGACTTTGGCAGAAACCGCAAGCGTGTTCGGCGAGATGCTGACCTTCCGCAAACTTCTGGCGCAGGCGGAAACGCCGGAACAGCGGCGTGTCATGCTTGCCTCCAAGATCGAGGACATGATCAACACGGCCATCCGCCAGATCGCCTTTTACACATTCGAGCAGAAGCTGCATGACGCGCGGCGCGGGGGCGAGCTGACGACGGAAGAGATCAGCGAAATCTGGATGAGCGTGCAGGCGGAAAGTCTCGGGCCTGCGGTCAATCTGGGCGCGGGATATGAAACCTTCTGGTGTTACATCCCGCATTTCATTCATGTGCCGTTTTATGTTTACGCCTATGCCTTCGGCGAGTGCCTGGTGAATTCGCTTTATGCAGCTTATGAGGCGGCGCCTGACGGGTTCGCGGAAAAATATTTCGACGCGCTCAAGGCGGGCGGCACCTTGCGGCACAAGGAACTTCTTGCGCCTTTCGGTCTCGATGCCAGCGATCCGGCGTTCTGGGACAAGGGGCTTTCCGTCATTCGCGGATTGATTGATGAGCTGGAGGCAGATTTTTGAGCGATGCGGGCCCAGGCGGGCGTAAAGGCAAGGGCCGCGCGCCGGTCGGAGAAAAGGACCGCGAGGGCAACCGGCTTTCTAGGCGCATGGCCCGCTATGCGCAGGTAGGCACGAATATTGGCGGGTTCGCTGCGAAATATGCAGGCCAGCGCTTTCTCGGCATCGATCTCGACGGCGACAAGAATGCGCGGGAGCTGAAAGCTGCGCTTGGCGGGCTGAAAGGCCCGATCATGAAGGTCGCGCAGATGATGGCGACCATTCCCGAAGCCTTGCCGGCGGAATATGCACAGGAGCTTTCGCAGCTTCAATCCGCCGCGCCGCCCATGGGCTGGCTCTTCGTGAAGCGCCGCATGATGGCCGAACTTGGGCCCGGCTGGCAGAAGCGTTTTTCCTCTTTCGAGAAAGAAGCGGCTGCCGCCGCCTCTCTCGGCCAGGTGCATAAGGCGGTGTCCCTGGAAGGCGTGCCGCTTGCCTGCAAGCTGCAATATCCCGACATGCAGTCGGCGGTGGAGGCGGATCTCAGCCAGCTCGATTTCATTCTCTCGCTTTACCGCCGCATCGATACGGCGCTGGATCCGCGGGATATGGGCAAGGAAATCGGCGAGCGGCTGCGTGAAGAGCTTGATTACGATCTCGAAGCCCGGCACACCGCGCTTTATGCGGACATGCTGAAAGACGAGCGGCGCATCCGCGTGCCCGAAGTCTATGCAGAGCTTTCATCCAAACGGCTTTTGACGATGACATGGCTGGAAGGGCAGCCGCTGCTTTCTTTCAAGGACGAGTCTCTCGAGGTGCGAAACAGGATCGCCGAGGCGATGTTCGTTGCCTGGTGGCATCCGTTCAGCCGTTACGGCGTCATTCATGGTGATCCGCATCTTGGCAATTACACGGTGCGGGAAGATCACGGAATCAACCTTCTCGATTTCGGCTGTATACGGAAGTTTCCGCCCTCTTTCGTGAACGGCGTAATCGAGCTTTACCGCGCGCTGGAAACCGATGACATGGACCGGGCGGTGGCGGCCTATGAAAGCTGGGGTTTCAAGAATCTCTCCCGCGAGCTTGTCGATATTCTCAATCTCTGGGCTGGGTTCATTTACGGGCCGTTGCTCGATGACCGGGTGCGCACCATTGCCGACGGGATCAAACCGGGGGATTACGGGCGCCGCCAAGCCTTTGCCGTGCACAAGGCGCTGAAGGAGCATGGGCCCGTTTCGCCGCCGCGGGAGTTCGTTTTCATGGACCGGGCGGCAATCGGGCTTGGCGGGGTGTTTTTGCATCTTGGCGCGGAGCTGAATTTTTACCACCTGTTCAACGAGGCCATCGATGCTTTCGATGCGGGCACGCTTGAAAAGCGGCAGGGGGAGGCGCTAAAGAAAGCGGGTCTGGCCCTGCCAAAGTAAGGGCGCCAAACAAGGGTGCGTACCGCTCATGAGTGATGATCTTCGGGATATTGATCCTGCCGCCATTCCTGCCGGGTTCCGGCCTTTTTCCTTCTCTACCGGATTTGCCCGCCAGATCGGCCCGCTTTACGAACGCGCTGAAGCGGACGGCACATATCAACGTGCTTTCCGCGTGCAGGATTATCACTGCAATGGCATGGGAAACTGCCATGGCGGCATGCTGACGGCCTTTGCCGATGTCGCCTTCGGCCATGCGATCACCCTTGGCTATCGCCGCTATTGGGTGACGGTACGTCTTTTGACGGATTTCCTTTCCGCGGCCAAACTTGGTGACTGGGTGGAAGGCACGGGCGTTATTGCCGGCGGCGAAGATGATTTCGTTACGGTGAAGGGCCGGATATGGTGCGGGGACCGGACGATCATGTCCGGCACGGGCGTGTTCAAGGTGCTGGGAGAGCGGCCCTGATGGCAAGCGACAAGAACGAGAAGAACATTCCGCTGGTGGCGGAGCAGGAAGCCGGGCAGCGCCAGTTCGAGCTTGCGCCGGGCGATACGATCGGGCCCTCTGTCGTTGCACCGCCTGAATGGTTCAAGCGCGCGCTCGATACGCCGTGCGAAAGCCGCATGGTGGATGTGGAGGGCACGCCCATTCACTATCTGCATTGGGGCGATCCTGAAAAGCCGGGGCTTTTGCTCGTGCATGGCAATGGCGCGCATGCGCATTGGTGGTCCTTCATCGCGCCGTTTCTCGCGCGGGAATATTCAGTCGCGGCGATGGATCTTTCCGGCATGGGCGATTCCGGTTTCCGCGCGCAATACACGATGGAAGGCTATGCCGAAGAAATCATGGCAGTGTGTGAGGATGCCGGTTTTTTCGACAGTGAAGAGCCGCCCATCGTGGTGGGACATTCATTTGGCGGTTTCGTGACCATCTTGGTGGGCGCGCTTTACGGCGAGCGGCTATCGGGCACCGTGATCGTGGACAGTCCCGTCAATCCGCCGGACCGGCCGGGCGGGCCGCCCAACCGCACCATCCGTCCGCACCGGGTTTATCCGACCCTGGAAGAGGCGATGAGCCGGTTCCGCCTCGCCCCGCCGCAGCCTTGCGAGAACCTTTTCATTCTGGAGCATGTGGCCAAGCATTCGCTGCGGCAGGTGGAAGGGGGCTGGACCTGGAAGTTCGACCCCCGGATCTGGCGGCGCTTTTCCATCGGCGATCCGGCGGAGCGGCTGCGGGCCACCAAATGCCGCATCGCAGTGATGCGGGGCGAATATTCGGTGCTGCTGCCAGCGGAGATCGGGGATTACATGTTCACGCTTCTGGGCCGGGCGGCGCCGGTGATCGAGATTCCCCAAGCGCGGCACCACCTGATGCTGGACCAGCCGCTGGCCTTTGTGGCGGCCATGCGGGCGCTGCTGGCGGATTGGAATCATTCCCGCCCAAACCGGGTTTCCTGAATTTTCCGGTTCACTTTTGTGCCTGCACGGAAATGCACAAAGATTTGCGCAGGATAGGGACCCCCGGGGCGCTTGCCGCAGGGGGGGCGTCTGCTATAGTCCGGCGCACATGTGAATTGCGAAAGCAACAGAGGCACGAAGATGACGCAAGAACAGGCTCATGCGGGCTGGCACGACGAATCGAGCTGGGGCGAGGAGATGGAAACCCGGGAACACCTTCAGACCTATGAAGGTTTTCTGAGCGGGGCGAAATACGGCAGCATTGCCGTTGCCATCGTCCTTATTCTGATGGCCATGACCCTTCTTTAGGTTTTTCTGCGCACGGCCTTGTTATCGATAAAGCCTTGCTTTATTTAGGGCTGCGTATTAATTCAGAATAATTCCAATTAGCAATCGGCCTTCAGCCGGTTGTCTGGCAGATGTGCGGCGCCTTGCGCCGCCGATCTAGAGGGCACAAGCGAACACTCATGAAACTCGCGATACCCAAGGAAACCCTTGATGGAGAAGCGCGCGTTGCCGCTTCTCCCGACTCGGTCAAGAAACTCACCGGGCTGGGGCTCGATGTGACCGTGGAAACAGGCGCCGGGGCAGGCGCCAATTTCTCCGACGATGCGTTCAAGGAAGCGGGGGCCAGCATTGCAGGCTCCGCCGCCGATGCGCTGAAAGACGCCGATATCGTCTTCAAGGTGCGCGGCCCGGACGAAAGCGAACTCGGCCTTTTCAAGAAGGGCACGATGCTCGCCGCCATCGTCAATCCCTATAACAACCGTGAGCGCGTGAAGGCGTATGCCGAGGCGGGCATCCTGGCCTATGCCATGGAATTCATGCCCCGCATCACGCGCGCGCAGTCGATGGACGTGCTTTCCTCGCAGTCGAACCTGTCGGGTTATAAGGCTGTGATCGACGCGGCGGCCACGTATGGCCGTGCGCTGCCGATGATGATGACGGCGGCCGGCACGATTGCGCCGGCGCGTGTGTTCGTCTTCGGGGCAGGTGTTGCGGGCCTTCAGGCCATCGCGACGGCGAAGCGCATGGGCGCCATCGTCAGCGCGACGGATGTGCGCGCCGCAACCGCCGAACAGGTGAACAGCCTTGGGGCCGACTTCATCATGGTCGAGGCCGATGAAGGCGACACGGGCGAGACCTCCGGCGGCTATGCCAAGGAAATGAGCGAAGATTACAAGCGCCGCCAGGCCGAGCTCATTGCCTCGCATATCAAGAAGCAGGACATCGTAATCACCACGGCGCTCATTCCGGGACGTCCCGCTCCCGTTCTCGTGACGGAAGAGATGGTGCAGTCGATGAAGCCGGGCTCGGTGATCGTGGACCTTGCGGTGGAGCAGGGCGGCAACTGCCCGCTTTCCGAAGTCGGCAAGGTTGTCGAAAAGCACGGCGTGACGCTGATGGGGCACACCAATGTGGCCGGCCGTCTGCCTGCGGACGCTTCCTCGCTTTATGCGCGCAACCTCGTCAACTTCATTACGCCCCTGATCGACAAGGAGAGCAAACAGCTCGCCATCGATTGGGAGGATGAAATCATTACCGGCACGCTGCTGACCAAGGACGGCGCAGTTGTGCATCCTGCTCTTCTGGAAGGAGGCAACTGATGGAACCGGCTTTCATCGATCCCTTTATCTTCCAACTGGCGATTTTCGTGCTTGCGATCTTCGTCGGTTATTACGTGGTGTGGAGCGTAACGCCTGCGCTGCATACGCCGCTCATGTCGGTGACGAACGCCATTTCCTCGGTGATCATCGTCGGCGCGCTCATCGCTGTTGGCGTTCACATGAGCGCCGCGGAGAACAGCATCTTCGCCAAGGGCTTCGGTTTCGTGGCAACCATGCTGGCCGCCGTCAACATCTTCGGCGGCTTCCTCGTCACACAGCGCATGCTCGCCATGTATAAGAAAAAGCAGAAATAAGGGGACGTCATGCTTTCAGCCAACATCACGGCCCTGCTTTATCTTGCATCGGGCGTTCTTTTCATTCTCGCGCTGCGAGGGCTTTCCTCGCCGGAAACCTCCCGCCAGGGCAATACCTACGGCATGATCGGCATGACCATTGCCGTGGGCACCACGCTTGCCAATCTCGAGGCGATGAACGGGCTCACCTGGGGTCTTATCGTCCTGGCGCTCGCCATTGGCGGGGGGCTCGGCGCGGTAATTGCCCGGCGTATTGCCATGACGCAAATGCCGCAGCTCGTTGCTGCCTTCCACTCGCTGGTCGGCCTTGCGGCGGTGCTGGTCGCCTGGGGCGCGTTCTATTCGCCGGAGCCTTTCGGCATCGGCACGTTCCTCAACATCAAGGCGGCAAGCCTTGTTGAAATGTCGCTGGGCGTTGCCATCGGCGCGATCACGTTTTCGGGTTCGGTCATCGCCTTTGCCAAGCTCAATGGCAACATGTCGGGCGCACCGATCATTCTGCCGGGGCGGCATCTCATCAACATCGTGATCGCGATTGCGATCGTGGCGGGCATCATCTGGCTTTGTCTCGATCCGGCTAACCAGTCGGTGGAAGTCTTCCTCGCGATCACCATCCTGTCCTTCATCATCGGTTTCCTGATCATCATTCCGATCGGCGGTGCGGACATGCCCGTCGTGGTGTCAATGCTGAACTCCTATTCGGGTTGGGCTGCAGCCGGGATCGGCTTTACGCTGGGCAACCTGGCGCTCATCATTACGGGCGCGCTGGTGGGCTCTTCGGGCGCCATTCTCTCCTACATCATGTGTAAGGGCATGAACCGTTCCTTCTTCAGCGTGATTTTGGGCGGCTTTGGCGGTGACACGGCGGCGGCAGGTGCCGGCCAGGTGGAAACGCGTCCTGTGAAGCAGGGCTCTGCGGATGACGCCGCCTTCATCATGAAGAATGCCGGCTCCGTCATCATCGTACCGGGTTACGGCATGGCGGTGGCGCAGGCGCAGCACGCGCTCAAGGAAATGGCCGATATTCTGAAGGAAGAAGGCGTGAAGGTTTCCTACGCCATTCACCCTGTCGCGGGCCGCATGCCGGGGCACATGAACGTGCTGCTGGCGGAAGCCAATGTGCCTTATGACGAGGTGTTCGAACTGGAAGACATCAACAACCAGTTCTCCCAGGCGGATGTGGCCTTCGTCATCGGTGCGAATGACGTGACGAACCCGTCGGCCAAGACCGACCCGGCAAGCCCGATCTTCGGCATGCCGGTGCTTGATGTCGAAAAGGCGAAGACAGTGCTCTTCGTCAAGCGCGGCATGGGGTCTGGCTATGCGGGCGTGGAGAACGAGCTGTTCTTCCGTGACAACACCATGATGCTCTTTGCCGATGCGAAGAAGATGGTGGAAGAGATCGTCAAAGGCCTCTAAGGCTGATTGGTCTAGAGACACGAAGAGGGCGGCGCTTGCGCCGCCCTTTTTCTTTGGCCATGCTTTTTTCTTTGGCCATGCTTTTAACGTGATTTCCCGATCCGCAGCGGGTGCAGGGGAGGAGAAATTCTGATGAGTGTCACCATCCGTCCAGCGTGCGCGGAAGACAGGCCCCTGCTGGAAGCCTTCATGAGCGCGCTGCAGGAGATCGAGCGGGAGATGGAGCCAAACCGCTTTCCTGGGCCGGAGATGGCGGCGCAGCATCTTGCCTGGCTGGAAGAGCAGGTAGCGGCCCATGAAGGCGCCGTGCTTCTGGCGGAGGCTGAGGGGGTGCCTGTTGGCTTCCTCATCTGTTTTACGGATGAAGATCCCGGCTTCTTCGTGCGGCGGGAAGAGGCGCGGTTTGGTTATATCGCCGATCTTTATGTCGAGGAGGCGGCCAGGGGGAGCGGGACGGCGCAGGCGTTGATGGAGGCGGCAGAGGCGCATTTCCGGGCCCTCGGCATCCGGCAGCTCCGGCTTTTCGCCGTGGCGGGGAATGCGCGGGCGCAGGCCTTCTATGCCAAGCTTGGCTACGGGCTTTACGAGGTTTCGCTGCGTAAGAAGATATGAGCCAGAAACGAAAAAAGCCCCCATAAGGGGGCTTTTTCATTCGTCCGGAAAGCGGCGCTTTTAGCGGCGGCCTTTGCCCGGCAGAAGGCCTTCGCGCTGGGCGCGCTTGCGGGCCAGCTTGCGCGCACGGCGGATCGCTTCAGCCTTTTCACGGGCTTTCTTCTCGGACGGCTTCTCGAAGTGGCCACGCAGCTTCATTTCGCGGAAGATGCCTTCGCGCTGCATTTTCTTTTTCAGCGCTTTCAGCGCCTGATCCACATTATTATCGCGTACGAGTACCTGCACGAGGGATCCCTGCCTTTCGGTCGTTTTCCGGGTTTCTGCCGTGTCCTGCGCCTTTTGCGGCTGCGGACAACAGATGCAGGGCCACCAGAGACCCTGCCTAGAGGCGCGTTTCCTAGCAAAAGATTCGGGACCTGTCCACCGTTTACCGAGAATAAGGCCGATTTGACTTGGAAGACCTCCGAATCCCGCTTTCCTGCGGCTTTTCGGCCTTTGACGGCGGCCCCCGCCGCTCTCATATTATAGCCATGACGATCCGAAAAATCGCCCGGATGGGCCATCCAATCCTCAGAGCGCGGGCAGAGCCCGTGGCGGACCCGGCTGCGCCGGAAATCCGGGCCTTGGTCGCCGATATGGTGGAAACCATGATCGATGCGAACGGGGCTGGGCTGGCCGCGCCGCAGGTTCATGAAGGGCTCCGGGTCGTGATTTTCCAGGCCCCGCCGGAACGCGTGAGCGCCGGGGCGGAGGGCGAGGAAGCCTTCGACCATCAGGCCCCCCTTACCGTGCTTATCAATCCGGAAATCGAGGTGATGGGCCCGGAGATGGAAGAGGGCTGGGAAGGCTGCCTGTCCGTGCCGGGCCTCCGGGGCCTTGTGCCGCGCTACAAGGACATCACCTACCGTGGCTATGGGCTCGACGGGAAGCCTTTCGAGCGGCGCGCCAAGGGGTTCCACGCCCGGGTCGTGCAGCATGAGTGCGACCATCTGGACGGCATTCTTTATCCGCAGCGCATGAAGGACCTCGGCAAGCTGATTTTCGAGACGGAAGTGCGGCACTGGCTTGCGCGCCAATCCGAAACGGCATGATGGAGATGGCAATGGCTGAGAAGAGCGAGACGGCGAAAAGAGAGGCGGTGCTTGAGGCGCTTCTGCCCGACGTGCCATTCGATGGCTGGACGCTGCCGGCCTTGATGAAGGCTGGCGAAGAGGCGGGTCTCAGCCATGGTGAAGTGCGTCTTCTTTTTCCTGGCGGCGTGAACGACGTGATCGATGCGTTTTTCGCCCGCGGGGACGCCTTGATGCTGGAAAAGCTGCAGGGCCGTGAGATGCCGGAGAAAATCCGGGAGCGTATTGCTTATGCTGTCCGCACACGTCTTGATGTTGATGCCCCCAACCGGGAGGCGCTGCGCCGTGCCGCGGCACATCTGGCGCTGACGCCGACGCGCTTTACCGGCGTCAAATCGCTTTACCGCACGGTGGACGCCATCTGGCTTGCGGCGGGAGACACGTCCACGGATTTCAATTTCTATACGAAGCGCGCTTTGCTGACGGGGGTATTCGTTTCCACGCTGTTTGTCTGGTTCAGCGACACGTCGGAGGGTTTTGCCGACACTTACGCTTTTCTGGACCGGCGCATTGGCGATGTCATGCAAATCGAGAAGGCCAAAGCCACACTCGGCAAGGCGGTATCCGGCCTGCCTGATCCGTTTTCTCTGCTTGGGCGGTTGCGGTATCCCGGCGCGCGTTAGGCCCAGCGATCAGGCAGCCGGCGTGCCTGCGCCAATGTCGATCCAGGCGGCGCCCTCGACCGTGCTGCCCACTGTGGTTTTCTCCTGCGCCGGGGCGTAGGCTTTTGCTGGGCCCATGGCGTGAATGGAGAGAACGCGCGGCGCGGCCACATTGCCGGTTTCTTCTGACTGCAATGCCAGGGGCAGCAAGAGGCTTTGCACGGTTGCCCGGCGTCCGGAGGCGTAAATATTCTCATAACGCACAAAGGCGGCGACCGGGCGCGTTGTCATCTCGGTGAACAGATCCACCAGAAAGCTGCGCCGCTCCGGGTCCGACAGTTCAAGCACGTTTTCGCCGGTCGGATCATGGCCCATGCGCTCGCCGATGGCGGTGCCCGCAAGCCGGTAGACCACTTCATCCCGGGAGCGACGTTCGAACACGGAAACGTCGGGCAATAACCGCGCAATCTTCATGGGATCAAAATCGGCGGCCGAGGGGCAGACGGCATCTTCACGGATGCTCAGCCAATAGTCCCACAGCGCGGTGAAACTGGCAGGCACGCCTTCGGGTGCGGCTTCCTTCAGCGCGGCTTGAAGATGTTCGGTTGGTTTGGCGGCTTGGTCCAGGCGCATTGGTTCTCGCGGTACTCTCTCGTCTCGCTCGTCCCCGCCCCGGGTGCGTACATGGCCGCGCATTAACCAAAAGTCGATGCGGCGGATCGACGCGTAATCCGGATACGAACAATTATCAGGGCGTGTGCGGTTTGAGTCGATTGATGTGACCCATCTTCCGGCCCGGACGTGATTCTTTTTTACCGTATAAGTGTAACCGGGTGGCTGGTTCGCTAGCAAGAGCTAGCCAATTATCCGAGTCATGGCCGATCAGATTGGTCATTACGGTATCGGCATGACGTGCCGGGTTGCCGAGCGTCCAGCCTGCAACGGCACGGATGTGCTGCTCGAACTGGGAAACGGCGCAGCCATCCTGTGTCCAATGGCCGGAATTGTGCACGCGCGGGGCAAACTCGTTCACGATCAGCGTGTTGTCCCCGTCCATGTGGAACATCTCCACACCCATGATGCCGACATAATCCAGCGCCGTGACAAGCTTTTGTGCAATCTCCAAAGCTGCCTGCGCGGTGGAGGGCGAGATGGCGGCGGGCACGGTGGTGGTGTGCAGAATGTGATCCTTGTGAACGTTTTCGCCGGGATCATAGGCGGCGGTGCTGCCATCAACGGCGCGCGCCACGATGACGGAGATTTCGCGGGTGAAGGGCACAAAGCCTTCGAGGATGGCCGGCTGGCCGCCAATCTCGGCGAATGCGTTCTTTAAGTCCGTGTTCTCCTCGATCTTTACCTGGCCCTTGCCGTCATAGCCGAAGCGGCGTGTCTTGAGGATCGAAGGACGGCCAAGTTGTTCGGCTGCGTGCTGAAGGTCATCAAGCGTATCGGCCTTCGCGAAGGGGGCAGTGGCAATGCCGGCCTCTTGCAGAAACGTCTTTTCTGCAAGCCTGTCTTGCGCAGTGGCAAGCGCGCGGGCGCCAGGGCGCACGGGCACATGGGCCGTCAGCACGGCGGCGGCATGTTCTGAGACGTTCTCGAATTCATAAGTGACCACATCCACGCTGTCTGCGAAGGCGGCCAGGGCCTTGTCGTCTTCATAAGGCGCGGTGGTGACCGCGGCGGCTACGTCGCCTGCGGGCGGGTTTTCTTCCGGGCAGTAGATGTGACAGGAGAAACCGAGTTCAGCGGCAGCAACGGCGAGCATGCGGCCGAGCTGGCCGCCGCCCAGAATGCCGATGCGGCTGCCGGGAGGAAGAGGGGCGTCCTGCTGGCGTCTTTCGCGCTCTGCCATGATCTTCAGTTTTGATCCGTAGGTGTTTCGGCGACGGCGTCTGTCTGCGCCTTGCGCCAGCTATCGAGCCGCGTTGCCAGATCCTTGTCCTGAAGGGCGAGGATGGAGGCGGCGAAGAGGCCGGCGTTCTTGGCGCCCGCTTCCCCAATGGCCAGTGTGCCGACGGGAATGCCGCCCGGCATCTGCACGATGGAGAGCAGGCTGTCCTGGCCCGAGAGGGTGCTGGTCTTCACCGGCACGCCGAGCACGGGCAGGGGCGTCATGGAGGCAGTCATGCCGGGCAGATGCGCGGCGCCGCCTGCGCCTGCGATAATGACCTGGAGGCCGCGGGATTTCGCGGTCTTGGCATAATCATAGAGCCGTTCCGGTGTGCGGTGGGCGGAGACGATTTTCGCCTCGAATGGTACGTCCAGCGCTTCCAGCACCTCGGCGGCATGCTTCATGGTGGGCCAATCGGACTGGCTGCCCATGATGATGCCCACACTTGCATGATGGGTGCTGGCGTTTCCGGCTTTTGCCGCAGACGGCATGGCTGGTTCCCTTTGGTTGTGGCCCCTTGGCTATGGCGGTCCGGGTGCCTTTTGGCCCCTGAACCGGAAAGCGGCGGATTATAGGCCCCAAGCGGCGCAAGGCAAGAAGCGGCCTTTCCTATGGTCAAATCCCTTGGCCTGCCCGGCCCGCCCGCGTATTTTGCCAGAAAAGGGCCGGAATCACGAAAGTCGGACCATGAAAGTTGGCGATAACAAATCGAGACCTTCTGCCGGGGCGGCGGCATCGCGCGCTTATGGCGGCGCGGCGCGCACCCAGGGCACAGGCGCGGCCACCGGGGCGGGCGCCGCGCAGGGCGGGCGCGTGGTCAGCGATTCGGCCTCGATTATGGGAGTTCCCGAGACGGAGCTGACGCCTGCGGTCCGTTCGGCCCTGATGACGCTGATGGGTGAGGTGGCGGAGCTGCGGCGGGAACTCGATGGCATGAAGTCCCGCCTGCGGGATGCCGAGCTTCTGGCCGACCATGACCCGCTGCTGCCGCTGCTCAACCGGCGGGCCTTTGTGCGGGAGCTGGCGCGGGTGCTTTCCTATAGCCAGCGCCACAAGGAACCTGCAGGGCTCGTCTATGTGGATCTCGACGGGTTCAAGCAGCTCAATGACGCCCATGGCCACGCCGCCGGGGACGAGGCGCTGAAGCATGTGGCCAAGGTCATCCTCTCCCAGGTGCGCGAATCGGATTTCGTGGGCCGGCTCGGCGGGGACGAATTCGGCGTCATCATGATGCGGGCCGATGAAGAAGGCGCCAAGCACAAGGCGTTGCAGATCGTCCAGAGCATCGCGGGCCATCCGATCACGGTGGAAGGCGTCAAGCTGGAACTCGGCGCTTCGGCAGGCGCGGTCGGCCTTACCGGCACGGAAGACCCGGAGGCCGCGCTCAAGCGTGCGGATGTCGCCATGTACCGGGTTAAACGCGGCGGCGGGACTTAAGCGATAATATCGGGAAAGAGAATGTCCTCGATGCGCAGGATGCGGTCGCGCAGGTCGAGCTTGCGCTTTTTCAGCCGTTTGATCTGCAAATGGTCGGGAAAGGGCACGGCTTCCAGCGCGCTGATGGCGCCATCCAGGTCCCTGTGTTCTTCCTTGAGCAGCACAAGCTGACTGCGCAGATCTTCTTCGTCCGCCTCATTCATGGGAACGCCGCATACTCCGCTTGGTGTCCGGCAAGAGTGTTAGAGTGACGCCGTCTTTTACGCAAGTCCATGGCTTTTGCGGGGCGGGCCGGAGGGTTGAAAAACACCGGTTTCGGGGAGATTCTGTCAAGCATTTTTGGCGGGAAAATTGGCCGCGGAAATCCGCCAAATTCGACAAGCCCTCAAAAAAGAGTCACACTTTTTCCGTTCCTCATTCTGACATGGAGGGTGTGAATGGCTCTGGAATCGCACATTGCCGAATTGATGCGTCGGCATGAAGACTTGGAACAGCGTATCGAACGCGAAATTCTTCACCCCGGTAGCGATGACCTTCACATTACAGAACTTAAACGACGAAAATTGCGGCTGAAGGACGAGATTGAAAAGCTGACCCTGGCCGCCCAACAAGCAGCGTAACGCTCGCAAGCTACGAAATTAGACAGACGCCGGAACTTTTGTTCCGGCGTTTTGGTTTTCAGCCCGTCATGTCCCGCAGTTTGAATTTCTGCACCTTGCCGGTGGAGGTTTTCGGCAAGTCGGTGAAGACCACCTTGGTGGGACATTTGAAGTGCGCCAGTTTTTCCCGGCACCAGGCAATCACATCCGCCTCGCTCATGCTTTTGCCCTTTTTCAGGGTGATGAAAGCGCAGGGCGTCTCGCCCCATTTCTCATGGGGGGCGGCAACGACGGCGGCTTCCAGAATGTCCGGATGCTTGTAGAGCGCGTCTTCCACTTCGATGGAGGAGATGTTCTCCCCGCCTGAAATGATGATGTCCTTGGAGCGGTCCTTGAGCTGGATATAGCCGTCGGCATGCCAGACGCCGAGGTCGCCGGAATGGAACCAGCCGCCTGCAAAGGCTTCATTGGTGGCTTTCGGGTTCTTCAGATAGCCCTTCATCACCACATTGCCGCGGAACATGACCTCGCCCATTGTCTCGCCGTCCTGCGGCACGGGCTGCATGGTTTCAGGATCATAGACGGCAAGGTCCTCGAGCACCGGATAATTGACGCCCTGACGCGATTTGACGCCCGCGCGCTCATCGAGCGGCAGGTCATCCCACTCATCATGCCAGGCATTCACAACCGCGGGGCCGTAGGTTTCGGTGAGGCCATAGACGTGAATGACGTTGAAGCCTTCCTCTTCCAGTGCCCTGATGGTGGCGGCCGGGGGCGGGGCGGCAGCGGCGAAGAAATGCACCGTGTGCGGAAGTGGCTTTTTCTCTTCTTCGCCCGCATTGATGATGAAACCCATGACGGTGGGCGCGCCGCCCATGTGCGTGACGCCGTGTTTTGCAATGGCGTCGTAGATATTTGCGGCGGTCACGCGGCGCAGGCAGACATGGGTGCCTGCAATCAGGCTCATGGACCAGGTGAAGACCCAGCCATTGCAGTGAAACATGGGCACGGTCCAGAGATAGACGGAGTTCTTTGTCATCTCTGCCGTGACGATGTTGCCGGCACCCAGAAGATAGGCGCCGCGGTGGTGATAGACGACGCCCTTGGGGTTGCCGGTGGTGCCGGAGGTGTAGTTGAGGGCGATGGCCTCCCATTCATCGGCGGGCATCCGCCAATCGAAGGCCGGATCACCGCTCGCGATGAAGGCTTCATATTCCGCCTCGCCGATCCGTTCTCCAGGCCCGTCATATTCCGGGTCGTCAATGTCGATGATGAAGGGTTTGGCTTTGGCGTTCGAAACGGCCTCTTTGGCGAGCGCGGCGAACTCCCGGTCTGCGAAGACCGCTTTTGCTTCACCGTGATCCAGCATGAAGGATATGGCGGCGGCGTCGAGGCGGATATTGATGGTGTTGAGCACGGCGCCCAGCATGGGCACACCGTAATGCAGCTCCAGCATGGCGGGGATATTAGGCGCGAGAACGGCAACCGTGTCGCCCTTGCGGATCCCCTTCTTTGAAAGGGCGGAGGCAAGCTGCACGCAGCGCCGGTAGAATTCGGCATAGTCGCGTTTCAGATCACCGTGAATGACCGCGGTCTTTTGCGGATAGACGCGGGCAGCGCGTTTCAGGAAGGAAAGGGGTGAAAGAGGCTCGTAATTGGCCGGGTTCTTGTCCAGACCCTGCTCGTATGGCCCTTGTTCGTTTGACGTCTCGCTCATGTCGCTCCCCCTGTTCGTTTTCCGCCGGCGCGGCGCCTTTTCCCCAAGGTAGCGGCGCGCTTTTTATGCGGCAAGCTTTAGCCAAGCCAGGGGGCAGCGCCGTCCCAGATGAGTTTCAGGCCGACAAGGAAAAGCGCGCCGTAGGCGATGCGGTAGAACGGTTTTTCCGGGATGACATGCAGCGCCTTGATGCCGAGCAGCATGCCGATAGGCGCAAGCGGCAGAAGCACAAGCGAGGTCATCAGGTTTTCTGTCTGAAACTGGCCAAGCGCGATATAGGGCGGCACCTTGATAAGATTGACCGCCGTGAAGAACATCACGCTCGTGCCGACATAGACCACTTTGTCCCGCTTCTGGGGGAGCATGTAGATCTGAAAGGGCGGGCCGCCTGCATGGGCGACGAAACTCGTGAAGCCGCCAACCCCGCCCCAGAAGCCGCCTTTGAGTGTGTTCCGGGGCTTGGCTTCCGCTTCCGCGCGCCGCCCGATCCAGTGGTCCAGCGTGAAGACGAGCGCAATGCCACCGATCAGCAGCCTGACAAAGCTGTCCGTGACATAGGCGGCGGTGAGAAAGGCGATGAGGATGCCGATAGCTGCGCCCGGCACCAGGATCATCAGGTTCTTTTTGTCGAAACTTTTCCGGTAGGCCCAGATGCCGATCATGTCCATGGCGATGAGGATGGGCAGCATGATGCCCGCTGCCTGAAGCGGTGAAATGACCAGCGCCATCATCGGCACGCCCAGAATGCCGAGCCCGCCTGCAAAGCCACCCTTGGAGAGGCCGACCAGCAACATGGCCGGAATGGCAACAGCATAGAACCAGGGGTCGGTAATCATGAGACGGTCCGTCTTCCGGCGTGAAGGGGCTTGCGTCGGCGCGCGGCAGTTGAAAGAGTCGGGCCGGGCTGCGCCCTCGAGCGGCCTTCAATAGCACAAGAAACGTCAGATAAGAACGGGAGGTCTCCATGGCCCGGTATTCGGAGATTTATGAAAGCTGGCGCAATGGGCCGGAAGAGTTCTGGGCCGGGGCGGCAAAGGAAATCGAATGGTTCTCGCCCTGGGAAAAGGTGTTGGACTGGCAGGGCGCCGGGGCGGACTGGTTCAAAGGCGCCAAGTGCAACACGTCGTATAACTGCCTCGACCGGCATGTCGAGGAAGGGCGCGGTGCGCAAGCCGCGCTGATTTACGACTCTCCCGTCACCGGCAAGAAGAAGGCCTTCACTTATGCGGAGCTGATGGAAAAAACGGCGACGCTCGGCGCTGTCCTGCAGCGGCACGGGGTGGAGAAGGGGGACCGGGTCATCATCTATATGCCCATGGTGCCGCAAGCCGTGGTTGCCATGCTTGCCTGCGCGCGGATCGGTGCGGTTCATTCCGTCGTCTTTGGCGGGTTTGCGGCAAAGGAGCTGGCAACGCGCATCGATGATGCAAAGCCCAAGCTCATTCTTTCCGCTTCCTGCGGCATCGAGCCAGGCCGGGTGGTTTCCTACAAGCCGCTGCTCGACAAGGCGATAGAGCTTTCCGCTCATAAGCCGAAAGGCTGCATTATCTTTCAGCGTGAGATGGAGAAGGCCGATCTCACGCCAGGACGTGATTTCGACTGGAAAGAGGAAATGGACGAGGCGCGCGCGGCCGGGGAGAAAGCCGCGCCGCAGCCGGTCAATGCCGAAGACCCGCTTTATGTGCTCTACACCTCCGGCACGACGGGGCAGCCCAAAGGCGTGGTGCGCGATAATGGCGGGCACATGGTCGCGCTCAAATGGTCGATGAAAAACATCTATGGCATGGACCCAGGGGACGTGTTTTGGGCAGCCTCGGATGTGGGCTGGGTGGTGGGCCATTCCTACATTGTTTACGGGCCGCTGCTGCAGGGCTGCACCACGGTGCTTTATGAAGGCAAGCCTGTGGGCACGCCGGATGCGGGCGCCTTCTGGCGCGTTATTTCAGAGCACAAGGTGCGCGCGCTCTTCACCGCGCCCACGGCCTTCCGCGCGATCAAGAAGGAAGACCCGAAAGCTGCATTAGTGAAGGACTATGATCTGTCATCGCTCGAGACGCTTTTCCTTGCAGGGGAACGTGCGGACCCGGACACGATTGCCTGGGCGGAGAAGGCGCTTTCCGTGCCGGTAATCGATCATTGGTGGCAGACGGAGACGGGCTGGTCGATTGCGGCCAACCCGGTCGGTATAGAGCTGATGCCGGTGAAACATGGTTCGCCCACCGTGCCGATGCCCGGCTATGACGTGCGTGTTCTGGGGCCGGACGGCAAGGATGTGGCGCAGGGCGAGAACGGCGCCATTGTCGTGAAGCTGCCACTGCCGCCGGGCTGCCTGCCGACGCTCTGGCACAATGAGGAGCGGTTCCGCGAGGCCTATCTCTCGGATTTTCCCGGCTATTACAAGACCGCGGATGCGGGCTACAAGGACACGGACGGCTATCTCTATATTATGGCGCGTACGGACGACATTATTAACGTTGCCGGTCACCGGCTTTCCACAGGCGGGATGGAAGAAGTGCTGGCGGCGCATCCGGACGTCGCCGAATGCGCGGTGGTGGGCATCAAGGACCCGATGAAAGGCCAGGTGCCGCTCGGCTTCCTCGTGCTGAATGCTGGTGTCGACCGGCCTGATGAAGAAATCGAGAAGGAAGCTGTGGCGCTGGTGCGCGAGAAGATCGGCCCCGTTGCCGCCTTCAAGCAGGCGCTGGTCGTCGGGCGGCTTCCCAAAACCCGTTCCGGCAAGATCCTGCGCGGCACGATGCGCGATATTGCTGATGGCGCCGAATGGAATCTGCCAGCCACCATCGACGATCCGGAAATATTGGAAGAGATCGGGGCATTGTTGAAGAAAGCCGGTTTTCCGAAGAAGGACTGACAACAAAAAGCCGCCCCGGTGGGGCGGCTTTTGAATTTCGCGTGCGGAGAAACGCTTAGTTGTTTTCTTCCTCACCGTCGTCTTCGACCGGCTTGTCCTTGAGACTCGCGAAGACGCTGTCTGCATCATAGGAGCGGTTCGCTGTCTCTTCTTCCTGAGGCGCTTCCGGCTCATAGGACGGCGCCGTGGTTTCGGCGGCGGGCAGCAGGGTCTCGACGGCCCGGCCTTCCTTCACTGCCTTTTTGCGCTCGCGTTCCACGCGGCGGGCGGCTTTTTGCACGGCGGCATCGAGTTCGATCTGCGAGCAGAGGCCAAGCGTCACGGGGTCCACCGGCTTGATGTTCGGCGAATTCCAGTGGCTGCGGTCACGGATCGACTGGATCGTGGGCTTGGTCGTGCCGACGAGTTTCGTTACCTGCGCGTCCGTCAGTTCCGGGTGGTGGCGCAGCAGCCAGGCAATGGCGTCCGGCCGGTCCTGGCGGCGGGAGACGGGCGTGTAGCGCGGGCCCTTGCGCGGCTTCACCGGGGGAAGCTCGTATTCGCTTTCCTGCAGTTTCAGGCGGGTGTTCGTGTCCTTCTGACAGCGCTCGATCTCGGCGCGGGAGAGCTGGCCAGCCGACACCGGGTCGAGACCTTTGATGCCTTGCGCGACGTCGCCATCCGCGATGCCCTTAATCTCGAGGACATGCAGGCCGCAGAAGTCGGCAATCTGGTCGAAGGTCAGCGCGGTGTTTTCCACGAGCCAAACGGCGGTCGCCTTGGGCATAAGAGGCCGTGACATGATTTCTCCTTTAACTCCATCCGGACTTCTCCGAATGGATGTCACTTCGTCTGCTTGAATGGGATGGGGTCTATATAGGGCCATTGGCCCCTCAAGAAAAGAAATTCCTTGAGGGGCGGGCAAGTTCAGTGAGGGCCCTGTTTTCCGCAGATTCCGGACGGTTTTCCGGTAGATTTCTCATTCCGTTTCGGGCAAGAGCAGAATTTTGCCCACATGGGCGGAGCTTTCCATGAGTTTGTGGGCGTCGCCCGCGTGAAAGAGCGGATAGGTGGCGTGAACCACGGGTTTGATGCGGCCCGTCTCGATATAGGGCCATATATGGGTCTTCACCTCTTCGGCCAGCGCTGTCTTTTCGGCCACGGAGCGGGCGCGGAGCGTCGAGCCCGTCAAGGTCAGGCGTTTGAGCATGACGGGCAGGAGGTTGAGTTCCACTTTCGAGCCCAATTGATAGGCGATATTGACGATACGCCCGTCGCGCGCGGCGGCGGAGATGTTCCGCTGCACATAATCGCCGCCCACCATGTCGAAGATCACGTCGACGCCGCGGCCTTCGGTCAGTTCATTGGTGACGAGCACGAAATCCTCGTCCCGGTAATTGATGGCCCGTTCTGCACCGAGTGTCTGGCAGACGCGGCATTTCTCTTCCGACCCTGCCGTGGCGAAAACGCGCGCGCCGAGCGCCGAGGCAAGCTGAATGGCGGCGGTGCCGATGCCGCTGGCCCCGCCATGGATGAGCAGGGTTTCTCCTGCCTTGAGGCCGCCACGCTGGAACACATTTGTCCAGACGGTGAAATAGACTTCCGGCAAAGCGGCGGCGTCGATCAGCGAGACGCTGCTGGGCACCGGCAGGCAATGGGCTTCATGCACGGTGCAATATTCCGCATAGCCGCCGCCTGCGAGCAGGGCGCAGACTTCATCGCCTTCTTTCCAGCGGGTGACATTGGCGCCTGCGGCCACCACTGTGCCCGAGACTTCAAGGCCCGGCGTGTCGGAGGCGCCGGGGGGCGGGGGGTAGAAGCCCTGGCGCTGCACAATGTCGCCCCGGTTGAGGCCGGCGGCGGCGATTTTCACCAGCACTTCGTCGGCGGCCGGTTTCGGCACCGGCACTTCTTCCGGGCGCAGCTTTTCCGGACCGCCGGGCTCGGTGATCGCAATGCGGGTCATCATGTCGGGCGTGGATGCCATGGAGGTCCCCTCCTCATTTTCTTGATATGTGTGTTGAGGCAGACTAAAGCCGTTTCGGCTTTAAGTGAAAACGTGCCGGACGTGTTTCAAGGCGGAGAGGACATGAGATGGACGATCTTGAACCCCGCAGCCGGTCGGATGCGCTTGCCGCGCTTCTCAAGGAAGACCTTTCCATGATGAGCGTGGAAGAACTGGAAGCGCGGATTGTGGCGCTGGAAAGCGAAATTGCGCGAATCAGTAGCGAGATAAAGAGCAAACAGGGCTCGAAAGACGCGGCAGAAGCGGTTTTCCGCAAGTAGCGGAGAATTATTTGCTTTTTCGATGTGCAAATACAGCGTCTGTAACCGGCAGAAAATTGCGGTTTTTGGAACAGTGTTGCATTTTGATCCGCTGAAAAAGCAATTTAGGCGTTTCGTTAATGAATCTTTAGGTATTAGACTCCTATTGTAGCGTTGCGTAATCCAGTCATCTGGATTGAGTGGCTCCTATCCACTCTGTTTGACGCCTCCCTGTTAGAACTTGAGCCGCGGAACCCGCGGCTCTTTTTTGAGCAGACCTTGGGTGCGCACCCTACACTCCCTTAAAACTTCAGTAACTCTCTTTGCTCTGGCACGTTTGTTGATGCTGTCACGCTAGATGTGTGACGGCGGGACGATTCCTCGGTTATGATGGATGACATCGAAGGCCGGGGGACCGAGTCGAAAAAGCCGCGTCACAGCGCTGTTTCAGAACGGGACAGTGTGTTCAGGACGGCGACAAGGCCAGACGGAGTTAGGCTGATGACGTATCAAGGCGGTGGAATTTCAGGCGGCGTGGAAGCGACGGCAAAACTCTTCGGCGGGTCCGAAGTGTTCCGGCGCACCTACCGCGAAGGCATGGGGCTTGTGGAAGAGGCGGCTGCCTATCTCGACGGACCGGGGCGCGAACAGGCGAAGGATTTGCCGCGCATGGCGGCCCTTGCTTATGCGGCCGAAAGCATGCGCGTGACGACGCGGCTCATGCAGGTGGCGGCCTGGCTTCTGGTTCAGAAGGCGGTGCATGAGGGCGAGATGACCCCCGATGAGGCGGCGCAGGAAAAATACCGCCTCAGCGGCCAACCCGTTGCGCGGGCGAAGCCCTTGCAGGGCGCTGATATGCTGCCCGCCGATTTGCTGGCGCTGATGGAAAAGTCGGTCCGCATCTATGACCGGATCGAGCGGCTGGACCGTCAGCTTCACGAAGAGCCGGTGGCCAGCGATGCGCCGAAGCCGGAAGAGACCGCTTCGGGCTCGCCGCTTGCCTCGCAATTTGCGCAGGTCGAGGCGTTTTTCCAGGAAACGCTGGAGAAAGACCGGCCGAACCACGAGCGGCACTGAGCGGCGTTCTCAGGGCCCATCAGGCAATACAAAAGCCCCGCTTGCTATGGCGGGGCTTTGGTCTTTCCGGCTGACCGCTGCGGCCAGGCTTGCCGGCAAGATTATTTCTTGCCGAGGAAGCCTTTGTACTTCTCGTTGAAACGGCTGACGCGCCCGCCCCGGTCGAGAAGGTTCGACGTCTGGCCGGTCCAGGCCGGATGCGTGGTCGGGTCGATATCGAGCGTGAGCGTGTCGCCTTCAGCCCCGAAGGTGGAGCGGGTTTCGTACACGGTGCCGTCCGTCATCGCCACTTTGATCGTGTGGTAGTCGGGATGGATGTCTTTTTTCATCCGTCTTCTCATTCGCTGCGGGGAGGCGCCTTGAGGCGCGCATGCCCTGGAAACTCTCGGAAAGCGGGCTTATAGCGGAGGGATGGGGGAAATGCAAGGGCTGACCTCCCGGGAGCGGCGGGGACCGGAATCGGGCTGGTGGGGGACGATTTGCCCCGGCGTCAGGGGGCTCTCGGCGGTGGCCCTTTGGCGCCCCAGTTGATATATCTCGCCCAGCTTTTCCGGTTTTTATCCGCGTTTCACGGCCAAAGGCAGCTTATGAGCGAAAGCACCAATCCCGTCGCCGAGGCGATCGAGCAGGAGGCGCTGCGGCGCAAGCCCGCCAAGACTGTGCGCCCGCTCATGAAGCTGGGGCCCTTCGTCCTGGCCTATCAGGGCATGCTCTGGGCGGCTTTCTTCGCGCTTGTCATGGCGACGCTCTCCACGCTTGCCATTCCCATGGCGATGCGGCGCATGCTGGATGAGGGCTTCTCCAAGGAGAATGCCGCCTTTATCGACCAGTATTTCGCCATGCTCATTCTGGTGGCGCTGGCGCTCGGGCTTTCCAGCGCGGCGCGGTTCTATTTCGTGAGCTGGATCGGGGAGCGGGTCGTCTCGGATCTGCGCAAGGCGGTTTACCGGCATCTGCTTTCGCTTTCGCCGGCCTTTTTCGAGATCACGCGCACGGGCGAGGTGCTCTCGCGCCTCACCGCCGACACGACGCTGATCAAGACGGTGGTGGGCTCGAGCGCCTCCGTTGCGCTCCGGAACGTCTTTTTGCTGATCGGTGCGGCCACGATGATGGTGATTACGAGTCCGACACTGTCAGGCCTCGTGCTCCTGCCCCTGCCGCTGATCGTGCTGCCCTTCGTGGTTTTCGGGCGCAAGGTGCGCCGTCTTTCCCGCGACAGTCAGGACCGGGTGGCCGACACAAGCGCGGTGGGCGGGGAAGCGCTGAATGCCATCCAGACCGTGCAGGCCTTCAATCACGAGCAGGAAGAAGCCTCGCGCTTTGCCGGGTCGGTCGAGGGGGCGTTTCACGCGGCGCGGCGGCGCATTACGGCGCGTGCGGCCCTCACCGCGCTGGCGATTTTTCTCGCGCTTTCCGGCGTTGTTGGCGTGCTTTGGTTCGGGGCAAGCCGGGTGCTGGCCGATCAGATGACGGGCGGCGAGCTTTTGCAGTTCATTCTCTATGCCGTCTTTGCCGCGGGCGCGCTCGGCGCTCTCTCGGAAGTGTGGGGTGATGTGCAGATGGCGGCGGGCGCCACGGAGCGGCTT
>Ga0207828_100253_pt1 | contig 29387 bp, 24 predicted proteins | sample TtaePargueraPR_11_FD_187276 | JGI IMG/M metagenome (GOLD analysis project Ga0207828, IMG submission 187276) | Aerobic enrichment media microbial communities from Bioluminiscent Bay, La Parguera, Puerto Rico - Tt and P2 (3) (SPAdes) | ecosystem: Environmental > Aquatic > Marine > Unclassified ...
CTATGATGCCGGGGATATGCGCTTCTTTCTGCGCATCGGAACCGCCTTCACGCAGAAGGCCGCCTGCCAGCACAACCGTTTCCAGATAGGGCTCGACCACGAGGTTCCGGCCAAACTCTTCCATGATGATCATGGTTTCGATGGCACCGCCGCCAAGGCCGCCCATTTCTTCCGGGAAGGGCGCGGCCAACAGGCCCAGCTCGGCAAACTGCTGCCAGTATTCCGGACGCCAGCCATCATCGCTTGCGGTGATCTTGCGGCGGGTTTCAAAGTCGTATTTGTCCTGCAGGAAGCTCTGCACCGAATTGCGGAGCAGGGTTTGTTCCTCGCTAAACGAAAAGTCCATCTCGCTACCTTCCCTGCGTTATTTTCCTAACGCGATTGTTTTCCCTGCCCCGTCTCAAGGGGCTGGCGGCGCCCGGCGCGGCCATTGCCGCAGGGCGCCACGATTATTGAGCCGTCCCCTCACACAACGCGGGGACCGGCTGGACTGGCCCTTTTGTTAGAGGCCCAGCACCATTTTGGCAATAATGTTGTGCTGGATTTCGTTGGAGCCGCCATAGATCGCGGTTTTGCGCATATTGAAGTAATTCTGCGACTGTCCGGCTGCATATTCGGGACCCGGTACATATTCGTTACCCGTCCGTTCATGACCGTGCGGGGCATAAACGAAGCCGTAATTGCCCACAGCCTCCAGCGTAAGTTCCGTGATGCGCTGCTGAATTTCCGTCCCCTTGATCTTGAGGATGGACGATTCGGGGCCAGGACCCTGGCCCTTGCTTTCGGCGGCCAGCGTGCGCAGCTCGGTGAATTCGAGCGCGGTCAGGTCCACTTCCACTTCCGCGATCTTGGTGGCGAACTCTTCCTGGTTGAGCAGCGGCGTGCCGTCCACCAGTTCCGCGCCTGCGATGTTCTTCAAGCGTTCGATCGCCTTCTTGGAGCGGGCGACGCCGGCAATGCCGGAGCGCTCGTTGCCGAGCAGGAACTTGGCGTAGGTCCAGCCCTTGTTCTCCTCGCCGATCAGGTTTTCCGCCGGAACCTTCACGTCCTCAAGGAAGACTTCGTTCACCTCATGGCCGCCATCCATGGTGATGATGGGGCGCACGGTGATGCCGGGCGTGTTCATGTCGATGAGGAAGAAGGAAATCGCATCCTGCGCCTTGGCTTCCGGGTCGGTCTTGGCAAGGCAGAACATCCAGTCGGCATGCTGGGCGAGCGTCGTCCAGGTCTTGGAGCCGTTGATGATGTAATGATCGCCCTCGCGCACGGCTTTCGTACGCAGGCTTGCCAGGTCCGAGCCTGCGCCCGGCTCCGAATAACCCTGACACCACCAGTCCTCACCGGCCAGAATGCCCGGCAGGAAGCGCTGCTTCTGTTCTTCGTTGCCGTAGGAGAAGATCACCGGGCCAACCATGGAAAGGCCGAAAGGCAGAAGCGGCGTGGTTTCGGCGCGCGCACATTCCTCGTTCCAGATGTAGCGCTGGGTGATGGTCCAGCCCGTGCCGCCATATTCCACAGGCCAATGCGGCGCGGCCCAGCCCTTCTTGGCCAGGATCTTGTGCCACATCAGAATTTCTTCTTTCGTCATGTCGCCGCGGCCCTTGGCGCGCAGGGTTTCGGGATAGCTGTCCGCGATGAATTTGCGGACCTCGTCCCGGAACGCCGTCTCTTCCGGCGAAAAGCTCATATCCATGACCAAACCTCCAGTTTGCGGCCTGCTTTCCGCGGCCTGCGTTTCCTCTGTTTTCCGGCGGCGGCACCGTGACGCCGCGTTTCCCCTGCGGCGCCCGGCGGACCGGATTTGCCGGGGAGTTTACTGACAACGTGTCAGGTTTCAAGGCGGCCGTTACGCCGAAGCAGAAATAGGCCGGAAACTGCGCCTGCCTAGCTCTCAAACAGGCCCTTTGGAGATGCCATGCGCCTGCATGAAGGCGGCAATCGCCTCCTTGTGGGCCGCCGTGGTGAAGCAGATGGGCTCGGCATATTCTTCCATCGCAATGGCCTGCTCCCAGGTCATATCCGCCGCGCGGCGCATCAGCGGCTTGGCGAGGCCCAGCAGCCCTTCCGGCATGGCCCCGGCCTTTTGCGCATAAGCGCGGGCGGCGGGCAGCAATTCATCATGGGGCAGGCATTTATTCACGAGGCCAAGCTCCGCCGCTTCGGCGGCGGCCACTTCGCGCCCGTCCAGATAAAGCTCCATGAATTTGTGATGGCCGAGCCTGCGGGCAAAGAGCCAGCTTGTGCCGACTTCCGGCAGGAGGCCGATCTTGCCGAAAGCGGTGACAAGGCGCGCGCGGTCGGAGACAAGCACCATGTCGCACGCCAACGCGAAGGCGAGGCCCACCCCGGCCGCCGGGCCGTTCACTGCCGCGATACAGATCTTGTCGGACTGGGTGAGCGCGCGGGCAACGCCGCCGAACTGATAGCGGATCCAGCGCCACATGCCGATGGCCCCTTCCCGGCCCTCTTTCAGGATCGTGTCGGCAAACTGCATGAGGCGCATGTCCCCGCCTGCGGAAAAGGCGGGGTCAGCGCCGGTGAGAACGAGCGCACTCACGTCAGGATCGCGCAGTGTCTCTTCGATGCGTTCGCGCAGTTGATAGCAAAGGGTCCCGCTGAGTGCGTTATAGGTGGCAGGATCATCCATGGTGATGGTGGCGATGCCGTTCTCGATCTCCACACGGACGAGCGTGCGCCTGTCATTCTGGATTTCTTCCACAAGGCCGCGATAGCTGGCTTTCACGTTGGTCATGACTCTCTCCGCTTTCTGGAAACTGCCTTCCAGATAAAACGCGGATGGAGAGACGTGGATTGAAAGGAAGGAAAGAGCCTTTTGAATAAAGCTCGCCCGTGCAAACGGCGCGCCGTGGCGGGCTATTCCTGGCGCCCGGCAATTCCGCAAAGCCATTCGCGCAAGACAGTGATGCCGCGCTCGTTCCAGCGGCGCGCGTCCGCCGTGAAATAATAGGCGCGGCCGAGATCGAGCGGCGCAGCGCCCGCGGGGTGCAGCCGCCCATCCGAAAGATAGGGGGCGGCAATAATGTCCGGCGCCAGCGCACAGCCCAGGCCATGCGCCGCCGCTTCCAGCATCAGATGCGCATTCTCGAAAACCTGGGGACTGCGCGCGGCTGGCGGAATGCGCCCGCCCAGATGCTCAAACCAGGCCGCCCAGGCATCTTCCGCGCCCTGAACGGCGAGAAGTGGCTGCGCGTCCATGTCCTTCAGTGCGGCGGGGTTTGCGGCGAGCGGAAAAAGCGGCGCCTGTGCAAGTTTGAGCGCCTGCACATCCGGCCACTCCCCGCGCCCGAAGCGGATGGCGGCATCGGTTTCCCCGCGCTTGTGGCGGGTGATGAGCGGCCCTGTTTCAAGGCGGAGGCGCAAATCGGGATGCGCGCGCTCGAAACCGGCCAGATGCGGGATAAGCCATAATGCGGCGAGCGAGACCGGCAGGTTGAGCACGATGAGCCCCGGTTCGCGCGTGACGGGCGGGGCGAGAATGCGGGCAAGCTCATCGACCAGCGGTGAGAGTTCGGCAAAAAGCGACATGCCGCGCGGCGTGAAGCCAAGAGACTGGCCTTTGCGGATGAAGAGCGCCTCACCGAGAATGGCTTCGAGCGAGGTGACACGTTTGGAGAGCGCGGAGACCGTGAGGTTCAGATTTTCAGCGGCGCGGGAGAAACTTTGCGCGCGGCCCACCGCTACAAAGGCCTCCACGCCGAGCAGACTTGGCAGTCGTCTTGATGGAAACTCCCCGCCGTCCTGTCCGCTCATTTTTGCCCGTTCCGTTAAAGCCCCGCCGCCTCGCGTGTGACCGTTTGACGGACGGCGGCGGCCGCCTGTTTCAAATGGCTGACGGCAAGCGCTGCGCCAAGGCCGTTTTCCGCGCCGATGCCGTAATCGAGAATGGGCTTCAGGCCGAGGTCGTTCAAGAGATCCGCATGCGCCGGCGAGGCGGCATGAGCGGCCATGCAATGATCGAGCGCGCGTTCATTTGCTTTCAAAAGAACCGCCGCCGCTGCCGTGCTCACGAAACCGTCCAGCAGCACGGGAATGCGCTGATAGCGCGCGGCAAGAATGGCGCCTGCGATGGCTGCCATTTCACGCCCGCCGAGACGGCGCAGAAATTCCAGAGGGTCGGTGCTTCCCTGCACACGGGCGCAGGCTTCTTCCGCAAAGCGGCGCTGGGCTTCTGTCGGTTCATCCAGAAAGCGGTCCGCCTCCCCGCCCATCAGCGCGGCGGCGAGCGCACCGGCGAGCACGCGGTTGCCGCGCCCCACCGCGCCGAGGCAAAGAAGATCCGTGCCGCCCGCAATCGCTTCCATGCCGAAGGCCATGGTGGCCGCGCAACCTGCTTCATCGAGCGCGTCTTCATCGGCGGCATTGGGGGTGGGATAATCGAGCGCGAGGTCGAAGACCTTGAGGCCGAGGCCCGCTTCGAGCGCGACCTGATTGACCGGCGCGCCGCCCGCCGCGATGAGCTCGACTTCCTTCTGGGCGGCGAGTTCCCCCTCGCCCGCAATGCCGCTTTCCTCCGCGCCGTGGGTGGCGGCGAAAATGGCAAGGAGCGGACGCAGCACCTGTGGGCCTTCCGCCTGCCAGGCGGCGAGCCATTCGGTCATGGGGACAAGGCGCCCAAAGGAGGCCGCAGGCCAGGCGAGCGCGTCCAGTCCGCTGCGGATGCCCTGCCAGCGCTCCTTGTCCGGCCCCGGCAGGCCGTTCATGAGGTTGCGGATGTCATCGAAAGGAAGGCCGCTCGCGCTACGCATCATTCGTCCCGGTCTGGAAATCGGATAATCTGAACTTTGTGGCCCTCGACGGGGTCCGGGCCGTTCCTATACCCTGATGATGATGACAGACAACCCGGAAAGCACTTCAGAAAACAGCAGCGAAAACCCGCGCAGCGCGCCGGGAAGCTGGCGCGACGTCAATCCGGCAGCGCTTTTCAACGATTTCAAGGCCGCGCTCGGGCGGCTGACCCTGCTCAGAAGCGACGTTGCGGAGGATGAAAATGCCCCGCTCAGGGTGCTGCGGGCCTATCCGCTCGCGGGCGCTTTTCTGGGCGTGCTGGGCGGTCTCGGCTTTTTGCTGGCGAGCGCGCTCACCCTGCCGGACCTTGTGGCCGCGGTGATTGCGGCGGGGCTTGTCTTTGCGGCAACAGGCGGGCGGAGCGAGACGGCTTTTGCCCGCGCCGTGGAGCGGATGGCCGGGCAAGCGCGGGGGCCTCAACTTGCCATGGGCCCACCTGCCCCGGTGGGCACCGTGGCCATGGTGCTGCTTGTCATCGCGAAAATCAGCCTGCTGGCCGGGCTTGGCGCCAAGGGCGGCGCGGGGCTCGCCCTGCTCGGCTTCACCGCCGCGCTGGCCGCTGCCTATGCCGCACATGTAGCCGCGCTTCATTTCGCGCATGAGATTGAAGAAGCGGTGCCGGAGCGTCCGCCGGAGGCGGTGACATTGCAGGCCCTCGTCTTTGCGGCGCTGATCGCCTTTTTGACACTGCATGTCTGGATTGCGCTGGTGGGCCTCTTCGGCGCGCTGTTCGGCCTTGTGATCGGGAGTGTGCTTGCGATCCGCCGGGGACAGGCGTTTTTTGAGGATGCGCTCGCCATTGTGCGCGAGTTCACGCTGATTGCCTTTCTGGCCAGCGCCTATATGGTGCTCGCCTGACGAAAGGCTTTTCCCATGACGGCATCCACCTCCAGCATTGAAAGCCCCTGCATCGGCGTTTGCGCGGTGAACGGCCGAGCGGGCATTTGCGAGGGATGCGGACGGAAGCTGAAAGAGATTGCCGGATGGCGGGGCCTGAGCGCGGAAGAACGCGCGGAGATCATGGCGCTTTTGCCGGGGCGGATGGCGCAGGCAGGCTTCAGCCCGCGTCGCGGTCAGCCTTGAGGCCAAGTGGGTTCGCGTCCAGCACCTTACCCGACAGCGCGCCCAGCCAGTCCAGCCCCTGCCGCAGCCGCACCACTTCACCGATCACCACAATGGCGGGCGCCTTGAAGCCCGTGCGCTCCACATCGGCAACCACGGTGCCGAGGGTGGTTTCCAGCGTTTCCTGATCTTTCAGCGTCGCGTTGCGGACAAGCGCCACCGGCTCGGAGGCCGCGCGGCCATTGGCCTGCAGAATTTCGGTGATGCGCGGCAAATGCGAAAGCGCCATGTAAAGCACGATGACGGGCGAGCCTTTGGCGATGGCCTCCCAATCGAGATGCTCAGGCACCTTACCGCCCGCGACATGGCCGGTGACAAAGGTGACCGCGTGGTTGGTGTCGCGGTGCGTGACGGGAATGCCCGCATAGCCGAGGCCGCCGACGCCCGCCGTGACGCCGGGCACGACGCGGAAGGGAATACCGGCTTCGACCAGCGCAAGCCCCTCTTCTCCGCCCCGGCCAAAGACGAAGGGGTCCCCGCCCTTAAGGCGGAGGACGCGTTTGCCTTTACGGGCAAGCTCAATCAGGCGATCCGAGATAGCGCGCTGCTTCGGGCTGGGCTTGCCGCCGCGCTTGCCGGAATATTCGAGCTTCGCCTTGGGACTGGCGAGCTTCAGGACCGCCTCGTCCACCAGGGCGTCATAGACCACCACATCGGCCTGGGAGAGCGCGTTCCAGGCGTGGAGGGTCAAAAGCCCCGGATCGCCCGGCCCGGCGCCGACAAGCCACACCCAGCCCGGCTCGAAGCGCGGCAGATCCAGCCCGCGCTGCAAGGCTTCTTCGCGGGCGCCGGAGCCCGCGCCCAAGGGAATGATGTCAGCAGCCATTAATTCACTCAACCATGATGTGGTTTTTTAAAATTCACATCTTTATACGTAAATATATATTTATCCCCACCCCCACAAGTGCCGGTCACACTATTTCCTCAAATATTCCTTTCTTTGAGGCTACCGCTTTCGAGAAAGGGGGGAAAACAGGAAAGAATCGTCAAGATTCCCGAGGCAGACTGGAGCACATGAGAAATAATCGATGGACATGGGTGGCCCTTTTCGGGCTTGCCATAGCAGCGCTGATCGTCTTTCTCCACGCCCAATATCCGGGCGTGCTGGGGGGCGAGGATGCGCAGATGCGGCTGGTTTACGCGGTGATGCTGCTTTCCTTCGTGGGTGGCAGTTTCGTCCTTGGCTGGCGGGGCAGCGCGGGACTGGCGCTCAAACAAGCGCTGGCCTGGGTCGCCGTCGCGCTGGTTCTGGTCATCGGCTACAGCTACCGGGACGCGTTTCAGGGCATGAGCACGCAGGTGATGGGCGAGCTTGCCCCCTCCCGCCCGCAGGGGACGGCGCCGGGCACCGTGACGCTGACCAGCACGCGGAACGGACATTATCTGGCCGATGCGCTCGTAAACGGGACGCATGTGCGGTTTCTGGTGGACACCGGCGCGACGGATGTGGCGCTGACGGCGGATGATGCGCGAAGGCTTGGCTTCAACCCGGACCGGATGAGTTTCACCGCGCCTTATCAGACCGCGAACGGAATTGCCTTTGCGGCCCGAGTCACACTCAATGAGATTTCGGTCGGCTCCATCAAGGTCGAGAATGTGCGGGCCTCGATCATGCCGCAGGGGCTGGAGCAATCCTTGCTCGGCATGAGTTTTCTTGGAGAACTGAAATCCATGCAGGTGAGCGGCGGGCGGCTGGTACTCGCGCAATAAGCATGGAAATGCGGCGCCCGGCCTGTTATCCGAATAGGCACCTTTCCCGTTTCATTTTCCCGCCGGAGACCTTTCATGCTGCCTCAGCCCCGCGCCGACCTGACGCCCAACACGGAAGAATTCGAGACCGTGCCGCTCGTCGTGCCGACGGGTTTCAGGGAATATGACGCGCGCTGGCTTTTTCCCTCGCAAATCAATCTGCGCGGTATCCAGGCCTTGGGGCTTGGGCTTGGCACGCTGATCCATGAAATGGGAATCGCGCCCAAGATTTCCGTGGGGCATGATTTCCGGGGCTATTCCGGTTCCATTCAGCAGGCGCTGATGAACGGGCTGATGGGCGCGGGCTGCGAGGTTTATGACATCGGCCTTGCGCTGTCGCCGGTCGCCTATTTCTCGCAATTCGCGCTGGAAGTGCCAGCCGTTGCCATGGTGACGGCGAGCCATAATGAAAACGGCTGGACGGGCGTGAAGATGGGCGTGGAACGTCCGCTCACTTTCGGGCCGGATGAGATGGGACGCCTCAAGGAAATCGTTCTTTCCGGCGCTTACAAGACACGCGATGGCGGGCGCTATCACTTCATCCCTGATATGCGCACGGAATACATCAACGACCTGACGAACCGACCGAAGCTGAAAAACAAGCTGAAGGTTGTGGCGGCCTGCGGCAATGGCACGGCGGGCATTTTTGCGCCGCGCGTGCTCGAAGCGATTGGCGCGGAGGTCATTCCGCTCGACTGCGAACTTGATTACACGTTCCCGAGATATAATCCGAACCCGGAAGACATGGAAATGCTCCATGCGCTGCGCGACAAGGTGCTGGAGACAGGCGCGGATGTTGGCCTTGCCTTTGACGGGGACGGCGACCGCTGCGGCGTGGTGGACAATGAGGGTGAGGAGATTTTTGCCGACAAGGTGGGTGTGATGCTGGCGCGCGATCTTTCGGAGCAGTATCCGAATGCGCAATTCGTGGTGGATGTGAAATCCACCGGCCTTTTTCTCACCGACCCGGTGCTTTTGAAGAACGGCACCAAAACCGATTACTGGAAGACCGGCCATTCCTACATCAAGCGCCGCTCGCATGAGCTGGGCGCGCTGGTAGGCTTTGAAAAGAGCGGCCACTACTTTTTCAACCAGCCGATCGGGCGCGGCTATGATGACGGCATCGTCTCGGCCATCGCCATTTGCGACATGCTGGACCGGAATCCGGACAAGAAGATGTCCGATCTCAAAAACGCGCTGCCCAAGACCTGGGGCTCGCCCACCATGTCGCCCTATTGCGATGACGAAAAGAAATATGACGTGGTGGAGCGGATGGTCGCGCTTTTCACCGGCATGGCGGAAAAGGGCGAAACACTTGCCGGACAGAAGATCCGCGATCTCGTGACCGTGAACGGCATCCGCATCGTGCTGGAGGACGGCACCTGGGGGCTGGTGCGTGCTTCTTCCAACAAGCCGGGGCTTGTGGTCGTGGTGGAAAGCCCGACCTCGGAAGAGAACATGCGCGCGATCTTCAAGGAGATCGATACGCGGCTTTCGGCTGAGCCGGAGGTTGGGGAGTACGATCAGAAGATTTGAGCCTCAGACATCGCCTCAGGCTGACATCCAACAACATTAGCCATGTATTCGGCTGTCCCCCCGGGCCCGTCCCGGGGTCCAAGCAGCCTTACAGCTTGCTGTCACGCCGAATGGCCCCCGGCACAAGGCCCGGGTGGCACTTAGAGTATGGCGTGACCGCCTTGCGTCTCACCCCGCCCAAAGACCGTAGAACATCCGCAAGGACGTGATGAGCAGGAAGAAGGCGAAGGCGCGGGCGAGCGTTGCGCGCGAGATGGCGTGCGCCAGGTTCGCGCCCCAGGGTGCGGCGAGAATGGTGGCCGGAACGATGAGGGCAAAGCCGATCAGGTTCACATAGCCGAGACTGGCGGGCGGCAGGCCCTCCACATTCCAGCCGCCGATGATGAAACCGATGGCGCCCGGCACGGAGATGAGCAGGCCAAGGCCCGCGGAGGTTGCCACCGCCTGATGGATTGGGCGGCCGAACAATGTCATCACCGTGACGCCGAAGGTGCCGCCGCCAATGCCCATCATGGCGGAGAGGCCGCCGATGACCGAAGCAATGAGCCCCTGCCCCGCCATGCCCGGCAATTCACTGCCAAGGCGCCAATCATCCCGCCCAAAGGCCATGTTGAAGGCGACGAGCAGCGCGACGGTGGCGAAGATGGCGGTCAGCACTTCGCCGTTCACATAAGCGGCCAGTGCCGTACCAATGGCAACGCCGATCAGCATGGGCAGCGCCCAGCGCTTCAACAGCGCCCAGTCCACCGCGCCCTTTTTGTGATGCGCGCGCACCGAACGGATGGAGGTTGCGATGATGGTCGCCAGCGACGTGCCGACAGCCATGTGCATGCGCACGGATTCATCGATGCCGATGACGGTGAAGACGTGAAAGAGCACCGGCACAATGACGATGCCGCCGCCCACGCCCAGAAGCCCTGCAATGAGACCGGCCACAATGCCGGTTGCCAGCAAACCTGCCACGAACATGGCCAGTTCCGCCGGAGAATAGCCTGCAAAAAGTTCCACGCTTACGCCTCCGTCATCGCCGGGGCGGGATCATCGACAAAACCGAGCGCCTGCTCGATCACGTCAATGCCCGCGCCGGGCTTTACCGCATTCTCACTCAAATGCCGCCGCCACGCGCGCGCGCCGGGCACGCCCTGAAAGAGGCCGAGAATATGCCGCGTCATGGCATGCAAGGGAACGCCCTTTGACTGTTGTGTTTGCGCATAAGGAAGGAACGCGCGCACCACATCCCCGCGCGAGGGGATAGGTTTTGTCTCGCCGAAGAGGCGGTTGTCAGCCCCGGCCAGCACATAAGGCGTTTCATAGGCCGCGCGGCCCATCATCACACCGTCCACATGCTCAAGATGCGCTTCGGTTTCATCCAGATCGCGGATGCCGCCATTGATGATGATTTCCATCTCTGGAAACGCCTCTTTCATCTCATGGACGAGGCCGTAATCGAGCGGCGGCACGGTGCGGTTTTCTTTCGGCGAGAGGCCTTTCAGCCAGGCCTTGCGCGCATGGACGGTGACGGAGGAAATGCCCGCGCCTTTCATGGTTTCAATGAAGGCGGGCAGCACTTCACGCGGCTCCTGTTCATCGACCCCCAGGCGGCATTTCACCGTGACGGGCACAGCGACGGCCTTCTGCATCGCCTCCACGATACGGGCCACAAGCTCCGGCTCTTTCATCAGGCAGGCACCGAAGCGGCCGGACTGCACCCTGTCGGACGGGCAGCCGACATTAAGGTTGATCTCGTCATAGCCGAAATCCGCGCCGATGCGCGCGGCCTGCGCCACTTCTTCCGGCTCGCTGCCGCCAAGCTGCAGCGCCACGGGATGCTCCTGCGCGTTATAGCCAAGCAGGCGCTCTCTATCGCCATGAATGATGGCCATGGACGTGACCATTTCGGTGTAGAGCAGCGTGCGGGCAGAGAGAAGCCGCAGGAAGAACCGTTCATGACGGTCCGTCCAGTCCATCATGGGCGCAACGGAGAAGCGGCGAGTTACGCCGGCCCCATATTTCCTTTTTATATCCATCACTTAGGCCACTCTTCTGCTTTCACGCGGCGCGCGGCGGCGTACTTGCCAGCATGTGCCTCGCCGTTCTGCGCTCCTGCGTGGCCGATCTTTAGCATGGCACCTGCAGTATGTCATAAAGCGCAGGAAATCCCCCAAAGCAGCAGGTAGCAGGTAGCAGGTAGCAGGTAGCAGGTAGCAGGCTGCTCTAGGCTGGCGGTGCATAAAACAGAAAGATTTTCTTGATTATGCAGTGAACATTTTCAAGATTATTAGAGGCATGAAACGCCGATTCCCTCGGCTTCTTGGGATATTCGATACAGTTCCATCCGTGAATTGCGAGAAGCCGCTCACCCGTCTGCTCAGGCGATCTTTCCAAAAATCAATCAACAAGAACGGGGCTGCGAGCGGCATGTCACACTCCGATTTCACCATGTCCGGCCTTTCCGGGCACAGGTCCTTTCTTTCGGCCCTTCGCAGCGGTGTTTCTCCCGCTGCGTTTGATCGCATCTTCCGGCAACATTCCCCCTGCTCTCTTTTCTTCGGCTCTCTCATCGCTGCTTCGCTGTATCCAGCAGGCGCGGGCGCCGCACCCGTGACCGGTACCAACGGAACGGATGGAACATCGGTCGGATTGCACGATACGCCCGTTGTCACAAGCACCACCTTAGGCATTGATTGGGATACGACAGATCTGACGACCCTGGCTGGCATTAACAACGGAGATCAGTTCCGGATTACTATTGGCGGCGTCGATACAACCCTCACGATCAATACCGGTAACACGCTGGAAGACCTCGCCGCAGATATTGACGCGATAGCCGGCATAAGTGCCACTACCACGACGATGGGTAACCACGACACGCTCAGCCTTACGCCCGAAGACGTGAATACGTCTGTGACAATAGCAAATATAACGGGGACCCCCATATCCGTTACCGGCGTCCGCTTGCCGTCTATACCAGGGATAATAGAGGCGGTTGACACGCCCGGGGGAGACGCCACCGATGGGGGCAACGCGGTGGCATCCGCGGGGGGTGCGCCAGCCACTACCTTTGGCGCGGACAGTTTTACCGGCGGCGCCGGCGGCAATGGCGGTACAACCGCTTACAATGTGACCCCCACTGACGGCGGTAATGGCGGCAATGGCGGTGACGGCTTCCGGATCACACATGCCTTGCCGCGCACCGAACTTACGAGTTCCTCTACCGTGGTCGCGGGCGGCAATGGCGGCGCCGGGGGCGCTGGCAGCGGCGGCGGGAACGACGGAGCCGACGGCGCAGGGGGCATTGGCATCCATCTGGTGGGCGCGGGCCTTGCCCCGATGGAAATCGTCAACCGCGGAACAATTTCCGGCGGCCTGAGCGGTGATGGTGTTACGCGGAACTATGCGATCTATCTGGAAAATTCGGGCAACACGCTGAGGATGTTCAGCGGCAGCGCCTTGCACGGGGATGTTTATCTGGGCACCGGGCTGGGCACGCTTGAGTTTGACGGAACCGGCACTGAAGACGCCAACTTTACCGGCGCTGCCACGCTCAACCTGACCGATGGATCGAACTGGACGCTCTCAGGCACCATCGACCCGAACGCGCCCGGTGTCGCGATCGATACCGCAGGCACAAGCTCTCTCACGTTTTTGGGCACGGTCAATAGTAACGGACTTACCAAATCGGGTACCGGGACGCTCATATTGAATGCGCCCAGCGCGTTCGCCAACGGAATCACCGTCACGGGCGGGCGCCTGACAGTGAACAGCACCACCAGCGGCATCATTCTGAACGGCGGCACGCTGGACGGCGCGGGCACCACCGGAAACATTACCGCGAACTCCGGCAGCACGGTTGCGCCCGGCAATTCCATCGGCACACTGAATGTTGCCGGCAACGCGAACTTCGCCGCAGGTTCCATCTATGCTGTTGAGGTCGACAAGGACGGCAATTCCGACAGGATCGCCGCCACAGGCACCGCGACAATCGATAGCGGTGCAACGGTCAACGTCACAGCTGAAAACGGCACCGACGATGGGTCCACCTACGCTGTCAGCACCACCTATACGATCCTGACGGCAGGCGGCGGCGTCACTGGCACCTTCGGCGCGGTCACCGAAAACTTCGCCTTTCTCGACGCGGCGCTTGGCTATGGCGCCAACGCCGTCACGCTGACCTTGACGCGTAATGCGTCCAGTTTCGCTTCCGCGGCACAAACAGCAAACCAGCAGGCGGCGGCCAATGGTGTAAACAGCCTCGGCTCCGGCAATCCTGTTTACGACGCAACTGTGGTTTTGAACGAAACGGATGCCCGTGCCGCATTTGACAGTTTATCGGGTGAAATTCACGCCCCCGTTGGCGGCATACTGACCCGGAACAGCGGCTTTGCGCGCCGGGCCGTTGGTAACCGCATTCGCAGCGGCGCAGGCAGCGTGGCGGCGCGCGATCAGGTCGAGGTTGCGATGCATGGTGATCCGTTCCTGACCGCCATGCTTGGTGAAGGCGGCGCGGCGGCGGCGGCCGGCGGTGGAATAACCGGCTGGGGAACAGCCTATGGCGTTTGGGGGTCCAGGGACGGCGATGGCAATGCCGCACAGCTGGATCATGATGGCGGCGGCGTTTTCATGGGCGTTGATAGGGACACCACGGGCGGATGGCGCACAGGCCTCTTTGCAGGCTATGGCACGACCAGTTTTGACAACACAGCACGCGCCTCCTCCGGTGAGGCGGACAGTTACACGTTCGGCGCCTATGGCGGACGCGGCGTCGGGGCGATTGCAACCCGCCTCGGGTCCAGCTTCAGCCTGCATGACATCAATACGTCACGTCTGGCGCGCTCCGGCGCCCTTTCCAATTCGCTGGAGGCGGATTATCTAGCAACCACCGCCCAACTCTTCGGTGAGGCCGGTTATGTGGTTGAAACGGATCTGGTCCGGCTGGAGCCCTATGCAGGCGCCGCCGTGATCCACCGGTACATTGAAGAGTTCTCCGAGAACGGGGGGGACGCAGCCCTCACTGCCGATTCCAGATCCGAAGTGACGGGCGCTACGACGCTTGGCCTGCGGGCAGAACAACAGATGGCTCTGCAGGACGATATGGCGCTGACCGTTCGAGGTTCCGCCGGGTGGGAACACAATATCGGTGATCTGAGTGAGGTGAGCACTTTCCGCTTTTCCGGCGGCGATGCTTTCAGCGTCTCCGCCGCGCCGGTCGACCGGAATGTGCTGCAAACGGGGGCAGGCATCGCGCTCACCTTGAGCAGCAATGCCTATCTAGATCTTGGCTATGATGGACAGTTCGGGGCCAACTCGGATGAACACAGCGCCACCGCGCGTTTCACTTTGACATTCTGAACCCTGGCCGGAACACTCAGCTCATGCCTTCCAGAATGTGAAGATAGGAGCGGACCTGGGAGACGAACCGCCGGGCTTCTCGGCCGCGGGCATAGCCATGCGGCAGGGTCTTGTAATGGGCCGGCTCCATGAGCAGCGGCAGCACCTCACGCAGATCCACCCAGGACCCCTTGTCGAGGCCGCGCCGCACTGCAAGCCGGCGGGCATCATAAAGATGGCCCATCCCCATATTGTAAGCGGCGAGCGCGAACCAATAACGGTCCGTCCCTTTCACATCTTCAGGGATACGCTCCACCAGCTCCGCGAAATATTGCGCGCCGCCGCGAATGGATTCTTCCGCATCAAGACGGTCTTCGACACCCACACGCCTGGCAGTGGTCTGGGTCAGCATCATGAAGCCGCGCACACCCGTGTGGCTGCGCGCTGCCGGGTCCCAGCGTGATTCCTGATAGGAGATAGCCGCCAGAAGCTGCCAGGGAAGACCGAATTCATCTGCCGCATCGTGAATATAATCTTCATAATCCGGCAGCTTTTCTTCAATGTCCCGGCGGTAACGGGAAATATCGACATAATCGAATTCGGGAAAATAGTCGAAGTAGCGGTTGTCGAGCCGGGCAAGAAGGCCGATCTTCCTTTTCTCCGAAAACCAGTTTTCAAGATAGGCCGCCAGGTCATCCGCCTTTTGGGGCATGGCCCAGGCAAGTTCGATTTCAGGCGTCAGGTCGAAGACGGGTTCCAGCACCGGATAAAGACGGCGGTTGACGCGCAGAATGGGCGTATCGGCCACGGTGCAGGGAATATCACTCTCGGCGACTTCCGCCAGCAATGTTTCAACCGGATCCCGCGACGTGCGCCATTCCACAGGCGCCTTTCCTGCGGAGATAAGCGCCGCGTTTAGCGCCTCCAGCCGCTCGGCGTAGGAGGAACTGCGTTCCACATAAATGCCCATCTCGGCCAGGTCTTCGAAATTCTTCACCGGCCTCACGCCGCGGCGGCAGATGACGGTTTCCTTCACCGTCTGATAGGCCGGACTGAAAAGGAATTCTTCTTCTCGCGAGGGCGTTCTGGTGAGCCCCGCCGCGGCGATATGCGCCTGCTCGTCCCGCAAGGCGTTAAGCACATCAGCAATGGAGCTGTATTTGCGGTATTTGATATCGACACCAAGGTCCTTGGCGAGCGCGCGGGTCAGATCGTACTCATAACCGGTCGGCCCGCCTTCACGGCCTTCATAAAGGGTCGTGGGACCCTCGATCGTGGCAACCACAAGCGTACCGCTTTCTTGGACGGCCTTGAGGCCGACGCCGACCCCGATATAGGTGATCGTGAAATGAATGACGGCCCAAAGGCAAAGCGCGCCTATGATGATGTAGACCGCATAAGGTGACACGCGGGGCCACCAGTCCTGCCGAAGCTTGTCGAATGTCACGCGGGTCAACCTCCTGACGTTCCGGCTTCCGCCATACTGCATGACACAGGGATTCGTGAAAATTAAAATTCCGGCACAAAAAAAGGCCCGCGCAGAGGCGGGCCTTTCCGTGACTTGCCGTCAAACACGAGACCTTACTTGCCTTTCGGCAGCTCGTTGAAGGCCTTGTCCTTGTCCACGCGGATTTCGCCCGGCAAGCCGAGCACGCGCTCGGAAACGATGTTGCGCAGGATCTCGTCCGTGCCGCCCGCGATGCGGTACCCAGCGCCGCCGAACCACTGGTTCTGGAAGCCCGCAGACTGAGGCGAGATGTTGCGGTCGCGGATGATACCGCCCATGTCCTGCAGGTCCATGGCGAAGGAGCCGAGTTCCTGCATCTTGGGTGCGGAGACGATCTTGCTGATGGAAGATTCCGGCCCCGGTGTCTGGCCTTTGGAAAGGGCCGTCAGAGTACGGAACTTCGTGTATTTCAGGCCCTGCGTTTCCACGTACCACTGTGCGAGACGCTCACGCACCGCGTCGTTCTTGATGGCGGGGCCATCGAAGAGTTCCGTTTCGCGGGCCAGTTCGAACAGCTCCGGCCAGTCATAGCCGCCGCCGCCGCCAACAGCCAGACGCTCGTTCATGAGCGTCGTCAGCGCCACTTTCCAGCCATCGCCTGGATTGCCGAGGCGGTCGGAGTCTTTCACACGCACATCGGTGAAAAAGACTTCGTTGAAATGGGATTCGCCCGACATCTGTTTGATGGGCCGCACTTCAACGCCCGGCGATTTCATGTCCACGATGAACATGGTCAGGCCCTTGTGCTTGGGCACATTGGGGTCCGTGCGGACAACGACGATGCCGAAATCGCAGTAATGCGCGCCGGAGGTCCAGACCTTCTGGCCGTTGATGACCCATTCATCACCATCTTTCTCGGCGCGGGTGCGCAGGCCTGCCACGTCCGAGCCGGCAGCCGGTTCGGAGAAGAGCTGACACCAGATCTCCTCGCCCTTCACGGCCGGGCCGACATAGCGGGACTTGTGCTCTTCCGAGCCCCAGGCGAGCACGGTGGGAATGCACATGCCAAGACCAATGTCGAAGAAGCCGGTCGGCACGAGATAATTCGCCTCTTCCTGCGAATAGATCACGCTCTGAATGGAGGTGCCGCCCTGGCCGCCGAATTCCTTCGGCCAGGTGATGCAGGCGAAGCCACCTTCGGCCTTGCGCTTCTGCCAGTCCTTGGCGCGCTGCAGCGCTTCCTTTTCGGACATGCCAGGGAGCGTGTCCTTGCGGCTCTCCTTGCGGGTGGCGTTCTTGTCCAGCCATTCACGGGCCGTTGCGCGGTATGCCGCTTCTTCCTGAGTATCGTTGAAATCCATTTTCGTATCCTTCCTGAATTCTCTTCTCTCTGGTCCGGCTCAGGCCGCGTTGCGCGCTTCAAGCTGCGAAACGAGCCGCTCGCGCCAATAAAGCTGCGAGCCGAGGGAGAGGGCGAGAAGCTTCGCCCGGCGATAGAAGAACTGCGTGTTGGCTTCCCAGGTGTAGCCAATGCCGCCATGGGCCTGGACGTTCTCCTGAGCGGCATAGACGTAAGCCTGGGTCGCGGCAATGCGGGCCGCGGCGGCGGCTTCCACCAGCTCTGCGCCATTGTCGTTGAGCATCATGGCCGCATAATAGGAGTTGGAGCGGGCCAGCTCGTTCTTCACATACATGTCAGCCAGCTTGTGCTTGATGGCCTGATAGGAGCCGATCTGACGGCCGAAGGCATAGCGCTCCAGCGCGTAGTCGCGGGCCATCCACATGGCGCTGTCGGCACCGCCCACCTGCTCGAACGCGGTCCAAACGGCTGCCCCGTCGAGCACACGCTGGTAAAGCTCCCAGCCTGCGCCTTCCCCACCCAGCAGCTCGGCAGGCGCGCCATCAAAGGTGACTTCAGCATGGCCGCGCGTCGGGTCGATGGTTTTGAGGCGCTCCTTCTTGATGCCGCTGGCGCCAAGTTCCACAAGAGCGAGGGACAGCGCCTTGTCGCCGCTGCCGCCCGTGTTGACGAGCACCACTGCGATATCAGCGATTTCGGCATCCGGCACCGGCGATTTGACGCCGGAGAGCTTGCCGTCCTTCAGGCTGGCCTTCACCGAACGGAGGCTTGCCGCCTGCACGCCTTCGGAGGCAGCCAGCGTGCCGATGATTTCACCGGCGGCGAGCTTGGGCAGATACTTCTTCTTCTGCTCTTCGCTGCCGGCCAGCTTGATGGCTTCGCTTGCCAGGAAAACGGAGGACGAGAACGGCACGGGCGCGGCGAACTTGCCAAGCTCTTCGGCCACCACGCACAGTTCCAATGCGCCTAGGCCCAGGCCGCCATATTCTTCCGGGATCGCGGTGCCGGTCACGCCCATTTCCACGAGGCCGTCCCAGACCTCTTTGGCATAAAGCTCGTCATTTTCGAGCACGCGGCGGACGACGTCATAGCCGCACTTGTTGGTCAGGAATTTGTTGACCTGCTCCTTGAGCATTTTCTGGTCATCTGAAAAGTCGAAGTTCATTTTGCCTCCCATCGGCATCGACGCGCGCGTCCTCAAGCAAGCCCAGGCTTCACGCGGATGGAGCGAACCATTGTCTGGTTCCGTTTTGCCTGACGGCCCGCCGGATGCCGGGCCGCCATTCAGTGGCGCCATTCTTCACGCAAATAGGCCGCCGGAAAAGGGCGGAAAGGGCCCTATTATACGATTGGTCTTGAAGGCCGCCCCTTGACGCAGCGTCCGGCTATGGCCCTATTTCACATGGAAAGCGCAAAAATATGGCCCTTCTGGCCCGTTCGGCCCCGGCTCCGCCGGTTTGGGTGAGATTCGCGCGGCACCGGGCAGCGCTGGACTTAGGCGCCGCAATGCCTAAATTTCGCCAAAGGGGCCGGTGCTAATGGCAGTAGCGGCCCTTTCGCCGTGCCCTACCCCTCTGTCCCAATGGTGCAAGCTGCATGAGAACCGAAGACCCCCGCCCCATTCTGCTCAAGGAATACAGCGAGCCGGAATACTGGATCGACGATGTGCATCTCGACGTCGCGCTCGATCCGGAGGCGACGGAGGTGAGAAGCCGCCTTTCGGTGCGGCCCAATGCCAAGCGCGGCGCAAAAAGCGCTCTGCGGCTGGACGGAGAAAAGCTCGAGCTTCTGGCGCTTTCCCTCAATGGAGAACCGCTCGGCCCGAACCGCTATCAGTTGGATGCGCAGGGGCTTTCCATCATGGATGTGCCGGACGCCCCCTTCACGCTGGACATCACCACACGCTGCAACCCGGCCGCCAATACGGCACTAACGGGCCTTTATCTTGCCGGCGGCATTTTCTGCACCCAGTGCGAGGCGGAAGGCTTCCGCCGGATCACCTATATGCTGGACCGGCCGGATGTGATGGCCGTCTACAAGACCCGCATCACCGCCCCGAAGAGCCTTGCCCCGGTGCTGCTCGCCAACGGCAATTGCACGGCAAGCGGCGAGCTGCCGGACGGCAAGCATTTTGCCGAGTGGCACGATCCCTACCCCAAGCCCTCTTACCTCTTTGCTCTGGTCGCAGGTGACCTGACACATGTGCAGGACAGCTTCTCCACCGCCTCGGGCCGGAAGGTGGATCTGCGCATCTATGTGGAGCCAGGCAATGAAGACCGCTGCGCCTATGCCATGGATGCGCTTAAGCGCGCCATGGCCTGGGATGAAAAAGTGTTCGGACGGGAATATGACCTCGACATCTTCATGATCGTGGCGGTGAGCGCCTTCAACATGGGCGCCATGGAGAATAAGGGCCTCAATATTTTCAACGACAAGTATATTCTTGCCCGGCCCGACACGGCGACGGATCTCGATTACGCGAATATCGAGGCGATCGTCGCGCATGAGTATTTCCACAACTGGACCGGCAACCGCATCACCTGCCGGGACTGGTTTCAGCTTTGCCTGAAGGAAGGTCTGACGGTTTTCCGTGATCAGGAATTTACCGCCGATATGCGCTCGCGCGCGGTGAAGCGGATTTCGGATGTGCGCACGCTGCGCACCCACCAGTTCCCGGAAGATGGCGGGCCGCTTGCCCATCCGGTGCGCCCCGACAGCTATATCGAGATCAACAACTTCTACACGGCGACGGTCTATGAAAAAGGCGCCGAACTTGTGCGGATGCTGCACACGCTTCTGGGCGCAGAGCGCTTTCGCAAAGGCATGGATCTTTATTTCGAGCGCCATGACGGGGAAGCGGCAACGGTCGAAGATTTTCTGAATGCGCTGGCTGATGGCGGCGGGCTCGATCTTGCCCAATTCAAACGCTGGTACGGCCAGGCCGGCACGCCGGAGGTGATCGCCTCAGGCAAATGGGATCAGGCAAAACAGGAATATGTGCTGACGCTGTCGCAGATCAGCACGCCCACACCCGGCCAGCCGCACAAGGAGCCGCTGCATATTCCCGTCGAGACCGGCCTCATTGCAGAGGATGGCCGCGATCTGCCGCTTCATCTTGCTGGCGGCGCCGCGGAAGAGGATGGCCGCCCCTCCCACGTTCTCAGTCTGACGCAAAGAGAACAATGTTTCCGTTTCACGAATGTGGCCGAACGCGCAGTGCCTTCGCTGCTGCGCGGCTTCACCGCGCCTGTGAAACTTTCCGTCAATCTGACAGACCGCGACTGGGCCTTCCTGATGGCCCATGACAGCGACCCCTTCAACCGCTGGGAAGCGGCACAAAAATATGCCACCTCGGTTCTCACCGCCAATATCGCGGCCATCCGCGAAGGCGTGAAACCACGCAAGGGCGAAGGCTTTGCGGAGATCGTGCGCGGCATCCTGCGGGAAGACTCGCTAGAGCCGGAATTCGTGGCGCAGATGATCGTGCTGCCAGCGGAGCAGACGCTGGCGCAGTCCATCGGCCAGGATGTGGATGTCGATGCCATTCACGAAGCGCGGGAGAGCCTGCGCGCCTCGCTGGGCGGTCTTTTGCGAGAGGACTTCCTCCGGCTCTATGATTCCATGCGTGTTGAAGGGGCCTATTCGCCGGAGGCGGACCATGCCGGGCGGCGGTCCTTGCGCAACAGTTGTCTTGCCTATCTCGCCGCGGGCGGCAACGCAGACGGGCTGTCGCTTGCCAAGCAGCAATTCGACAGCGCGGACAACATGACCGACTCCATGGCCTCGCTCACCGTGCTTGCCCATACGGAGGGGCCTGCGCGCGAAGAAGCGCTCAAGACCTTCCATGACCGCTGGCAGCACGACCATCTGGTGATGGACAAGTGGTTTGCGCTGCAGGCGACCTCCCCCCTGCCCGGCACGCTGGAAAAGATACGGGAGCTGATGGGACACCCGGCCTTCTCATTGCGTAACCCCAACAAGGTGCGCGCGCTGATCGGCACCTTCGCCGCGGGCAACCAGCTCCGCTTCCATGCGGCGGACGGCTCGGGCTACCGCTTCGTGGCGGACCAGGTGAGCGCGCTCGACAAAATCAACCCGCAGGTAGCCGCGCGCATCCTGGGCGCGTTCAAATCCTGGCGGCAGTTCGAGCCGGGACGGCAGGCGCACATGAAAGACGTGCTGGAGCGGATCGCCGCCGAGGCGGAGCTTTCCCGGGACGTTTACGAGATTGCGACCAAGACGCTGGGCCAGAATTAACTTTCCTGCGGCGGGTGTTAACCGTCCCCTTTTGGGCCGGTGAGTCAAAAATGCCGCACCGGACCGCTTTCCGCGCCGGAAACTGCGCTTTTTTACATCCCGTGCTGGACAGCGGGAATCGCACCCCGAATCATCGCAAAGTGATTCGGTTAACGAAAAGTTAGCGGATCATGCTGAACCTAGGATGGGGGAAGGTTGGCATGGTGGATATAGGGCTTAATCTGGGCAGTGCAGCGGATGTTGGCGCGCGCCTTGGGGCCAAAGCGGGATCGGGATCGGCCGATATGACGATGATGACGCAAGCGGGAACGGGAAAGCGCAGTCAGAGATTTCTGCGCTCGACCTACAAGCTGACGCTCGCCTTTGCGGGCCTGTCACTTGTGGCGCTGAATGCCGCGCTCATCTGGCAGGAAGGGCTGTCGCGGCCCATGATCGCCTCGCTTGGCGCGAGCATCGCCTGTGTCGTGCTCGGGTTTGCCATCTTGCGACTGATCGAAAGCAAGACGGCGGCAGAGGCGCAGGTGCTGGAAAACCAGCGCCGTTTCGACATGGCCTTTGCGGGCGCGCGCTGCGGGATCTGGGACTGGAACCTGCAGGAAAACCGGGTCTTCTGGTCATCCGCCATGTTCGACATGCTGGGCCGCCGCCCGCCTTCCCGCCGGCTCACCGTTGCTGAAATCCGCGACATGCTGCATCCCGATGATGTGCGCGCGCTGGACGAGATGATGGCGGCGCCCCGCCGTGCCAGCCGCTCTTATGACGTGACCTTCCGCCTGCAGCATGTGGACGGCACCTGGATCTGGCTGCATGCCAAGGGCCAAGTCTGGAATGAACCGCGCCTGCAAGGCGAGCGGCTGGTGGGCCTGACCATCGACATTACCGAGCAGAAACTTGCCGAAGCCCGCGAGCGGCAGGCAACGGAACGCCTGCGCGACGCGATCGAAAGCACGGGCGAGGCTTTCATTCTGGTCGATGCGGAAGACCGGCTTGTGATCTGCAACAGCAAGTTCCGTGAGTTTTTGGGGCTGCTGGAATCCGATGTGGCGCCCGGCGCAACGCTGGATGATGTGATCGAGGCGACAGGCATGCTCGACACCTGGGTCGGCAAGACGGATGAAAACGGCATCCGCGAGATCCGCCTTGAAGATGGACGGTGGCTGCAGATCAGTCAGCACGAAACGAAAGATGGCGGCCAGGTGAGCGTCGGCACGGACATCACGGCGATCAAGAACCAGGAGAGCGAGCTTACCCGCAATCAGGCCGAGCTGCGCAAAACGGTGATGGATCTCGAACAGTCCCGCATGAAGCTGCAGGACCAAGCCCGCCAGCTGGTGGAGCTTGCCGAGAAATATGCGGCGGAAAAAACCCGCGCGGAAACGGCAAACCGCTCCAAATCCGAATTTCTGGCCAATATGAGCCACGAGCTGCGTACTCCGCTCAATGCGATTATCGGCTTTTCGGAAATGATGGAAGCGCAGCTTTTCGGCCCGCTCGGCGCGCCGAAATACGAAGAATATTCCAGTGACATCAAAGCCAGCGGCCAGCACCTGCTCGACGTCATCAACGACATTCTGGACATGTCGAAGATTGAGGCAGGCCGGATGACGCTGGAGCTGGAAACGGTCGACATCAAGGACATTGTCGAAGAGTCCCTGCGTCTCGTTTCAGGCCGTGCGGACATTGCCGACGTGAAACTGCGCAACAATGTGGAAATCAATGTGCCGGCTCAGGCAGACAAGCGCGCAGTCAAGCAAGTGCTGCTCAATCTTCTTTCCAATGCAATCAAGTTCACGCCAGCAGGCGGAGAAGTACGCATTACCGCGGATGCAGCAGGCGGCGAAGATCTACTGCGTGTGATCGTCGAAGATACGGGCATCGGCATCCCCAAGGCTGCGCTGGCCAAACTGGGCCGGCCTTTCGAGCAGGTGGAGAACCAGCTTTCCAAAAAGCACAATGGCACGGGGCTCGGCCTCGCCCTTTCCCGCTCGCTTGTCGAAATGCATGGCGGCGCTCTTGGCATCGACAGTGAAGAAGGGCTTGGCACACGCGTCTTCTTCACCCTGCCAGCTGAAACTCTGCACTGACGTTAGCGGCACGTCCGTGCGGAAAAGGCCGCTTCCTTTCATGGAAGCGGCCTTTCTGATTCAAACTAGTCAATGCTGTCTTAAAGAGACCCGCAATTGTCCGTCATATATTTTGCGGCATCCTTGGCGTGACCGCGCGGACGGCCCTCCAGCACATCTTCATCAAGAAGCTCTTTCGCCGCCTCACGTATGGCGCTGCGCAACTCATCTTTTGATTTGCAAAGCTCGTTCGCGTCGCCATTTTCACCGACGCGTGTGACGATTGCCTGGGATTCTTCCGACAATTCTTCGAAAGATCCGGCGAAAGCCGGTGCTACCAATGCAATACAGAAACCAAGAACAAGAAAGGCCCTCATAGCTGCCCCCTTTTTGCTGGTTGAAGACAATCTTGCGTAGCATGGCGCAAACACGCCTTCAACAACTATTGACATATTAAATGTCATTATATACATCAGATAACATCCCGATGCAGCGATCCGCCGCAGCCGGTGCGCCGCCCTCTCTCCCTCCTCATGGCGGCCGCCGGCTGCTTTTTCATGTCAGGAGCACTGACCGGACGCAGCGCATTTTTCGCAGAACAGACATGCTCAGCCTGTTGGAAATCAAGCCAGATATGTTTCAATGAGGTGTCTCTCTCAGCACAGAACAGCTAAGGAGGCTCTCAATGACAGACGTAAGACAAGCCATGCATGAAGGCGCGGACTGGTGCCCGCCAACGGCATCGGTGCGCGAACTTTCCAAGCTCATGCGCGAAAAAGACATCGGCGCCATCCCGATCGGCGAAAATGACCGCTTGATCGGCATGGTCACGGACAGGGACATTGCCTGCCGCGCTTTTGAAGACGGCAAGGACATAAGCTCCCTGACGGCACGCGACGTGATGAGCGAAGGCATCCTTTATTGCAAGGACAACCAGTCGCTGGAAGCTGCCATCAAGATGATGGACGAAAAGAAGATCCGGCGCTTGCCGGTGATCGACAGCAACAAGCGTATGGTCGGGATGCTGACGCTTGGCGACCTCTCACAAGCCGCGCCGCGCGAATTGGCAGGGGAACTTGCCTCGGCCGTCAGCGCGCACCACTAGGCGCACAGACCGCTTAGACGCCGGGAGGGGAGGCTTTCCGGCCTCCTCCTCTCAGGGCGGCCTACCGCCTATAGATACCACTCATATTCGAGCGCAGAGATGCGGCGCTGGAACTTCTCATATTCCAGAAGCTTCACTTCCGTATAAACGTCCACATAGGCGTCGGAGAAGTAGTCGCGCAGAACCTTGGAATTGCGCATGCGCTTGAGCGCGCTCGGCACGAAGAAAGGCAGATTATCGTCCATCTGCTCGCAGGCATTGCCTTCGGCGGGCATGCCGGGGTCGAGCTTGTTTTCCAGACCGTAATGAATACCCGCCAGAATGGCAGCCAGCGCGAGATAAGGGTTGATGTCCGCGCCCGCTACACGGTGCTCGATGCGCCGGCTTTCCGGCTCGCCCGCGGGCACGCGGAATGCGACGGAGCGGTTGTTGTAGCCCCAGGCCGCATTGACCGGGACAAAGAGATTGGGACCAAATCGGCGATGCGCGTTCAAGTTGGGCGCCAGGATCGCCATGGACTGGTCGAGCAGTGCCTGCAGCCCGCCAATGGCATTGCGCAGCGCATCGCTCCCCTCCTCCCCGCCATCATCGAAGAGATTGTTCCCGTCATCATCCAGCAGGCTCACATGCATGTGACAGCCATTGCCTGTCTGATCCATGTAGGGTTTCGCCATGAAGCTGGCATAAAAGCCGTGGCGCCGCGCCGCGGCCATGATGAGATGGCGCAGCATCACCGCATGATCGGCGGCAGCGAGCGGGTCTTTCTCGTGCCGCAAATTGATTTCATATTGGCCGGGTGCAAATTCCGCCGTCGCCGCCGTCGCGGGCACGCCCTGAATGTCGGCATAATCGGAAATGTCGTTCAGTAGCGTGCCGAAACCGTCCAGCTCCAGAATGCCGTAAAGTTCGTTTGCGAACTCGCGTTCGCCCGTGGCCGGATTGATGGGAGGCTGCGGGCTGCCGTCTTCATCCATTTGCGGGTCGAGCAGATAGAATTCGAACTCCGCCGCCACCACCGGATGCCAGCCTTTTTCCTCGAAGCGGGCAAGCACCTGCCGCAGCACATTGCGCGGCTCGAGCCCGCAGGGTGTGCCGTCATCCTCGACCATGGTCATGAAAACCTGGGCATGGGGCTGCTCGGCCCAGGGAACAAGCTGAAGCGTGCCCGCCACCGGCCAGGCATTGCAGTCCGGATCGCCATCCGAAAAGCCCATGCCGTGAATGTCTTCGTTCACGCCCGTGACATCGAGGAAATAGATCGACCGCGGCATTTGGAGGCCCGAGGTAAAAACCTTCTCCGCCTCGCTCACAGGCAGGCGTTTGCCGCGCACCGTGCCGCAAATGTCGATGAAAACGGCATCGAGATAGTCCACAGGACCGTTTTTCGCCAGAAAGGCTTTCCAATCGGCCAGCGTTGCCCGCCCGCTCTGCTCCGGTTTCTGTCTGCCACTCATCGTCATGTCCGGAATTCCCGGCCCCCCGCATTTGGTCACTCAATTACAAGCATATCACAAAATAATAGCCATTCCGCCCGCCCCACTTCCAGACGTTGCGATGCAAAAACCGCAGGTGTGCCTAGAGGTCTGTCATAAAATAATAAACAAGCGCGCCGCGCAAATACCAGCGCCGGAGAGAGGGAAAAGCGAAGGGTTTGAGGGGGCCGCGCATCATCACGGGAATATCTTTCGTTTCCGCTTCCCCGGCAATCAGCCGGGCCAGCAAGCGGCCTGTCCAGGGCGCGCTTGCCACGCCGTCCCCGTGATAGCCGAGACCGTAATAGACACTTCTGTCTTCCGGCAGGGCGCCAATGGCCGGGCGTGAGCTGCGGGTCATGCAGACAAAACCCCGCCAATAATGGGTGACCGGCACATGCGCCCAGGCGGGAAAGACCTCGCCCATGCGCCGTGTGAGATACGCTTTCATGCGCGCCGCACCCCCCGCGGTGCCTGCCGTATCCCCGCGCCCGCCAAACATGAAGCGTCCATCGGGAAGCACACGGTAATAGAAAAGCAGATTGCGGGTGTTGGTGCAGGGGCAGTCTGTGCGCCAGTTCTGCGCGGCCAGTTCCTCCGCGCTTAAAGGCCGCGTCACAATGATGTTGGACATGACCGGCATGGTGCCGCCCTCAAAAGAGGGATGAAGCTTTTCCGGCGTAAAACCATTCGTCGCGAGAATGACGCGGCGGGCAAGCAGCTTTCCGCGCGGGGTGATGAGCTCATGCACGCCCTCTTGCTTGCGCCATTCGGTGACGGGCGAATTGCCGTAAAGCTGGGCGCCCGCCCCACGCGCAACACGGGCAAGGCCGCGGGCAAAACGCAAAGGATGCAGGCCGAAGCCAAGCTTCCACCACATGCCGCCGAACTGTTCGCGCGAGTCATAAACGCGCGCGGCCACTTCCTCGCGCGGCGCAACGCGGACCTCTTGCCGGAACACGCTGCGCAGCGTCTCCGCCATCTCTTCAAGATGAGCGAAACGCCGTTTGTCATGGGCGACATACCAGAAGCCGTTGCCCTGGGGCGCGATATCCATGTTCTCGCTTTCGGCGAGATGCCGGACAAGCTCGACCGCCTCTTCCTGCGTTTGCATGAAGCGGCGCGCTTCATCCGCGCCGAACCGCGTCACCATCTCCCCGAGGCTCAGGGAACTGGGATAAGGAGCGCAGAAGCCTCCATTGCGGCCCGACGCGCCCCAGCCAAGGGACCCAGCCTCCAGCAGACAGACATCGATGCCGTGATCCTTGGCCAAATGATAGGCCGCCGAAAGGCCGGTATAGCCGCCGCCGATGATGGCGACGTCGCAGGCCTGCGTGCCTTCGAAGGGGGCGCCCGTTTCGTCTTCCCCCGCCGTTTCCTCCCAATAGGAGCCGACCGGCACGGCCGGGTCATACATGGAAGGGTGATAAAGAGAGGACGGATAAAGGGCCGCAGAGGGGCGCGGCCTATGGGGAATGGACATGAAAACTCCCGAGCATGCAGCTCAGGGCATCATATCCGGCGGCGGGGCTTCGTCCACGTTCTCTTGCCCTCTGTCCTTTTCAGGACCGTCCTTTTTCTTGCCATGCATGTGGCCGTGCGGGCCGCGTTTCAGACGTTCGGCAAATTTCTTGCGCACTTCAAGCGGCGCGGCGGCCATGGCCTCCGCCATACCCTGCTGCATATTCACAGTCAGCCGGTCAGTGAGTACCCGCATCTTTTCGAAGGCTGCATCCACCGCTGCCTGATCGTAAGGGTCGGCGGCAATGGCGGCGGCGGCTTCTTGGCGCGCGGCACGCAGCTCATGAATGATCGGCCGGGCCGCCTTGAAATTGTCGCGCATCATGCGGCGCACATCGCGGTAGGCTTCCTGCTCTTCCTCGTTCAGGTCATCAACCATGACCTTGAAAGCCGGGCCGCCGAAGCGCGGGCCTTCTTTGTGACCGCTCACGAAATGCGCGGCAATGGCGGCGCCCAGAAAAAGGTTCACGGCCAGGGAAGAGATCAACGCCACGCGCAAGGCGCGTTTCGTTCTGCCGGGGGGCTGACCGGCAAGGGTGGGATCACTCATTCCAATTATCCTCCACGGCCGTGTCCGCTAATGCCAGAGACATCAGCGCCGCCTGTGTTTCAGTGTCACTTGCCGCGGGCATGAAAGCGCCGGACATGCCGACATAAATGCCGAAGGCCATGGACGCGGCGAGCGCGCCCGCGGGGAGCCAGGCCGCTTCATCCGGCATCAAGAATTTTATCAGGGCGCGCAGCGGGTTTTCCCGGGGGCCGCGGGGACGCGCGGCAACAACGCGTTCGATGAGCGCCGCGTCCGGCAGGGACACCTCATGTGTTTCCAGAAGCGTATCGAGCAGAAGCGCCTCGTTGCGGTAGGCATCCAGCTCCGGCAGGCGCGCCAGAAGTGCCGCCGCCTCTGCGCGCTCCTCTAGCGGCCAGCGGGCAGGATCGGCGCCATAGGCATCGATCAGCGTTTTGACGCGCGCCTCGTTTACAGCAGATCCCGTCATCTCATTTCTCCGCTTGCCGCATGGCTGTGCAGGGACTCGAAAGCTTCGTCTTCCAGCAGAATTTTCCGGAGACCCCGGCGCGCGCGCGCGAGCAGCGATTCCACCGCTTCGACGGAGGTGCCGAGAATGCCCGCCGCTTCGACATTTCCAAGTTCCTGATAATGCACAAGCACAATCGCGAGGCGCTGGCGCTCGGGCAGTTTCTGCAATGCTGCCGAGAGCCGGGCCGACTGCTGCGCGCCTGCGGTCTGCGCTTCGGCATCAGGCGCGGGGTCGGCAATATTCAACGCCTCCCCATCAAGCGGCTGGGGCCTTTTCCTGCGCAGCCGGTCGATACAGAGATTGGCTGCAACCTTGTGCACCCAGGTCGAGAACCGCGCCTTGCCGGGCTGCCACTCCGCCGCCATTTTCCAAATGCGCATGAAAGCCTCCTGCGCCACATCTTCCGCTTCAGCCCGCGAGCCGAGCATACGTTCACCCAATGCGACAATACGGGGCAGATAGCGCACCGCCATCAGGCGGGCCGCACGCTCCTCTCCTTCGGCAATCCGCCTCAAGAGCGCTTCGTCGCTTGGCTCGGTCACACGTGCCTGCCTCTACTCTTTTTCGTCCGCAGCGGCAGG
>Ga0207828_100254_pt1 | contig 29212 bp, 21 predicted proteins | sample TtaePargueraPR_11_FD_187276 | JGI IMG/M metagenome (GOLD analysis project Ga0207828, IMG submission 187276) | Aerobic enrichment media microbial communities from Bioluminiscent Bay, La Parguera, Puerto Rico - Tt and P2 (3) (SPAdes) | ecosystem: Environmental > Aquatic > Marine > Unclassified ...
AGGGCATGACCACCCGCCAGTAAATGCGCGGCAGGCTCGCGCCATCGAGCTGGGCGGCTTTGATAATGCTATCGTCGATACCGCGCAGCCCGGCGAGAAAGAGCGCCATCACGAAGCCAGAGGCCTGCCAAACGGCGGCAATCACCAAGGTGTAGATCGCCATATCCGGATCGACGATCCAGTCGAACTCGAACGACTCGAAGCCCCAGCTGCGCACCATGGCCTGAATGCCTAGCTGCGGGTTCAGCAGCCACTTCCACACGACCCCCGTAACAATGAACGACAGCGCCATGGGGTAGAGATACACCGTGCGTAGCGCGCCCTCCTGACGAATCTTTTGATCCAACAGCATTGCCAGCAGTGCCCCCAGCACTAAGCAGATCACGATAAACAGCGTGCCAAAGATCATCAGATTGGTAGACGCCACCCACCAGCGCTCGTTGGCCATCAGCCGCGCATACTGGCCAAACCCGACAAAATCGTAGCTGGGCAGCATACGCGAGCTGGTGAGTGATAAGACAAAGGTCCACAGCATAAAGCCGTAAACAAAAAACAGAGACACCGCCACCGAGGGTGCCAGCACTAGCCTTGGCAGCCAGGCCTGCAGCCGACCAGAGGCCGTTGGCCGCAACGCGGTGTGCGTTGGGGTTTCGCTCATGGGGAATTCCTCGCCAGTCAACCGCTAGCGCCGCCGTTGCGGCGGCGCTGGTTGCGTACGTTCAGCGCGTACTTGCGCTATTGCCAATGGTGCCGCGCTTAGAACGAGGCAGCTTCTGCGGCGCTGACCAGTCGCTGGGCCGCTTCTTCGGCGGGCATATCGGCGTCGTTGAAGTAGTTGGTCACGACGTCAAAGATGGCTCCCTGAACGTCGGCACGTACGGCCATACCGTGAGCCATACTGGGCACTAATCCGCCTTCATCGGCAGTGCTCTGGAAATCTTCCATTGACTGCTGGGCGCAGCTATCGAACTCGCTCATATCCAGGTCAGGGCGCGCGGGAATGGAGCCTTTGGCAAGGTTGAAGGCTTCCTGGAAGGTGGGTTCAAGCACCAAACGCGCCAGCGTGTGCTGAGCTTCACGCTCGGCATCATCGGACACGCGGAACATCGCCAGGCTGTCGATGTTGAAGGTAAAGGCGTCTTCGGTGCCCGGAGCGGCGGTGCACAGGTAGTCTTCACCGGCGGTCATGCCTGCAGCGGTGAACTCCCCCTTCGCCCAGTCACCCATCAACTGGAAACCAGCCACGCCCTCGATCACCATCGCGGTGGCAATGTTCCAATCGCGGCCCGGCATGCCTTCGTCCATCAGCTCGCGCAGGCGTTTGAAATCTTCCAGTGCGGCGACCATCTGCTCGCCTCCCAGGGCTTCTGGGTCTAGCTCCACCAGCGCCTGCTGATAGAACTCGGTGCCTTGACTACCTAACACCACGCTTTCAAACACGGTGGCGTCCTGCCAGGACTGGCCACCGTGGGCGAGCGGCACAAAGCCTGCTTCACGAATCGCTTCCCCGGCGGCAAACAGCTCGTCGAGGGTGGTGGGCATTTCTACGCCAGCGGCTTCCAGCACGTCTGGGTTGGCCCACAGCCAGTTAACCCGGTGTACGTTTGCGGGCACGGCTACGTACTGGCCGTCATAACGCATAATATCGGCCACAATTTCTGGTAACAGGTCGTTCCAGCCTTCGGCATCCGCCACTTCATTTAAGTCACCTAGCAGGCCAAGCTCGCCCCACTCCTGAATTTCCGGGCCTTTAATTTGCGCGGCGGAGGGTGGGTTACCTGACATGGCACGGGATTTGAGCACTGTCATGGCGGTTTCACCGCCACCGCCGGCCACAGCGAAATCCTGCCAGCCGTAACCTTCGGCTTCGAGTAGCTCTTTGAGAACGTTGGCTGCGCGGGCTTCACCACCGGACGTCCACCAGTGCAGCACTTCGACCTCATTGGCCTGCGCGGTGCTTGCCAGGGCCGTACCGGCGGCAAGGGCCAGCGCGAGGGCGGATTTTTTGAAGACGGGTAACAAATGACGCATGAGTTGCTCCTGCTGTTGTTTTTATAGGGATAACGATGATGGGTAAACGGCGAGAGCGCCGTTTTTATCGCGGTTATCGCGCCGCGCTTCGTGGAGAGGCGGCTCATCGCAGAGTACGTCACCTGCGCCCACAACGGGAGTTACCGAGTCCTGCATAGTGTTAGCGATTTATTACAAGTCTGTAACGCTGGTTTGGCGAGGCAGCGTAAGCGTGGCCAGCAGGCCGCCTACGGGGTGGTTGGCAAGGGTAATATCGCCCCCATGGGCACGGGCGATATGCCGCGCAATGCCTAGCCCCAGGCCGCTTCCACCGGTGTGGCGGCTTCTGGACACCTCCAGGCGTACAAAGGGTGAAAACACGCGGCCAAGCTGATCCTCAGGAATGCCAGGGCCACTGTCGTGAATATGTAGGCGCACCACGCCCGACTGCTCTTCCAGCGTTACCCTCGCCCGCTGGCCGTAAAACACCGCATTTTCTAACAGGTTCGCCAGGCAGCGCTTCATCGCCAGCGGCTTGACCGTGAGTGGCGCCACCTGCCCGGCCACCTGCACGTCGCCCCCCTGCAAGCGCAGCGCCTCGGCCAGTTCAATCGTGAGCGCGTAGAGATCCGTTGGCTGCGGCTCTTCATGCAGGTCTAACCCCTTGACCGAGGCCAGCGCGCCTTTGACCAGCTCGGACAGCTCGTCCAGCGAGGCGCAGAAGCGCTCACGCTGTATTGGGTCATCGAGCATTTCAGCCCGTAAGCGCATCCGAGTAATCGGCGTTTTCAAGTCGTGGGAGATCGCTGAGAAGAGCCTCTCGCGCTCCTCCACCTGCTCGCGAATACGCCGCTGCATACGATTGAACGCCACGGCGGTAGCTGCTACTTCCTTGGGGCCACTCTCTTTCAGCGGCGGGCTATCCAGGTCGTCGCCGAGCTGACGCGCCGCCCGAGAAAGTCTAGCCAGCGGTCTCGTGACGCTGGTAATACTCAATAACGACAGCGCCAGCACGGTGAGCAGCACGACGATGCCCGCCAGCAGCCGCTCTTCCGAGAGCCAGCGGTAGCCGCTGAAGATATCCGGGACGCCCAGCAGCGTGGCCACATAGAGCCAAGTATCCGGGGCCAACTCCAATTGCACCACCAGAATCGGCGGCGATAGCGGCTCCATCAACAGGCTATGCTGGCCCCAACGGGGCGGCAGATCGTGGAGCAGCACTTCGTTATTGAATACCCGCAGCGTTTCCGGGCGGGAAAACTCCACCACCACATCGTCAATCGAGAGCTGCTGAGTCAGAATGGTGCGAACGTTATTCACCACCACTGCTTTTTCCGGACCGTTGCCGATGTCCACTACGGGGATACGCCGCTCGTTCACACTGACAAAAAAACGCGTGCCGCCCATGCTACGCAGCTGATCCAGCACGATATGCCGATAGTCCACCGGCAGCGAACGGAAAAATTTCATGGTGGAGGCAATGCTAAACGCCATATTGCTGGAGAGCTCATCGAGCTGTTCAAGCTGGCTGGCGCGCACTTGAGAGGTCCAGATGGTATAGCTGGCCACCTGAGCGGCCAGCACCCCAGCAATCATGATGATGACAAAGCGCCCGCGCAGGCTGCCGGGCAGCCAGCGTGAACGTCGTTTCAGCCAACGTCGCCACGCCCTCACGACGTTGGTTCTACCCTGGCCGTGAGCACGTAGCCCGCCCCGCGTACGGTACGAATCAACTGTGAATGCTGGGCATCCTCACCTAGCCGCTGGCGTAGCCGACAGACGTGCACATCAATCGAACGATCCAGCGGCGGCGCATCACGGCCTCGGGTCAAGGTATAGAGATCATCGCGAGTGATCACCTGGGCGGGACGCTCCAAGAACACCTGAAGCAGCTGCAAATCTGCCCCCGACAGCGCGGTGCGCTCGCCGTTGTGACCGACCAGTTCCCGCGTCATGCGGTCGAGTTGCCACTCACCAAAGCGTACCCAACGCGCTTCATGAGGGGCGGCCGCCGAGGCAGCCGTGCGCGTGCGGCGCAGTACCGCTTTGATACGCGCCAGCAGCTCACGAGGGTTGAAGGGTTTGCCGATATAGTCGTCGGCCCCTAATTCCAGCCCCAAGATGCGGTCGGTATCGTCGGCGCTGGCGGTGAGCATGATGATCGGCGTGTCGCTGGTTTTGCGCAGCTCCCGGCAAATGGTGAAGCCGTCATCCCCCGGCATCATCACATCGACGATCAGCAAATCGGGTGTTCGCTCGGCAAGCTGTGAGTAAAGCGTGTTCGCGTCTTCGGCGGTCCGCACGTGGTAACCGTGTCGCCCCAGGTAATCCGCCAGTAGCTCGCGGATTTCCGGATCATCGTCGACCACCATCAAGGTCGCAGGTGTGGTAGTCATCGTAGAAAGGGCCCCTAGGTTATTATCGTTTTAGGGGCTAGATGATGGTGGAGCGTATCGCCTACCGCAAGCGGCTCTCGACTAAGGTGGCAGAGTGATAATGGCAGCAAAAATGCTAAAGCCCAAAGCGCTGCTTCAGGAACGACGCCACCGCCGCTTCGCCGTGGTGGCCGATGCGCTGGGCTCTTGGCACGCGATCGAACAGCGCCGGATGGGCGTTGGCCATCACCTGGGCTTCACCTGCCAAGGTAAGCATTTCAGTGTCGTTGAGGTTATCTCCGAAGGCTAAGCAGTCGGCGGCGGTGAGCCCCAGCGACTCCAGTAGCGCCGCCAATGCCACGCCTTTGTTGACCCCGCCCGCCATGATCTCTAACGAGTCCACCGTGGAGTAGGTAATGTGCAGCCCATCGCCGTGGGCGGCCTGGGCTTGAGCTTCCAGCTCTGCTAGCGCTTCCGGGTCGCCTAAATAGAGCACTTTACCCACGCCGTTGGCGTCCATCTGATCGGGCGGCACGACCTCATAGCGAAAGCCCGTTGAGGCATGTAATGACAGCAGATGTGGCGCGTGGGCATCCACATGCCAGCCTACCTCGCGGTAAAGACTGAGACGCACTTGGGGTGGTCGGGGTAATTGAATCAGCGTGCGGGCATGAGCCGGATCGAGATGGGACGCGCTGACCAAGCTATCCGCGGGATCATGGGTGTACGCCCCATTAGTACTGATCAGGTGGGCAGGGACGCCCAATTCGTCACGGAATACGCGCATATCGTGGTAATGGCGGCCGGAGGCCAGCGCCAGATGGTGCCCCTGCTGTACCAGCCTACGCAGCACCTCGACGGTGCTGTCATGTAACCGGTGGTCGCTGCCCAGCAGCGTACCGTCTAGGTCGGAAACGATCAGGCGTGGGGTCATAAGCGCGCTCCTTGTACGTTAGTCGCCTTAGCGGTCGATCTACTCAGCTTAACCGATTCAGCCAAGCGTAAGTAAGCCATTGACCTGTCGTGCCCACCGCCACTTCCCCCAGGGCAACGATTGGCGCGGCCAGTGGGAATCCGTATAGTGGCACCCTACTCTCGCCAACTGATCGAACACATGCTTCAAAACAACTCCCTGCTTGCCCAGCTCAAGCAACAGATCCGTGAAACGACTCCTCGCGCCGAAGGGGTGATCAAAGCTACCGAAAAAGGCTTTGGGTTTCTTGAAACCGACAGCGGCGACTCCTATTTCGTGCCACCTCCCGCCATGAAGCAGGTACTGCACGGTGATCGCGTGGAAGCCGTCATACACGAAAACGGCGATAAGAAGTCGGTCGAGCCGGAAAAGCTCATCGAAGCCGGTTTGGACCGCTTCGTTGCACGTGTGCAAAAACGCGACGGCCGCCTGGCGGTGGTGCCGGACCACCCTTCGATTCGCAACGTGTTGAAAGCACGTATAAAAAACAGCCTCGACGAAAATAGCATTGGCGATGGCGACTGGGTCGTGGCGCGCTTGGTACGCCACCCACTAAAAGAGAACGACCGCGGCTTCTTCTCCCAGATCGATGAGTTGGTGGCCAAAGCCGACGACCCTGCCGTACCTTGGCGCGTGACGCTTGCTCGCCACGCGCTGGAACAAGAGTGCCCGGATGCTGGCAGCGATTGGCCGCTACGCGACGAGGGACTGACGCGGGAAGACCTCACCGCACAGCCCTTCTTTACCATCGACGGCGAAAAGACGCGAGACATGGACGATGCCCTATATGTGGTGGCCCGTCCCGAAGGCGGCTGGCAGTTGAGCGTGGCCATTGCCGACCCCACCGCCTATGTGGAAGAGGGCCACGCCGCCGATCTGGAAGCGCGCACTCGCGCATTTACCGTCTACCTGCCGGGCCAGAACGTCACCATGCTGCCCGAGCAGTTGGCGGACGACTTGTGCTCGCTGTGGGAAGGCCAAGAGCGCCCAGCCCTTGCCTGCACGCTGACCATTCATGCCGACGGCAGCCTGGGCGACTACCGCTTCTTCGCGGCCAACGTGACGTCCCACGCGAAGCTGGTGTACGAGCGCGTCTCCGACTGGATCGAAGGCCAGGGCGACTGGGCACCGGCCGAGGAGATTGCCGAGCAGCTGAAGGCGCTGCAGGCCTTGACGGAAGCTCGCACTGCATGGCGTAACGAGCACGCACTGGTCTTCAAAGATCGTCCTGATTACGTCTTCGATCTGGATGAAGCGGGCAACGTGCTGGGCATTCGCACCGAAGACCGCCGCATTGCCAACCGCATGATCGAAGAGTCGATGATTGCCGCCAACGCCTGCTGCGCGGACTTCCTGGCCAGCCATATCGGCCACGGCATCTTCAACGTCCACCGCGCTTTCGAGCCGGAAAAAGCCGAAGCGGCCCAAGAGTTCCTCGCCACTCAGGAAATCGTCGTCGATCAACAGGCCTTGACCGAACTGGCTCACTATAAGGAACTCAAGCGTGCGCTTGAGAGCCGCGACGACGCTTGGTTGGATGCGCGCCTACGCCGTTTCCAGGGCTTCACCAGCATGTCGGCCCAGCCTGGCCCGCATTTTGGGCTGGGGCTGCCCGCCTACGCCACCTGGACCTCGCCGATTCGTAAGTACGGCGATATGGTCAACCACCGCTTGATCAAGCGTGTGCTCAAGGGCGAGCAGGCTCCGGCAGAAGCCAGCCAGCAGCTCACCGAGCAGCTCACCGAGCGCCGCCGTCTGAATCGTATGGCTGAACGCGACGTAAAAGATTGGCTTTACGTGCGCTACCTGACCCCGGCGGCGCAGAATCAGGACACCTTCGACGCCGAAATCATGGCGATCAACCGTGGCGGTATGCGGGTTCGTCTGATAGAAAACGGCGCGACGGCGTTCGTGCCCGCCCCCTTGATGCACAGTGACCGCGATAAAGTGGTCATCGATGACAAAGAGGGCCGCATTCAGATCGAGGGCGAGGAGCGCTTCAAGCTGGGCGATAGCCTGCGTGTCTCACTGACCGAAGCTCGCGAAGAGACACGATCGCTGGTCGCCAAACCTGCTGCCTAAACGCAGCCAACACGTGTTCGCGCCACGGCTTTGCCGTGGCGTTTTTATTTCTGCTGCACGGTGACGTTGTCGCAGAACTGACTTATTTCTACCCTAAGGTAATTCGATGACACTCATGTGGCTCGGAGGTTACCTTGCACATCGCCGATGTGACCATGTTCCACGCCCCGGCAAGTGGCGGCGTTCGCACCTACTTACAGGCTAAACATCGCGTGCTTTCGCGCAGCCCCAACCTGCGAACCAGCCTGCTGGTGCCGGGGGCCGAACGCGATAGTTTGGGCGACCACCATACGCTGCCGGCGCTGCACCTGCCGCTTGGGCAGGGTTATCGATTTCCGCTGCGCCGCCGTCCTTGGCGAGAAGCCTTGGTAGACCTCTCACCCACGTTGATCGAAGCAGGTGATCCGTATGTGACCGCCTGGGCCGCGCTAGAGGCTGGCCAGCGGCTAGGTGTGCCAGTGGTGGGTTTCTACCACTCCGACTTACCTAACTTAATGGGGGACCGTTTTGGACGACACGTCCACCAACGGCTGGTTCGCTACGTGGTAGATCTGTACCAGCGCTTCGATAGCGTACTCGCCCCCTGCCACGCCATGGCCAACCGTCTCACCGAGTGGGGCGTACCCAACGTACGCGTGCAGTCGTTAGGGGTCGATTTAGTGCAGTTCCACCCTTCAAGGCGCGACCCTGGCTTCCGTGCAGCCATGGGTGTACCTGACGATAAGAAACTACTGATATTCGTCGGTCGCTTCTCGCGAGAAAAGAACATCGACGTTTTACTCGCCACCATGCGGGCGCTGGGCAGCGACTATCATCTGTTACTAATGGGGCCGGGCATGCCAACGCAGGTGCCCAGCAATGTCACGGTGGTGAACCGCTGCTGCGGCAGCCATGAAGTGGCAAGAGCGCTGGCCAGTAGCGATGCGTTACTGCATGCCGGCACCCGCGAAACCTTTGGGCTAGTGGCTCAGGAAGCGATGGCCAGCGGCCTGCCAGTCATTGGTGCGCGGGCGGGTGCGCTGATCGAGAACGTACCGCTGGGCGCGGGCGTGCTCTGCCAGCCGCTGGACCCAGATGCCATGGCTGACGCCTGCGCCGCACTATTTAGCAACGACATCGCCGCGAGCGGTCGCTATGCGCGCCACTATGTCGAGCGACAGTTCAGTTGGGATAGCGTGATTGGCTCGCTGCTGACGCACTACATCGACCTATGCGGACTCGAACAGCCCGATGCCCGTGCCGTCCGCCGCTAACGCCCAACGGCTGCTACGTTTTCGTCCGCTACACGGTGTGTTGCTGCTCGCTGCCCTGGTGGCACCGCTGGTGCTCACCTCACTGGCCGGTGGCAGCCGTGCGTTCGACCATGTGGCGCAATTCCCCATTGGCTTGCTGGTTCTGATGATCGCCATGGCGGCGCTGTGCTGGAACTTGAACGCCGCCCGGCTACGCCTGATGCTGAACGGCCGCGCTGGCCAGCTTGGACAGCGCGGCGCGCTGGGCATCGAGCTGGCAGCGAAGTGCGCGCTCTGCGCGACGCCAGGCGGCAGCGGCGGTCCGGCCACCCTGCTGTTACTGCTTGCCCAGCGGGGATTTTCACCCTCGAAAGGCACCGCCGTATTTCTCATCGACCAGGGCTGTGACCTGCTGTTCTTCCTAGTGATGCTGAGCGGCTTGGTGGCGATGTCGGTAGTCGGTGATGCCCAGTGGCCGCACCAGGGCCTGGTACAGCTTTCATTGCTGGGATTGGCGCTGCTAGCCGTAGGCGTCTCGCTGATCATGGGATATTTACCCAAGCTGCTACGGTCGCGTCGTCAGTGGCTGGCTTGGCTACGCCCAAGCCGACGGCGCTGGCTGGTCAGGCGACTGTTACGCTGCCGCCATGCGTTGCGTATGACGTTAGCGCTCCCCAAGGGCACGCTGGCAGCAATGCTGGCGCTGACGACCCTGCACTGGCTACTGCGCTACAGCTTGCTTTACCTAGCAGTGATTGGCATCGGCGGGCATGCCGACTGGCTGTGGACGTTTTTGACTCAGATGCTGGCCATGGCCGCCAGCCAGTTCAGCTTTCTGCCTGGCGGCGCGGGAGCGGCTGAAGTGGGGGTGGGAAGCTTGCTGCTGCCTTTGATGGGCAGGGAGCAGGCCGCTGCCGCTGTGCTGGTTTGGCGGCTGATTAGCTACCACCTTTACCTCGCCGCCGGCGCGCCGCTGCTACTGCTCTACAGCGCGCGTCTGCTGCGTCAGCGCAAGCCGCCCCACCGCTTTCCTTGACCCTCACGAACGCAAAAAGGGCACCCGAGGGTGCCCTTTTCAGCGTCATGAAAAAAGTGCGCGGCTTACCAGCCGGTGACTTCTTTCAACGCATCGCCAATTTGCGCCAAAGAACGAACGGTTTTGACACCGGCGTCTTCTAGAGCCGCAAATTTTTCATCGGCAGTCCCTTTACCACCAGAGATGATGGCACCCGCGTGGCCCATACGCTTGCCAGGAGGTGCCGTCACGCCGGCAATGTAGGAAACCACCGGCTTCGACACGTTGGCTTTGATGTAAGCCGCGGCTTCTTCTTCGGCGGTGCCGCCGATTTCGCCGATCATCACGATTGCTTCGGTTTTCGGGTCTTTCTCGAACATCTCCAGGATGTCGATGAAGTTAGAACCCGGAATCGGGTCGCCGCCGATACCGACACAGGTAGACTGACCGAAACCGTGATCAGTGGTCTGCTTAACGGCTTCATAGGTCAGGGTACCAGAGCGAGACACGATACCGACGCGGCCTGGCTGATGGATGTGACCCGGCATGATACCGATTTTGCACTCACCGGGAGTGATCACACCCGGGCAGTTCGGGCCGATCAGGCGTACGCCCAGCTCGTCGCATTTGACTTTTGCGTCGAGCATGTCGAGGGTCGCGATGCCTTCGGTGATGCACACGATCAGCTTGATGCCAGCATTTGCAGCTTCAAGGATCGAGTCTTTGCAGAACGGTGCCGGTACGTAGATCACGCTGGCCTCTGCACCGGTTTTCTCGACCGCTTCTTTCACGGTGTTGAAAACGGGCAGGCCCAGGTGCGTCTGGCCGCCTTTGCCCGGCGTGACACCACCGACCATCTGCGTGCCATAGGCAATCGCCTGCTCGGAGTGGAACGTGCCCTGGCCACCGGTGAAACCTTGGCAGATGACCTTGGTGTTCTTATCGATCAGGATGCTCATTACTTGCCCTCCGCTGCTTTGACAACCTGCTGAGCCGCGTCGGTCAGACTGGTAGCAGCGATGATGTTCAGACCGCTAGACGCCAGTTTCTCAGCGCCCAATTCAGCGTTGTTACCTTCCAGACGTACGACCACCGGGACGTTGACGCCCACTTGCTCGACGGCACCGATGATGCCTTCCGCAATCATGTCGCAACGAACGATACCGCCGAAGATGTTCACCAGAACGGCTTTGACGTTGTCGTCAGACAGGATGATCTTGAACGCTTCTGCAACGCGCTCTTTGGTCGCGCCGCCGCCAACGTCCAGGAAGTTAGCGGGCTTGCCGCCACTCAGGTTGACGATATCCATGGTGCCCATGGCCAGGCCTGCGCCGTTCACCATGCAACCGATGTTACCGTCGAGGGCAACATAGTTCAGTTCCCACTTCGCCGCGTCGGCTTCACGCTGATCTTCCTGGGATGGATCGCGCATGGCCTGCAGGTCTGGATGACGGTACAGGGCGTTGCTGTCGAGCCCCAGTTTGGCATCCAAGCAGTGCAGGTTGCCTTCGTCAGTGATGACCAGCGGGTTGATCTCGAGCAGTGCCAGATCTTTGTCGTGGAACAGCTTGGAGAGACCCAGGAAGATCTTGGTGAACTGTTTCACCTGATCGCCTTCCAGACCCAACGCAAAGGCCAGCTCTCGCGCTTGGTAGGGCTGTGCGCCGACCAGCGGATCGATTTCCGCTTTGAGGATCTTCTCAGGCGTCTCTTCAGCAACGGTTTCGATCTCGACACCGCCCTCGGTGGAAGCCATGAACACGACGCGACGAGTGGTACGGTCAACGACCGCGCCCAAGTAGAGCTCGTCGGCGATGTTGGTGCAGGTCTCTACCAGAATCTTGGCAACCGGCTGACCTTTTTCGTCAGTCTGGTAAGTCACTAGGTTCTTGCCCAGCCACTGCTCGGCGAAGGTTTTGGCTTCTGCCGGGTCTTTGATCAGCTTGACGCCGCCCGCTTTACCGCGGCCGCCAGCGTGAACCTGGGCTTTGACGACCCACATGTCGCCGCCGATTTTTTTACACGCTTCTACAGCTTCTTCGGGAGTGTCCACGGCAAAGCCTTTGGACACTGGCAGACCATAATCGGCAAACAGCTGTTTACCTTGATACTCGTGAAGGTTCATCGATTCATGCCATTGGTTGCATGTGACTCGAACGATGATCAGTCGCCCTGAAGAACATCTTGCAGGTGCTGGTCATCCCCGTACTTTCATGACGGCGAGTTGCCACGCCGCCATGAAAGTGGTGCGCCACCTGACGGTGGCGCTTGGTTGTTGCTTAGCGAATTACTTGCGCTTCTTACGGTTCGCCATATGAATCGCATGGCCTTCTACCGCAAGAGCAGCTTCGTGCACGGCTTCCGACATGGTCGGGTGCGCGTAGCAGGTCAGCGCGAGGTCTTCGGCGCTAGAGCCGAATTCCATCGCAATCACGCCTTGAGCGATCATTTCACCGGCGTGCTGACCGACGATGTGCATACCGAGGATACGATCCGTTTCCGCATCGGCAATGATCTTGGCGCTACCTTCGGTGGCATTGTTCGCCATGGCACGGCCGCTGGCGGCGAATGGGAAGCTGCCGGTTTTGACCTCAATGCCTTTGGCCTTGGCATCTTGCTCGGTCATACCGACCCACGCCACTTCCGGGAAGGTGTAGATCACGTTCGGGATGGTGTCGTAGTTCATCTCGGCTTTATGGCCAGCGATGATGTCCGCCACCATAATGCCCTCTTCGGACGCTTTGTGCGCCAGCATCGGGCCGCGTACACAGTCGCCGATGGCGTAAACGCCAGGCACATTGGTACGGCACTGATCGTCGACGAAGATGAAACCACGCTCGTCCAGCTCGACGCTCACGCCATCGGCAATCACGCCTTTGGTGTAGGGGCGACGGCCAACGCAAACGATCAGCTTGTCGAAGGTCATCTCTTGTTCGCCGTTGGCATCGGTGTACTTGACGACGACTTCGTCACCGTTCGCTTCCGAACCGGTCACACGGGCACCCAGTTTGATGTCCAGCCCCTGCTTCTTGAGCAGTTTCTGGGTCTCTTTGGCAATCGCGGTGTCGACCATCGGCAGGAAGGAGTCCATCGCTTCCAGGACGGTGACTTCAGAACCCAGACGGTTCCATACGCTGCCCAGCTCCAGGCCGATGACGCCCGCGCCAATGACGCCAAGACGCTTCGGCGTTTCCTGAAATTCCAGGGCGCCGGTGGAATCGACGATTAGGCCTTCGGTTAGCGGGGTCGGCGGAATTTCCACCGGCACGGAGCCTGCCGCGATGACGATGTTATCGGCGTCGTACGTCGTGGTATTGCCGTCGAGGTCGGTGACTTCGACTTGCTTGCCAGAGATGACTTTACCGGTACCTTCGATGGCCGTAACACCATTGGCTTTGAACAGGCCAGAGATGCCGCCGGTCAAGTTCTTAACGATCTTGTCCTTGCGCGCCATCATCTTCTTGACGTCCATGGTCACGTCCCCGGCTTCGATACCCATGTCGTCGAAATCGTGCTTGGCTTCGACGAACTTGTGCGAGGCTTCAAGCAGCGCTTTGGACGGGATACAACCGACATTCAAGCAGGTACCGCCGTGAACGACGTTACCTTCTTTACCGATCCATTTTTCAACACAGGCGGCTTTCAGACCCAGCTGCGCAGCGCGGATAGCCGCTACGTAGCCACCAGGGCCTGCACCAATAACGATCACGTCAAACTTGTCAGCCATGTTGGCTCCTTTAGCTTGGTGGCCTCCTCCCGGGTGGATGACAGCGGGTAGGAGGCTGTGTGCGATTAACTCAGCGTGCTCAACACTAGCGAAGGCGGATCAGCGCGCTTCGTTATACGTCCAGCAGCAGACGAGCCGGGTCTTCCAGCAGCTCTTTAATCGTAACCAGGAATTGTACCGCGTCTTTGCCGTCGATCATGCGGTGGTCGTAAGAGAGTGCCAGATACATCATCGGGCGAATTTCGACCTTACCGTTCACCGCCATCGGACGTTCCTGGATCTTGTGCATCCCCAGGATAGCGGTTTGCGGCGGGTTGATGATCGGGGTCGACATCAGCGAGCCAAAGATACCACCATTAGTGATGGTGAAGGTGCCGCCGATCATGTCGTCCATGCCCAGCTTGCCATCACGACCACGCTTACCGAAATCGACGATGGTGCGTTCGACGTCGGCAATTTTCATGCTGTCGGTATCACGCAGTACTGGCACCACCAGGCCACGGTCGGTAGACACCGCCACACCGATATCCTGATAGCCGTGATAGACGATCTCGTCACCGTCAATGGACGCATTAACATCCGGGAAGCGCTTGAGAGCTTCCGAAGCGGCTTTCACGAAGAAGCCCATGAAGCCAAGCTTGGTGTCATGCATCTTCAGGAAAGTATCTTTGTACTGCGCGCGCAGGTTCATGACCGCGCCCATGTCCACTTCGTTGTAAGTGGTCAGCATCGCCGCCGTCTGCTGGGCTTCGACCAAGCGTTTGGCAATGGTCTTGCGCAGGCGCGTCATCGGCACACGTTTTTCGACGCGATCACCTTCGACTGCCGGGGCCGCCGCGGCTTTCTTCGGCGCCGAGGACTTGGTCGCTTTCTTGGCAGACCCGTCTTTGACGGCTTTCTGAACGTCTTCTTTCAGAATACGGCCGCCTTTGCCGGTACCTTCGATCTTGGACACGTCCAGATCGTGCTCGGCCACCATTTTACGTGCCGCCGGTGCCAGGATCTTATCGCCGACTTTCTCGTCAGCGCCGTCGTCGTCGCTGCCGGACTTGTCGTCGGCGCTCGGTGCGCTGGCTTCGTCGCTGCCACCGCCTTCGACGAAGGTCGCCAGAACCGCTTCGGACTCTACCTGACTGCCCTCTTCGGCCTTGATCTCTTGCAGCGCACCGTCGGCCGGTGCCACGACTTCGAGTACGACCTTGTCGGTTTCGATGTCGGCGAGTACTTCGTCACGCTTGACCGCTTCGCCAACTTTTTTGTGCCACGTGGCAACGGTGCCTTCCTGGATCGATTCAGGGAAGCTGGGGGCTTTTACATCGTGCTTTTTACCGCCGCCAGCAGGCTTAGACTCTGCTTTTGGTTCGGTTTTTTCAGTACTGCTATCGCTTGAAGCGCTCTCTTTAGAAGAGCTATCTTCTTTGCTGGCAGACGCGTTGCCTTCGCCAATTTTGCCCAATACTTGCTCAGACTCGACGGTATCGCCCTCTTCGGCCATGACGTCGGTCAGGGTACCCGCTTCCGGTGCGACGACTTCGAGCACCACTTTGTCGGTTTCGATTTCAACAATCAGCTCGTCGCGTTCGACGCTGTCACCCGGCTTTTTATGCCACGCGGCCACAGTGCCCTCGGCAACGGATTCCGGAAAGGTTGGCGCTTTGATCTCAGTAGCCATGTCGTTTCCCTTATGTGTTCTCTAAACCCGGTGGGCGCTTATAGGTTAAAAGCGTCTTCCACCAGCTGGCGCTGCTGTTCAGTGTGGACGGACATGTAGCCCGCTGCCGGAGCAGCCGAGGCAGGACGCCCTGCGAATTTCAACTCACGTCCAAGGCCATCTTTCAACATATCGGCCACGGTACGCATGTGGTGCTGACTGGAGTACCAGGCGCCTTGGTTCAGCGGCTCTTCCTGACACCATACGATGTCTTCCACATTGGCATACGCCTGGAGCACTTCCAGAAGCTCTTCTTTCGGGAAGGGATAGAGCTGCTCTAGACGAATGATCGCCGTGTCGTCACGCTCGTTTTCAGCGCGCCAGTTGGCCAGATCGTAGTAGACCTTGCCTGCGCACATAATGACGCGGGTGACGTTGTTGGCGTCGAGATTCGCTTGATCCGGCAGTACCATGTGGAACTTGCCGTGGGCGAGATCTTCCAAGCTCGACACTGCTTCTTTGTGGCGCAGCAGCGACTTAGGCGACATGACCACTAGCGGTTTACGCAGCGGACGAATCACTTGGCGGCGCAGCAGGTGGAAAATCTGCGCTGGCGTCGTCGGTACGCACACCTGCATGTTGTGCTCGGCGCACAGCTGCAAGAAGCGCTCTAGACGGGCAGAAGAGTGCTCGGGCCCTTGGCCTTCATAGCCATGAGGCAGCAGCATGGTCAAGCCGCACAGGCGACCCCACTTGGTCTCACCGGAAGAGATGAACTGGTCGACCACCACTTGAGCGCCGTTGAAGAAGTCACCGAACTGCGCTTCCCAAATGACCAAGTCATTCGGGGCAGTGGTCGAGTAACCGTATTCGAATGCCAGCACGGCTTCTTCCGACAGGAAGGAGTCGTGGATGGTAAAGCGCGGCTGACCGTCGGCCATATTCTGCAGCGGTACATAGGTCGACCCGTCTTTCTGGTTGTGCACGACCGCGTGACGGTGGGAGAACGTCCCACGCCCCACATCCTGCCCGGTGATGCGGATAGGATGACCTTGGTCGAGCAACGTGGCGTACGCCAGGGTTTCTGCAAAGCCCCAGTTGAGCCCCATGCCGCCCGCCTGCATTTTACGGCGGTCTTCGTAGATTTTGGCGACCTGGCGCTGAACGTCGACACCGTCCGGTATTTCACACATCTTCGCCGCTAGCTGCTGAAGACGCTTCATATCGAAGGTGGTGTCGGCGTCACCGGTCCACTCGTGGCCAAGGTAAGGCGCCCAATCCACGAATAGTGAGGTGTTGGGCTCTTGGACCAGCGCATTGGCAACATGATTACCTGCAACAAGGTCATCACGGTAGGTTTCTACCATGGCCTTGGCATCGTCTTCAGTGATGACGCCCTGCTCGACCAAACGCTGCGCGTAAAGCGTACGTGAGGAAGCGTGGTCTTTAATCTTGGCGTACATCATTGGCTGCGTGCCTGACGGCTCGTCTGCCTCGTTGTGACCACGGCGACGGTAGCACACCAGATCGATCACGACGTCTTTCTTGAACTGTTGACGATAATCCAGCGCTACTTGTGTCGCGTGAATCACGGCATCAGGGTCGTCGCCGTTGACATGGAAGATCGGCGCCTGAACCATTTTGGCAATGTCAGTACAGTATTCCGTAGAGCGCGCGTCCAAGGGGTTCGAGGTGGTGAAGCCCACTTGGTTATTGATGACGATGTGCACCGTGCCGCCCGTCTTGTAAGCACGGGTCTGAGACATCTGGAATGTCTCCATCACCACGCCCTGACCGGCGAATGCAGCATCACCATGGACGTTGATGGGCAGCACTTTGCTGCCTTCGTCATCGTTACGACGATCCTGGCGAGCGCGTACAGACCCTTCGACGACCGGCGCAACGATCTCCAGGTGCGACGGGTTGAACGACATGGCGAGGTGGACTTCCCCACCCGGTGACATGACGTTCGAGCTAAAGCCCTGGTGATATTTGACGTCGCCGGAGCCACGCTCGATGACTTTCTTGCCATCGAACTCGTCGATCAAATCCGCTGGGTTTTTACCCAAGATATTGACCAGCAGGTTCAAGCGACCACGGTGGGCCATGCCGATGACGACTTCTTTGGTGCCGTAACCACCGGCGCGCTGAATCAGCTCGTCCATCATCGGTACGAACGACTCACCACCCTCCAAACCGAAGCGTTTGGTGCCCGGGTACTTGGACGCTAGGTAGTTTTCTAATCCTTCCGCTGCGGTCAACCGCTCCAGCACGTGCTTGCGCACGTCATCGCTGAACTTGGGTGCGCTGCGTACCGATTCGAACCGACGCTGTAGCCAACGCTTCTCTTCGGTATCGACGATGTGCATGATCTCGCAACCGATGGAGCGACAGTAGGTCTGCTCCAGCGCGTCGACGATGTCACGCAGCGGCGCTTTATCGATACCCAGGAAAAACGAGCCGGTTTGAAACTCGGTGTCGAGATCAGCTTTGGAGAGCTGGTGGAACGACAGGTCGAGGTCGGGAACGGGGGTGGGATTACGCAGCCCAAGCGGGTCGATATTGGCCTTCTGATGGCCACGGAAGCGATACGCGTTGATCAGCTGCAGGACTTTGACCTGCTTCTTATTCTCACCGCTGTCGGAGGCGGCAGCTACCCGGCCCGGGCGGCTTTCACGGCCCAGTTGGTAGAACTGATCACGAATGGGGCTTAGTGGAACATCGTGGGAGGCACTGCCCTCAGGACGCGGCAGCTGATCAAAATAGCTGCGCCACTCGTCTGAGACAGAATCAGGATCGGCGAGGTACTGCTCGTAAAGCGCTTCCACGTAGTGGACATTGCCACCACTAACGTGAGAGGAACGCCACATCAACTCCATTATGCCTTGTTGCATCTCTCGGTCACCCTGCACTGATGGGGTGGTATCGGCATCGCTGCATGCATGCAACGACATCGCTATTGCCCTGCCGGCGGGGCGGGACGTTTGCCGGCGGCGCCGACCGGAGGCCGGAAGCCCTTGTTCATACACGTGGTTAAGACCACGTAGTTGCGACGCGTTTCTCATTCAGTTCATGCTCAAAAGCCGGTACGTAAAGCACCGGCTTTTAAACTTGGCTGACCACGGTGCGACGCGTCGCCGCACCGTGACGGCCCCTATGATAACAAGCGAAGCGCCACGATTTAAGTAGCTTTATGCTGCAACTTACGTGGTACACGCTTTTTCTTCATGGGATTAGATAGTTACGTAGCGTCAGCAAGCAACATTTCACGAATTTTACCAATTGCACGGGTCGGGTTAAGACCTTTCGGGCACACGGCAACACAGTTCATGATGCCACGGCAGCGGAAGACCGAGAACGGATCCTCCAAGCTGGTCAGGCGCTCACGGGTTGCGGTATCGCGGCTGTCGGCCAGGAAGCGGTAAGACTGCAGCAGGCCAGCAGGACCCACGAATTTGTCCGGATTCCACCAGAACGACGGGCACGATGTGGAGCAACACGCGCACAGAATACATTCGTATAGGCCGTCCAGTTTGTCGCGCTCTTCCGGCGACTGCAGGCGCTCAATGGCCGGTGCCGGGGTGTCGTTCTGCAGATACGGCTGGATACGCTCGTACTGCTTATAGAACAGCCCCATGTCGACCACCATATCGCGGATGACCGGAAGACCAGGCAGCGGGCGAAGTGTCAGCTTGTTGTTTTTCACAACGTCTGACAGCGGCGTGATGCACGCCAGGCCGTTTTTGCCATTCATGTTCATGCCGTCGGAACCGCAAACACCCTCACGGCAGCTGCGGCGATAGGCCAAACCGCTGTCTTGCTCTTTCATCAGATGCAGAACATCCAGCACCATCAGATCGCGGCCTTTGGTATCGACCTGAAACTCCTGCATATAAGGTGCGGAGTCGGTTTCCGGATTGTAGCGGTATACGGATACCTGAAGATTGGACATGGTGACTCCCTCTCGTCGGTGCGGAGATTAGTAGGTACGAACCTTGGGCTCGAACGTATCGACGGTTTTCGGCTTGAAGTTGACGTCGCGCTTCTTCAGCTCTTTGCTGGCCGGGAAGTAGAGCGAGTGTTTCAGCCAGTTGACATCATCACGGTCAGGATAGTCGTAGCGCGAGTGGGCACCACGGCTCTCTTTACGCTCGAGGGCAGCAATCGCCGTTGCTTCTGCCACTTCCATCAGGTTGTCCAGCTCCAGCGCTTCGACACGAGCCGTGTTGAACGCGTTGGATTTGTCCGGCAGGTGCGCATTGGCAATGCGGCCACGCAGGTCCGCCAGCTTTTTGACACCTTCTTGCATGTTTTTCTCTTCACGGAATACACCGAAAGAGTTCTGCATGATGTCTTGCAGCTCGGCTTTCAGCGCCGGAATGCTTTCGCCACCCTCTTCGGATTCGTTCCAGCGCGTGATGCGCTTCATGGCGAACTCGATGTCCGACTCGGAAGCCTCGAGGTATTCGATACCTTCGTTCAGCGCGCCTTCGATGAACATACCCGCAGCACGGCCGAAGACCACCAAGTCGAGCAGTGAGTTACCGCCCAGGCGGTTGGCACCGTGGACCGATACACACGCCGCTTCGCCACAGGCGAACAGGCCGTTGACGATCTGGTCGTTACCATTTTCGTCTTGAGTGATCGCTTGGCCATGGATGTTGGTCGGAATACCGCCCATCATATAGTGGCAGGTCGGGACGACAGGAATCGGGTCTTTCGCCGGATCGACATGGGCGAAGGTCTTGGAGAGCTCGACGATCCCCGGCAGACGCTTGCCAAGGACTTCTTCGCCAAGGTGATCGAGTTTCAGGAAGACGTGATCACCCTTCTCGCCACAGCCGCGGCCTTCGAGAATCTCCATGACCATGGAGCGTGCCACCACGTCTCGACCCGCTAAGTCTTTGGCGTTCGGTGCATAACGCTCCATGAAACGCTCGCCGTCTTTGTTGATCAGGTAGCCACCCTCACCACGGCATCCTTCGGTCACCAAGGTGCCCGCACCGTAGATACCGGTCGGGTGGAACTGCCACATTTCCATATCCTGCATCGGGAAGCCAGCGCGCAGCGCCATGCCGATGCCGTCACCGGTATTGATCAGAGCGTTGGTGGTAGAGGCGTAGATACGACCCGCGCCGCCAGTCGCCAGAACCGTGGCTTTCGATTTGACGTGCACCACTTCACCGGTTTCGATGCACATGGCGATACAGCCCACTACGTCACCGCTGGCGTTCTTGACCAGGTCGACTGCATACCACTCGTTCAAGAACGTGGTGTTGTTCTTGAGGTTGTTTTGGTACAGGGTGTGCAGCAGCGCGTGGCCGGTACGGTCGGCGGCTGCACAGGTACGAGCCGCTTGGCCGCCTTCGCCAAAGTTTTTCGACTGACCGCCAAACGGACGTTGGTAGATGCGGCCGTTATCGAAACGCGAGAACGGCAGGCCCATGTGTTCCAGTTCGAAGACCGCTTTGGGACCTTCGGAGCACATGTATTCTGCGGCGTCTTGGTCAGCGATATAGTCGCCGCCTTTGACCGTGTCGTACATGTGCCAGCGCCAGTCATCGTTCGGGTCGGCGGAGGCGATGGCACAGGTAATACCGCCTTGAGCAGAAACCGTGTGAGAGCGCGTCGGGAACACTTTGGACAGTACGGCTGTCTTTTTACCGGATTTTGCCAGTTCGAGCGCCGCACGCAGGCCAGAGCCACCGCCACCGATGATGATGGCGTCGAATGTCAGGCTACGAAGGTTAGACATGTATCAAGCTCCCCACAGAATTTGAATGCCCCACACGAGGTACACGAAGATGGCCAGAATGATCAGCGTCTGGGCACCCACGCGCAGGCGAGTGGACTTGAGGTAATCGGTGGTGACGGTCCACAAACCGATCCAGGCGTGCGCAGCGATCGAGATAAACGCCAGCAGCGAGAAAATACGCATCCAGGTTTGCTCGAACAGGCCGCTCCAGGTGTAGTAATCCAGGTTCGGATTCAACAGCAGGTAAGCAACGACGAAAACGGTATAGAGGGCCAGCACGACCGCAGAAACACGCTGCATCAGCCAGTCAGACAGACCGCTACGGCCAAAACTCGTAATGTTGGTTACCATACCCAAACTCCTGCCAGAATGATCAGAACCGCGCTTACCACGACGGTCGCCTGTGCTTTTTTCACGCCACCTTCTAAGGTCACCCCAATATTGGCGTCCATCAGCAGGTGCTTGATGCCTGCCACAAAGTGGAATGCCAAGGCAGACAGCAGCCCCCACGCAACGAGCTTGGCAAAGAAGTTGTTGGCTAAGGCACTGCTGACAGCATCGAAGCCAGCCGGAGATGATAGGGATTTACCCAACGCCCAAAAAGCGAAAATCAGGCCAACGAACAGGATCACACCCGTGATACGGTGTGTAATCGACGTTAGCGCCGGTAGTGGGAAATGTATCGTCGTTAGATCTAGGTTTACGGGTCGTTTGCTATTCACGGCGTTATACACACTCTCTTGGCCCGCTCTGCGACAGGTCGGGCATAGCCCGAGCGGGCAGTGGTTGCTGGAAGGGGCTCGGCCGTTGCCAAGTCGGGCACGACCACCTACCTGCCGGTCGCGCGCCGTGGATTATAAGAACCTTAGCCCCTGCTGACAAACCGATCTCAGGCTTAACTCGACCATGGTGCAAGAAAAATGCCGCTTACCCGAGTCGATTTTGCGATGCAGCATGGTTATAGTGACAGGAGATTGATGGTTTGATAAGCCTGTTAACGTATCGTCAATCCTCTGGCACTTCGCTACTATGAACACCTCATTTATCATATACAAAAATTGTTCATAACAACAATCCCTGTACAAGCATAGCTAGCGCTTAGGCTAATTGACAAAATGTCGCACACTTCTATAGTGGGCAAGCCTTTTCGCCGGCGCGGTATGCGAAACAACGACTTTACGTCCCAAACCGAATTCGAAAGGAGGCCAGCATGGCTGACAGGAAAGCGACATTGACGGTAGACGGTCTCGACAAAACGATCGAGCTACCCATGTATTCCGGCACACTTGGCCCCGACGTCATCGACGTGCGCGGCTTAGGCGCCGAAGGCCTGTTTACCTACGACCCCGGCTTTATGGCCACCTCTTCCTGCCAATCTGCCATCACCTATATCGATGGTGGCAAGGGCGTACTGCTGCACCGCGGTTACCCCATTGATCAACTGGCGAAAGAGTCGAACTTTGTAGAAGTTTGCTACACCCTGCTGTTTGGTGAGCTGCCCAACGACGAGCAGTACGCTGATTTCGAATCACGTATTCGCAATCACACCATGGTGCACGACCAGATCAACAACTTCTTCAAAGGGTTCCGCCGTGACGCGCACCCAATGTCGATTCTGTGCGGTGTCGTGGGCGGCCTAGCAGCCTTCTACCACGATCACATGGACATCACTCAGGAAGAAGACCGCGTCATCAGCGCGATCCGTTTGATCGCCAAGATGCCGACCCTGGCCGCCATGTCGCACAAGTACAATGTGGGCCAACCGTTCAATTATCCGCGCAACGATCTGAGCTATGCAGAGAACTTCCTCTACATGATGTTCAGCAACCCGTGCGAAGAGTACAAAATCAACCCGGTATACGCGAAAGCCATGGACCGCATCTTCATGCTGCATGCGGACCACGAGCAAAACGCCTCTACCTCTACCGTTCGTCTGGCAGGCTCAACTGGCGCCAACCCGTTTGCCTGTATCAGCGCGGGCATTGCGGCCTTGTGGGGTCCTGCGCATGGCGGTGCCAACGAGGCCGTGCTCAACATGCTGGACGAAATCGGCGACGATTCCGAAGAGAACATTCAGCGCTTCGTGGATAAAGCGAAAGACAAGAACGATCCCTTCAAACTGATGGGCTTCGGTCATCGCGTCTACCGCAACTTCGACCCACGCGCCAAAGTGATGAAAGAGACCTGCGACGAAGTACTGGCCGAGCTCGGCATGGCCGACGACCCGCAGCTCAAAATCGCCAAGCGCCTGGAGCAAATCGCACTCGAAGATGAATACTTCATCGAGCGCAAACTGTATCCGAACGTCGATTTCTACTCAGGCATCATTCTGAAAGCCATGGGCATTCCGACCAACATGTTCACCGTGATCTTTGCGGTGTCGCGTACCATTGGTTGGATCTCCCACTGGCATGAAATGCTCAGCGAAAGCTACAAAATCGGCCGCCCGCGCCAGCTGTATGTCGGTCACGAAAAACGTGACTATCCCAGCAAGTGATTTGGCAGCTAACGCGCTAATGCATGCATAGGATGACGAAGGCCACCCACGGGTGGCCTTTTGTTTGCTCGTACTTCCTACCAACAACAAAGGTGCTTTATGCAATCTATCAAAACCGTTGCGTTTATTGGCCTTGGCGTCATGGGCTACCCGATGGCCGGCCACCTCGCCAAGCAGGGCCTCACCACGCGGGTTTACAACCGCACCGCAAGCAAGTCAGAAGCATGGGCTAACGCCTTTGGCGGCACGGCTCACGCGACACCCGCCGAGGCAGCCCAGGGGGCCGATTTGGTATTGGTGTGTGTCGGCAACGATGACGATGTGCGCCAAGTGACCATGGGCAGCGATGGTGTACTGAGAACCATGACCAGCGGGAGCTACCTCGTCGATCACACCACCGCGTCAGCGGATTTAGCGCTGGAGCTGGATGCTGCCTGTCGAGAAAATGGCGTGGCGTTTATTGACGCCCCCGTGTCAGGCGGCCAGCAAGGTGCCGAGAACGGAGCCCTCACCATCATGTGTGGCGGCGAGCAGGCGCATTTTGATGCCGTCGCCCCCTTCCTGAATCATTACGCTCGTGCCGTCACGCTCATGGGCGCTGCCAGCAGTGGTCAGCTCACCAAAATGGTGAATCAGATCTGCATTGCAGGGTTGGTACAAGGCTTGGCGGAAGGCCTGCACTTTGCTGAGCAAGCCGGACTCGATCAGCACCAAGTCATCGACGTCATTTCCAAAGGCGCTGCGGGGTCTTGGCAGATGGAGAACCGTCATAAAACCATGATTGCTGATGAGTATAACCATGGTTTCGCGGTGGACTGGATGCGCAAGGATCTGGGGATATGCCTCGAGCAAGCGCGACGGTTAGACGCCACCCTTCCTGTCACGGCGTTGGTCGACCAATTCTATGTGGACGTACAGCGTATGGAAGGCGGCCGCTGGGACACGTCATCGCTATTAAAACGGCTGCGCAAACCTGAATAACGCTTGACTTTTTGGCACTCGCTGCCTGGCCAGGGTTTTCCACACTATCTGTGGATAACCCTGTTCACAACCACTAGAAAACGCCCCACAATCGCCATGAACAGTGACTCAGCCTTAAATTGGTTATTTTTTAACCTAATATAACTATTTGATTTTAAAGAATTTACGCTAAATTGCTGATTTTTTGCTTCATCTTTATGTGGTTGTGCACAACCCACTCCTCCAAGTTACAAAAGTGGACAAGTCAAGCACAATATGGACAAATAACGCGTGAAATAGACGCAAGTTCTAGACGGCAGGAATGCAAAAAAGGCAAGTGAGAAGACTCATTGCTATTCGCGAATCGAAATGATTTGAGGAGACGAACAAAGAGAGTGGCGTCCCATAGGGGGTTCGAACCCCTGTTCCCGCCGTGAAAGGGCGGTGTCCTAGACCACTAGACGAATGGGACGTTGTCAGACCTTAGATATCTTGGACAATCAACATCAGGGATGGCTGATATTGGTGGAGCCTAGCGGGATCGAACCGCTGACCTCAACACTGCCAGTGTTGCGCTCTCCCAGCTGAGCTAAGGCCCCACATGTCGCGAAGACGGAGCGTATATTACTGATTCGCCTGATCTTCGTCAAGCCTATTTCCCGAAGAAAACGCCACGCGTTCATAACTAGACCGCGCGACGCTCTCTCCATTTTCATACCAGGGGTCAATTACAGATCGCGGTACTCTTTTTCAAACCGCTTCGCTTGCTTTTTGGAAACACCCCCTAACACGTCAATAGCGTTACGCAACCGCGCACGTGTCACATCGGAGCCCAAGATAGCCATCGCATCCATCACCGAGGTACTGGACGCACTTCCGGTGATGGCAATGAACACCGGTGCCAAGAACACTTTCATTTTGAGCTCGAAGTGCTCTGACAATGTTTTCACCTCGGCCAGAAGTGCGTCTTTATGCCAAGTAGAAACGGCCTCGAAACGCCAAACCAGGAATTGCAGCAGCTTGACGAGTTCTTCGTCGTCCAGCTTTACGCTATCAAAGTCATCTTTACTGATCGCTGGCAAACCTGAGAAGAAATGGCCAGCGAGCGGTACGACCTGAGAAAGCGTCTCTATCCGTGGACGCACTTGCGGCAAAATCTGTTTAACGTACGCATCGTTGAACGCCCATTCGCGCAGCGCCTGAAGCAGGGCGTCGTCATCCAAATCTTCTCGAATGTAAACTCCGTTTAGCCACGTTAACTTCTCCAGATCGAACACGGGACCACCGAGGGAGACGCGCTGAATATCGAATTCCGCCATCATTTCTGACAGGCTGAATTTTTCACGCTCGTCGGGCATCGACCAGCCCATGCGCCCTAGGTAGTTGGTAACGGCCTGGGGTAAAAACCCCATGCGGCGATAGTAGTTGATCGATGTGGGATTCTTACGCTTGGAGAGCTTGGACTTATCCGGATTACGCAGCAACGGCATATGGCAGAGCTGCGGCATTTCCCAGCCAAAGTACTCATATAGCAGTTGGTGCTTCGGCGCAGAATTGATCCACTCTTCACCACGCAGTACGTGAGTAATGCCCATCAGATGGTCATCCACCACGTTCGCCAGATGATAGGTGGGCATACCGTCTGACTTCATCAGAATCTGCGCATCGACCTGCGCCCAATCGACCTCGATCGTGCCGCGCAACATGTCGCTCACCACACACACACCCTCGCTGGGTACGTGCATACGAATGACGTACGGCCAGCCTTCTTGCTCACGGCGTGCCTGCTCGTCGACGTCCAAGGCTAGATCGGCTGGCTTCAGCGCTAAGTGTAGGCCCGCCTCTTTGCGAGACTCACGCAGTTCGTCCAACTCTTCACTGGTGCGGTAGCATTTGAAGGCATGACCGGCATCCAGCAGCCGCTGAGCGTGCATCGCATAGATATCGCCACGTTCGCTTTGGCGATAAGGGCCATGTGGGCCACCAACGTCAGGACCTTCATCCCACTCCAACCCCAGCCAGCGCAAGGAATCCAAAATCATCTGTTCGGACTCGGGAGTCGAACGCACCCGATCGGTATCTTCGATACGCAGAATGAACTGCCCGCCGTGCTGACGAGCAAAGCAGAGATTGAACAACGCAATATAAGCAGTACCTACGTGCGGATCGCCTGTAGGAGAAGGCGCGATACGAGTGCGAACGGTCATCAACGGATCCTTTTGGCAATTAAGCGTGGCGCCATTATACGCACCCTTAGATCAACCAACAGCCTCCATAAGGGAACGAGTTTGGCTTAAAAGCGTCTGAACGAGTGCTCAAGGATCGTCGATAGGAAGATGCGCGCTAATGCACAATCGCTTAGTATGACGCAGTACCTATGATTCGTGTTCGTACATGAGAAAACATTGCGTCTTTCTCAGTATGATCAGAGCGCCACCTTGCGGGTGGAAGTACATTCAACGAGCTGATTCAGCTCATCGACAGGAAAATGAAATGGAATCGCTAGGCTCACGTATCAAGCAACTGCGGCTTAGGGCCAAGCTCAACAAGGCTGCCCTTGCACGTAAAGTTGGCGTGTCAGATGTCACCATTTCTTACTGGGAGTCCGGGGCGATTAAACAGATCGGCCACGAGCGTCTAGTGGCGCTCGCCGATGCCCTCGATTGTTCGCTGGCTACCCTGCTAGAAGGTGATAGTGCACCTCAACTGTTAACCCTGAGCCATACGGGTCCCCTCCCCTGGGAACAGGTTCAGGCCACGACCATTACCGTACCGCATCATCTGCCGTTGAAGATCGACTGGAAGGCGCCCTGCGTGATGGCGACCCCGGGCAAAGACACGGATTTTTCACCCATTGCATCCGGGGATTTACTCCTGCTCGGCCCAACACATGTGTTCCATAAGGCGGGCCATTACTTGGTCCAGCGGGATAACCGCTTCGTGATCGAACACTTTGCGAAAGCGCCAAGTGACATCTCTATCCATGCCGTATTACTGGCACACTGGTGTCCTGCCTAAAGCAACTACCTCCCCATCCCTTTAGTTGTCCTCAATCACCTCCACCTGGTCGCGCGTCCGTCTTGGTTCGTTGCCAATCAAGAAACGGCGCGAGTAGGTGGCTATCTGCCCTAGACCGTGGCGGGATTGGCTGACCAGCTCTCCCGCCAAGTATTCGCCTTCTCCACCAATGCGTTCCTGCACGCTTTGTGGCTGAACGGCAGCCTCACCTAACTGTACCGTAACCCAATAGCCCCCATCCGGTAGGCCGCTGCCAGAACCAAAGGGCCCCGCTTCGAATTTACCGTCCATCACTCGCGTACGCGCTTGCCAACGGACGCGGCTTAGCTCCCGCTCGATAATCACCTGCACTTGGGCGTTATCCGGCAAATTGGTGTCGCCTTCTACCATTAGGCGGCGATCGGGACGCAGTGACGCTGACGTCGAAATAACGACTTCCAGGGGCTCCACCTGCGGCGTTGGCGGTTCCGGCTCAGAGGCGCGCTCTTCGGCCACGGAGTTAGGCTGGGTTTGTGAGACATCTTCCTCCGGCCCGCTGCACCCGCTCAATAGCAGGGCCCCGACTAACGCCACGCCAACATAACCGAGCGTCTTCCCCATAACGACTCCTCATCTTAATGTGTCACGCCTGCCTACCCAGCGTTGACTCTCACCATACCTTTTTTTGACCACAAAATACGCAAAGTGATGCAGGGGTTTATAAGAACTGATGAGGGCTGCGCGATGATTGATACAGACCTCTCACCCCTCCTTAGAGAAGCCATGCCTCTCCAGTGGGGTCCACAGTGTTAGGACCTCAACAGTCGTGCAGAGATAGCTTAGCTTTGTACTGTTCATAGCTTCTTGCGTACAATCGCACGCCAACGATGCCCCTTCGAATACATAGCCATGGTGCACCACCGCTTTTCGTTACACGGCAAGAAACTTGCTATTGGTACATTAGTGGTACATAAAGCATGACTTATAGATAGCATCTTATGATGCAAGTGATTGATATGAAGAAACAAAGCCCAGCAGACATGGAACGCCGATTCTCCGTCGCCCCCATGATGGATTGGACGACCCGAGATTACCGCGCCTTCGCGCGCACGTTAACCAAGCGGGCGCTGCTATATACCGAGATGGTGACGACTGGGGCGGTGTTGCATGGTTCTCCCCGGGAGCGCTTTCTGGGTTATAGCGAGGTGGAGCATCCGATTGCGCTGCAGTTGGGGGGCAGCGATGCGGGGGAACTGGCGGAGTGCGCGGCGATTGCGCAGGCGTGGGGTTATGATGAGGTCAATCTGAACGTTGGCTGCCCCAGCGACCGGGTGCAGAACAACATGATTGGCGCGTGTCTGATGGGCCACCCTGAGAAAGTAGCGGCGGCGGTGAAAGCCATGCAGGCGGCGGTGTCGATTCCGGTCACGGTGAAGTGCCGCATCGGCATCGATGATCAGGATGAAGATGCAGATTTAGCCCGATTTATCGATATCGTGGCCTCGGCGGGCTGTGAGGTGTTTACCGTACACGCCCGCAAGGCGTGGCTGCAGGGGCTGTCGCCGAAAGAGAATCGCGATATTCCGCCGCTGAATTATCCCCGCGTGCACCGGCTGAAGCAGAGCTATCCTGAGCTACATATCGGCATCAACGGCGGCATTAAAACGCTTGAAGAGTGCCAAGCGCAGCTTGAACACGTAGATAGCGTGATGGTAGGTCGTGAGGCGTACCAAAATCCGTGGTTACTAGCGAGTGTAGATAAGCAGATTTTTGGGGAGTCGGGCCCTGCGCGTACGCGATTGGAAGCAGCCACGGCGTTTCGCCCGTACATTCAGCAGCGGCTGGATGAAGGGGCCAAGCTGAATCATATCACTCGGCATCTGCTTGGGCTGTTTCAGGGCTGTCCTGGCGGGCGTCGGTTCCGTCGACACCTGTCGG
>Ga0207828_100256_pt1 | contig 29183 bp, 20 predicted proteins | sample TtaePargueraPR_11_FD_187276 | JGI IMG/M metagenome (GOLD analysis project Ga0207828, IMG submission 187276) | Aerobic enrichment media microbial communities from Bioluminiscent Bay, La Parguera, Puerto Rico - Tt and P2 (3) (SPAdes) | ecosystem: Environmental > Aquatic > Marine > Unclassified ...
GCCCTTTCTAAGCCTGCTACTGCGATTGCGAAGCTGCACCCGCGCCGCCTCGGATCGAAATGGTCGCGCAGCAATGTGCTGTCCGGAACTGCCACCGCGAACAAGGGACACGGAGAAGGCGGGAAGTGGGGCAGGGCGAGAGAGGGGAGCAGGGCAAGTTAAAGGCAGAGCCTCTTCGATGCTCTTAAGTATCTGTCTGCACGTCGGTTTTTATGAAGACTCAAGGGTGCCTGCGCCGCTGACTTGCCTCCGGCCGCGAGACTCCGACGCCGCAAAGCCCGCAATTCTGTGGGTTATGTGCGAGACTGCCTTGGAGGCCTATGACGCTTTCCCTGTCTAAGGGCTCAGCTGGGCGCTGCCCTGAGGCTGCCAGGTTCACGGCCATGTCGGTAGGAGAACGGCGTCGGGATGTGCATCGAGTTTTCGACGCAAGGTCTCGGTGTTTCAGCGACCGCGAGGGCAGACAACTGGCAGGGCAATCGGACTACGATTTTGCGACATCTGCAGCCTGCCATCACAGTACCGCCGCACGGCTCATGTCTGCGATCAATCAACAGGCTCTGTGGCGACTACTTTGCGTTGGTCAATTTGGTTATTCGGAAGGTTGCCGGCGATCCCGAAAGCCGTCGTTTTCACGCCCGATAGAGAGGGGCTCGAACGTCAGAGTATCAGGACGAACCGGGACGGCGGCTTTCAGGAGCGCAGATTGGGATAGCGGACGTTTCGGACGGCAGACCCACGTGGCAGCTTGCGCCCTGATTTCGGACATAGAGCGCTTTGGGAAATCCTCTCGAAGGTGCCTTTATAAGTTGCGCAGATCGTGCCCAATTTGAAGTTCGCGCTGTCCTGATCGGTCATTCGCCGATAGTTACAGCCCTATGGCCTGCTGCCGGTTTGATGGACACCGAGATAAGTTCATTCAGGCTGCCCCAGCTTCACATTCGAAGTCGGTAGGACTGAGGTAACCCAGGGTCGAGTGACGCCGGGTCGGGTTGTAGAAGCATTCGATATAATCGAACACGCCAGCCTTCGCCTGCGCCCTCGTGCGGTAGATTTTCTTCCCGATTCGCTCGGTCTTGAGCGAGGAGAAGAAGCTCTCCAAGGCGGCATTATTCCATACATTGCCGGACCGGCTCATCGAGCAGGTGCCCCATTATCGGCCCTCAGCCGCTGGAATTGCTCGCTGGTATATTGGCTTGCCTGATCCGAGTGATGCAGCCGGCATGAGGGTCTTGATGGCTTGAGCTTGGTGTTTAAGGGAAACGGCATCGGTGCTTTCTATGGCAGCGGCACTTGCTGAAGAGTTCGCTAATGTCGATGCATTCGTCGTTTCGAAATCTGCCGACGAGAAGCGCGGAGTGAAGCCAGCCTCTTTTTGGGCATCTAACCATAAATCCAAATAACGCCCACGCCACTCAGTATCGAGGATTCCAGTACGGGCAGAAAATTCCGGAAGGCTTGGTACGAGGCCTCCTGCCTCAGCTGCCAACCGCTGTATCTCTGAGACGGTGAAATCTCTTTGTTTCACGATCATTGTTCCGTTTTGAAATCTCAGTCATTCGAACCTTTCATAGCGACGAAGGCCCACTAACAACTTCAGGCCTGACTTGCGAAAACGGCGCTGATAGAGTGCGTGCCAGATCTGTTGACGAAAGACAGCCCCTGTGCGCTAACGTAGACTGGCTATGATTTCGATAAGGCGATATGCAAGATTTACGTTGTACTACACGCTATCTTGCAAGGGAGGCCCGCTGCTCGCCTCCCGTTGCATCGCTCCCGGCCGAATAGCGCTTCCCGATCCCGTTCCCGAGCCGCTTGGCGGGCGTTCGGAACAGGGTCGGATCAGCGCCATCGGGGAGACTTCGCTCTGCCCTTCAAAACCGCTGGCGTGGTTCTTCCCCGATCGATCCAGCATACAAGCGTATGCTGCGGCATAGCCAAGGGGGCGTACCTGTCCCCCTGAACCCCAGCCGCCTCCAGCGCGGCAAGGGAGCGTTTCTGCTCCCCTAGAGCCCATGGCCGAAAGGGGCATTTCTCAACCCCTTTGGAAACCCGTGTGCCGATTCCATTTTGCCGAAGATGGATCACGACCAAGGCGTATGCCGCCCATCCACCCGCGCCGTTGGTCCACCCGTCGAGAAGGCCGATCAGCGTGGCTCCATTGGAGTTCAGTCGTTACTAGTACGGCCCCTCCGGCAGATAAAGCACGCGATGTCGAGAAGGACGGGGAGCAATATAAATTAACCCTTATCTGAATTAATTCTGTAACCAGTCAGTGGCACAAACGATTAACTTTTTTGGGGCTTGACTGGCATGAAGCATCCTGTCAACTATGTAATAATTTCGCCGAATGCTCGGAAGCAACTAATTTATGCGCAGTCTTTTATTGCTTCTTGCCAACTAAGTCACAGAGTGAAATTAAAAATTTCTTATAATGACGATATTTTCCTCGACTTTTATTGTTATGGCATCAGAAGATGTGAGCAGAAGCTGGGCGAGCATTGGGAATGAGGGTGTTCATATATCCTCTTAGTTTGGCGCTTCTTCCAATTACGGCCTGCCAGTCGGCAGACCGGCAGGCCGATTCTGCGAAACATTATCAAAGCGGAGCGAAGACCGGGGTGGCGGCTATAAATGAACGCTCTGAGCGTGCCGATACGGCTCCAGTGATCGTGGCGAGTAACGCCAACATTTCGACGGCCGACCAAGAGGCGCGCTTTCTAAAATTCTTAATTGGCAATCAAATGCAAACTGCAGCTGATGCTAGGGCACCAGCTACAACGGAATTGTTTCGCGCGGATGGCACATGGGAGGCCCTGGTTCGTACAACAGTTCCAAGTGTGTATCGCGGCAGTTGGGCATTACGGCATTCATCACCGAACAACTACGAAGTATGCGTCAAGATGGATTTAGCATATGTTAGAAAATCGATGCCCAAATCCGAAATCTGTCGGAGATTTATTCCTCTCTATAAAGAGCGCCAAATAGAGACATTGCCCATATTGGGCCCCTCTTTTCCGATAAAATTTAACGTACTCGAAATTGATTCCCACTAAAGTGCGAGGTCGTAATGAGCTATACCTATTCCGACATCCAAGATCGCATACAAGTTGTTGGATTTTCAGATCCAAATATTATTCATAATGCGCTAACTGTGGCATATGAAGGATCTGATAGTCTTGCGATGGCTATTAATTCTTGGTTATATGAGCACTCTAGCGACATTGTAATCAATTTTACTTCAGGAGACGCCTACGCGACCGGCTTTGGTAGTGGCGAAATATTCATAGACCCAATTTTTTGCCAGCAGCTAATGTATGTCACGACTTATGGTGCTGCCGTTAGGCACTCTCTCCTATCCGTATTGGTGCATGAACTGGGGCACGCCATTATCGGTTCGGCTGATAATGTTAGTTTTGATAATCTGAAGGGTAACAACGTTATTCAGGCCAATAGCTGGTATAGCGACTTGGGAATTCCTTTACAGGCGGGATATGTGGCGCAATCCAACCCGGAGGTTGATCCTGACCCTGATGTTTTAGCGGAAGGTCTGAACTATACCGGCGGCGTGTTCCTTGAAAACGCAATTGTCGATCGAGGGACGAATTTATTAGGGATTGATATAGATTTTGCGGATTTCGACTTAAAATTAGAGGGCGTGTCCGGGCGGTCATTATTCATTGGATCAAGTCGCGACAACATTGCTGGAGGCACTGATCAAGGAGACTTTCTTTACGGCCAAGGAGGAGACGATACCCTAAGTGGACATGGGGGATTTGATCGCTTGTATGGAGGAGACGGCAACGATACTCTAATTGGCGGCGCCGGAAATGACACCTTCTTCGGCGGAATGGGCGATGACACCCTATGGGGCGGTGAAGAAGACAGTGCTTCAGTCGGCACAGCTGACGGATTTGATATTGCTGATTACTCACGATGGCCAGGGCGGCCCGTTACCATCGATTTTATTGGCACTGCCTTGTCTTATTCTCTTACCGTGTCAGGCTCTTCGCACGGTAGAGATACACTACACTCAATTGAAAAAATTATTGGAACAACAGGATTTGATTATCTCCGGATAACTGGGGGTATTATGTCATCAACAGATTTGCTTATCGATGCAAATGGGGGGCAAACTCCAAGTCCATTAGATTCGATTTTGAACGGAATTTCGGCAACTACTTCGTTGAACATCTCGATTGATGGTGATGGAGATGGCTATGTTCAGTCTGTTGGTGCCGGTAAGATCGATCTCACTGGGTTTCATACCCAAATCATTTCCTCCAGTTTCGATGACCAGATCACGGACAATAGCTCTGGAAAGAAGAGGATAGACGGTGGAGGTGGAGACGATGAGATTTCGACCTCATCTACCACTGGGGATGTAACGATCTATGGCGGTGATGGGAATGACATCATTACTGGGGGGGCAGGAAATGATGTCATATTCGGCGACTCTTCACTTTCCAATAGCTCCTATAGTAACTTCCTTAGCGGCGGCGCTGGCAGCGATTTGATTTATAGCACTTCTGCTTTCGACTGGGTCGATGGCGGTGAAGGTTCGGATTATATTCAGTTCCTGTATGCACCAGAGGACCCTTATGATTTTGTCGAGTTAGGTGTTCGCGGTGGCGAGGGGGACGACGTTATATTTGCCGCGGATCAGATTTCGGACATCCAAGTTGTCTTTGCTGCGGGAGATGGCCGCGATGCTGTGGATGTACCGCAGATGTCAATAGGCGGCGAGGGGGTTTCGGGAACCCGTATTAACGTGTTGTTGGAGGGGTTGGACGAAGAGGACATTAGTTTCGTTGTTGATGCCCAACCCGACCAAGATGGCAATTATACGGGTTTTGCTAATATTGCTTTGGTTATAGATTCAACCGGAGATTCCATTTATTTTGAAAATCAATACATTCAGGCTCGACAAAGCCCGAGTCAGATGGCTGGTATCTCGTTCGAAGCCGCGCAACTCTTGGACATTGATTTTCTTGACGAGGCAACAAACACGATCACCTCGCCAGGTTGGGTGTTTGACTTCAGCTATGGAAGCACATCTTCATACGCCGTTGATCTATCGAGCTTTAATTCGGCGGTCGCACCGTCGGCGGAGGAGACAACCGGTACGTCTGGAGATGACAATCTGAGTGGTGGCTACGGAGACGACAGCCTGTCTGGAGGCACCGGTGATGATACGTTCCAAACATCCGGCGGCAGTGATGCGATAGATGGAGGAGAAGGCTTCGACACCCTCTACGTGTTCGGTGCGCGAGAGAATTTCACCGTAACCCAGAACGGAAGTCAGACCATTCTTTCGGATCAGACGGGATTGGAAGGTGAAATAGCGCTAACCGGTGTCGAGAGCGTCTTTTCCATCACGGATGGCAAAGCCTATCCCATCGAAGGATTGGTTTGGGGTGCCACTGATGGCTCCGACGAGATTTTTGGCACCCAGGGCGACGACACGATTGACGGTCTTGGAGGCGATGATGCGCTGTTTGGCGAAGAAGGCAATGATACGCTCATCGGTGGAGATGGCTGGGATTACCTCGATGGTGGCCCAGGCGGCGATACAATGATCGGCGGAGCAGACGGCGATTTCTTTATAGTAGATAATGTCAATGACTTCGTGGTTGAAGCCGAAGACGAAGGATATGATTTCGTTGAAGCAAGTATTAGCTATACACTCGATGCCAATGTTGAGGGACTTTATCTCTGGGGTGAAGTGCCGATTAATGGAACAGGTAATAGTCTCGACAACGAGATCTACGGCGATTTGTTTGATAACACTTTGCTTGGACTTGACGGCGATGATTTTCTGGAAGGCGGAGACACCGCTCTTGATGGGCATCATGCTGTCGAGGATGATCAAGTCCGGTTTGCGATCCATGGCGAGATTGAGCGCATCCTCGCCATTGCCGGCGACAATAACCTCGTGCCCATCTCCTTCGAGGCGGAATTGAACGAGTTCCGCAAGTATGTCGTCGTCGTCGGCGAGCAGCACCAAGGCCAAATCCTGTCTCCCGTTTTGCGTCCCGGCCGGGCGGTTGCGCCGATTATTTTCTCGACGATCGCCGCGTCGGGCGGAGGCTGTCCCGCTGCCTCTGGACGCGGACCCGCTCCGTACCAAGCCCTTGTGCCGCAATAGAATTAACAAAGATTTTACCTCAAAGAGACGCCTTGGATCGGCTTGGCGTTGCGACGGTTATGAACTTTGTCATGAGCAGCGTGGCTTTGGTGGAACAGGTTCGACCCAATGTTCATAGCCGGTTGATCAGAGCCGAAATCCTGGGTAAGCGGCGGAGAGCGGTTAGCGACCGCATCACAACACCGCCAGGGTTCTCGATATTTGCGAAGTTCCGCCCAGAAACCGCGCACTCCTAGGACATTCGCTGCATTCCAAGGATTTCAAAACGGCTTTTAGTCCCCGAGCTAAATTATTCTCGACAATCTTTTCAGAAATTCCAAGCCGCTTGGCAGTTTCTTTCTGCGAAAGCCCTCGATACGTCTCAATTCGACCACATCCTTATAGTTATTTGGAAGTCCGGCAATTGCCTTGAACACGCGAGATAGCATTATCTTCGCGCCCACTTGCTGTTCCGCTGAAGATGACTCGTCGGGCGCTTCGAGGAACGAACTGTCGGCGACGGTGTGAAGTGGGACGACCCTATCGTGACGGATCCGCTGCAACAGAACGGAACGAGCCGTAGTGAAGAAGTAGGCGGGCGGTGAGCGGATGTGAGAAGTCTCGGCAAGTTCGCTCAATCGGCAGTACGCTTCCTGAATGATATCATCGATTTCCGCTATATCGACGCCCATCCTGCGCAACCGTGCGCGAAGGTCAGCTTCCTGAGGAATGATTTCCGACGCGATCCATTCGACGGATGATGACGGCGCGATCAATGAACTGGAATCCCCCAATATCAACTGGCTATCCCTGACCTATGATCGTGATGAGTGGAGGCAAGCATCCAGATGGCAGTGTTCGGCCACGCACCCGATCGCAATAACCCTTTTGATCATGCGCCTCTCCTTGCGGGTGCATGGATATACCGATGCCCACTTTCTCAATCGGAGCACATTTGGCATCGCGATGATGCACGAGTGAAATGATCCAGCCGATATCAGTCGGCAATTCGGCGTATATGAATTCTGTAAACGTCTGAGTGAAGGGAAATAGGCGTGATATTTACAGATCCTCTGTTTTTATTTGTATTCCTGCCTATTGCACTTGTTGTATTTTATACAATTGCTCACTTCCTTGGCAAGAACGCCGCTCTCGCTGTATTATTCGTATCTTCCATTATTTTCTATATTCCTCATAGTATATTCTCCGTTGTACTATTGATATTGTCGCTGACTGCGAACTTTTTGGTCGCAATCGCGATCACTTTCCTGGAAAATGACCACAAGAATAGAAAGAAAATATATTTATCTGGTCAGGCTTATAACATAATTACGCTATGTTATTTTAAGTATAAGATCGTAACGCTTCTGCTTGGTCCCAGTGCTGGAGTCATGGTTGACATTGCGGGCATCGCAATTCCGGCGGGTATATCCTTCTACACATTCCACCAGGCCGCGTTTTTGGCGGACGCCTATGCGCGCGAGAAAAACGTCACACAGTTCCTCGGCAGGCTGGGATCGATAAAATCGATAATCTCGGCATTCTGTCGCTACGGCGCGTTTGTGAGCTTTTTCCCTCAGCTCGTCATCGGGCCGATCACCTATCTCAGCGAGTTCAACCCCCAGATACAATCGAGGCGGTTTCTCCGCTTCAATCCGATCGACCTTTCCGTCGGGCTGAGCTTCATATCGATCGGCATGTTCAAAAAGGTCGTCATCGCCGACAACCTTGCCCCGACAGTGGATATCGTTTTTAGCGCTGCCCAGACCGGCGCGGAAATTCACCCCGTCCAGGCCTGGATTGGGGCGCTGGGCTATATGGCTCAGCTCTATTTCGACTTTTCCGGTTATTCGGACATGGCGCTGGGGCTCGCGCGCATGTTCGGCTTGCGTTACCCGATCAACTTCTTCTCGCCCTTCAAGGCGAACGGAATCATCGATTACTACCGCCGCTGGCATATGACGCTGACGCGCGTGATCGCCAGGTTTCTCTATACGCCTCTGTCTGTTGCGGGAACGCGCTACAGCATGTTCAACCGGCTCGCTCCCATTCCGGCGCATCTGCTCAGCCTGTGGCTGCCTATGCTGATAAACTTCCAGATCATCGGGCTTTGGCACGGAGCCTTGTGGACCTTCAGCGTTTTCGGCCTGATGCACGGCTTCTGGTATGCGCTGGAGACGGAAGTCCGGGCGACCAAATGGTATAAGTCGTTCCGGAAGACGACGTCCCCCGTGGTCATTGGCGTTATCGAGCGTGCGGTATTTTTCCTGCCGCTTTGCCTCAGCCTTGCAATGTTCCGCTCGGAAAGCGTGGGCGGCGGCTTCCATCTGTATGCGCAAATGTTCGGCGCATCGTTCGACGCTCCCTCGGCCTTCAATATGCGCTTTCCCGTGATGATGCTGTTTGCTGCATTTTCCATCATCTATTTTTGCCCGAACAGTGTCGAGATCATGCGGCGCTACCGGCCTGCCATCATGACCTATGACAATAAGAGCTACGGCCCCGCTTTCCTGCGCCGCCTCTGGCGCCCCGGCTGGGTGCAGGCAGGCTACCTTTCGATCCTGGTGCTTGCCTCGCTCTATTACGTGTCCCGGCAGCCGCCCTTCCTCTATCAGGGATTCTGACGCCATGACGACACTGATGCGATCAGCGACCGTCGCAGCTTCTCCATCGCAGGCCTCTACGAAGGGCAAGCTGGCCGCGCTTCGGTGGCGAGTGACGCGTCCCATGCTTTTGGCGGCGATTCTTCTCGCCGCCGCCTATCTGTCACTCGCGGCTACCGTCATCGCGGTCGACCCGTATAACATCTATAGCTGGGGCGCCGAACCGCGCATCGAGCACAGCGACACGCCTCGAGACCTGGTCATCGACTGGATCGATGTCGCGGCCAAGGACCCAGCCTATAACACGTTCCTCGTGGGGAGTTCGGTCACGGCGATGTACTCGCCGGAATATCTGAAGAGTATTTTGGGGCCGGATGTCCGTGCGGTAAATCTCAGCTATGGCGGTCCCCGGCCTCGCGACCGGGATCTGGTCCTCGATCGGCTGGTCGAGAATCCAAACGTCCAGCACCTTATCCTGACGTTCGACTGGACGTATATTCGGGATCCCGAAGTCGCCAATAGCGGCTTTCCGACATTCCTTTACGACGATGATATCGGCAACGACCTGCGGATGGTGAATTTTCAGACCATCCAGAGGACATTCGACATATTGGACGGCAAGCTTTCGTACAGCAATCCGGACGATGCGATCTACGCGCGCTATGTCAAAAAAATGTATGACGGGTTCCAGCGCCCTTCGGAAATGGCCAAGATCGGGCGGATGGTCGAGCGCTATCGGGAGGGAGTCGGGGACTCGAGCGGTAGAGATTGCGACAGTTACCACGCCATAAATGATCAGCTGGTTCCAGATCTGAAGGCACTCTCCGCCAGAGGCGTCAAAGTGGACATACTGGTTCCGATCGAATCCTACGCTTTTTACTATGTCCGCCGGAACGACATCAGCAAAACCCTGCTCGATGAAATGATGACCGCGCGGCGCTGCCTGGTAAATGCTGCCGGCGATCTCCCCCATGTAAGGATCTTCGCTTTTGACGCCGATCCTGCCGTGGCTGGCGACCTCGCAAACTTCCGTGAGGTTGGGCACATCTATAGCCCCGCCGTCCTGCGCAGGGTCGTCACCGCGATGAAAACCGACAGCGACCGTTTGACGCGCGATAATATCGCAAAACACGAAAGAGAAATTCGTTCAGCGGTGGAAAAATACCGCCCGACGAACAGCTATGCGGGGCGCGAGACGGAACACCCCAACCTTTAGAGCGCGCACTATCGAATGCTCGCGCCTCATCGTCTTTCGATCAAAAGGATTTACGACATGTCGGAACAACAAGCCATTCTCGACAAGGTTACAGATATTATCAGGGATCTGTTCGATGAATATCACGGCCCCGTCACTATGGAAACGACGGCGGACGACGTGGAGCAGTGGGACAGCCTTTCGCATGTGCGGTTGATGGTCATGATCGAGGTGGAACTGGGCGTTCATTTCAGCACATCCGAAATGCAAAGTTTCAAGAATCTCGGCGACCTCGTGAACGCGGCGGCAAAGCAGAGCGGATGATGTCCTGCGATTTCCCCTGGCGGCCGCCTTTGGCCCAGGACTGGTCTGAGCGCCTAGCCGACATTGAGGCTGTCCTCGCGGACGGTCGCGAGCCGGACTATGTCGCGCTCAAGACTCTAGCCAACCAGCAACTGGGCATGCGCGAACAATTGCGGATCGAGCGTCTGGCAAAGAAGCTTCAAAAAGCGGCCCTGCCAAACTCCGCATTCGCGCCGGTGACGATCGGGCTGCTTGGTAGCCGGACGCTCAGCTATCTGCCTGGTCCCTTGGCCGCAGCGGGGCTGGCGCGCGGCCTGACAATATCGTCGGTGGAAGCGCATTACGACAGCGTCGCAAGCTATGCCTTTTCGCCCGCCGATTGTTTCGGCCGGCCATTGGATGCCTTGCTGGTTGTGCTCGATGAAAGCGCCTTCGCAAGCAAGCGGCCGATGCTCGATCAAGCCGCCGAGAACGAGGCGCTTGCGGACGCGGAAAATCTCGTCACCGCCTTGGCCGCTGCCGCCCAGGAGAAATCGGGCTGCCGCGCAATTTTTGCTACTCTTCCCGGGGCGCTGCAGGTCTCATCCGCCGAATTGGCGACGCCTGGGACAAGTGCGCGTTTTAGGCATCGCCTCAACCTCATGCTCGCCGAAGGCGCTATGGAGGGCCGGTGGCTGCTATGGGATCAGGCCGCGCTGGCAAGCCGGGTAGGCTTGGAGAACTGGCTCGATCCTGTCCGCTACCACGCGGCAAAGATACCGTTCAGCGTGGACGTGTGCCCGTTGGCGGCGGACAATATCGCGGCTTTGCTGGCGGCGATGAAAGGGAAGGCCGCGCGCGGCCTCATTCTCGATCTCGACAACACATTGTGGGGCGGCGTTATCGGCGATGACGGTCTTGCGGGGATCAGGCTCGGCCAGAATTCGCCCGAAGGCGAAGCGTTTGTCGCATTTCAGAACTTTGTCCTGAGCTTGCGCGATCGCGGTATCGTATTGGCTGTCTGTTCGAAAAATACCGATGAAATCGCGCGCGAGCCGTTTCGCAATCATACCGAGATGGTCATCGAGGAAGACCATGTCGCGGTCTTCCAGGCCAATTGGAGCGACAAGGCGACAAACATCAAGACCATAGCCGAAACGCTCAGCCTCGGTCTCGAATCCTTCGCATTCATCGACGACAACGCGGCCGAACGCGAACGTGTGAGGCAGGAACTGCCGCTGGTATCGACCATCGAGATCGGCGACGATCCGTCATTCTATATCGAACGGATCGCCCAGTCGGGCCTGTTCGATCATTTGCCCTTGAACAAGGAAGATATTTCCCGGGCAGAGAGCTATGGCGGGCGCGCGGCGGCGGCAGAAATCCGGGCGAAAATCGGAAATTACGATGATTATCTGACCTCGCTCGAAATGCGCATGACGATCGATCCGTTCGACGATGCCGGGCGCAGCCGCATCACCCAGCTGATCAACAAATCCAATCAGTTCAACCTGACGACAAGGCGCTATGGCGAAGAAGATGTCAGGAAAATGCAGGACGATCCCGAACTGATGGGCTGGCAGGTTCGGCTGGACGATAAATTCGCCCAGCACGGCATGATCGGTGTGGTGATCGTGCGGAAGGATGGAGCTGAATGGGCCATCGACACCTGGCTGCAATCATGCCGCGTATTGGAACGAGGCGTGGAGCAATGCGTGATGAACAGCCTGTTCGAAACCGCCGCGCAGGCGGGCATCCAAAAGATCCATTCGCGATATATTCCGACGGACCGAAACGGAATGGTGTCCGACTTTTACTCCAGATTGGGCTTCGCGGTCGTTGATGAAAATGATGATGGCTCGGTCACATATTCTTGTGGGGTGACGGACTATGAGCCCCACCAAACCTTCATCGACGTGAGCCTACCTAAATAAGGCGGCGTTGAGGGTGGACCACTGTTATGCCACGACCGGAGTGCCCTTCGTCGATCGCTAAACTTAAAGCTCGCCGCTCCGCCGTCTTGGCCGAACGGCAATCGTTTGCAGCATGAGCACCTGCTGATCCGGGTTAGTGCGCGCGAGATGGAGACGGGTTAGCGTTATGTTGCAAGCAGGAGTCACATGCGCGCGTGTTGGCTTATCGAGATCCAGATCGTGCCGCCGACCATCAGTAGCAGGATGACACCCGTGAAGAGGATCAGCTGTAGATCGTCCCGGTGGGATTTCTTGAGGTCTATGTGCAGGAAATAACGAAAGTGAACCACCATCTGCGCCAGTGCCAGCCCTCCGAGAACCAGGAGTACCCAGCCTGATGGAACGAGGCGGAGGCCGATGGTCCCGAATGCCGCAGCGGTGAGCAATATCGCGCTCACGAAGCCGATCACGTAGGAACGCAGTTCCCTTTGCATGTCGCGGGGGTTGTTCGTGCTCACGATCCTGCTCCCGCCAGGAAAACGAAGCTGAACAGCGCGATCCATACGATGTCGAGCATGTGCCAGAACAGCGCCAGGCGCATGATCCGCAGCCGCACGGCGCGGCACAGGCCCCACATCGCGAGTTGCACGGCGACCACCGCCATCCATGCCAGGCCTGCAGCCACGTGAAGGAAATGCATGCCCAGCAGCGTGAAATGCGCCGACAGGAACCCGCTGCGCTGCGGTACTGCGCCTTCGCCCGCGAGCTTGGCGAAGTCCATTGCTTCCAAACCGAGAAAGCCCAGGCCTAGCAGGGCGGTCACCGCGAGCCAGGCGAACAGGCGGCCGGTATCCTCGCGGTATTTGAGCGCGAGAGAGGCCATGCCGAAGGTGAAGCTCGATGTCAGGAGAAGAGCGGTCTCGATCGCCGCGCTCTTGAGGTCGGTAATGTCCGCAGGGGTGGGCCCTCCGGCGGTCCCATGCCTGGTCATGGCCGAATAGGTGGCGAGCAACAGTGCGAAGAGCACGAGGTCGCTCATCAGGAATACCCAGAAGCCGAACATCACCGGGCCTGCCTGGCGATGCGCCTCGGGATCGGCGCTGCCGATATTCAGACCGGGATGGAGGAGCTTCGCCGCGCTCATGTCTGGTGCTCCGCAAGCCCGCGATTGGCCGCGGTGGTTTCATCGCGCCGGCCGATGCCCTGCGCCTTGCGCGCGGCGGCGAGGAAGGCGTTCCACCGCTCGCTCACCTCTTGGGCGGGGATGATCTCGTTCGGCGCGGTCTCGAAAGATCGCCAGATCACGCCGCCCCACATTGCCAGCACTCCCGCCAGAGCCGCCCACCAGATGTGCCACGTCAGCGCAAAGGCGGCTACGAAGCCGGCCGCGCCGATCACCACCGGGATGGCGGTGTTGCGCGGCATTTCAATGTCTTCGTAGCTGTCTGGCTCCTCATAAGCGGTGCCTTCGCGCTTCATCCGCATAAACGCCTCGGTCTCTTTTACCTTAGGGATGACCGGGAAATTCCATTCGGGGGGCGGTGCGGGCCCCCACCATTCGAGGCTGTGCCCGTCCCACGGATCGCCCAGCGGCACGGCGAGCATTGCGCGTTTTCGGATGCTGGCCCAAAGCTGGATGAACAAAGCGGCGAGGCCGCAGAAGATCAGCCCGGCGCCGGCCCAGGCGGCATAGAGCCAGGCCTGGTAGGCCGGTTCGAAAAACTGTGCGGTGCGCCGCATCGCTCCCATCAGGCCGAGCGCGTAGAGCGGCATGAAGGCGAGGAGGAAGCCGGCGCTCCACAGCCCCCAGGCGATAACGCCCCAGCGTTCGTCGAGGCGGTAGCCGAAAGCCTTGGGAAACCAGAACATATAGGCCGCGATCATGCCGAACAGCGTGCCCGGGATCAGCATGTTGTGGAAATGCGCGACCAGGAAGAGCGAGTTGTGCACGGCGAAATCGACCGAGGGATTGGCCAGGATTATGCCGGTCAGGCCGCCGATCACGAAGCATAGCAGGAAAGTGATCGCGAACAGCATCGGTGCTGCAAGGCGTATGCGACCGCGATACATCGTCAGCAGCCAGTCATAGACCTTGACCCCGGTGGGGATGCCGATGGTCATCGTCGCGATGCCGAAGGCGGCGTTGACATTGGCCCCCTGTCCCATGGTGAAGAAGTGGTGCAGCCAGACCGTGAAGCTCAGCACCGCGATCGCCATGGTCGCGAAGACGAGCGAGCTGTAGCCATACAGCCGCTTCCCCGAAAAGGTGCTGATCACTTCCGACCAGATGCCGAAGGCCGGGAGGATCAGGATGTAGACCTCCGGATGGCCGAACAGCCAGAACAGGTTGGCGTAGTTCATCATGTCGCCGCCGAGCGCGTTGGTGAAGAAATGGAAGCCGGCATATCGATCCAGCGCCAGCAGCCCGGTGGCGACGGTCAGCGGCGGCATGGCGAAGATCATCAGGATCGCGGTGCAAAGCGCGGTCCAGCAGAATAGCGGCATGCGGAACAGGTCCATTCCCGGCGCGCGCTTCTTGTAGATCGTCACGGCGAAATTGATGCCGGTCAGCGTGGAGCCGAGCGAGGAGAGCGTGACCGCCCAGATCCAGTAATCGACGCCTTCGCCAGGGGAATAAGCGAGCTCGGTGAAGGGCGGATAGCCGCTCCAGCCGCCGGTCGAGAACTCGCCGATCACGAGGCTGGCCATCAGCAGCGCTGCCCCCGCGGCGGTGAGCCACAGCCCGACGGCGTTCATGAACGGAAAGACCAGGTCGCGCGCGCCGATCTGCAGCGGCAGCACGTAATTGATCACGCCCGAAAGGAACGGCATCGCCATGAAGAAGATCATGACCGAACCGTGCGTGGTGAAGAGCTGGCCGAAATGATCCGCGCCGACCACGCCGGCGGCATTGACCGCAAATGCCTGCTGCGTCCGGATCAGGGCCGCCTCGATCACTGCCCGCGAAAGCATGACGAAGGCGATGACGATATACATGATGCCGATCTTCTTGTGATCGAGGCTGGTCAGCCATTCGGACCACAGCGCGCGCCATTTTCCGTACCAGGTGATCAGACCGGCGGTGAGGAGCGCCGCCACCACCACCAGCATCGCGGCGAAGGTGGCGATCATATTTCCCTTGGGCGGGAAGTCGGACAGACGCAGCTGCCCGAACAGCAGGTCGGTCCAGTCCAGGTGACTCACTGGCCGGCCTCCGTGATGCGCGCCATCGCCGGCGCCTGTTTTCCGGTATGGTACTTGGCGACGACGGACTGGAAGAGCCCCGGCTCGACACTGCCGAAAACGATCGGGGCACCGACGGTCGAGGGATCGGCGAGTTGGGCAAGGGCAGCGTGCCCCAATGGCGGCCGGCTTCGCGCCTGCGCGCTCCATGCCGCGAACTCGGCCTCCGAAACCGAACGGACGCGGAACCTCTGCTGCGCGAAACCGGGCCCGTTATACTGGGTGTTGAGGCCGCTGAAGGTCCCTTCACGGTCGGCGGCGAGGTGCATCTGCGTCGTCATGCCCGCCATCGCATAGATCTGTCCGCCAAGGCGGGGGATCATGAAGCTCATCATCGGCCCGTCCGCGGTGAGCTGCAGGGCGAGATCGCGCCCCTGCGGGATCACCAGCTCGTTCACGGTGGCGATGTCCTGCTCAGGATAGATGAACAGCCATTTCCAGTTGAGACCCACTGCCTGGATGCGCAGCGGTGCCGTGCCGTCCAGTGGGCGGTAAGGATCCAGCCGGTGCGTCTGGTGCCAGGTCTGCCAGGCCAGCACCGCGACGATGACCACCGGCACGCCCCAGATCAGGAATTCGAGCGGGCGGGAGAAGGTCCAGTCGGGCCGGTAGGGCGCGTCCTTGCGCCCGAAGCGGTAACGCCAGAGGACCCAAGGCAGGAACAGAAAAACCGGCACCACCACGATCAGCACCAGCGCGAGGATGAACAGGAGGTGGTCGAACTGCGCGGCGGCCACCGGGCCCGCCGGGGCGATCACGCCATCCGGCGCGGCACGGCAACCCGGCAGCAAGAGCAGGGGCGCCAATGCCGGGGCAAGGACGCGCCTCATGCGGCAGCCTGCTGGTCGATGTCGCAGCCCTGTTCGAGGCGATAGGCCGTCCTTACCAGCGAGAGATGCGACAGGGCCTGCGGGAAGTTTCCGAGCTGGCGGTCGCCGGCCGGATCGAGCTCTTCCGCCAGAAGCCCAACATCGTTGGCGCGTGCAAGAAGCTCTTCGAACAGCCTGCGCGCCTCCTCCTCGCGCCCCTGCAAGTGAATAGCATCCGCCAGCCAGAACCCGGCCGCGACGAAAGCGCCTTCGCTGCCCGAAATCCCGTCATCCGTCTCGTCCGGATCGTAGCGGCGGACGAGGCCGTCTTCGCACAGGTGGCGCTCGATCGCGGAGATTGTGGCCGCCATGCGCGGATCGTCTGCCGGCAGGAAGCCGACCATCGGCAGGCGCAGCAAAGCGGCGTCGAGCGCCGGATCGTCGAAGGCGCGCGTGAAGCAGCCCCGTTCCTCGTTCCAGCCTTTCTCGAGCACGAGCGCCTTGGCCTTCTCCGCAAGCTCGGCATAGGTCCGGTGCAGGCCCTTGTCGCTGTCTTCGAACCAGGCGGCCGCGCGGTCGAATGCGACCCAGCACATGACCTTGGAATAGGTGTGCTGGCGGGCCTCGCCGCGGCTTTCCCATATGCCGGCATCGGGCTGCTGCCACAGCTCGGCCAACTTGTCCGCGAGCATTTGCATCAGCTGGTCCGAATCTTCGCCTTCGGCGACGCCGTACTCGGCGGCCTGATAGAGACAGTCGATCACTTCGCCATAGATGTCGAGCTGCAGCTGTCCCTGCGCATCGTTGCCGAAGCGGACCGGCTTCGATCCCGCATATCCGGAAAGCCACTCCGCCTCCCATTCGATGGCGCGCGGCGCACCGGTGACGCTGTAGAACGGCCGGAGATCGATCGGATCGCCACCCGCCGCGCGCCGCAGCCAGCCGATCCAGTCCTCAGCCTCGCTCGTCAGGCCCATGCGGATGAGCGCGATCAGCGTGAAGGTCGCATCGCGCAGCCAGCAATAGCGATAATCCCAGTTGCGCCCGCCCTCGATCCGCTCGGGCAGCGAGGCGGTGGGTGCGGCAAGGATGCCGCCGGTCGGCTGGTGGATCATCGCCTTCAGCGTGATGAGCGAACGGATCACCGCGTCGCGATATTGCCCCCGATATTCCACCGCATCGACCCAATCGCTCCAGAACGCTTCGGTATCCGCCAGTGCGTCTTGCGGATCGACACGCTCGGGCGGATCCTCATTGCCGGGAAACCAGGTCAGCACGAAACGGCTGCGCTCGCCCTTGTTCAGTTGGAAGCGGCTGGTGAAACTGCGATCCTCGAAGGCGATCGGCGCGTCGAAATCCAGGCTGACAGCGTCGGGGCCGCTCAGGGCCAGCATTCTGACGCCGGATGCCGATCGGACGACGGGATGTATGCGCCCGTAATCGAACCGCAGGCGGAGCTCGCTGCACACCTCCACCGTACCTTCGATGCACTCGGCGATCCTGACGATATCCGGCGCTTCGCCGCGCATCGGCATGAAGTCGGTGATTTTCAGCGTGCCCTGGGCGCAGCTGAGTTCGGTTTCGAGGATCAGACTGTCGCCGCGATAGCGCCGCTTGCGTGCGGTGATCCTGCCCGCCGGGGCGATCCGCCAATATCCGTTCTCTTCGTCGCCCAGCATGGCGGCGAAGCAGGCCGGCGAATCGAAGCGCGGAAGGCACAGCCATTCGACTGCGCCGTCATTGCTGACCAGCGCGGCGGTCTGCCCATCGCCGATGAGCGCATAGTCCCCGATCAGCCGCTTCATGTGGTCCGGTTGCGCGCAAAGGCCCAGGCGATCCCGCCGGCAAGCAGGGCGACGCCGCTGCCGATCAGCGAGTTCCGGTTCTTGGTCAGCCACAGCTGGCTGCTGTGCCGGCGCGCCGTGGCATCGAACCGGCCATGCGCGCCGTGATCGCCGGGAACCGGCTGGTAGAGATTGTCCTTGCGATCGGGCGAGACCGGCTCGTCGGCCTGCTGGCCATCGACTGCGGTCGCGGCGAGATACCGATCGAGCAACGGTGACGCGACATAATCGCCATATATCGCCTCGATCGTGGGCCAGCCGAGATCGATCGATTTGCGCCCGGAATGCGCCATGAAATGGATCGCTTCAGCCGGAATTTCAGGCTGATAGGGCGGGCTGGCGGGTTGGGGCTTGCCCGGTAGGTCGGTCTTGATCCAGTCGAATTGCGGCGTGTTGACGCCGGGCAGGTGGACCATGCCCAGGTGAACCTTGGAGCCGGCATTGATCAGTTCGGAACGGACCGAGTCCTGAAAACCCTGGATGGCGTGCTTCGCTCCGCAATAGGCCGATTGCAGCGGGATGCCGCGATAGGCCAGCGCGCTTCCGACAAGGACGATCGAACCGCGATCGCGCGGCAGCATCCGCTTGAGCGCGGCATGGGTGCCATGGACCTGCCCGAGATAGGTGACTTCGGTCACCCGCTTGTAGTCGCCCATATCCATGTCGATGAAGCGCGACATCACCCCGGCAAAGGCGACGTTGATCCAGATGTCGATCGGTCCGAACCTCGCTTCGATCCGTTCGGCGGCTGCGTCCACGGCGCCATAATCGCTCACGTCGCATTGGCAGATCAGGGCCTCCCCGCCTTCCGCTTCGACTTCGCCCCGGGCGCCTTCCAGCCCGTCGATGCCGCGCGCGATCAACCCGATCCTCGCTTTGTCCTGCGCGAAGCGGCGGACGACCGCGCGGCCGACGCCCGCGGAAGCTCCCGTCACGACCACGACCGGCTTTGCCGGATGCCTGCTGCCCATCATAATTCTCCGCGTCTCGAAAGTTCGGCAATCCGGTCGCCCGTGCGGCAAGCGATCGCCTGGATGGTGAGGGAGGGATTGACGCCGCCCACGGTCGGGAAAACCGATCCGTCGCAGATCCAGAGGTTGGGGATGTCCCAGCTGCGGCAGTCGGCATCGACCACGCTGCTGCGCGGATTGTCGCCCATGCGGGCCGTGCCGTTGAGATGGCAGGTGTCGTCCATTTCCTGCCACCGCTCGGTCGCTCCCGTGGCTTCGAGCGCGCGGTCCATGTAATCGACCGCATGGGCCATCATCGCCTTCTCGTTCTCGCCATGGGAATAGGTGACGCGGGCGACCGGCAATCCGTATTGGTCGGTTTTATCGGCCAGGGTGACGCGATTGCGCTCGTCGGGTAGCACTTCGCCGACCATCTTGAGGCCGACCGAATGGTTCGCCCGCTCCATCTCGTCGAGCAATTGCTGGCCCCACAGGCCTTTGCCGAGTGCCAGCGTCTTGGCCCAGGTGATCGGCAGCGGGCCCTGGCTCATATAGCACCAGCCGCCGTGATAATCCTTGCCTTCGTCCCGGTAGTTCCAGTGCTCGGTGATCGCGAGGCTGGGCGGCCCCTTGTAGGATCGCACCTCGTCATCGACCATGCCCCAGGCGGCCTGGTTCAGCTGCACCATGAGGTTCCTGCCCACCAGCCCGCTCGAATTGGCGAGGCCTTCGGGATGATCGTCATTCGCGGAGTTCAGCAGCAGGCGGGGCGTCTCGATCGCATAGCCGGCGACCACGACATTGCGGGCCTTCTGGAAGTGCCATTCACCCTGGCGATGATAATGCACCCCGGTTGCGCGGCCCGCTTTCGTCTCGATCCGCCCGACCATGGCGAGATCGCGGATTTCCGCTCCGGCCTTCAGCGCGCGGGGCAACCAGGTCGTCAGCACGGACTGCTTGGCATTGGTTGAACAGCCGGTGACGCAGAACCCGCGATAGGCGCAAGGATGCGCCTTGCCGATCGGCGCGGACAAAGTGGCGATGGGGGTTTCGGTCCAGTCCGCCCCCAGGGCTTCGGCGCCGCGCGCGAGATATTTCGCCGCCGCGTTGAGCGGATGCGCGCGCAGCGGATAGCGCGGTCGCTTCGGGCCCCAAGGATAATGGACCGGGCCGGAGATATGCAGCGCCTGCTCGACCTCGCGGTAATAGCGCCACATCTCTTCCCAGCCGATCGGCCAGTCCGCACCATAGCCGAGCTTGCTGCGGCTCTTGAACCATTCGGGCCGGAAGCGCAGCGAAACCATCGCGAAATGGACGGTGGAGCCGCCGACCGACTTGCCGGAATTGTTGGCGCCCATGGTCAACGGGTTCTCGCCGTCCACGATCCGCTCATCGGTCCAGTAGAGCTTGGACTGCTCGGTCTCGTCGGAGGCGAAATCCTCGAGCGGGCGCCAATAGGGGCCGGCATCCATGGCGATGACGGAAAAGCCGGCCTCGGCCAGCTTGCAGGCGAGCGTGCCACCGCCTGCGCCGGTGCCGACGATCACGAAATCAACTTCCTCCTCGCCATATTTGCGCATGGGCACCCAGCCGCCGGGCGTGAAGACATCGGGAGCCCGCCCGCCAGTGGCGCGCGGCTCGCTTTGTGCGGTGCTGCTCATTTCCGGCCCCCGTGGCGCCGAGGCAGGCCGAAGCGCGGCGTATCGCCCTGTTCGACGGCCTCCCAGGGATCGCGCTTGTTCGCATCGAGCCGGACATAGCCGCGCGGGCTGGCGGGGCCGCCGAAGCCCATCGCGCTCCATGCCTGTGGCTGCGCCCAATGGGCGGAAACGAGATCGGCGAGCAGGCGATAGGACCAGAAGAGTTGCGGCGGCAGGTCAGCCCATTCCGCGGCTTGCGTCTCGCCGTTCTGGACGCAGCGGAGCAGGGCATCCGCCTCATCCGCCGGGAGATCGGCGAAGGAATGGCCGCGGCGAAGACGCGCTTCGGCTTCAATCGCCTCCAGCCCCTGTCGCCAGCATTCGCTCGTGCCGGGCAGGCGGTGATGCCGCGTGCCGTCGCTTTCGTTCCGCGCGATCCTGCGCACGATCATCGCCACGGTGCTCGTCGGCGGCCTGCCGGGAAAATCGGGGCAGAGCCGGTCCTTCACCGCCCGAAGCGTGGCGAGTTGCCTTTCGGTCAGCACGCCTTCCGGGATCGCCAGCGCCATGCGCTGTTCGATCACATCGCGTGTTTGCGGGTTCCAGCTCTGCGTGTCCCGCTTGGCCAATACGTCGTATTCGGAATAGCGGTCATCCACGGGCGGAGCGCCTCATCAACAGGAGAGCTCCCAACCCGGCGATGGCGAGGCCGGTAAAAGCGGGCGGGGCCGGGAGGGGAGGGCCCGCGAGCAGGTTCTGCCGCCAATTGCGCCAGCCACCCATATTGCGCTGCACGCCCCAGGCATGGAGTGCCGATCCTGCAAGGCCGAGCGCCGCAGTGGCAGCAAGCAGCGCGGTTGTGATGGTGCTAACCCGGCCGGTCAGGGCGGCGCGCGCCAGGGCGAGGGCGGAGAGCGGGGGCAGGGCGATCGGCAGCCACATGGCCGGATTGTGATAGGCCCCGCGAAAATGCAGCAGGCCCGCTTCCGCTACGGTCCCGGCGATGCCGAAGGCGGTATAGCCGGCCAGCAGGCGCCCGGACCCGATGCCGAATGGCCCGCTGAAGCCGATGCCGGATGCGATACGGTCCGCCGCCGCGCCCAGCGTTCCGACCAGCACCAGTGCCGCCGGCGAACCGATGGGCGCCTGATAGAACAGATTGGTCAGCGTCAGGCCGCCCGGCTGGCGCAGGATATTGTAGGCATGGAAGCCGAGCCCGGCGGCTCCGATCGCCGTCGATGTGGCATGGTTGGCGGAAGCGCCGGCCATTGCCTTGCCGCGCGCCGCGCGCACGCCGTTGAAGGCCAGCGAGAAACCCGATGCGGCGATGGGCAGCAGCATGGCCGGATTGGCGAAGCTGCCCCGGTAATGCTCCATCGCGCTGTCGGTGAGGACGGACCCCGCCAGGACCGCCGCCCCGCCGCCGATCAGGCGCGAGGCGGAGCGGCGCGGGGCGGGTGCATCAACTGTCTTCATGAGCGAAGACCTTGCTCAGGGCCTGCTTCACGGTTCCTTTCACCATATGGGCTTCGTCGGGATCGCCCTTGACGATCGTCTGCGTCAGCGCCTCGGCCTGTTCGAAAGTGATGTGCGGCGGAAGCGGCGGCACTTCCTTGTCGGTCTTGACTTCCAACACGCAGGGAATGCCGGCGCTCAGCGCTTCTTCCCATGCCGCGCCGAGCTGTTCGGGGTCATCAACGTATATACCCTTAAGGCCGATCATTTCGGCAAACTGGCTGTAGCGGACATCCGGAATGTCCTGCGTGATCACCGCGCGTGGATTGCCTTCCATCACGCGTTGTTCCCAGGTCACCTGGTTCAGGTCCTGGTTGTTCAGCACGCAGACCACGAAGGTCTGGTTCGGCCATTGCTCGTGATATTTCTTCACCGTGATGAGCTCGGCCATGTTGTTCATCTGCATGGCGCCATCGCCGACCGAGGCGATCACCGGTCGGTCCGGATAGGCGAACTTGGCGGCGATCGCATAAGGCACACCGGCGCCCATCGAGGCCAGCCCGCCCGAGAGCGAGCCGTTCATCCCGCGCTTCATTTGCAGATCGCGGGCGTACCAGTTGGCGCAGGAACCGGAATCGCTTGTCAGGATCACGCGGTCGGGCAGCCGGGGCGAGAGTTCGTGGAACACGCGTTGCGGATTGACCGGGTCAGCCTCGACCATCGCCCGATCCTTGAGCGTTTCCATCCATTCGCTCTTCCAGCCGGCGATCGTGTCTCGCCACGAAGTGTCGGTCTTCTGGTCGAGCAGCGGCAGTAGCGCTTCCACGGTCGCCGCCACGTCGCCTTGCAAATTGACCTCATGCGGGAAGCGGATGGAGAGCATCCCGGCGTCGATATCCACCTGCACGCCGCGAGCCTGACCCTCTTTCGGCAGGAACTCGGCATAGGGAAAGCCCGATCCGAGCATCAGGAAAGTGTCGCATTCCATCATCAAATCGTAGCTCGGCTTGGTGCCGAGCATGCCGATGGAGCCGGTGACCCATGGCAGGTCGTCGGGCAGGACATCCTTGCCGAGCAGGGCCTTGGCCGCCCCTGCACCGAGCTTGTCGGCAATTGCGATGACCTCGTCCGTCGCGCCCTTGCAGCCTGCGCCGGCGAGGATGGCGACCTTCTTGCCGGAATTGAGTACCTCGGCCGCGCGCTGCAGGTCGGCCGCCATCGGCACAACCTTCGGCTGCGACCAGCCGATGCCGGAAAACACTGAGCCATGCTTGCGGGCCGGATCTTCCATCGGCTCGTCCTGCAGATCATTCGGGAATACCAGCGCGGTCACCCGCTTGCGGGACTTGGCGATCCGCACCGCGCGGTCCACCAGGTGGCGGACCTGCGCGGGCACCATCGCATAGCCGGTGAATTCGCCGGCGACGTCCTTGAACATGGACGTCATCTCGAGTTCCTGCTGGTAGTGCGCGCCCACGGCCGTTCTCGCCTGCTGGCCGGTGATGGCCAGCACCGGCATGTGGTCCATACGCGCGTCGTAAAGGCCGGTGAGCAGGTGCGATGCGCCGGGGCCGGACGTGGCAAGGCAAACACCCAGCTCGCCGGTAAACTTGGCATGGGCACTGGCCATGAAGGCGGCCATCTCTTCGTGCCGGACCTGCACGAATTCGAATTTGTCCTTCATTTCGTCGAGCGCGCCGACGAGGCCGTTAATGCCGTCTCCCGGATAGCCGAAGATGCGCCTCACGCCCCAATCGTGCAGTCTTTGCCAGACGAATTCGGATACGGTCTGTGTCATGGGGCTCCTCGCTCTGTTTGCTCGCCCCCTCCTTTTCCGAAACGGGAAGTGCCTGTGCGCGTTCCGAAAAAGCGTGACCGAAAAAGGAGATGCGACGATGGACGAGCTAGGCGCCAGGAAATGGGTGATCCCCGAAGGGTTCATTCCGCCGGGGAGCATGGCCAATGCCGACCACGCACTGATGAGTCACGAGGCGGCCTGCGTGTTGAATGCGGGGCCGCGGGATGCGCATCTGGAGATCACGCTCTATTTCAGCGATCGCCAGCCGGCCGGCCCCTATCGCGTGACCGTCCCCGCCGAGCGGACTAGCCATATCAGGTTCAACGATCTCGATGACCCGGAGCAGGTTCCATCGGGCACCGACTATGCGAGCGTAATCGAGAGCGACGAGCCGATCGTCGTCCAGCATACGCGCCTCGACAGCCGGGCGGCTGAAATCGCGCTGATGACCACCATGGCCTGGCGCGCCGACTAGCCGGGAAGCGGCAGCGTGTCCGCCCTGGCCAGCATGTCCATCGAAAGGTCGTCCAGGCTGCGCGCGCCGATCTGGCCTAGCTCGTTCATCATCTCGGAGCGCAGGAGGTCGATGGCCTTGGCCACGCCATCCGCCCCATAGGCGCACAGGCCGTATAGGGTTGCGCGGCCGGTCAGCACGGCATCCGCCCCCAGCGCGCGCGCCTTGAGGATATCGGTGCCGCGACGCACACCGCCGGACATGAACAGCGGGAACTCGCTGCCCACGATTTCCCGGGCGCGGCGCAATATGTCGAGTGCGCTCACTGCCCAGTCCGCCTGCCGGCCGCCATGGCTGCCCAGGATGATCCCGTCGACCCCGCTATCCTTCGCGCGCGCCACGTCCTCGAGATTGAGGATGCCCTTGATGAAAAACGGACGGTCCCAGCGGCTGCGTATCTTTGCGACGGTATCCCAGCTCATCGATCGCGGCATCTGGCTGCGGATCCAGTCGGCGCTTTCGAAGAAGCTGCGCTTGTCCTTCGGTATGAAGTCCCTGACATTCGCGAATTCGGGCATTCCATGCGTCATCGTGGTGGAAACCCAGCGAGGATGAAGCGCCGCGTCGAGCGTGCTCGACAAGGTGGGAAAGCCCGAAGCGGTGCGCGCGCGGCCATCCCATTCGCGCTGGCCGAAGATTTGGGAGTTGGTGGTAAGAACCAGCGCTTCGCACCCATTGCGATGCGCCCGGCCGACCAGCTCCTGCCAGATCTCCTCGCCGCCGAAGACATAGAGCTGCCACCAATGCCTGAGGCCGGGTACCTTGCCGACCTCCTCCATCGGATCGTTCGACATAGTGCTCTGCGTGAAGGGAACGCCGGCTCGCGCCGCGCCCTGCGCAAGCGCGATATCCGCGTGGCGCATGAAGACCGCATTGAGCCCGGTCGGCGCGACGATCAGCGGCATCGATGCTTCGCGCCCGAGAATGGCGGTGGTCACTTCCCGATGGCTTTCATCGACCAATGTGTGCGGCATGAACCGCCATTCGGCGAAAGCTTCCCTCTCCCGCTCCAGCGTCCCTTCCTCGCCCGATCCGCCTTCGAGATATTCCAGCGCAAAACGCGGCATAAGCTTATGCGTTCGCGCCCGCAGGTCGAACACCGACTGCACGCGGCCGATATCGCCGCCCGTATAATATTGCCGCCTCGGGCTGTGGTGGAACTGTGCCGTGCTCATTGTTACGTCAGCGCGGAGTCAGGCAACGGGCGGCAATTTTTCGAGGTGTTTGTCGAGCGTGATCGGATAATCCCGCACGCGAACGCCGGTCGCATTGTACACGGCATTGGCGATTGCAGCGCCTACGCCGCAGAGGCCGAGTTCGCCGACGCCTTTTGCCTTCATCGGGGATGAGATCGGATCGGTTTCCTCGAGGAAGATCACCTGTTGGTGCGGAATGTCCGCATGGACCGGCACTTCGTAGCTGGCGAGATCGTGATTGACGAAGAAGCCGAAGCGCTTGTCGACCGCGAGATGTTCGCTCAGCGCCGCGCCGGCGCCCATCGTCATTGCGCCGATCACCTGGCTGCGCGCGGAGATCGGGTTGAGGATCCGGCCGGCCTCGCAAACGGCGAGCATCCGGCGGATATGCGTTTCGCCGGAATAAGCGTCGACAGCGACTTCCACGAAATGGCCGGCAAAGGTCGATTGCTGATATTGCTTGTCGAGGTCGCCATATTCGATCGCATCCTCGGCGACGAGTTCGCCATCCGCCGCGGCCTGGGCCAGCGGCAGGCTGCGCTCGCCGACGCGGACTTCACCGTCCGCAAAATCTGCCTCGCTGCTGTTGAAGCCGAGCTTCTGCGCCACCTGTTCGCGCAGCTTGACGCAAGCCGCATAAACGCCCGAGGTCGAATTGTTGGCGCCCCATTGGCCGCCCGAGCCGGCGGAAATCGGGAAGTCGGAATCGCCGAGCACGACGCGGACACGCTCCAGCGGCAGGCCCATCATCTCTGCCGCGGTCTGTGCGATGATCGTATAGGTGCCGGTGCCGATATCGGTCATGTCGGTCTCGACCGTCACCATGCCATCGCTTCCGAGCCGCACCCGCGCGGCCGACTTCTCCAGCAGATTGTTGCGGAAGCCCACGGCAACGCCGTGACCGATCAGCCAGCGTCCATCGCGCATGCCGCCGGGCCTGGTGTTGCGCTTGTCCCAACCGAACTCCTTTGCTCCGCGCTCGAGACATTCGACCATCTTGCGTCGCGAGAAGGGGCGATCGGGCTTCATCGGATCGACTTGCGTGTCGTTGGCAATGCGGAAAGCCACCGGGTCCATGCCCAGCTTCTCGGCCATTTCGTCCATCGCCATTTCCAGCACCATCAGCCCCGACGCCTCGCCGGGCGCGCGCATGGCGTTGCCTTCGGGCAGGTCCAGCGTGGCCAAGTGCATCGCCACATGGCGGTTCTCGCCCGCATAGAGCAGCTTGGTCTGATTGATCGCCGTTTCGGGGCCCCCGCCGGGAAGATTGCCGGAGGTGCTTTCATGCGCGATTGCGGTCAGCCTGCCATCCGGGGTTGCGCCCAGCCGGACATGCTGCAGCGTGGCGGCACGGTGGGTGGCGTTGTTGATCATGAGCGGGCGTTGCATGGCCAGCTTGACCGGGCGCCCGGCCTGCCTGGCACCGAGCGCGGCAATCACGACATCCGCGCGGATGAAGAGCTTTCCGCCGAAGCCGCCGCCGATGAAGGGTGAATCCACCCGCAGCTTGTCCTGCGGGATGCGCAGCGCCTTGGCGAGATCGCGCTTGCCCCACTGGATCATCTGGTTCGACGTCCAGACGGTCAGATGGTCGCCATTCCAGGCGGCGATGGTGGCGAAGGGTTCCATCATTGCATGGGTTTCGGGCGGCGTGGAGTAGTGCTGGTCGAGCTTGACCGGCGCGCCGGCGAAAGCCGCGTCGAAATCGCCATGCGTCTTCTCGCTCCCCTCGACGGGTTCCGCCGATCCGGCCGAGCCTTCGAGATCGAAACGACCCTGCTCGCGCGCATAGTCCACGCGGATCAGCTGGGAGGCGGCGCGGGCCTGCTCGAACGTCTCCGCCACCACCATCGCGATGGCCTGGTGGTAATGCTGGATGCGCGATCCGCCGAACAGGTTCGCCGTGTTCATCGGCCCGAGCGGGGCGGGCTCGAAATCCAAGGTCGATATCACGTCGATCACGCCGGGTGCCGCCTTGGCTTCGGAAAGATCCATGCTGCGGATACTGCCCTTGGCGATCGCCGAGCCGAGGACGTATCCGTAAGCCTGGTTGGCCACTACGTCGTGGCGTTCATAGGCGTAAGGCGCGGTGCCGGTTGTCTTGAGCGGTCCGTCGATGCGCGGGGTCGGGCGGCCGACCACTTTCTGCCGGTCGATCGGGTTGGCACCGGCGGGTGTTTCGAATTTCATCGGGCTTCTCCGTTCAGGCTCGTGCTTCGGCCATCACGCCGGCAAGCGTCCGCTCCACAAGCGCGAGTTTGAAGCGATTGTCGTCGGTAGGCGTGGCCCCGGCGGTCAGCGCCTGCGCGGCGGCATGAATATCCGGCAGCGCGGCATCGGCTGCATCCACGCGCCAGGGCTTGGGGGCGATCCCGCCGATCGCGACACGTCCGGTCCCGTCGGCCTGGATCACCGCTGCCACGGAGACGAGCGCGAAAGCGTAAGACCGCCTGTCGCGCACCTTGTGGTAGAGATGCTTGCCGCCCAGCGGCTTCGGCAGCGTGACGGCGGTGATGAACTCGCCCGGTTCCAGCGCGGTTTCGATATGCGGCGTCTCGCCCCACAGGCGGTGGAAATCGGCAATGGGAATGGCGCGCGTCTCGCCGCCTGGCTTCACGGTCTCGACCACCGCATCCAGCAGCCGCAGCGCAACTGCCATGTCGCCCGGATAGGTGGCGATGCATTTGTCGCTGACGCCGACGATGCCGAGCTGCCGGCTATATCCGCCAATGGCGGCGCAGCCGCTCCCCGGCTGGCGTTTGTTGCAGGCCTGGTTGGTGTCGTAGAAATAGGGGCAACGGGTGCGCTGCAGCAGATTGCCGCCGGTCGTCGCCTTGTTGCGAAGCTGGCCCGAGGCGCCGGCCACGATCGCGCGGGTCAGCACGCCGTAATCGTGCCGCACGCGCTGGTCCGCGGCGAGCGCGGTATTGCTTACCAGAGCGCCGATCCGCAGGCCGCCATCGTCGGTTTCCTCGATCCGGTGGAGGTCCAGGCCGTTGACGTCCACCAGATGAGTGGGCTTCTCCACCTCGATCTTCATCAGGTCGATCAGGTTGGTGCCGCCGGCAATGAACTTGGCGCCTTCCATTTGCATGACCGCCGCGGCGGCTTCCGCGGGTGATTTCGCCCGCTGATAGGTGAACGGCCTCATGCATCTTCTCCGGCGATTTCGGCGAGCGCTTCGGCGATATTGGAATAGGCGCCGCAGCGGCAGATATTGCCGCTCATCCGCTCGCGCATCTCGATATTGGTGGCGCGTGGAGCAGTCGTGATGTCCTCCTGCACGTGGCTGGGAATGCCGCGCCCGATCTCGTCGAGCGTCGCAACGGCGGAGCAGATCTGGCCCGGCGTGCAATAGCCGCATTGATAGCCGTCATGCTTCACGAAGGCGGCCTGCATCGGGTGCAGGTCGTCCGGAGTGCCGAGGCCTTCGATCGTCGTCACCTCGTCGCCATCGTGCATGACCGCGAAGCTGAGGCAGGAATTGATGCGCTCGCCATTCACCAGCACGGTGCAGGCGCCGCATTGGCCGTGATCGCAGCCCTTCTTCGTGCCGGTCAGCCGCAAATGCTCGCGCAATGCGTCGAGCAGGGTGGTCCGGGTATCGAGTTCGA
>Ga0207828_100257_pt1 | contig 28873 bp, 31 predicted proteins | sample TtaePargueraPR_11_FD_187276 | JGI IMG/M metagenome (GOLD analysis project Ga0207828, IMG submission 187276) | Aerobic enrichment media microbial communities from Bioluminiscent Bay, La Parguera, Puerto Rico - Tt and P2 (3) (SPAdes) | ecosystem: Environmental > Aquatic > Marine > Unclassified ...
GGGCAGAGGCGGCGGGAACGGGCAAGCCGGTTGGCTCAATTGACCAAGCTGGCCGTGGCCCAAGCCTGGCACATTCCCGAGGCGGAGTTGAAGGCGGCGACACGCCGGCGGGCGGATGTTGCCGCCGCCCGGCAGATTGCCATGTATTTGTGCCATGTGGTCTTCGGGCTTTCCTTCGCGGAAGTCGGACGGCAATTCCTCCGTGACCGGACGACCGTGGCCTATGCCTGCGAATGTATTGAGGACAGGCGCGACGATCCGGATTTCGATGTGCTGCTCGACAGGATCGAACTGGCGATGCGCGATTTTTCCAAACTGGGTGATGAGGAACCGGCAGGCGAGGCCCTGGCGCGGCAGCGGATGCGCCGCCGCCATCACATTCTGCGCCTGGCCCGCAAAGGAAAGGGGCGTCTCGATGCGTGAAAGAGAGATGGAAGAAAATGAAAAATGGCTGGCCGAAGGCGATGTCCAGCGCGAAGCGATGCGGCTCTTCCGCCGCCTTGGAGAAGAAGGCGCATTTCTCACACGGATCAGTGAAGAGCAGGCGGGCCTTTTCGTGAAGCGCAACCATTGGCGCAGGCCCGTGCTCACCTGCCCATGGCGCTATCTTGGCGAATTTCTCCGCCGGGACTGGGTGGAACGGCAAAGCAGCGCGCCGCAAGGCGAGGCGCCGCCCGTCACGCTTTACCGCCTCACCAGCGCGGGCCGCGCCTTTCTTGCCCGCACCTTTGCGCCGGATGATGCCTTCCGTGCGCAGCACCAGCGGCGGGAAAGGCGCGCGCTGAGAGGCGGGGAAGGGCGGCACGTCACGGTCAATGCAGGTGAAGACACGCTGGGCTGGCTGCGCCGCCGAAAGGGGCCGGATGGCAGGCCGCTCATCTCCGCCGCGCAATATGAGGCGGGCGAAAAATTCCGCCGCGACTTTACGCTGGGCGGCCTCACCCCGCATGTGACCAAGGACTGGTCGCTGGTTCTGCCCGCCAGCGGGCAGCGCCGCGGGGCGCCCTCAGGCCTGCCAGGCGATGGCGCCATGGCCGCAAGAACGCGCTTTGCCAAGGCGGTGGAGGAAGTGGGGCCCGGCCTCTCGGATGTGCTGATTGCGGTCTGCTGCCACTTGCAAGGGCTGGAGATGGCGGAGCGGGATCTTGGCTGGCCGCGCCGGGCGGGCAAACTCGTGCTCACCCTCGCACTCGACAGGCTGGCCGCACATTATGGGCTGAGAGAAAGGGGCGAAGGACGCTGCTAGCGTCAGGCCGACTGGGCGCCCGGCGCAAGCTGGGTGGCCGCGTCCGCCCGCACCCGCGTCACCATCGAATAAAGACCGTTGGAGCGCTGCGGGCTCAGATGTTCATTGAGGCCGAGCTTTTCGAAAACGGGCTTGGCCTCGATTTCGAGAATTTCTTCCGGCGTCTTGCCCGAATAAAGCTGGAGCAGAATGGCGATCAGGCCCTTGACGATATGCGCATCGGAATCCCCGCGGAACAGCAGCACCGTTTTGCCGTCCTGCTCCGCTGTTTCCGACACAAGCCAGACCTGGCTCACACAGCCCTGCACTTTCGTCTCCGCGCTGCGTTCGCTGTCATGCAGCGGGGTCAGTTCCTTGCCGAGTTCGATGACATAGCGATAGCGGTCTTCCCAGTCATCGAGAAAGGCAAAATCGTCTGTCAGGGTCTCAATGCTCATATAAACAGCAGGGCCTTTTATTGCTGCGCCACCATGCGCCGTCACTAGAAACGACATAGCCCTTGAGGCCCCGGATGGCAACCGGGCGGCAAGACGGAAAAGAAAGAGAAAGGGCCTAGAAGCGCTGGGGACGTTCCAGGGGCAGGGGGCGTTCGCCGTCCGTCACCCGTTCCCAGACGACGCTGGGTTCTGCAGGCGCGGCGGGGCGGGCTTCCCCGTCGTTCATGGCGCGGTCTGCAAGTTCGATCGCCTGGCCGCCATAATGTTTGATCTGCGCCGTCACAAAGGTCGCCGTCTCGGCGGCCGTTGTGCAGACATCCGGGTTACGGTCGCAGAACTGCATGAGATCGCTTGCGGCTTTTCCGGCAGCGTGTGCCAGACGCAGCGCCTGCTCGAATTTGTCGATGGGTTCGGCCGGCAGGGCAGCTTCATCGCTATAGGCCGGAGCCTCTGCCGTCTGGAGCGCGGCGCCATCCGTATAGACGGCCGCGGGAAGGGTTTCGACCATCTGCGCGTCCTGGCGCGCCGTGCTGTAAGGAGTTGCGTCCCGTTCCTGCGCGTGACGCATCACTTCGCCGCCTGCGGGAAGCAGGAAGGCCAGCACCGTCAGCCAGAATATGGCGCGCAAGATGAACATTTGTGTAGCCGCAACCTTTCAGGTTAACCGAGGTATCAGTTTAACGCCGGGTCGCTGCCGCTCCTTTAATCACTTCGTTAAAATTCAAAGGGTTAGGCATTCAGCAGTGAAAATATGTAGTTTGATTAGCGGATTGGCAAGAAAATGCGTCCAAGTCGCTGATATTTTTTGCAAAATAGAAAACGTATTTGACCTGTATTTGTTTCAAAAGCCATGAAATTTTTAGAGGAATGGCTGAGCTGTGCCGAAATGGGTCAAGTAGAAGGTAACAAGTATTAACAACGTAAAAGTAAAGCGCGTTAAGATATCTTAACGCGCTTCGCTTCTTGGCCGGATTTTGGCAGTTTGCGTGGGCTTAATCGCTCTTTTCGAGCCGTGCGCTGCGGGGCAGCACCCGCACCCAGCACATGCGCACGTCTTCGACCGCATGTTTGCCGGTGCACCAGGCCTCTTCGGACGGGAAATGCGCCGCCGCGATGCACTGGTTGAGGTTCAGCCGGGCCCAACGCAGGCACCGGGCGGAGTCCGTATCCGCCTTGAAGGTTTCGTTGCGGGCCGGCTCCCCGTCGCCATTGTCGATGATATGGCGGGCGGCCACGGCAAGAATCTGCTCCATCAGCGGGGCATAGGCGGCCTGCGCCGTGGAAATCGGCGAAAGCTCCCGGCCGATCGTCTCCAGCAGGCTTTCCCCTTCTTCCAGCGCGGCCAGGTCGGTCTGCTTCTGGGCCGGCAGCGGCTCCAGGCTGCCCCAGCGGTTCATCTGAAAGTCCCGCGCGGCGGAGAGGAAGCGCTGGCTGAGCTGCGCCATCTTGCGGTTATCGGCGGCAATGGTCTCGAGCACTTTGCTGGAGGCGGAATTGGCACCATCGATCCGCCGGGCATAAACGCCGCGTCCGGTCAGGTTCTTGAGCACGTCGTCACGGCCCTCGGCTGTAACCCGTTCCTGAACGCCCCGGCGGAATTCAGCATCATCCGCCGCGATGAGCGCGCGGTAGGCAACCCAGCCGCGGGCGATCCGGCCTGCCTCGGCATAACGCAGTTGCTCGAGCGCATGGCGCACATTGCGCGGCGTGTCGAGCTTGGCCGCCCCGGCGCTTTCAAGCGCGTTCTGGAACTGGATGTAATCCTGCGCCAGCACGGCAACGCCGGTGGCGCCATCGGGAATGACGGGTTTGCGCGTCTGCGCCAGAGAGGCGGCGCCGCCTTCCGGTCGCGCCACGGGAACGGGCGCATTAGGCGCGGGCGGCAACAGAAGATCTGCTGCGGTGGCGGCGTCAAGCGCTTCCGGTCCGGGCGCTTGCGTTGCCGCATACTGGCCTGCCTTCCGGGCGCTTCTATCACCGTCAATCGCGGTACAGGCGCCAAGTACGGCAAATGCGCCAATCGCCGCATACCGGGCGATACGCAGCGGCTGATGCGCGGTGCGGCCTGAGAACACTTCAAAACCCTTCATGATGCACGAAACCCCTCGAACGGCTTGTTACGCGCCTTGCTCACATGCACGCCCTTTGCAATGAGCTTGGCATTTCCTCTAGTGCCCTGGCGAATCCCCGGATCTTTTTGTGAGATGGCGCTGAGTGTAGTCCGAAGCCAGAACAGCGCGCAATCGCCAATAAGGGTCCGCCTTCTTCAGGCAATCAAAGAAAGATGTGCAGAGGTTTAAGAATGCGCGCATGAGCGGAAAAGGCTCATGTGGTATAGGAATTTCCTCAAGAGGCGCAGGAAAGAAGCGGAGCGATGGACGAGCCGAGGCTGAAAGCGGAAATCTGGGTGAAAGCGCTCATTCGCCGCTGCGGAGCGGAAAATGTTCCGGCCATGGTGGTGCGCCGGGGCGATGACACGTCCGGCACCGTTCTGGTGAAAGTGAACGGCCTGGACGGCACGGCCCAGGTCTATTCCCGCGCGCGCCGCGGCGATGGCACCCCGGTCTGGGTGCCGGGCACCGGCAAGGCCCCGGCAGGAGAGAGCGAAGCGGACGCCTATATCGAGCGCCAGCGCAGCTTTGACCCGGATCTCTGGGTGGTGGAGATCGAGGACCGCGAAAGACGGCACTTCCTCCAGGAGCCGGTGGAGGAGGGGTGAACCCCCTCCCGGCAAATCGTCAGGGCCGCATGAAGGCGTAATCGCCGTCCGGGTCCACATTCTCGGCGGCGTTCATCAATTCGGAGGCAATGTCCTCGTTCGAGCGCTTGGTGCGGAAGATTTGGATGGCCTTTTCCAGAAAGAGGCGGCCGATCACATCCGTGTCGAATTTGGCCTCTTCAGCTTCGGCAAGGGCTGCTTCCACATGCTGCGTCACGATGTCCCGTGCTGTCGTCATGGCGTGTCCTTTCAGAGCAAATATTGATGGGCGGAATATGCCCCAGGCTGCCTGATCCTGTCATGATGCAAATCAATCAGCCGCCTTTGCGGTGCTGGAACTCGCCGCGGCCTTGGGTTAGGGTGCGCCGCAAAAGCGGGGGCGCGGCCCCCGGAATTTATCGAGGCCGGGCAACCGCTTATGTATGAACCCCAAACCGAGGCCGTGCGCCGCCGGCGCACCTTTGCCATCATTTCCCACCCAGATGCGGGTAAGACGACGCTGACCGAGAACCTGCTTCTCATGGGCGGCGCGATCCACTTGGCGGGGCAGGTGAAGGCCAAGGGCGAACGCCGCCGCACCCAGTCCGACTGGATGAAGATCGAGCAGGAACGCGGCATTTCCGTGTCCTCTGCGGTCATGACCTTCGAGTTCGAAGGCACGATCTGCAATCTGCTCGACACGCCCGGCCACGAAGACTTTTCCGAAGACACCTATAGAACGCTCACCGCCGCGGATAGCGCCATCATGGTGATCGACGCGGCCAAGGGCATCGAGGCGCAGACCCTGAAACTCTTCGAGGTCTGCCGCCTGCGCGACATTCCCATCATCACCTTCATCAACAAGGTGGACCGGGAAGGCCAGAGCCCCTTCGAGCTGATGGATGAGATCAGCGAGCGCCTGGCGCTCGACACGGTGCCCATGATGTGGCCGGCGGGCCTGGGCGGGCTTTTCCGGGGGCTCATCGATCTGCGCAGCAACACGCTGCTGCCCTACGAGAAGAACACCGAGGGCACATTGGACCCCGTCCCCTTCGATGGCCCGGAGGCGGAGAAATATGTGCCCGCCGATCAGCTCGCAGAACTGCGCGAAGAGGCGGAGCTTGCCGCCGTCGCCAGCCCCGATTTCGATCTGGAGCTTTACCGCGCTGGCGCCATGACGCCGGTCTTCTTCGGTTCGGCGCTGCGCAAGATCGGCGTGCGCCGCCTGCTGGAAGGGGTAACGCAGATGGCCCCGGCGCCCCGCCAGCAAAAGACGACGGTGCGTACGGTGGATCCGGATGAAAAGAAGGTCTCCGGCTTCGTCTTCAAGGTGCAGGCGAATATGGACGCCAACCACCGCGACCGTGTGGCCTTCATGCGGCTCTGCTCGGGTAAGTTCAAGCGCGGCATGAAGCTGAAAATCTCCTCGAGCGGCAAGGTGATCTCGGTTCACAATCCGATCATGTTCTTTGCGCAAGACCGGGAACTGGCCGAAGAGGCCTTTCCCGGCGATATTATCGGCATTCCGAACCATGGCACGATCCGCGTGGGCGACACCTTGAGCGAAGGCGAAGATATGATCTTCACCGGCATTCCGAACTTTGCGCCGGAAATCCTGCAGCGTGTGCGCCTCGGCGATCCGATGAAGATGAAACATCTGCGCCGCGCCCTGGAAAGCCTGGCCGAAGAGGGCGTGACGCAGGTTTTCAAACCCCGTCTCGGGGCGAACTGGGTCATTGGCGTTGTCGGCGCGCTGCAGCTTGAAGTACTCAAAGACCGCATTGCCGCCGAATATGGCATCGATGTGGGATTTGAAGCGGCACCCTATGACACGGCAAGATGGGTGACGGCGGAAGACCCGGCCGAGCTGAAGCGCTTTGTGGATGCAAACCAGGCCTCCCTTGCCGATGACCGCGATGATGCGCCGGTCTTTATGGCCAAGAGCGCCTGGGAAGTCGGATATATCAGCGAGAAGTGGCCGGATATAACTTTCTCGGCGACGCGCGAAAGACAGGCAGCGGAATAGGACAGACGCATGGAAGAGATTTCGCCCCAACTTTCAAAATTGTGGCAAATCACGCTGGAGGTCTGGAACACAGGCGTCTTCGGTTACAGCATCGGCGATGCGCTCATCGCGCTCGGCATCTTCCTGGCTTTCTATCTGCTGCGCGGCTTCTTCGCGCGCTTCGTCTTCTCGTTTCTCGACCGCTGGGTGAAAAACACCTCGACCAAGTTCGATGACTATCTGCATTCGGCGCTGATCGAGCCGCTGCGCTTCGGCTTCGTCATTGTCGGCGTTTTCTTTGCGCTCGACTTTCTGGACATGCAGGGTACGGCGGCGGTGATTGCGGATAATGTCATCCGCTCCCTGATCGCCTTTGCGATTTTCTGGACTCTGCACAATGCCGTGACCCCGCTTTCCACGCTGCTGCGCGAGTTGGGACGCATGCTCACCAATGAAATGCTGAGTTGGCTGGTCACAGGCGCGAAATGGGGCATCATTGCCATTGGCGCGGCGACGATCCTGCAGATATGGGGCATTCAGGTGGCACCCATCATTGCGGGCCTCGGCCTTTTTGGGGTGGCCGTGGCGCTGGGCGCGCAGGATCTTTTCAAGAATCTGATCGGCGGTCTTTCTATCCTCATCGAAAAGCGCTTCCGCGCAGGCGACTGGATCATGGTGGACGGCGTTGTGGAAGGCACGGTGGAACATGTGGGCTTCCGTTCGACGCGCGTGCGCCGTTTCGACCAGGCGCCGGTCTTCGTTCCGAACCAGAAGCTTTCGGATGCCGCCGTCACGAATTTCTCGGACATGACCTACCGCCGCATCTTCTGGAAGATCGGCGTTGAATACCGCACCACGCTGGATCAGCTCAAAGAGATCCGGGACGGTATCGAGACATATCTGCGGGAGAACGAGAACTTCGTTCAGCCACCTGCAGCTGCCATGTTCGTGCGCATCGATGCCTTCGGCGCCTCCTCCATCGACATCATGCTCTACACTTTCACCCACACCACCGTGTGGGGCGAATGGCTGGAGCAGAAGGAAGAGCTGGCCTTCAAGGTGAAGGAAATCGTGGAAGGCGCGGGCACCGGCTTTGCGTTCCCCAGTCAGTCGCTTTATGTGGAAAAATGGCCTGAAGGGACACCGGAGCCCTTCGTGCCGCCATCCGGCGAGCGGCAGGGCGAGGGAAGCAAATCGGTGAACTGAGCCGACCGGCTTACGCCGCTTCGCCTTCCTGAGCGCGCACCCGCCAGAAGCGCATGGTGCGCTGGGCGACATCCACCGGCACATCATCATAAAGCGCAAGCAGCTTGTAAGTGTCGCCGACGCTGCGCTGGCCGCCTGCATCGCGCAAGAGCACCAGCGTGGAAAAGGTCGAGCGGTCGAGGCGCGTTGCCTTGCAGGCAATGGCAAGGCCTTCGCCGGACTGGTCGAAGAGCACGCGTTTTGATGTTTTCTCGTCGATATTGGCAAGCCGCGCGAGCGCGCAGACAAGCTCCGGCCAGCGCTGTTCACGGCAGAGCTTCACAAGCAGCGCCTCATTGAGTTCCCGCTTTTCTTCCATCTTGTCGATAAAGGCCTGGGCGCGGGTTTTCTCGCAGGGCTGCGAGCCCATCTCGATCAGAATGCGGTCTTCCGATTGCTCGAGCAGCGTGTCCACCATATCCGGGTCGAGGTTGGTGGCATTGGACAGAATGCGCTCGCGCAAGGTGGAGGAGACGAACCAGAACATGTCATGCATGAGTTCCGGCGGCAGATCCGAACGGCTTAAGACGGGCTCATGCAGATTTTCGTTCTGCTCCGCCCGTTCCACCACGCGCTTCATCGTGTCTTCGCTGATCCGGGCCGCCTCGTTCTTCACGAGTTTTTCGACCACCTCATCATCGCCGTGGTTCACCAGCGCATCTGAAACGGCCCAGGTCACATCATCGCGCGCGGCAATGACTTCATGATGTTCGCGCCCGCGCGTGCGGATGATGGAGACGAGGTCTTTCTCGTCCAGGCTGCGGCTTTTCTCGAGAATGGGCCGGGCGACCTCAATATCGTCATTGGCAAGCTGGCTCAGAACGGAGCGGGGCGTGTCCACCACTTCGGCCAGACGGTAAGCAAGCTCCGAGCGCACACGCGCTTCCATCTCGCTTGCGACATGCGTGATGATGTCGGCCAGATGCCCGCGTTCCTGCTCCGAAAACCCCTGAGGGTCTTCGACGAAAATATCCGTAATGGTGCGCAGCAGCTCCCGCCGCTTGTCGCTCGACGGTTCTTTCGCAAGACTGATGAGCTGCTGAAGACGTGTAAATTCCGCCATCTCTTAACGCCCTGCCAACCCTTCCTCATAGTCCCTAACGAACGCTAATATTTGGTATAGTCATTAAAATGACGTTTGGGTTTTGGCTTTATGTCCGCAAGATGTCCGCAAGGCGGAAAAGGTTAAAATCTTCCAGTTCTGAAATGCGCGGGCCGCTTGTGTTAAGCTTGCGTTCATCAGACATGGTAAACATGGAGAGATCAGGGAGGCTGTCGCGTTCAACCCCAAGGGGGAGGTCCGGTTCAACTCGGAGCAAAGACGATGGCCAGTATAGTCGAATTCAAGCCCCGCAAGGCGGGCAGCCGGCGCTACGAGGAGCCGGCGGCGATTATTGATTTCAAGAGTGTGAGAGAGGCAAGGTCCGCCGCTCTGACGCAAAGCGCAGGCACTGCCGGAACGGCGGAGGCATCCCTTCCAGGGAAAGACCGCTGAGCGCACCCGCGCCGGGCAGACACCGCCCTGCGTTTTGAAGACTTCCTCCAGGAACGTCTTTCGCAAGACGGCCATCCTCCGCTTCCCCTTTTCCGCGGCCTATCGCCTCCCGTCTCCGCCGCAATAGCCTGCAAAGAGAGGTTGCATCGCCGCGCGCAGCATGTTTCCTCTAACCCGCGTATTTGCCGGAAGAGGGAGAAAACCCCGTGCAGCTTGCCGTGCTCGGCGCCGGATTGGCGGGCGTGACAACCGCCTACCGCCTGGCTGAAGAAGGCCACGACGTGACCGTGATCGACCGGCGCGAAGGCGCGGGCCTTGAAACGAGTTTCGCCAATGGCGGCCAGCTCGGTTTCCGCGAAGTTTCTCCCTGGGCCGCGCCCGGCGTGCCCTGGACGGCGCTCAAGATGCTGGGCAATCCCGATGCGCCCTTCCGCTGGAAACCCAGGGCGGAGCTGGATCAGTGGCGCTGGCTGGCTGCGTTTCTGCTTAGATGCAACACGGCCGCGCGCACCGAGCGCGAGCGCCACAATCTCACCCTCGGCCTTTACAGCCAGAAGGAATTCGAGGCGCTGTTGAAGCGGCTTGAAGGGGAGGGCGCGGCTTTCGATTTCGCGCACCGCAAGAAAGGCATTCTGCGGCTGCTGCCCGATGAACGCGCGGTGGAAGAGGCGCGCGCGGAAATGGCCCGTCTTGAAGACATGAAGCCGGGCCTTGATGTGCTGGGCGCGGAGGCCTGCGTGGCGCTGGAACCGGCGCTTGCCTCCCTCCATCAGCGCGGCAAGCTGGCCGGCGGGCTTTATGCCGCCGGGGACCAATCGGGCGACGCACATGTTTTTACCCGCGCGCTTGCAAAACACGCGGAAGAAAAGGGCGTGCGCTTTCTTCTCGGGCGGGACATTACGGGCTTTGAAGAAGAAAAGGGACGGCTCAAAGCCGTGCGCCTCGGCAAGGAGGAAGTGGGGGCGGAAGCTTTCGTCTTTTGTCTCGGTGTTGGGGGGCTCGGCCTGGCCAAGAAGCTCGGCTTCCGTCTGCCTTTCTACCCGGTGAAAGGCTATTCGGTGAGCCTGCCCGCCCCGGAAGGCGCGCCCGAAGTGAGCCTGACGGATGAAGACCGCCGCATCGTCGTTTCCAACCTGAACGGCACGCTGCGCGCGGCAGGCCAGGCGGAAGTCGCGGGTTTTGACACGAACTTGGACCGGACCCGCGCGAAATCCGTGCTGCGCGCGCTTGAAGCACTTTTCCCTGCCGTCGAAGGCAAGGCGGAAGAGGCGGAATTCTGGACGGGCCTGCGCCCCATGACTGCCGATGGCAGTCCCCTCATCGACAAGGCCCCCGGTTACCGCAATCTCTATCTCAACACCGGTCATGGCACGCTGGGCTGGACGCTGGCTATGGGCTCGGCGGGGCTGATCTGCGATCTCATTGAGGGGCGGAAAACCGCCATTGATCCGGCGCCCTTTGCCCTGCGCCGCCCCTCGCTCTTTCCCTGACAGCCCGGTTTAACAGCCCTCTAACCATTCCCCCTTACCGTGAAGCGGATTTCAACCGGGGATAAAGAACATGCGCGGCGCAAGGCGGGCAGTTTTATTGAGCGCGGTGGCCCTTACCGCCTGCACGGGCGGCGATCTGGGCCGTGAAGCGCGCGGCACGGAAGGGGCGTTGACACGTGCCTGGGCATCGATCAGTGAACCGGGCAAGGATGGGTTGCCGGACTCCTCCCTCGCGCTGACAAATGAGGAAACGCATCTGCGCGCTGTGGCCGCGCAGCTTGGCGCGCCGAAGACGGGTGCGGAGCCTTTCGATCCCTTCCGTATAAGCAAACTTGAAGAAGCGCTGGGCGAACGCAAAGAGCGCGCCGACCCTGCCGCCTATTACGCGAATATGCGCCGCAGTTTTCCTGAAAGCCCGGACGCGATGGTAAACGCCATGGCCGCGCACATGAATGAAGATGCGGCGATTGCCGCGCGCCTCTCCGGCCTCGCGCAAGACGCCGCCGCTGCAGACCGCGCGCGCCTTGCAGGCTTGGGTCAGAACGGGCGCGGCGGAGAGTTGAAGCGGAGCGAGCTTGCCGCGCACACCGTCGATGTGATGGCCCGCGTGGACGAAAACGGCCGGGCTATCGACCAGGCCGTGGAAACGCTGAATGCCCGGATCGAGGGATATAAAGCGGCGCTGAGACGGGCCCGCGCCGATGTTCCATCCGCCGCCGGGCTGGAAAAGGCCGGGGCCGCCTTGTCGGCACTGGAGCGCAGCGCCGCGGATCTTGAAAAAGACGCGGCCCATCATGGCACCGTCATGCAGGCGCTCTTCGTGGCCGACCCGCTTTAGGGATCACTGTCTTTCCTTATCGTGAATTTCTTCCAAAATCGTCATGCCCCGCTTTATGCGGGGCATCCACGCGCGGCACTCTCAGGCGTTGCGGCAAGTTTCCGTGGATGGCCCGCCCCCGGACGCGCATGCGCGCCCGAATCTCACAATGAAGTTCGGCGGGCTTTGCCCGCCGGGGCCGGGCCATGACGAATGGGGAAGGGAGGAAATGAGAGGGCCGATAGAATTCAGCGGTAAGGCTTGCGCGGGTCGCTTGTCCCCACGGTGACGCCGGAAACGCAGCACGGGCTTTTCGAGTAGAAGGGCACGGTATCCTTCAGCCGGCACATCGCTTCAGCGCTGCCATTGCCCGGTTTCACATAAGTCCAGGCCTGACACTGCGCATCATCCTCGCAAGCGCGCATGCAGTGAATGGGGGCAGGGCTCTCCAGCGCGAAAATGCGGTAATCCCCGCCATGACGCACCGCATCCATCTCCATGAAGACTTTTGCTTCAAGCGGGCGCGTGAGCGCGGGCACGGTGAGAAGAGACGCCACGGCAAGCGCGAGCGCGGCAAAGCCGAGCGCCGACCGGCGGATCTTGTTGCTGGAAAACACGGACATAACACACCCCCATAACTGCAGGGCGCAGTTTAGGGGCAGGGGGTGTGGGTTTCCTGAAAGGGATCGTTCGAATTTTATCTTTTGAAGGGCTCAGCCGCCGTGACGCGCTTCCAGAACCGTCTTCCGGCCATCGCTCGCGGGCTGATAGACGACGGACATTTCGCCCAGCGCTTCCTTGAAGGCATCGAGCGTGATGCGCTGGCTGACTTCAAAGGCATCGAAGCCGCAGCGGGCCATGAAGAAGAGCTGGTCGCGCAAGACATCGCCCGTTGCCCGCACTTCGCCCTTATAACCGTAACGCGAGCGCAGCAGACGCGCATAGGAATAGGCGCGGCCGTTCTTGAACATGGGGAAGTCGAGCGCGATGACGTCGAACTTATCGAGGTCGCCTTTCAGCGGTGCGGGCTCCTCGCCTGAGAGAAGCTTGACGCCAAGCGGCGTGCCGCGCGCGATCAGCGCGTCTTTTTCGTCCTGCCAGCGCGTGAAGGAAACGATCACCGCGCCTTCAGGCAGCGGCGCGTCGTCTTCCACATAGGTGAAGCGGTCTTCGACGAAAGCGCCATCCTTAATCAGCGGCATAGAGTTTCTCCTTGAAGGGCTTGATGCCGATGCGCCGGTAGGTGTCGAGGAAGCGCTCGCCGTTCTGGCGCTCGCCCAGATAGGTCTCGACGATGTTTTCCACCGCGCCGACGATTTTGTCTTCCGTGAAGGCCGGGCCCACAATGTCACCAAGCGACGTGTTCTCGTCCGACGAGCCGCCAAGCGAGATTTGGTAGAACTCGGTGCCCTTCTTGTCGACGCCCAGAATGCCGATATGGCCCACATGGTGGTGGCCGCAGGCATTGATGCAGCCGGAAATCTTGATCTTCAACTCGCCGATATCGTGCTGCCGGTCGAGATCTTCGAACTTCTGCGCAATTGCCTGGCCGATCGGGATGGAGCGGGCATTGGCAAGCGCGCAATAATCGAGGCCCGGGCAGACGATCTGGTCGGTGATGAGGCCGAGATTCGGCGTCGCCATCCCGTTCGCCTCAAGCTGCTGCCAGACGGTGTAAAGATCCTTCTGCGCCACATGGGCCAGAACGAGGTTCTGCTCATGGGTCACGCGCACTTCATCGAAGGAATATGTCTCGGCGAGATCCGCGACCACATCCATCTGCTCGGCCGTGGCATCGCCCGCCACGCCGCCAATGGGTTTCAGCGAAATATTGGCGATGGCATAGCCCGGCACTTTATGCGCGGCCACATTCTGCTTCACCCAGCGGGCAAAGCTGCTGTTCTCTTTCTTTGCTGCTTCAAGCTCGGCCGGCCCATCTTCCAGCTTTTCATAAGCAGGGGCGGCGAAGTAAGCCGAGATGCGGTCGATCTCCGCCTGCGGCAGAACGACCGGGCCGTCCTTTTCCATGGCGGCGAATTCTTCTTCCACCTGGCGGCGCATTTCATCTGCGCCGATCGTGTGGACGAGGATTTTGATGCGCGACTTGAAGAGGTGGTCGCGGCGGCCATGCATGTTGTAAACGCGCATGACGGCTTCGAGATAGGTGAGGAGGTTCTCCTGGCTGATCGACTTGCCGATCAGCTTACCCACCATCGGCGTGCGGCCCTGGCCGCCGCCCACATAAACATCGAAGGCCGCGCGCCCGTCATCGCCGGTCACGACTTCAATGCCGATATCATGCACACGGATGGCCGCGCGGTCTTTCGGGGAACCCGTCACCGCAAATTTGAATTTGCGCGGCAGGTAAGAAAATTCCGGGTGCAGCGTGGACCACTGGCGGATGATCTCCGACCAGATGCGCGGATCTTCCACTTCATCCGACGCCGCGCCCGCAAACTGGTCGGACGTCACGTTGCGGATGCAGTTGCCGCTGGTCTGCAGCGCGTGCATTTCAACGGAAGCAAGGTCATCGAGGATCGCGGGAATGTCCTTCAGCGCGGGCCAGTTGTACTGGATGTTCTGCCGCGTGGTGAAGTGGCCATAGCCCTTGTCATATTTGCGCGCGATATGAGCCAGCATGCGCATCTGGCGCGAGGACACCATGCCGTAAGGCACCGCGACGCGCAGCATATAGGCATGAAGCTGGAGATAGACGCCGTTCATCAGCCGGAGCGGTTTGAACTCGTCTTCGGTAATTTCACCGGCGAGGCGGCGGGCAACCTGCCCGCTGAACTGCTTCACCCGGTCTTGAACCAGCGCGTGGTCGAATTCGTCATAACGATACATCGGACTGTCCTGCGGCTTTCAAATCGTAACTCGCGGGTGCGCGCGAGCGGTCAGGCGGCATTGCCTTCGGCCTGTTTGCCAAGATCAAGGCGCACGGTCGGCCCGGCCATGCGGATGCGTTCGCGCACACTGGCGGGCACGATCTTTCCGTCTTCCTGCGCTACCTCGAAGAGATAGGGGTCGACGATGTGCTGGGTCTCGACTGCCGGTTGGGCTCTGGCGAGCAGGGTTTCACCTGCTTCCTTGCCCTCTGCCACGGCAGCGTCCTGCAGGCTCTCGGACCATTCAGCCTTTTCCGTCAGATAGACGACGATGCCGTCAATCACACGGTTGGCCGTGACGGCCTGAACCTGCGCCTTTTTGTTCGAATGCTGGGCCAACTGCCTGCCTCCATTCCGGCCCGCCGCGCGCCCCGCGCAGCAGCGGAACCATGCTGCTTTTGGGCGTAAACATGGTCTTTTTCATAATCTGCGTCAATAGAGGTGTAAAAATATATTATTTACGTAATAAATTTGTGAATAAGGCGTTTTCCGGCCTCACCCCTCCCGTTTCACGGCGCTTTCATGCCAGCGGCGGAGCAGGAAATGCTCCAGGGCCGTGAGTAGGAAAAAGATCGCAATGCCGAGCAGAGAGAGGAGCAGCAGGGCCGCGAACATCTTGGGGATCTGCAGCCGGTTGCCGGCTTCGAGGATTCGCCAGGCAAGGCCCGTCGCGTCCGCCGACCCGGCGGCGAATTCCGCCACCACGGCGCCGATCAGGGCAAGGCCGCCGGAAACCTTCATGCCGGTGAGGATATAAGGAAGGGCGGCGGGAAGCTGCAACTGGGTCAGGGTCTGCCAGCGGCTCGCCCCGTAAAGACGGAAAAGATCGCGCAGATTGTGATCGACCGAGCGCAGGCCCAGCACCGTGTTGGAGAGGATGGGGAAGAAGGCGACGATCCAGGCGAGGATCAAAAGCGCCAGTTCCATCCGGCTGAAGCCGACCCAGATGATGATGAGCGGGGCGATGGCCACAACGGGCGTGACCTGCAGGATGACCGCATAAGGAAAGAAGGCCATTTCCACAGTGCGGCTTTGGGAAAAGAGCACGGCAAGGCCGATACCGGTGAGGCACGCCGCGAGAAAGGCGGCCAGCGTGACCCGCAGCGTCACCCAGAGCGAGCCCATGAGCGAGCCGAAATCCTGAACCAGCGCTTCGGCAACCCGGCTGGGCGCGGGCAACACAAACTCGCGGATTTCATAGGTGTGAACCAGCCACTCCCAGCCGCCGATGAAAAGAGCGCCGACGAGAAGGGGCAGAAGGATGCGCAAAGTTCCATACCGCATCATGGCCGCGCCTCCCCGCGCAGGGCCGCGCTCACGCGCTTGGCCTGCTCGAAATAAAGCGCGCTTTCCCGGAAGGCATCGCCGCGCGGAAAGCCGCCCTCGATGGGGATGTCATGGGTGATGCGTCCGTCATGGGAAAAGATAAGCACACGCTCTGAAAGATAGACCGCCTCGAAAACCGAATGGGTGACGAAAAGCACCGTCCAGCTTTGCTCTTTCCAGAGGGTGAGCAGGTCATCATCCAGCTTTTCGCGGGTCAGCTCATCCAGCGCGGCGAAAGGCTCGTCCATCAAGAGAAGCGAAGGCTCCATCACCAGCGCGCGGGCAATCGAAACGCGCATCTTCATGCCGCCCGACAGCGCGTGGGGCATGGCGCCTGCTTCTTGCGAAAGGCCGACGCGGGAAAGCGCCTCCATGATGCGGGCGCGGCAGTCTTCGCGGGCAAGGCCCTTCAGCTTCAAGGGCAGATAGACATTTTCAAAGACGCTTGCCCAGGGCATGAGCGTCGCGTCCTGAAAAACGAACCCCGTTTCGGGCCGCGCGCCGTCCCGCCAGTTGAGGCTCCCTTCACTCGGGCGCATCAGCCCGGCAATGAGGCGGAGCAGCGTGCTCTTGCCGCAGCCCGACGGGCCGACAAGCGAAATGAAACCGCCGCAGGAAACATCGAAGCCGATCCCGTCCAGCGCTTTCGTGCCGCTCTCATAGGTTTTGCCGATGCCCGAAAGGCGCAGCAATGCCTGATCCGTCATGACGCTTTTACTCGCTGCCTTGCACCGGCCCCTTGTTGATGAAGCCGAGCGTGTAAGCCGCCCGGTAATCGAAGGCGGGATCGTAAACCCCTTCCGCGGCCATCAGCGTGAAAAACTCTTCCCAGCGCGCATCCGTCATCGCGCCTGTGCCCAGTGTTTCCGTGTCGCCGGATTCCACAATGCCATATTCCTTCATTTCCGAAATCGCATGGCCAAGCAGATCTTCCGTCATCTCCGGATTGTCTTCGAGGATGAGCGCATTGCCGGGGGCGGGATCGTCATGCAGATAGGAAAGCCAGCCCTTGAGGGTGGCGTCGACAAAAGCCTGAACCACGTCAGGCTCGTTCTCGATCAGGCTGTCCGGCGCCAGCACCATGGCGCCGTAGCCGGGGTAACCATAATCGGAAAGGAGAAAGACCTGCGGCTCGAAGCCCGCCTGTTTTTCGATCGAGTAAGGCTCGGAGGAAAGATAGCCCTGCTGAATGGCCGAAGGATCGGAGAGGAAGGGCGCAAGGTTGAACGTGTATTTGCGGATCTGATTGTCGGAGAAGCCGAACTTGACCCGCAGCCAGATCCAGAAGGCGCTCACCGTCGCATCCGAAACCATGATGGGCTTGCCCTTCATGTCGGCGATGCTTTTCACATCCTCGCGCGGATGGGTGATGAGAACCTGCGGGTCTTTCTGGAAGGAAGCCATCACGGCTTTCAGGTCCGCGCCCGCCGCGCGCGCATTGAGCGGAATGAAACTGTTGGAGCCGAGGCCCATATCCGCCGCGCCGGTGACGACAAGCTGCGGCACATTCACGCCCGGTCCGCCCTGGCGGATGGTCACATCGAGACCGGCTTCCTCATAAAGCCCGAGCGCCTTGGCCTGATAGAAGCCGCCTTGCTCGGCCTGGGCTTTCCAGTCCGTCACGAAGGTGATTTCGCGCAGGCCGTTTGCCTGCTTGTCTCCGTCACCGGGTGTGAGAACGAAGATGAGCGTGATGGCAATGACGAGAAGAGCGGCAGCGCCCAGCAGCAGTTTCTTGTTCATGAAAGCCCCCGGTGAATGAACGGCGGCATCCTAACAGCCGGGGGGCGGCGGCTCTATGCCAAACTGACCTGAAAATCAGGACGCGCGGCGCAGGGGAATAGGTGCGGCGGCGGCCTGCCGGGTGAGGGCGCGGGTCTCGATGTCGCGGAAAAGCCGCTCCGCATCCTCCGCGCTGATGTCGAGCCAGTCGCCATAATCGGCCAGCGCCTCTTCAATATCCGCATGCGTGACGGGCAGCGGCGCGGGCGCCAGCGGCAGCGGCTCGGTTTTCTTCGCGGGCGCGGAATGAGGATAGGAATGGCGCGTCATGTTGTTGAAGACGAGCGCGGCAAGCAGCAGCAGCGCGGAATTCGCGGCGACGGGATAGACCGCGAACATGAAATCCGCCCCGAAAATGGAAGGCCCGCCCATCGTGGCGGTGAGCGCGACGGCCCCGCCCGGCGGGTGAAGACAGCGCAGCGCCGACATGGCGGCAATGGCCCCGGCAACGGCCACGGCGCTTGCCAGCACCGGATGGCCGATGAGCTTGATTGCCAGAATGCCGATCAGCGCGGAGACGATATTCCCGCCCATGATGGACCAGGGCTGGGCGAGCGGGCTTGCCGGAACCGCGAAAAGCAGAACGGCGGAGGCCCCCATCGGCGCGATGAGAAAGGCCGCCCCTTGCGCCGAAATACCCATCCAGTGCTGGCTGAGAAGGCCCGTCACGAAAATGCCCGTCAGCGCGCCGGCGACCGCGCGCCAGCGTTCGATCCCCGGCAATTGGGGTGCGTCAGGCAAGAGAATAGCGCGCAGCCGCTGGAGCGCGCCGGAAAGCGAACGCAACAAAGCCATACCCAGGAAAATCCGGCCCGCCACCACGAAAGGCCTTCATGGGGCGCGATGCCTAAAGGAAAGGCAGAGGCTTGGCAAGGGGGGTGACTACATCCCCTCGCATGTTGCCTGTTTCACCGCCGCCTCAACCTCCGGCAATGCCCCGTCCGAGACGATGAGCGCGCGGATGAGGGCGACGCCTTTTGGGGTGGGAGAGATCACGACCGGAATGCCATTGGGTGCGGGCGGGTTCTGGTCTTCCGTCTGCAGGATCACGGCGGCGCTCCCGCCCCGCGTCTGGCTGTCATTCACCGTGAAGAAATTGTCCGTGTTCGACGCGTAAAGCGAGATCGACCAGTAGCTTTCCGGCACGGGCGAGGAAATCTTCACCGGGCCTTTCGTCAGATCGAAGGCGCAGGAGGAATAGAGAATATCCGGGCTCGGCCGGACGACGCCGCGCGAGGAAGCATCGGGCCGCGGCGGATGAACCATGATGTTCGCGCCGCCCGCCTGTTTTGAAATACCTTGATGAACGAGATCCATCACCACATGCGGAAAACTCAGCACGGCGGCGAGGTGGAACATCAGCGCGAGAACGAGCGTGCCCGCGATCCAGAAGGGCCAGGATTTCATTGGCAGCGCTCCTTCGTCAGCGTGGGCAGGGTGATGTCGCCCGGCGTCTCGATCACCTGGGGTTCGGGATTGTAAAGCCGGAGCGTGAGGGAAAAGGGCGCGCTCTCTTCTTCATGGCCCGTGGGAATGAAGTCGCCGCTCTTGGCGTCCGGCCCCACAGTGAAGAAGAACCGCTGCTCGGCGCCGTCGCCCAGCCAGGTGAGGCTGTTCTTGTCTTCCGAATATTTGCCGTCTTCATTCGGGATCAGAAAATGATCCGCGCCATAGGCGGTGATGCTCCACCAGCGCGCGGGCAGCCGGCTGCCGGAGATCCCGTAAGTGCAGCCGGTTTGAAGGGCCTCACCGCCATCATCCGTAAACGCCGTAAAATAGACGGTCTCGCTCTTGTCGAGGGCGAGAAGCCCGGACCGCGCCACAATGGCGCGGGTGTAAGGATCTGCCGCGTTGGAGCCCGTGAGAAGGCTCGTCGTCCACGCGCTGTTTTGAACCGTGCCGCCCCGCCCGGCAAAGGGCAGCATGTTGTTGATCACCGCCCAGGCGGAGCCGAGCCCCAGCATGAGTGCGATGAGAAAGGCGGCGGCAAGTTTGCCGATGAGTTTCACCTGTGCATCCCCCGAGTCATTTAATTCATCCTAACCGTCTCGCCGCCCCGGCGGAAGCGGGGGGCGGCGCTGGGCGCGGGCGGCGTCAAAGGTTCCGCCGAGCGGAAAAGCCGGGAGAGCGCGCGGAAGAACTGCTGTTCCTTGGGCTGCTCGGTGACGACCGGCGCCGTGAAGACGCCCGTGAGCGGCTTCGGCGGAAGGCCTTTATGGATTTCGGTCATATATTGCGCCCAGGTTCCGGCTGCGATGCCGCCGCCGCCGCTCAGTCCCGGGCTGTCATCATCATTCCCGAACCAGACGCCCGTCAGATAATGCGCCGTGTAGCCGATGAACCAGGCGTCCCGGCTCAGCTGGCTGGTGCCCGTTTTTCCCGCGGCCATGTGGCGGGAAAGGGAGGCGCTGAGCCCAGTGCCGCTTTCGATGACGCCGTAAAGCATGGCATTCATCTCGCGCGCATGGGCGCGGGAGATGATGCGCGTGCGCTCGCTCTCATGCGCATAAAGTTTCCGCCCCTCTTCATCCGTAATCTCGGCAATGGCAAAGGGCGGCGCGATGAGCCCATCCGTGGCGAAGGGGAGATAAGCGCCGGTGAGCTCAAGCAGCGTCACCTCCGCCGTCCCCAGCGCGAGAGAGGGAAGCGCCGGAAGCGGGCTTGTCAGCCCGAGCTTGCGCGCGGTCTTGATGACGCGGTCCCGGCCCACCTCTTCCGACAGGCGGACGGCGACGGTGTTGAGCGAGTGCTTGAGCGCGGTGGACAGCGAAACGGCGCCGAGAAAACGGCCCGACACATTTTCCGGTTCCCAGCCGTGAATGTTCACCGGCTCATCGATCATGATGGAGGAAGAACCGTAGCCCCGCTCCAGCGCGGCAAGATAAACCACTGGCTTGAAGGCGGAGCCGGGCTGGCGCCGTGCCTGCACCGCGCGGTTAAACTGGCTTTCCAGATAAGAGCGTCCGCCCGCCATCGCCTTGACCGACCCGTCAAACCCGAGGGTGAGCACCGCGCCTTGCGAGAAGCCCGCCCGGGGGCCTTTCTCTTCCAGCGTTTGCAGCAGGGACGCTTCTGCAGCGTTCTGCATGGCAGGATCGAGCGTGGTGCGGACGAAAATCTTGCCCTCATAATCGGGCGCAAGCCGCGCGGCTTCTTCCAGCGCCCAGTCCGCGAAATATTGCGCGCCCAGCCGCTCTTCCCGGACCTTGATGGTGGCAGGTTCCGCGCGGGCGGCGAAAACCTCTCCGTGAGAAAGCGCGCCGGTTTCAACAAGCCGCCGCAAGACGTGATCGGCCCGCGCTTGCGCGCGCGCAAGGTTGGAGGTGGGCGCAAGCCGGCTCGGCGCCTTGGGCAGGCCCGCCAGAAGCGCGGCTTCGGACAGCGTGACCTCAGCGGCGGGTTTATCGAAATAAAACTGTGCCGCTGCCTCCACCCCATAAGTGCCTGCGCCGAGATAGATGCGGTTCAGATAAGCGGTGAGGATCTCCTCCTTGGAATAGCGCTGCTCCAGCCAGAGCGTGATGAGCGCTTCGCGGAATTTGCGCGCGAGTGTCCGGTCGGGGGAGAGATAGACATTCTTGGCAAGCTGCTGCGTGATGGTCGAGCCGCCCTGAACGAAACGGCCTGCCTGCAGATTGGCCCAGGCCGCGCGGGCAACGCCCTTAATGTCGAACCCGCCATGTTCGTAAAACCGCTGATCCTCGGCGGCGAGAAAGGCGGCGGTCAGATAATCCGGCATCTCCTTTAGCGGGAGAACCGGCGCATAACGCCCGCCGCGCGTGGCGATTTCATCGCCCGCCGCATCCAGAAGCGTGACGGCGCGCCGGTCGAGCAGGCGCGGGTTTTCAAGTTCGGCCTGAATGCCCGGCAGAACGGAAAAGGTGAGCGCAAAGCCCGCCACGATGAGCGCCATGAGCGCGAAGGAGAGAAGGGCGACGGCGCGGCTGAGGCGCGCGAAGCGGCGGCGCGGCGTCGCCGGCGCGCTTGGCGTCTCTTGCTCCTGATATTCCCCCGTATTTTCCCTCATCGGCTCACTCATGGGCCGCCGTCGTGCCAAAACGGCACGAAAGCGGGCTGGACAGATCGGTTCTGAGAGAGTTAAGCAACTGCCATGCCTGCGTTTTTGCAGGGAATGAGGACCATGGCGAAATCCGGCGGAAAGAAAAAAGCCCCAGAGCCCTTCTGGAAATGGAAGCGGCTGGAGGAAATGACGCGGCCCGAGTGGGAATCCCTCTGCGATGGCTGCGCGAAATGCTGCCTCGTGAAACTGGAAGACGAGGACACGGCCGATATTCTCTACACCGATGTCGTCTGCTCGCTTCTTGACTGCGAGGCCTGCGCCTGCACGGATTATCCGAACCGCTCCGTCCGGGTGCCGACCTGCGTGACGCTGACGCCGCAGAATTTGCAGGAGCTGGACTGGATGCCGGAAACCTGCGCTTACCGGCTCATCCGGGACGGGCAGGACCTGCCCTGGTGGCATCCGCTTGTTTCCGGCGAGAAGGAAAGCGTCCACCTCGCCGGAATTTCCGTGCGCGGAAAAGTTGTCTCCGAGGATGACGTGACGGATGAAGACCTGGACGGGCGCATCGTCTCTTGGCCGCATTATGATGCAAAAGAGCCTTATGAGGGGGAGTGAGACCTTTCAGTTCGTCTTTGCCTATTATCGTCATGCCCCGGTCAAGCCGGGGCATGACGGGATTGATGATTGGAATGCATCTCCAACACCGCGCATTCCCTTCGCTTTTCAAAAATCTTCAAAAATATTTTTGGCCGCTCCTTGACAGCGTGACGCTGCTTTCCCATCTCCCCCTTAAGTCGAGTGGTGTGCCCGGATGAACGGTGACTTTCTCGGCAAGCATTTAAACGATGCGGGCGGTCCTTGGGCCGCCTTTTTTATTGGGCAAATCGCAAGCAGCATGACAACCGGACAGATTTCACCCGCGCTCGACTGGGCGGCGGTCAAACGCGCATGGAAAGCAGGCAAGCTGAAGCCGAAGGAAATCGCGGAAGCCTTCGGCACCACGCATCAGAAGGTCGCGGCAAAGGCGCGGGCGGAGAAATGGGACGAGGAAAAGGCAAAGGCGCCTCCCGTCTCAACCGCCAATCTGATGAAACGCCTGCGCAAACTTCTGCAGCGGCAGATCGGCGAGATCGAAACGCGCGAGGAAGAGACGCAAAGCGCGCAGGCCCGCGAGCGGGACGCGCGCACGCTCTCCTCGCTCAGCCGCACCATGGAAAAACTTATTGAAATCGAGCGCGAACGCGAGGCGATGCGGCGCGCCAAGGCGAAGGATGGACCGGAAGATGGAGACTCACTGCGCGCCGAACTGGAACGCCGTCTTGCTCGCCTCGAAGAAACGGGCGCTCAGGCAGCGGTTTCTGAAAAGCCTGAACGGGAAGGAACTGAGTTTTCTCACCCATGACTGGCGCTTCTGGGCGCGGGGCGATCAGCTCGCCCCCGCCGCCGCCTGGTCCACCTGGCTGGTGCTGGGCGGGCGCGGCGCGGGCAAAACGCGCACCGGCGCCGAATGGGTGCGCGGCGAAGTGATGGCGGGCAGAAAGGGAAGACTGGCCTTGATCGGGGAAACCTACGGCGATGCGCGCGAGGTGATGGTGGAAGGGCCGTCGGGATTGCGCGCCATCGGGCCGGAAGCAGCAAGGCCCCGCTATGAAGCGGTGCGGCGCCGTCTCCTCTGGCCGAACGGCGCAGTGGCACAGCTTTTTTCCGCCAGCGACCCGGAAGCGCTGCGCGGCCCGCAATTTGACGGGGCCTGGTGCGATGAACTGGCGAAATGGCGCCATGCAAGAGAAGCCTGGGACATGCTGCAATTCGGCCTGCGCTTGGGAGACTCGCCGCAGCAAGTGGTGACAACGACGCCCCGGCCCGTGCCGCTTTTGAAGATGCTGCTGAACGACCGCATGACGGCGGTGACGAAAGCGGCAACGGCGGCGAACCGGGCGAACCTGGCGGAGGCTTTTTTCGAGCGCATCGTGAGCCGCTATGAAAGCACAGGGCTCGGGCGGCAGGAACTGGAAGCGGCGTTCCTTGAGGACAACCCCGACGCGCTCTGGCAGCGGGAGATGATTGAAAAGGCGCGCGTGGGCACGGCGCCGGAACTGAAACGTATTGTCGTGGCGCTCGATCCGCCGACCACAAGCGGGGTGAGCGCGGATGAATGCGGGATCATCGCGGCCGGTGAAGGCCGCGACGGACATTATTATGTGCTGGAAGATTGCTCCCGCGCGCAGCTCTCGCCCCTCAACTGGGCGCGGCGCGCGGTGGCACTTTATATCCGCATCGAGGCGGACCGCATGGTGGCCGAAACCAATCAGGGCGGCGACATGGTGGAAGCCGTGCTCCGCCAGGTCGCGCCCAACCTTGCCCTGCGCAAGGCCCATGCAAGCCGGGGCAAGCGCGCAAGGGCCGAACCCGTCGCCGCGCTTTATGAGCGCGGCCTCGTGCATCATGTCGGGACCTTCCCGGAACTTGAGGACCAGCTTTGCGAATGCGTGCCGGGCGAGGGGAAAGCAAGTCCTGACCGGCTGGACGCGCTTGTCTGGGCGTTGAGTGATCTGGCGCTTGGGCCGGACGGCGAGCCACGGGTGCGGCGGCTGTGATTTACATGCTGTGACATACGGCAGGGCCCCCCCTCACCCAACCCTCTCCCCCAAGGGGGAGAGGGCTTTTGCTCCAACCCCCCTCGCCCCCGTTAGGGGGAGAGGGAGGGGCCCATCGCAAAGCGATGGGAGGGTGAGGGGGCGCCACAAAAGAAACCAACACCACAAACAGGAGACCCACATGGCATTCTGGCAAAAGAAGGCCAAACGAACGCATGCGCCTGAAGCAAAGGCGAGCCGGGCGGGGCCGCTCATTGCGTTTCATGCGCAGGGCCAGCCGGTCTGGACGCCGCGCGATTATGCGAGCCTGGCGCGAGAAGGCTTCGAGCGGAACGCCATTGTCTACCGCGCGGTGCGGGCGGTGGCGGAAGCGGCAAGTTCCATTCCCTGGCTGCTTTATGAAGGCGGGCAGGAACTGGATGCGCACCCCCTGCTGGAGCTTTTGAAAAAGCCGAACCCGGAGCAAAGCGGCGCGGCGCTGATGGAGGGCTGGTATGGCTATCTGCTCATTTCCGGCAATGCCTATCTGGAATGCGTGAGCCTTGGCAATGAACCGCGCGAACTATACGCGCTGCGCCCTGACAGGATGAAAGCCGTGCCGGGGGCGGGCGGGCGCATTGCCGCTTATGATTACAGCGTTCATGGCCGCACCATGCGCTTTGATCAGGGCGCGGGCACGCCCGTCATGCACATGAAGCTCTTTCATCCGGGGGATGATTATTACGGGCTCTCGCCTCTGGAAGCGGCGGCAAGCGCCATCGACATTCACAATGCCGCCAGCGCCTGGAACAAGGCGCTCTTTGACAATGCGGCAAGGCCCTCGGGCGCGCTTGTCTATAAGGGGCCGGAAGGCCAGGCGCATTTGAGCGAGGAACAATTCGCGCGGCTGAAGGAGGAGCTGGAAGAAAACTATCAGGGTGCGGCCAATGCCGGGCGCCCGCTGCTGCTCGAAGGCGGGCTCGACTGGAAACAGATGGCGCTCGGCCCGAAGGACATGGATTACGCGGAAGCGAAAAACGCCGCCGCCCGCGAAATCGCGCTCGCCTTCGGCGTGCCGCCGCTGCTGCTCGGCCTGCCGGGAGACAACACCTATGCCAATTACAAGGAAGCGAATTTGGCCTTCTGGCGCCAGACGGTGCTGCCCCTTGCCGCGAAAAGCGCGCAGGCCTTGAGCGCCTGGCTCGCCCCGCGTTTTGGGGAGGGCCTGCGGCTTTCATTTGATCTCGATGATGTGCCGGCCCTTGGTGCGGAACGCGAAGCGCTCTGGGCACGTGTCGGCGCGGCGGATTTTCTGGATGAGGATGAGAAGCGCGCGGCAGTGGGGTATGGGGGGCGTGTTAATAACACTTAATCTAAGTAATATGCCGATTGTAGACGGACGATTTCATTTTGCAAAATATTTGGTATAGAATAGGCTACTTTCTAGCGCTTATGGGCATTTCGAGGGGGATAAGCGTCACAATGCCGCCTTTACCAGGTCTTAACTTCGACACAACAGCATACTACATTCAGAACCAAAGGGAGTCCTACCCCCTTACCGTCAACCAAAGACCAGCGTTGACGCCCGTGTACGTGGCTACTCGAGGAGGCAAGAACCATGTCTATCATATTCAGCTGCGAAGGATGGGGCGGCCTGAGCTAAACGCCGCAACAAATTCCAAGATGTGCGGAGGCTCCCATGGATGATATGGGGGCCTCTTTTATTGCCTTCGTCGGTATTGTTGTGGCCATATGGGGGGTTGTAACACACCGTTTAATAGCGCGTCGAAGAACGACCTTGGATTTCATCGCTCGCGCAGAAGCAGACAAAGATGTGATCGACGCCCGCCGGAAGTTCATCGAGTTGGCAACAAATTCTGATGGCGGCCTTGCTAGCTTTGCAGAGCAAAACAAAGAAAGTTCGGAAGAAGCCCAGTCGATTCAATTAATACTGAATGAATTTGAACTCGCTGCTATCGGCATTCAGCGCGGTATCATCGACTTAGAAGTTTACAAAAGATGGAACCGTTCCACAGTTGTAACCTACTGGGAACATGCCCTTCCTTTCGTCACCCGCCTAAGGGCCCGCACTCAAAACAGTGCTTACTATCATGAATTTGAGCAAATGGCTGGTTGGTTAAAAGAAAACAAAATGCCCAAGCGTCGCCGATTCTGGGCTTTGTTCTTTTAGCCATCAAGCGGCCATCTAAGTAGAAGTCAACGACCGCAGGACAGAGTTTTGCGGTTGTTCTTCTGCAGCACTGGCAGTTTGAATTATTATTCAACGGATAGTCCCATGAAACCCGACACAGAACCCGCCCGCTGGCATCTGGACCGGCGGGTGCCGATTGCGCTGATTGCGGCGATTGCGATGCAGACGGCGGGGGCGCTCTTGTGGGCGGGCGCCGTGTCGGAGCGGCTGGCGTTTCTGGAAGCGCGGGCCGAGCGCGATGCAGGGCTTGTGGAGCGCACGGCGAGATTGGAAGAGCGGGCGCAGCACATGAGCGGGGCGCTGACGCGGATCGAGACGAAGCTCGACAATGTGATTGCGGCGCGGTGAGTCTTTTTTCTTGGACCCCTCACCCAACCCTCTCCCCTTAGGGGAGAGGGCTTTTGTTTCCCTCGCCCCCGTGAGGGGGAGAGGGAGGGGCCCGCGGCCAAAGGCCGTGGGAGGGTGAGGGGGCGCGCCGCACGGCACGAAGTCAACCAAACAGGAGTTCCATGACGATGGATAGAACAGCGCGCGGGCGGCCCCGCGTGAAGGATGGCGCATGCGCGGATCTTGAAACGCAGGGCGCGCTTTTCGAGTGCAAGCATGTGGGCGCGGACGGGTTTTTTGAAGGCTATGCGAGCCTCTTTGGCGAGGAGGATCTCGGCCATGACGTGGTGATGCAGGGCGCCTTTAAAAAGAGCCTTGCAAAGCGCGGCGCAAAGGGCGTGAAGCTGCTTTTCCAGCATGACCCGGCAGAGCCCATCGGTATCTGGCATGAGCTGAAGGAAGATGCGCGTGGGCTTTTCGTGCGCGGGCAGTTGCTGCTGGGCGTGGGCCGCGCGCGCGAAGTGCATGAGCTGATGCAGGCAGGCGCGCTGGACGGGCTGTCCATCGGCTTTCACACCGTGAAGGCGCGGCGCGATGCCAAAGGCGGCACGCGCCAGCTTCTGGAAGTGGATTTGTGGGAAGTGTCCATCGTGACCTTTCCCATGCAGGCGGCGGCGCGCATTGGCGCGCTGTCGCGCCGCTCGCTTACCGAGCGGGAATTGGAGCGGCGGCTCACGCGGGATGCGGGGCTTGGCCGCCAGGGCGCGCGGGCGCTGATTGCAGGCGGCTACCGCGCTTACCGGACCGGGCGGGACGCCGGTGCGGAGAAAGGCCTTGCGGACCGTATCCGCGAGGCGGCGATGCTTTTTCACCCATAGGAGACAAGATGAAACACATGAATGAAGAGCCGGTCCGGCGGATCGGCCAAACCCTTGCGCCTGCCGGAACGAAGGCGGCGCGCGCGCCGGAACGCAAAAGCGCATCCGATGCAGATGTGCACGCGGCCTTTGACGGCTTCATGCGCAGCTTTGAAAACTTCAAGGAGGCAAATGACGAGCGCCTTGAAGAAATCGAAAAGAAGCTCACCGCCGATGTGGTGACGAGCGAAAAGGTGGAGCGCATCAACGCCGCGCTCGATCTTCAGAAAAAGACCATGGACGAAATGGCCCTGGCGGCCCGGCGCCCGGAACTGGGCGGCGCAAGGTTTGATGCATCCGCCCGCGAGCACAAAAGCGGCTGGGACGCCTATATGCGCCGGGGCGAGGCGGCGAGCCTGAAGCGCCTCGAAGAAAAAGCGCTGTCCGCAGGCTCCGACCCGGATGGCGGTTATCTGGTGCCGGAAGAAACAGAGCGCGTGATTGACCGGGTGGTGTCGGAAATCTCGCCCATCCGCGCCATTGCGGGCGTCCGGCAGATCGGCGCGGCGGTTTATAAAAAGCCGTTCACCACGGAAGGCGCGCAGGCCGGATGGGTTGGCGAGACCGACGCGCGGCCCGAAACCACCACGCCCGTGCTCGCCGAGCTGGAGTTTCCCGCCATGGAGCTTTACGCGATGCCGGCGGCCACGGCCTCGCTGCTCGATGATGCGGCGGTCAATATCGACCAGTGGCTGGCCGAGGAAGTGCAGGCCGTCTTCGCCGAGCAGGAAAGCGCCGCCTTCGTGGCGGGCGACGGCGTGAAGAAGCCGCGCGGGTTCCTGGATTATGCGCGGGTGGATGATGCAAGCTGGAGCTGGGGCAATATCGGCACGCTTTCGACCGGCGTTTCGGGCGGCTTTCCGGCGAGCGATCCTTCGGACATTCTGATCGACCTCATCTATGCGCTCAAAAGCGGCTACCGCGCGAACGCGCATTTCGTGATGAACCGGAAGACGCAAGGAGCGATCCGCAAGTTCAAGGATGCGGACGGTAATTACATCTGGCAGCCCGGCCTTGCCGCGGGCCAGCCGCCGCGGCTGATGAACTTCCCCATCGCGGAAGCCGAGGACATGCCGGACATGGCGGCTGATGCGGCGGCGATTGCCTTTGGCGATTTCAAACGCGGTTATCTGATCGTCGACAGGCTGGGCGTGCGCGTGCTGCGCGATCCCTACACGGCGAAACCTTACGTGCTCTTCTACACAACGAAGCGCGTGGGCGGCGGCGTGCAGAACTTCGAGGCGATCAAGCTGCTGACATTTGCGGCGTAATACGGCCCACCCCTCACCCAACCCTCTCCCCCAAGGGGGAGAGGGCTATGAGCCGAATTCCCCTCTCCCCGCGGGGGAGAGGGAGGGGCCCATCGCGATAGCGATGGGAGGGTGAGG
>Ga0207828_100258_pt1 | contig 28815 bp, 21 predicted proteins | sample TtaePargueraPR_11_FD_187276 | JGI IMG/M metagenome (GOLD analysis project Ga0207828, IMG submission 187276) | Aerobic enrichment media microbial communities from Bioluminiscent Bay, La Parguera, Puerto Rico - Tt and P2 (3) (SPAdes) | ecosystem: Environmental > Aquatic > Marine > Unclassified ...
GAATGGTGCGGGTTTCTTCATGGTTAATACGCATTTTGCACGACACGGCAAAGCGGCGCTGAATACCAGACAGGATCGCCAGATCTTCGTCCGAGAAACCGCTGGGACGGCGCGTCAGATAGGTCATGAAGATGCGGTTGCTATTAAGCGTACTGTCACTATCGGTCACGAACGGCGTCATCAGGGCGTAATAGTCCGTGCCCCGTTGGCGGCGGAAAGTTTCAAGGATCGGGAAATCGACAACCGCACTCGGCCCGATCAGATGGCGGCGCATAAAGCTGACATCGCTATCAAGCATCCATTTCATCGGGCTTTCAGCCCAATCGCGATCCTTTTCGTCATCGCCCATATGGGTGGTACGCACAACCTGGCCGTTTTCCTTGGTCCAGATATAGGAAACACCTTCATAGAGCGGATGCAGGGTCTTGAACGCGACCATGACGCGATCAATCGGGATTCCGGATGCAACCAGACGGCTGGCCATGCCAGATAGAAGTTCGCTGATGTCGGTATCATCAAGCGCACATTCCATCAGCCAGTCGTTAACAGAGCGCACAAAGCCACGCGCGGCTTGCGCGTTATTGGTTCCGGGAAGCGGGGTTACCACGCCGGATGAAGACTGGTTGTTGGTCATGGGCACGCTCCGTCCGTTCGTCTGCTTGATTGTCGCACTGCCGTTGGCTCAAATCCAGACCCTAAATAGAACAGCAATGCAATTTAGCAATTATTGATTTGGAAACAGTTATTTTCCGGCAAACAAATGACTATTGGTCACTTAAAACGCAAGGGCCATCTGTCAAAAAACTGTCGCACTTTTCGCGTAACTGAATTGCGCTATCTGCAAACGACCAGATTTGGCGCTATTGCGGCTGTGCCGGCGGCAGGTAAATGCGCGCCGAAAGCCCGCCTTTCTGGGATTCTTCAAGGTATATTTCGCCACCATGCGCCCGGACGGCGGTGCGTGCGATTGCCATCCCAAGACCAATACCGCCGGTATCACGATTGCGTGACGCTTCGATCCTGAAGAACGGTTCAAACACCTGTTCGCGCTGTTCGACCGGTATGCCCGGCCCGTCATCGGCGATTTCGATCCACAGCCCCCCATCATCAGCATCGCGTACCGCAACCTCGACCGTATCGCCGAAGTTCAGGGCATTGGACACCAGATTGCCAAAGGCGCGCTTGATCGACAGCGGCCGGCACGGATAAACGCGTGTATCGACCTCGCCAATATATGTGATCGGCCGGCCGGTTTCTGCCAGATCCTCGACCGCGGATTCAACAAGGGCGGTCAGATCGATCTTGCGGGTTTCCTCGTTCGCGGTTTCTTCGCGGGCAAAGGTCATTGCCGCTTCGACCATCTGTTCCATTTCATCAAGGGTTTCGATGATGCGCGCACGGTTTTCCGGATCATCGACAAATTCGGCACGCAGGCGCAGCGATGTGATCGGGGTGCGCAGATCATGCGAAATGGCGGCCAGCATCCTTGTGCGGTCCTCGACAAAGCGTTTGAGGCGGGCAGTCATCCGGTTAAAGGCCCTTGTGGCGCGTCTGATTTCAATCGGACCGGATTCAGGCACCGGTTCGGGATAATCCCCCCGCCCGACACGATCGGCCGCCTTTGTCAAAACGTCCCACGACCGCGAAATCCGGCGCGCCAGGAAGAAGGCGATCACGGCAATGACAAGCCCGGATGCCAAGACACGCAAAAGGTTGTCGAACACAAACCAAGGCGGCGAGACCACCCCGCCGATCATGGCTTCCAGCCAGACATCGGGCTCTGTGCCGATTGGCTCCCCGTCCGGACCAAGGAGCCTGATCGGCACAACAAGGCGCATCACCGGCGAGGTATCGCAATCAAACCGGTCAAGGTAGCGCAACGACCAGGGTGCGCGCCGATCATCAACGCGATCATCATCGCGATCATGATGGTCATCGTCGTGACCGGATCGATCCATGCGGTCACGTTCCAGAAACGCATCCTTTTCACGCCGGAGTGTTTTACGTTCGGTCCAGCATTCATCCTCAGACAGGATTTCAACCCGCGCCGGGACCCCGGTTTCAAGGTCCAGTGCCTCGTTTAAACGCTGGGTCAGCGTGTCCGAGGTAAATCCGTCACCGGAAACCACATCGGTTTCCGGCACCAGCCGCAGGCGGTTTTGCGGCGATTGCGCCACACGCAACACATCGGCCCAGTTATCACGCGGGGTTGTCGTCAGAATGCGCGAAATCGCCGCCACGCGCGACAGGGCATAACCGCGACGTTCAGACGCCACCGCATCACGGCGTTCCTCGGCCAGCATCACACCAAGAACGATATGAGTCAGGATGATCGCGCCCAACAGCAAACAGACAAGCTGCGCGGTCAGACTTTGCGGCCAAAGACGTTTGATCAGGCGGCGCTTGGTCATTTTTCGGTCACCTCGCAGGTGAACATGTATCCCCCGCCCCAGACGGTCTTGATCAGGGTCGGGTTCTTGGCATCCACCTCAATCTTCTTGCGCAGGCGGCTGACCTGATTGTCGATACTGCGATCAAACGGGATGGCTTCACGCCCCTTGGTCAGGTCAAGCAACTGATCGCGGTTAAGTACCATGTTGGGATGTTCGACAAAGGCACAAAGCAGGCCATATTCCCCGGCACTGAGCGGTACAACCACATCATTGGCATCACGCAATTCATGGCGGGTACGATCCAGCACCCAGCGATCAAAATGCACCTGCCCGCCCGGAAGCGGCCCCTTGCGCCCGACCGGAAGACTTTGCGCACGCCGCATCACGGCCTTGATCCGCGCCAGCAACTCGCGCGGATTAAACGGCTTGGCCAGATAATCATCTGCGCCCATTTCAAGACCGATGATGCGATCGGTTTCCTCGCCAAGGGCTGTCAGCATCACAACCGGCACATCATAGTTTTCGCGCAGCCAGCGACACAAACTCAGCCCGTCCTCGCCGGGCATCATCAGATCCAGCACGATCAGGTCGGGTGCGATGTTGTCAGTCATCAGTTTGCGCAAGTCGCGCCCGTCGGAAGCCAATGTGACGCGATATTCATGCTGGCGCAGATACCGGCCCAGAAGGTCACGGATATCACGATGGTCATCGACAACAAGAATGTGGGGCTGGTCGCTCATATGCGGTCCTGAAATCAAAGTCGTTTGGTAAGCCTAACCTACCGCCTCGACCGGTATCGCTGAAACGGCAATTTGTATCAGATTGTCGCAAAGCGCCGTTTTGGCAAAGCTTGCGACCATTTTGCCCGGTCGCCGGGATCATTTCGCGACAATCATAGGCGATAACGGCCCTTAACACATTGATCCCCCACAAACCTGATGAGGTTCCCGATGAAACGCAAAACCATTCTTAAACTTGCTGCCGCCCTGATTGCCACCACCATGATCGCAACCCCGTTTGCAGCGACTTATGCATCGCCTGGCGAACGTGACCATAAAGGCGAATATATGCGGGGTGAACACGGTGACTTCGGCGAACATGGCAAGTATCACAAAGGCGGCATGTTCCATGGCGAAGGCCGTGAACGGGTTGTCCCGCTGCGCGTCGAAGAGGCCCGCACACTTGTTGATGCGATGTTGCTGAAAATGGATGCATCTGGACTTAAAACCGGTGATGCCCTTAAGGCCGAAGAACCTGGCAAAATCGATGTTCTTCTGGTCAATGCCAACGGCGATCTGGTTGAAGTGCTTAAGTTTAATGAAAAGACCGGCCGCATGGATCGCGGCACCCGTCATGACCTGCGCAAACTGATCGGCAAACCGAACAAAGACAAGGCGGCACGTTTTGACCGCAAATTCACCGCTGATCAGATGACGCTTCTGGCCAATGCAATGGTGATCCGGTTTGGCAATGGTGAACTCAAACTGGGTGACATCACCGAAACCCCGCGTGGTACTTATACCGCCACCGTCACCAATCAGGCCGGTGACATTGTGCGTGAAATGGAACTGAGCAGCGTGACCGGTCGCCCGATCAGCTGATCGGTCCGTCAAAAACGAACCTTCCCCGGTCCGGGGACTTCCCCCATCCCAACCGATACCCCGGACCCGCCTGCGCCCCCAAGGCTCCCCTTGGGGGCGTTTTGCGTTTTTGGGTTTAACTTCATCGGCTTGTCACGCGATTGGGTTTGACGGCTTCGTGTAATCCAAGCATTGTTACGCGCTTCTATAATTCGCCCCATGAAAGAAGCACCATGACGAACAACGCTCCAAAGTCCCAGCCCAGAACAGCCACCCTTGATGATATCCCCGCATTAACAACCCTTTGGCAGGAAACCGGGCTTTATCGCCTGTATAATCCGCCAGAATGGGATGTGCGCTTTGCGCTTGAAAGCAAGGAAGCCACCCTTTTCGTCTGGGAAGATAACAGCGATAACATTATTGGGTCTGTCATGGCGGGTCATGACGGGCATCGCGGCTGGATCTATTATATGGCGGTCACGTCAATCTTGCAGAAATCAGGCCTTGGCCGCAAATTGATGGAGGCCGGGGAAAACTGGCTGCGTGATCAGGGTGTTTGGCGCATGCAGTTGATGGTGCGTGCGGATAACCATGCGATGCAGGATTTCTATCGCCATCTTGGCTATCGCGCCTGCGACGTCACGGTGATGCAAAAAGACATCAACACCCCGCCTGCCGACCGATAGCCCCGTCGCGGTTGCATTACATGGCATCGGCGATGGTCGATGCCGCATTTTGCTCTGTCGGGGCTGGTTTTTGCTGATTTTTAATTGCGATTGTTGCGTGGGCAATCCGGCGCGCGCGCTCATACAGGCGGTTGATGCGTTCGACCATCGCGACTTCAATCCGGTAACGACGAATATCAAGATCGCGCGGGCCGATTTCGTCACTAACCTTGCGCAGTGTCGTATCAAGTTTGGTGGTGAACTCCGCCTTGCGACCCAGCACACGGTTGGCGGCCTCCAAATCCTCGGCCGAAAAGGCGGTCATCGCCTGTTTCAGGCAATCTTCGGCGATCTCGTAAAGCTCTGCCATTTTCTGGCGGTTTTCGTCTGATGGCATGTGGCGAATATCAAGCCATTCACCGACCAGCTTGACCATTTCCTCGCTGATCAGATCGCCGATGGCTTCAAGATGGTTGCTCACGGCCAGCTCGTTCTGCATGCGGTTGAGGTCCGCTGCCAGCAGTCCCGCACGCGGCAGTTTTGCGGCAAACAGCGCAATAGCGTCTTGCAGGCTATCGACCCCGTCATCGAGTTCGCCAAGCTTTTTAAGCTTTGGTCGTGTCGGGTTGCGCAGGTTTTCGCGCCCGCGCCGCACGACATCAATCACCACATCGCCCATATGGACAACCTCGTTGCGCAGCAGGCTGAGGGCAGCAGCCGGTGCCACGCTGAGTTCGTGAATAACGTATTTTGGCTCCGGGCTGAGCCGTGGTTCGGTATCGATTTCGGCTGGAACCAGTTTTTCAATCAGGCGCGCAATCCACGGCACAAACCCGATCATCAAGATGACATTGACGACATTGAAGATGGTGTGCGCATTGGCAATTTCGCGCGCGATGTCTGTTGTCTCGGGCGTGCGGCCGGTGGTGATGAATTCGACAAGCCTTACCAGTTGGTCAATAAACGGCAACCAGATCAAAACACCGACCACATTAAACAACACATGGCCAAGGGCGGTTCGGAACGCATCGCGGTTCTTGCCAATCGTCACCAGCAACGCAGTGACACAGGTGCCGATATTGGCCCCGAAAATAAGCGCGATTCCGCTATCAAGCGGCACCAATCCCTGCCCGGCCAGAACAATGACAATCCCCATGGTCGCCGCACTTGATTGCACCAACGCAGTAAAAGCGGCCGCGACCAGCATGGCGAGAAACGGATTGCGCATCTGGCTCATCACATCGATGAACGGGCCATAGGTCCGAAGCGGCTCCATGGCATCACTCATCATGCCCATGCCAAAGAACAGCATGCCCATGCCCAGCACCGCCTTGCCAATCAGCGTAAACCGCTTGCGATCGGCCAGCATCGTCATGGCAAAGCCGATGGCAATAAAAAGCGGCGCAATGGCATCAATCTTAAAGGCGATGATTTGCGCGGTCAGGGTGCTGCCGACATTAGCCCCCATGATCACGGCAATCGATTGGGCAAACGGCATTAGTCCGGCCGACACAAAGCCAACCACCAGAACGGTCGTCACACTTGAAGATTGTACCAACCCGGTAATGACCGCGCCCGAAACTGCGGCCCAAATACGATTGCGGGTCATGCCAGACAAAACGCGGCGCAGCCTGGACCCGGCAAGGGTCTTAAGCGCGCCTGCAAGATGATCCATCCCGTATAAAAACAGGGCCAGCCCGCCAACCAGACCGATCACCATCGACCAGGTGTCAAGCGAAGGCGCGTCGTCCGCAGCCCATGCCGCCGAGTTGGTCAGAAGGAGCACGAGCGCGCTTGCAAGGAAGGATTTCAGGAATGTCGGCATTGGGCACCGGTCGAGGTAATCGGTTGAAAACAAACCGACCATAGCGCAGTTTGGGGACTAAACCCAATTGGATGTTTAGCCCCTTGCCAAACTGTTGGGTGGCAGACATTCCCCTGACCTACCCATTGCCGCGCCCGACAAACGAGCCGACGTTCAGGCCTGACCGTTCGCGGGCAATCATTGGCTTATTCGGCGGCAACCGATTTATGGTCTGGCTTTTCCTGTGCCAAACGTTCGCGCAGGATCGCAACCTGATCGCCAGACAACCGCAGGCCAAGCTTTGAACGGCGCCAGATCAGGTCATCAAGATCGCGGACCCATTCGTTATCAATCAGATAGCGGACTTCGGCCTCATACAGATCATGGCCGTAGCATTTGCCAAGATCACCAACACTTTTGGCATCACCAACAATCTGGTCGATCCGCGTGCCATAGGCGCGCAGCAGGCGTTTGAGCATCACCGCATCCATCCACTCATAACGCGCGGCATAATCAGCAAAGGCGGCCTCATAGGATGCATTGGGGAAATCCCCGCCCGGCAGCACCGTATTTGCCGTCCAGGGCGTATCCTTGGTGCCCAGTTCCTTTGAGATGATCTGCAGCGCGTGTTCGGCAAGCTTGCGATAGGTGGTGATTTTGCCACCAAACACATGCAGTGCCGGTGCCTTGTGATCTTTGGATTCAAGTTTCAGGGTGTAATCGCGCGAAACCTTCGACGCGTTTGCTTCCGCGCCCTCACCGGCATACAGCGGACGCACACCGGAATAGGTCCAGACGACATCCTCAGACGTGACGGATTTCTTGAAATAGCCGCTGGCAAGTTTGCACAGGTAATCAATCTCGTCCTGATCGATCTTGACCTTGGCCGGATCGCCCTTGAAATCAACATCGGTGGTGCCGATCAGGGTAAAGTCATCCTGATAGGGAATGGCAAAAACAATGCGGCCATCGCCGTTCTGGAAGATGTAGCAAAAATCATGGTCAAACATCTTGGGCACAACAATGTGGCTGCCCTTAACCAGACGGATATTGGCCTTGGTATCGGACTTAACCACACCGTTTTCAGGATTGATCAGATCAGCACACCATGGGCCGGCGGCATTGATCAGCATGCGGCCTGATACCGAACGGCTTTCACCGGTTTCCTGATCGCGCAGCGTCACGTTCCAACCATCATTTGACCGGCTTGCCCCGACACATTCGGTGCGGGTCAAAATCTCTGCCCCGTTGGCCTTGGCATCCATCGCGTTCAGAACAACAAGACGCGCATCATCCACCCAGCAATCGGAATAGACAAACCCCTTGGTCATGTCGTCACGAAGTGGCTCGCCCGACACGTGCTTGGCAAATGAAATGCCTTCGGATGCCGGAAGTTTTTTACGACCGCCCAAATGGTCATACAGGAACAAACCAAGACGGATCATCCAGGCCGGACGCAGATCCTTGCGGTGCGGCAGGACAAAGCGCAGCGGCCAGATGATATGCGGCGCATTATCCAGCAACACTTCCCGTTCGGTCAGTGCTTCGCGCACCAGGCGGAATTCGTAATGTTCAAGGTAACGCAACCCGCCATGGATCAGCTTTGTACTGGCCGACGAGGTGGCACTGGCCAGATCATCCTTTTCACACAGCAACACTTTAAGGCCCCGGCCCGCAGCATCGCGTGCGATCCCGGCACCGTTAATGCCGCCGCCAATAATGATCAGATCATAGTTTGAAGTGCCAGCCATCGGGGCCTCTCATCACAGAAGGAAACTCGTTGATCTTCAAAATAGTTCATTTTCGAAAATTTTCAAGTTTCGAATTGTGACATTTATTCGACACAGCCATGCGCCACTTGCACGCGCATGCTTCAGTTATGCGTAATAAACCCGAATCAACCACAGGAAAGAAAACGTTCATTCGTGAACGAAAATGAAAAACCCCGCCTGAGGTTCAGACGGGGCTCAAAGTGCGCGCAACACGCAAGATGTAAGAGCAGATCAGGCCAGCCAGCGTTTCTGCCAGTCAGATAGCATGGCAATCGTCCAAAGCTGATGCCCCCAATTGCGCTTGCCCGACATATGTTCGGACCGGAGCTTTTCGATCTGGCGGCGATCCAGACCGAAGTCGGTATAAAGCGCTTCATTGGCCAGATGGTCACCCATCCATTCATGAAGCGGCCCGCGCAGCCATTGGGCGAGCGGCACGCCAAAGCCGGTTTTCGGCCGGTCGATCATTTCGCGCGGAACATATTTATACAGGATCTGGCGCAAGGCATATTTGCCGACCGATCCATTCATCTTGAGCCGTGCTGGCAAACGCCAGCCAAACTCGATCACGCGGTGATCAATGAACGGCACGCGCACTTCAAGCGAATTGGCCATCGATGCCCGGTCGACCTTGGTCAGCACATCATCGACCATATACATCATCGTATCCATGGCCTGCATGGAGGACACGTAATCAAGGTGACGGTTACGACAGAACTTCTCGCCCGGCACACGGAATTTCTTGCTCGATGCATGCTTGCCGCGCAGCTTGTCCGGATCAAACAGCGAAATCAGCGCATGATAGCGATCAATATCATCGCGGATCGCCAGCAGCGGTGCGGCCTTGTGGATTTTATCGCCAATCGCACTGGTCGATTTCTTGCCCGGCATCAGGCCGACAAGCTTATCCCAATGGTCGGGCGAAAGCATGGTAAGGCCACGCGACACAAGCCCGCTGCCAAACGGAATACTGCCAGCCGCGGCACTTAACTGCTTGGCCCATAAATAACGGTTATAACCGCCGAATGTCTCATCCCCGCCATCGCCCGAAAGGGCCACGGTAACGTGTTTGCGGGTCAGGGCAGAGATCAGATAGGTCGGAATGGCCGAGCTGTCAAAGAACGGCTCGTCATAGGTTTCCGAAAGCTTCGGCACCAGATCAAGCGCATCCTTTGGCGTGACATAAAGCTCGGTATGGTCGGTCTTGAGATGTCTGGCGACTTCACCGGCGAAGGCGGCCTCGTTAAAGGCCTCGTCCTCGAACCCGACCGAGAATGTCTTGACCGGCCGGTCTGAAACCGACTGCATCAGGGCAACGACGGTCGATGAATCAATCCCGCCCGACAGGAACGCGCCCAACGGCACATCGGCCACCATGCGGCGTTGCACCGCATCGCGCAGCAAATCTTCAAGCGCATCAATCGCACTTTGATCATCACCGCTCCAGGCATGCGTCTGCCCATTAAGTACCGCGTCCTCAACCGACCAATAGGCGGTTTCGGTCGCCTGATCATGCGATGAGATTTCAAGGATATGGCCGGGTTTGAGCATCTTGGCATGGGCATAGATCGAAAGCCCGGACGGCACATAGCCAAAGCGCAAATAAGCATCAAGGCCGGTCTGATTGACCTCGCGCGAGATGGCGTCGCCTGCCAGCAATCCCTTCACCTCGGACGCAAAACCGATATGGCCGTCATAGCGCGACCAGTAAAGCGGCTTGATGCCCAAACGGTCACGCACGAGGAACAGCTTCTTTTTCTGCCGATCCCAAAGGGCGATGGCAAACATGCCAATCAGGCGCTTGATCGTATCGCGCAGGCCCCAATGGGCAATACATTCGAGGATGACTTCCGTATCGGAATGGCCGCGCCAGGTGATGTTGGCCGAGGCCAGCTTTTCACGCAGTTCCGGGGCGTTATAGATCTCGCCGTTATAGACCATGACATAACGGCCATTGGCGGAATGCATCGGCTGTTTGCCGGCATCGGAAAGATCAATGATGGCAAGCCGACGCTGCCCAAGGGCAATACCATCGTTCCCATCAAGCCAGACATCACCGCCATCCGGGCCACGATGATACAGCGCATCATTCATGCGCGACACACGATCACCCAAGCGCGTTGCATCAGCTTGTTCAGACAGCCATAAACCGGCAATTCCACACATGAAAATATCCTGTAAAGCCCTGCCGTTACTTAAAACAATAACGGTGTGCCCTACAATGAAAACATTCGCAAAAGCCGGGTAATTCGACGATTTTTAACGCCGATTGATCCCAAGCCGCGCCATCCGGCGATACAGCGTGTTGCGCCCGATGCCCAGCGCCTTGGCGGTGTTGCTAATGTGCCATTGCTGGTCATCAAGGACCTGGCGCAGGGCGTCGGCCTCCGCCCTTGCGATGGTCTGGCCGGGTGATCGCGGTGCGGCATCCTGCGTTGCGTGAAAATCATCAGGCAGATGATGATGTTCAATCACCCCGTCTTCGGCAAAGACGGCGGCATATTGCAAAACATTGATCAGTTCGCGCACATTGCCCGGCCAGCGGTGAGCGGTCAAAAGTGCCAAAACATCATCACTGCATGCGACATACTCATCCGACAACGCCGCCAAAAGCCGCCCGATCAGATCCGCCAGATCACTGCGTTCACGCAGTGGCGGCACCGCAAGGCGCGCACCCTTGATCCGATAGAGCAAATCTTCGCGGAATTTGCCGTCGGCCACCGCCGCATTCAAATCGACATTACTTGCACAGATCAGGCGGAAATCGACCGGCACGGACTTTGTACTGCCAAGCGGCTCGACCGTGCGGCTTTCAAGAACACGCAGCAAACGCCCTTGGGCGGCCAGTGGCATATCGCCGATTTCATCGAGAAACAGCGTGCCACCATTGGCCTCGCGAATGCGGCCACCAAAGCCATCGCGCGCCGCCCCGGTGAACGCACCACCGGCATGACCAAACAGTTCGTTTTCAATCAATCCTTCGGGAAGGGCGGCACAGTTGATCGCAACAAAGGCCTTTGATTTGCCAAGGGTCGCATCATGGATATGACGGGCGAGATATTCCTTGCCACTGCCGGTTTCACCCGACATCAGAACATTGATATCGCGCGCATGAAGCCGTGTGCCGATTTCAAAGATACGCCGAAGGGCGGCGTCCTTGTCGGGGATGTCGGCCGTGCGCCGGGCGGGCAGTGACGGTGCCTTGCGCGCAACCGGGGTTGAGCGCCCGACATAGCGGCGGCGCATCCGTTGGGGGATGGTGACACTGCCAAACAAAACCCCGCCGCCTGCGATATTAAGGGGCGTGGCCGATGGCCCCTGCCCGTCCGGGTTTGCCAGTTTGGCAATCAGGTCTTCGACATCCATTTCGAACATATTGGAAATGTCGGTGGAATTATTGCATGCCGCCAAAATACGCCGTGCGGTCGATGTCGCCCCGCTGATCGTGCCGTCAGACGCGATCGATATCATCGCATCACGGGTTGATCCGACATGGCGGGCATCGGGATGCAGATGGACAATCACATCACCGGCGCGTTCATCAAAAAACAGGATACGTTCAAGCGCATCGGCATAATCGGCCACCATGCCACGCACCCGCAGGCAATCGGGGCGTTTGATATCTTCGCGGACAGCCGATACATCCAGAACCGAGCACACCTTGCCATCGGGATCAAACACCGGGGCCGCGGTGCAGGTCAGAACCGAATGCTGTGCCAGAAAATGTTCATCCTTGTGGATCGTAATCGGGCGACCTTCGACAATACAGGTGCCAATGCCGTTGGTGCCTTCGCGTTCCTCGCTCCAGACCGCGCCGGGCAAAAGGCCGTTGGTGCGAAAGGATGGCAGCAATGAATGGGCCGCGACACTATCGAGGATCACACCGCTATTATCGGTCAGAAACACCGCATAGCCGGATGCATCAATCTTGCGATAGAGCGTGCGCACGAGGTCGTGGGCATGGTGATACAGCCGCCCGTTGCGATCACGCAATTGCCGGGTCTGGCTTTCGGATATGACTTCGGGACGGCGCAGGGTGTCATGAGCCAGACCAAAGCGTTGTTCACACCGTTGCCAGCTTTCAAGCACCGCACGATTTTGCGCCCCGCCGCTCAGCTGCAGGGCTGCTTCTATCCGTCCGCCGGGAAGGTTTCCAGACATTGACGCTATCTCCCTTGTGCCGGTGTTTTTGCCCGGATTTTTCCGGTGCGTGGCTTTTGCCACAGCCGATCACAGGCCTAATCGTACCACATTTGAGCCCGCCGACGCCAAACAGTTTCGCCCGCGAAATCCGCCAAAACCGCAAGTGTTCCATTTTTGGAACAATTTGTGCCAATCGCCCTGTCCCAGTCGTGCCGATGGCACAAAACAACCGGTTCAGCGGGAAACGCTCAACCATCTGAAAAACAGGTTCTTTCTGACAAACCGCCATCGAAATTGCCAAGTGGCACGACCTTTGCGGGTAACGGGTCGTCATAATCAAAAATGCGGGCGGCAAATCGCCCGTTATCTCGGAGGAACCCAAATGATCTACAAGAATCCAAATGACTCTGGCAGCAAGGTCAGCTTCAAATCCCGCTATGAGAACTTCATTGGCGGTGAATGGGTGGCCCCTGCCAAGGGTCAGTATTTTGAAAATGTCTCGCCGGTAAACGGCAAGCCGTTCTGCGAAATCGCACGATCCAGCTCTGATGACATCGAAAAGGCACTTGATGCCGCACACGCGGCCTTCCCGGCATGGGGCAAGACCTCGGTCACGGAACGGGCCAATATGCTCAACAAGATTGCTGATCGCATGGAAGCCAATCTTGAAATGCTGGCCGTGGCCGAAACATGGGATAACGGCAAGGCCGTGCGTGAAACACTGGCGGCTGACATTCCGCTTGCCATTGACCATTTCCGCTATTTCGCCGGCGCCATTCGCGCACAGGAAGGATCACTTGGCGAGATTGATGACAACACGGTCGCCTATCACTTCCACGAGCCGCTTGGCGTGGTCGGCCAGATCATTCCATGGAACTTCCCGATCCTGATGGCGGTCTGGAAACTGGCCCCGGCCCTTGCCGCGGGGAACTGTGTTGTTCTGAAACCGGCCGAACAGACCCCGGCATCGATCTGTGTTCTGATGGAACTGATTTCCGATCTGATCCCGGCGGGTGTCGTCAACGTTGTGCAGGGCTTTGGCGTGGAAGCCGGTAAGCCACTGGCACAAAGCAACCGTGTTGCAAAGGTTGCCTTTACCGGTGAAACCACCACCGGCCGCCTCATCATGCAGTACGCATCGGAAAACATCATTCCGGTGACCTTGGAGCTTGGCGGCAAGTCGCCGAACATCTTCTTTGAAGACATCATGGCAGCCGATGATGATTTCCGCCAAAAGGCCGCCGAAGGCATGGCGATGTTTGCCCTTAACCAGGGGGAAGTCTGCACCTGCCCGTCGCGCGCGATCATTCAGGAAAGCATCTATGACAAGTTCATGGATAGCGTTCTGTCGCGTATTGCCAACATCAAACAGGGCAACCCGCTTGATACCGACACCATGATGGGTGCGCAGGCATCGACCGAGCAGATGGAAAAAATCATGTCCTATCTGGATATCGGCAAGCAGGAAGGTGCCGAAGTCCTGTGTGGCGGTGACAAGGCCGATCTCGGTGGTGATCTTTCCGATGGTTTCTATATCCAGCCGACCATCTTCAAGGGTCATAACCGCATGCGGATTTTCCAGGAGGAAATCTTTGGCCCGGTTGTTTCGGCAACCACCTTCAAGGACGACGCCGAGGCGCTTCATATCGCCAATGACACGCTGTATGGCCTTGGTGCTGGCGTCTGGACCCGTGATGCCAACCGTTCCTATCGCTTTGGCCGGGAAATCAAGGCCGGTCGTGTCTGGACCAACTGCTATCACCTCTATCCGGCGCACGCAGCCTTTGGCGGTTACAAGCAGTCGGGCATCGGGCGTGAAAACCACAAGATGATGCTCAACCACTATCAGCAGACCAAGAACCTTCTGGTTTCCTACGATCCGAAACCGATGGGCTTCTTCTGATCCGACGATCTTCACATCCGGACGCGAGGCCAACCTTGCGTCCGGTCACCTTTCGCAACAAAGGAGGTGACATTGACTGGATCAGAAAATGTGCCTGACAGGGTGGTTGCGACAGATGCCGCAATTGAACTGATCAGGAAACTTAAGGACATCCACGGGCCGGTGATGTTTCATCAGTCGGGCGGCTGCTGCGATGGCAGTGCACCGATGTGCTTTCCCGACGGGGAATTCAAAACCGGTGATCAGGATGTGTTGCTGGGCGAGATAGAAGGCAGCCCGTTCTATATCGGGCGCGCACAGTTCGAATATTGGCGTCATACCCAGTTGATCATTGATGTGGTCGACGGGCGTGGTGGCATGTTTTCGCTGGAAGGACCGGAAGGCAAACGCTTCCTGACCCGATCACGCATCTTTAGTGACGATGAATGGAACGCGCTTAAGGCGCATGAAGAAAAGGCACCGATCACTGATTAGCAAAGCCAAGGCTTTTCGATCCCGGATCTACCCGGGCGTTTCGTTTCCGACATCTCCTCCCACGGTGTCCACCCCAGCGAAACGCCATAAGAAGCTGCCAGCTTATCCGGCGCATGTGTGGCTTCTTCCCCCTCGCCCGCTGCTTCCCCCATTTGGGCAGCGGGCATTTTTTATGCCAAAACCACAAGCACCACCCCCGAAAGGGCACAGAGAAACATCAGCGACAACAGGGCCGCAATCACCACACGCCCGCCGACATGCAGGACATTGCGGATATCTACACTTAAACCAAGAGCAGCCATGGCAAGGATGGTCAGAAATGACGCGGTTGTCTTGATCGGCGCGCGGGCAATATCGGGGATCAGCCCGAACGAACAGGCCCCTATCATCACGATAAAGCCGATGATGAACCACGGCACAACTTGGCCCACGGGAAGCTTGGTTTCACGCGCCCGACCGCCAATCAGGGCAAGGGTAAAGATCACCGGCCCCAACATCAGGACCCGGATCAGCTTGACCAGTGTGCCAACCTGCACGGCAAGGGTTCCGGCCGGTGCGGTTGCCGCCAGAACCTGCGGCACGGCATAGACTGTGAGGCCGGAAAAAATACCATATTGGGTTGCCGATAATCCAAGCCCGGCATGCAGCATCGGCAGAACAAAGACAAACAGCACACCAAGAACCGCGGTAAAGGAGATTGAGGCCGCAACATCATCTGATTGCGCTTCAATCACCGGGGCGGTCGCAGCAATTGCCGAATTGCCACAGATCGAGTTGCCACACGCCACCAGCATCGACAGATGATTGGAAAGACCAAGCGCACGACCGATATGGTAGCTGACAAACAGGCTGATACAGACAACCACAATGATCGATGCCACCAAGCCACCGCCGGCTGATCCGATGGCCTGCGCACTGATGGATGCGCCCAGCAACACAATGGCGATTTCAAGCACCGTCTTGGCGCAAAACCGCACCCCGGCAAAATAGCGTGGGGCCAAACCAAACACGGATCGCACCACCACCCCGATCAGAATGGCAAATACCAGACTTTCCACCCAACCACGCCCGAACAGACCACGCTCGACATGTTCGGCCAGCTTGGCGGCCAACGCGACCAGAAGGGTCACGGCAAGCCCGGGCAGGATCGGTTTGAGGTGGCTGTTAAAAAACATGGTTTTCCTGTGTTTTGATCACAGGCAGAAAATCTCACGCCCAACCATTTACTTCCATCGAATAAAAATTCATATTTCATTCGATCTAATTGAATGATTTGAGTTAGGTCGAATAAGACATTCCTCCGTCATTCCGTAAGGCGCATCGCGCTGAGCCGGAATCTGGAACCTCACGCTCAAAAGTTTCCCGCCTTCGCGGGAAAGACGCCAGGGCAAACCGGAAAGCGGCAACGCCATGATGACACTTGAACAGCTTCAAATCTTTGTCGCGGTCGCCGAACGCGAACATCTGACGCGCGCGGCAGAGGCGATTGGCCTGACCCCGTCTGCGGTCAGTTCAGCGATCAAGAACCTCGAAGTTTTTTACGGCGTGGCGCTGTTTAACCGGGTGGGTCGGCGGATTGAGCTGACCCAGACCGGGCGGCTGTTTCTGGATGAAGCCAAATCAACTCTGGCGCGCGCGCGTGCGGCCGAACTGACGCTGGCCGAACTTGGCGGTATGCAGCGCGGCGAGCTTAATGTTTATGCCAGTCAGACGATTGCCAGTTACTGGTTGCCGCCGTTTCTGATGAAATTCCATGACCAGTATCCCGGCATTGAAATCCGCCTGACGATTGGCAACACCAAAACCGTTTCGGACGCCGTGCGTGGCGGGGCTGCCGATATCGGCTTTATCGAAGGTGACATTGATGAACCGGCCTTGGCTAAACGCGAAGTCGCCGAAGACGCATTGGTGATTGTTGTGTCGCCCAAACACCCGTGGGCCAATGGCCGCGCCCTTAATCCGCAGGCCCTTGTCACCCAGACCAACTGGATCCTGCGCGAAGCAGGTTCCGGCACACGTTCAGAGTTTGAAACAGCCCTTCGCGATCTGGGCGTTGATCCCTTGCGGCTGCGTACCGCCCTAGTCCTACCCAGTAACGAGGCGGTGATTACGGCGGTTGAAAACGGACTTGCCGCCACCGCTGTTTCACAGTTTGCTGTCAGTTCACTCATCGCCGAAGGCCGCCTTGTACGCGCAAATTTCCCGATCCCGCCGCGCAAATTCATGGTCCTGCGCCACAAGGAACGCCAGCAAACGCAAAGTTCACTGGCGTTGGAGAAACTGTGCCTTTCGCCCCCGAACACCTAGATCGCAACAATCGAATTTAAAAATATTCCAAGTGTAAATTGCGCATTCGCAATGCAGCATTCTGGTCCCGGTCCTAATGGTCTGTCTGACAGGGCAACCTGTGCATGCGCCACCCAATAACGACACATGCACCCGTCAAGGGGCACTTCCGATCGCGGAAGATGCAGAGTTGTCCAGAGGCTTCGCCACCTTAGAGGACCCTGCCAATGCTTGATGCAGAACTATTGGCGCGCATACAGTTTGCCTTTACCGTCTCGTTCCACATTATCTTCCCGTCCTTTACCATCGGACTGGCGAGTTTCCTGTTTGTGCTTGAAGCCCTTTGGCTGCGCACCAAGGACGAGACCTATCTTTCGCTTTACAAATTCTGGATGAAAATCTTTGCCCTTGCCTTTGGCATGGGCGTCGTATCCGGGATTGTCATGTCCTATCAGTTCGGCACGAACTGGGGACCGTTTTCCGAATTTACCGGCGGTGTGATCGGCCCGCTTCTGGCCTATGAGGTGCTGAGCGCCTTCTTCCTTGAGGCCGGGTTCCTTGGCATCATGCTGTTTGGCTTGAACCGTGTCGGGCCGAAGCTGCACTTTACCGCCACCACCATGGTTGCCGTCGGCACCCTTTTCTCGGCCTTCTGGATTTTGTCGGCCAACAGCTGGATGCAGACCCCGGACGGCTATGTGATCGAAAATGGCCGGGCGGTGGTGTCAAGCTGGATCGATGCGATTTTCAATCCGAGCTTCCCCTATCGGCTGGTGCATATGGTGCTGGCGGCTTACCTCACCACAGCCCTTGTGGTTGGTGCGGTTGGCGCATGGCATCTGATGCGGGATCGTGAAAACCGCGCAGCCAAAATCATGTTTTCCATGGCGATGTGGATGGCGGCCATCCTTGGCCCGATCCAGATCTTTGCCGGTGATTTGCACGGGCTTAATACCCTTGAACATCAGCCGGCCAAAGTGGCCGCGATGGAAGGGCATTTTGAAACCCGCGAAGGGGCGCCTTTGATCCTGTTTGGCATGCCCGACATGGAACAAGAGGAAACCAAATACGCGCTCGAAATTCCCAAGCTGGGTTCGATGATCCTGACCCATGAATGGGATGGCAAGATTACGGGTCTCAAGGACTTCGCCCCCGAAGACCGCCCGAACGCGCCAATTGTGTTCTGGACCTTCCGGATCATGGTCGGGCTGGGTGTTTTGATCGCACTTCTGGGCATTGCCAGCGTCATCGCACGTCTGCGCAAGAAGCTTTATAGCTGTGGCTATTTGCATCGCTTTGCCCTTTTGATGGGGCCAAGTGGCTTTATCGCCATTCTGGCGGGCTGGTTTACCACCGAAGTCGGACGGCAGCCCTGGGTGGTTTATGGCCTGATGCGAACGTCCGAGGCCGGGTCGCCCGTCGCCCCGACGGCCATTGCCGGATCGCTGATCGCCTTTGTCGTGGTTTATGCCATCGTTTTCGGGGTCGGCACGGCCTATATCCTGCGCGCCATGGTCAAGGACCCGCGTAGCGCCCACATCCCTGAAGAAACCGAAATCTTGCGGGCCGGTGGCCGTCAATCGACCGCCGCACATCCGCCCGTGGCAGGAGAATGATCATGGATTATCAACTGATCTGGGTTCTGCTGATTGCTGTTGCCGTCTTTTCCTATGTCACGCTTGATGGCTTTGACTTGGGGATCGGCATCCTGTTTCCATTCATCAAGGACCCGAAAAATCGCGGGCGGATGATGAATACCGTCGCCCCGGTGTGGGATGGCAATGAAACCTGGCTGATCCTGGGCGGCGGTGGTCTTTATGCCGCCTTCCCGCTGGCCTATTCGTTGCTAATGACAGCGTTTTATATTCCGGTCTTTACCATGCTGCTCGCCCTTGTGTTTCGTGGCGTGGCATTTGAATTCCGGTTTAAAAGCAAGAACCATCAGAAACACTGGGACTTTGCCTTTTCAGCCGGATCAATCATCGCGGCCGCCATGCAGGGTGCGATGCTGGGCGGCTTTATCGAAGGCATTGCCGTTGAAAACGGACGGTTTGTTGGCGGTGCGTTTGATTGGCTCAGCCCGTTTTCAATCTTCTGCGCCACGGCGGTTGTGGTGGGCTATGCCCTTCTCGGCACCGGCTGGCTGATCATGAAGATGGAAGGCGATTTTCAGGGCAATCTGCGAAAGCTCGCCAAACCAGCGGTGATCTGGATGGCGGCAAACCTTGGCGTGGTGTCTTTGATGACCACTTACGTCAACCCGGTCTACGCCCAGCGCTGGTTTGAAACGCCCAATATCTTCTATCTCGCCCCGATCCCGCTTGTGACGGTTGGGTTGCTTTATTGGCTGTGGCATGCGGTCAAGAAGCGCGAAAAGACCGTGTTTGGCATCACGCTTGGGATATTTTTCCTCAGTTACCTCGGTTTCGGGATCACGCTTTTCCCCAATATCGTACCGCCGGTGATCACCTTCCGCGATGCGGCGGCACCGGAAAACAGCCTTGCCTTCATGCTGGTGGGGGCCGCCATTTTGCTGCCGATCATTCTGGGCTACACCGCCTATGCCTATTGGGTGTTTCGCGGAAAAACCGGGGATGAGGGGTATCACTGATGGCCGTGTTTAAATCACCCAAAACCCGCAAATGGCTGTGGTTTGTCGGCCTTTATGTCGGCGGGGTTGTCGTGCTTGGTGCCGCATCACTTTTGCTGCGCGCCCTGATGGGGCAGGCATGACATACGCTTGACCTGACCTCTGACCTGACCCATGCAAACTCCCGTGACCTGCTTAATACCCCCGACAGCAGGTCTCAACCCGGCAGCACTCCCCACCCGCTGCCGGGTTCTTTTTTTACTTACTGGTTGTCCTTGCGCCGGATCAGCAGTGCCAAACGTTCAATCCCGTCGCGGATGCGTTCGCTGCTTTCGGTGGCAAAACTCAGGCGCGCGGTATTGATCCCGCTTTGATCACAGAAGAATGCCTGACCGGGGACAAAGGCGACTTTGGCATCCTCCATCGCATCAATCAGAAGTTCGCGGCTGTTGATGTTGTCGGGCAATGTTAACCAGACAAACATCCCCCCTTGCGGACGCGACCAGCTGACACCTTCGGGCATGCAGTCCTCAAGCGCGCCCAGCATCACATCACGCTTGGCGCGACAGGCATCCTGCAGGGTTTCCAGATGACTTGGGAACAGTTTCGATGCGGCACGCAGTGCGATTTCCTGATTGATCGTCGAAACATGCAGGTCCCCCGCCTGCTTCATCAAAACAAGCTGACGGATCACCGGGCGCGGTGCCGTGATCCAGCCAATGCGAAGGGCTGGTGCCAGTGTTTTCGAAAACGTACCAAGCTGAATAACCGTTCCGGCATCCGGATCGCCATGTGTGTCATCAAGTGCCAAAAGCGACGGCAGGCTTTCACCTTCATAGGCAAGCTTGCAATAGGCCGCGTCTTCAAGGATCACCGCGCCATATTTGCGCGCGGTTTCCAGCACCGCCAAACGGCGATCAAGTGAATAGGATCGTCCCGTCGGGTTCTGGAAATCCGGCGACAGATAGGCAATCCGCGCCCCCTTGGCAAAGGCGGCATCAAGTTCGGCAATCACCGGGCCTTCATCATCCATGGCAATGCCGGCATAGCTTGGCCGACGCATGGAAAAGGCCTGCATCGCGCCAAGATAGCTTGGCTTTTCCAGAACGATCTCGCGCCCCGGTTCCAGCAGCAGACGGGCGAGCATATCCAACCCCTGCTGCGCACCACAGGTAATCAGGATATTATCAATATCGCGCACAGCCCCCGTCGCCGCCAGATCGTCCGCAATCCATTGCCGCAACCCGGGCAAGCCTTCACTGATGGAATATTGCAGGCTGCGACGCCCGGCCTGCTCATCGCCGGTCAGAACGCCATAAACATGATTAAAGGTCGCAAGCGGGAAAAGCTTTGGATCGGGCACACCACCGGCAAATGAAATAATCTCTGGCCGTTCAGCCACTTTCAGCAGATCACGAATTTCGGACGCCCGCAGGGCACGGGCATCGGCGACGATCATTTCATTCCATTGAACAGACATGGCAGCACTCTTTAGGTCAGCAACATTGCCGTTATTTGGCAAGCAACACTGACCTAAATCAAGTTTATTTTATCGAACCATATAAATTTGAAATAAAATTACAACTCGATCTATCGCCAAGCTTATAACAGCCCCATACGATTTTGCGCTGCGCCCTCTATTTTGCCCGCAACCAGGCCCGACAAAAGATCACGGAAACCAGCACAACCGCGAAACAACCGATTAGTGCCGAAAATGCCGCACTGACGATCAGAAATGCCGGATCGGCGGGGATGCCAAAGGCAACCAGTATCGCCACCACCTGCCCCATGACCGGCAACACCAAGGCTGAGAGAATGGGCAGAAACAGAACCACCGCCAAGAGTCGTACAAACAGATAGAAGAAGCATCGCCGTCCGACGACCAGAACATCGCCCAACCTTGTCTGTCCCGTTTGAAGACTTACCGCACCCCATGCGCCCAACAGTACAAACAGGGTAAAGACCAGAAATGCCGCCACAGCCCCCACACCAAGGCGCAACGCCGCCGACGCATCAACGCGGCCTGTACTCATCAATAGAAGATCGGATACGAACACAAGCTGATAGAGCGTGGCCAAAACCGCCACCACCAATGCAGCAGTCATCATGCCCCGCGCAAAATGCAGCAACCCGGCCAAATCTTGCATGCGCATGGCCGCAAACCCGACCTCACCCCTTAGGACAGCGATGTGGCTGACATAGGCAACAGGGATCAGCGGAATGGCATAAATCGCAAACCAGATAACTTGCCAGATCGCACCGATCAGACTTGGCGAGCCTTCAGCGTCCAGCAATGCCGGGCCGGGCATGACAAAGCCAAGCCCGCTAATCAGAACCGTCAGCAGCACCGAAATGGCAATAATGCCCCGCCCCTGCCACATCAGGGCCATGCCATCCTGAATAATCCATGTCTTGAATGGCCGTGCTTGTGCGCTCATCGCCCCCCCCCCTACATATCGCCGCCGCAATTGCGTGCGATTGATATGGCGATGAATGGGGTATCTGGTCAATGCATCTGGCTTACTCTGGCTTGGAAGGTAAAATTGAGGCCTTCCTCCCCGAACAGAGGCCCTGCGATGCAAATAAACTTGCCCTGCCACACCTTTCGAATTAAACACTATTAAAGGTGTTGTTAATGATTCGACTACAAAATTTTGTGTAAAAATAGAAATCACACTTGCGTTGCGGGGCGTTCCATATTACCCATCAAAGCTAAGTGAAATACTTTTATAAACACTAAATTATGTGTTGATTGCCACAGTTATGATTGATCGGCAGGAAAGAGAATGCAGCCTAATCTGACCCATCTCCGCCAGCTTGAGGCAGAGAGTATCCATATCATCCGCGAGGTGGCGGCATCGTTCGAGCGGCCGGTGATGCTTTATTCCATCGGCAAGGATTCATCAGTTCTGCTGCATCTGGCGCGCAAGGCGTTTTATCCTGCCCCGCCGCCCTTCCCGTTGATGCATGTCGATACCACCTGGAAATTCCGCGAAATGATCGAATTTCGCGACCGGATGGCGGCTGAATATGGCTTTGATCTGATTGTTCACATCAATCAGGACGGTGTGGAACGCGGCATTGGCCCGTTCACCCATGGCTCCAGCCTGCATACCGACGTCATGAAGACGGAATCGCTGAAACAGGCGCTGAACAAATACAAGTTCGATGCAGCCTTTGGCGGTGCACGACGTGACGAGGAAAAGGCACGTGCCAAGGAGCGTGTATTTTCCTTCCGGACCGAGACCCATCGCTGGGATCCGAAAAACCAGCGTCCGGAATTGTGGGATATCTATAACGCCCGGATCAACAAGGGTGAAAGCATCCGTGCTTTCCCGATCTCGAACTGGACCGAGCTTGATATCTGGCAATACATTTATCTTGAGCAGATCCCGATTGTGCCGCTGTATTATTCCGCAAAGCGTCCGGTGGTCGAACGCGACGGCATGCTGATCATGGTCGATGACGACCGCATGCCGCTTAATCCGGGCGAAACGCCGCAAATGAAATCGGTGCGTTTCAGGACCCTTGGCTGCTACCCGCTGACAGGGGCGGTTGAATCCGAGGCCGCCACCCTGCCCGAGATTATTCAGGAAATGCTTCTGACCCGTTCAAGCGAACGTCAGGGCCGCATGATTGACCACGACCAGGCCGGGTCGATGGAGAAGAAGAAGCAGGAAGGTTATTTCTGATGTCCCATAAATCTGACCTGATTGCTGAAGACATTCTTGGTTACCTCAAGGCCCAGGAAGAAAAAAGCCTTCTGCGTTTCATCACCTGCGGCAGCGTGGATGATGGTAAATCGACCCTGATCGGACGTCTGCTTTGGGATTCCAAACTGATCTTTGAAGATCAGCTGGCCGCCCTTGAATCAGATAGCCGCAAGGTCGGCACGCAAGGTGGCGAGATTGATTTCGCCTTGCTGCTCGATGGTTTGCAGGCCGAACGCGAACAGGGCATCACCATTGATGTTGCCTATCGCTTCTTCTCGACCGACAAGCGTAAATTCATCGTCGCCGATACCCCCGGCCACGAACAATATACGCGTAACATGGCAACCGGGGCCTCGACCGCCGATGTTGCCGTGATCCTGATTGATGCGCGCAAAGGGATTTTGACCCAGACCCGCCGCCATAGCTTCATCACATCCCTTCTGGGCATCAAGCATGTGGTGCTGGCTGTTAACAAGATGGACCTGATCGACTATGACCAGTCGAAGTTCGATCAGATCGTTGCCGAGTATCTGAAATTCGCCGAGCAGTTGAACTATAGCTCGATCACCGCGATCCCGCTTTCGGCCCTGCGTGGCGACAACATGATCACGCCGAGCGCGAACACGCCATGGTATTCTGGCCCGACATTGCTTTCCCATCTTGAAGATGTGCAGGTCGAACAGGATGCGATTGAAAAGCCGTTCCGTCTTCCGGTGCAGTGGGTTAACCGCCCGAACCTTGATTTCCGGGGTTTTTCCGGCACCATTTCATCAGGCCGCGTCAAACCGGGTGACGAGGTTATCGTGACCGCATCGGGCCAGACCAGCAAGGTCAAGGACATCGTCACCTTTGATGGCAACCTGGATGTTGCCATTGCCGGTCAGGCGATCACCCTGACCCTTGAAGATGAAATCGACATTTCGCGTGGTGACGTTTTGGCACACGCAGATGCCAAGCCCGACTTTGCCGATCAGTTCGAAGCCCGCATCATCTGGATGCATGAAGATCATCTTCTGCCCGGCCGTCCCTATCTGATCAAGATGGGCGCGCAGGTTGCCAATGCGCAGATCAGCGACCTTAAATACAAGGTCAATGTGAACACGCTTGAACATGTGGCCGGCAAAACGCTTGAGCTGAACGAAGTCGGGATTGCCAATATCTCGGCCGACAAGGCGCTGGCGTTTGATCCCTATGATCAGAACCGTCATTCGGGCCGTTTCATCATTATTGACCGCTTTACCAACGCCACCGTTGGGGCGGGTATGGTCAACCATTCCCTGCGCCGTGCGACCAACATCAAATGGCAGGAAATGGACATCAACAAGGGCGCGCGTGCCTATCAGAAAGGCCAGAAATCGGTCATTCTGTGGTTCACCGGCCTGTCGGGTGCGGGCAAATCCACCGTCGCCAACCTGGTTGAGAAAAAGCTTCATGCCCTTGGCAAACATACCTACACCCTTGATGGCGACAATGTCCGTCATGGCCTGAACAAGGATCTTGGCTTTACCGATGCGGACCGCGTGGAAAACATCCGCCGTGTTGGTGAAACCGCCAAGCTGTTTGTCGATGCGGGTGTGATCACGCTGGTATCCTTCATCTCGCCATTCAAAAGCGAACGCCAACTGGCACGCAGCCTTGTTGAAGACGGCGAGTTCATCGAAGTCTTCATCGACACCCCGCTTGAAGTCTGCGAACAGCGCGATGTGAAGGGCCTTTATAAAAAGGCCCGCGCTGGCGAGATCGCGAACTTCACCGGGATCGACAGCCCCTATGAGCGGCCAGAAAATGCCGAGATCACGGTCAACACATCCGATCAAACCGCCGAAGAAGCAGCAGAGGCCATTGTCTCCAAGCTTGAAGAATTCGGTGTTCTCGGGGCCTGGTTCCCGGAAATCTGATCTGCACTCAGACCTGCATTCAGGAAAACCCGGCATTTGCGAATGTCGGGTTTTCTTTTGCTTCAAACACATATCCCCGATCCTGAAAAACCCGATTGGATACGCCTTGACTCCTGTTCCGCTTTGACCACATAAAAAAGAACAAAACAGGAACAATAAAATGTCAGAAAGATGTATTCATCAGGCGCGTGCAGCTTTGGCGCGCGCCGAACAGCAATGGAAGGTTCAGGTTTCCTGTCTGTCCGGTGGGCCAGATCGGGCAGACGGGGTCATTGCGCGTGCCTTTGGCGATACATTCCTGCGCGATCATATCAGCATCGGTGGCCTTGCCCCGACTGGTTTGCATGAAGTGTTGTGTGGCCATGATGATTGCGCCGCGTCCCTTTTGGCGTGGTATCTGGCGACATTGTCTGTGGATGCGTCCTCTGATGCCTCTAATCACCTATCTGCCCCGCCACCCTGCAAAAGCATCTTCTGGATCCGGCAGCGTCGCGCCCTTGATCAGGGCGGGTTTTATGCCCTGTCCCTGCCCATAACGGCGCTTGAACCAGAACCGCTAATGATGACGGTGGATCAACAGGCCACCGCCCTTTGGACCTGTGAGGAAGTGGCAAAATCCGGTCAGGTCCGTGCCGTGATCATTGAAACCACCGACTATGACCTGACCACGGCAAGGCGCCTGCAACTGGCCTGTGAAAATGGTGGCACACGCATCATTGTTTTGCGTCCGCTTGCCAAAAACGGGCGTATTCCGACCTCAAGCGCATGGACGCGCTGGCGAATCACACCTGTAAACGCCTTGAAACCAACAGAACGACCAACAGGAAACGACCATCATCTCAGCCTGATCGGGGGACGCGGGGTCCGACCGGGAAGCTGGAAAGTCAAAACCGATGCAACAACGTTTTCTTTATCTGTGGCTGACCCACTGGAAAACCGATTGTCAGAAGATAATCCCAAAGACAGGCACGCCCACGCCTGATCTGCCCCGCGATGCTGACCGTCAGGGAAAGCCTGCAAAGGCACACGTCATCCCGCACGTGATCACACGTAGCGATCATAAGGGCGTGCTGGTCTGTGGCCTTAATGAATCGGCGCAAAAGGCCGGATTACATGGCGGTATGCGCCTGTCGGATGCGCGCAGCATCCTGCCCGATCTTACAGACAGCCCCGAGGATGCTGAGCTGTGTGAGGGAAAATTTGCCCGTCTGGTGCGATTTATGGACCGTTACAGCCCATGGATCGCCCCGGATCGGGAATTGCACGCACATGGGCTGAATGGCGATGCCGGCTTATGGCTTGAAATCACCGGCAGCAGTCATTTGTTTGGCGGCGAAGGTGCCATGATCACGCAGATCCTGCGCGACATGAAAGCCCAGGGCACCACCGCCCGCGTGGCCATTGCCGATACGGCGGGCGCCGCGTGGGCCGCGGCACGTTGCCATACCGGACGCCATCCGGGAGGGCCCCATGAACGTATTTTATCCCTGCCACGTGATCACGGGGTTGCCGCCGAGTTTCCGGTATCGTGCCTGCGGTTGTCTGATGACATCATCGCGGTTCTGGCACGCCTTGGCCTGAAACAGTTGGGCGACATCACGCCCCTGCCACGCGCCAATATCACCACGCGCCTTGGCCCGGATGTGTTGCATCGCCTTGATCAGTTTTATGGCCGCCTGCCCGAACATCTGAATTTTGAACTGCCTGATACGCCCTGGCTGATCAAACAAAGTTTTGGCGAACCATTGGGGGATGCCGCCAATCTGGCGCATGCGATTGAAAGCATGGTCGCCGATCTCTGTTCAAAGCTGCGCGATGAAAACCTTGGTCTGCGGCGTCTGATCGTCCGATCTATTCGGGTCGATGGCCATGCCCATACCATCACGACGACAACCGGCACGCCCTGCCAATCCGAAAACCATATCCTGCGATTGCTGGCGGAAAAGATGCCCGGGGTTGATACCGGCTTTGGCATCGAACAGGTGATTGTCTATGCGCCCTGGGTCGAACATGTCGCCTTTCGCCAGGTCCGTCTGGACCGCCAGCAAAATGAAAGGAGCGATGCCATTGCGCTGGGCGAGTTGCTGGATCGCATCACCCATCATCTGGGCCCCAAAGACATTTTATATCGTCCAGCCCATCATGCCAGTCACCTGCCCGAACGGGCGGCCATCCGGCAATCGCCAACCGGGCCGGCCAAACCGGTACGCATCGCTGATGCCCCGCTGCCCAAACGCCCGGTTCGGCTGATTGATCCGCCCGAACCGGTTGATGTTATGGAACGCAGTGCCAACGGCGCACCGACAAAACTGCGCTGGCGCAAGATGATGATTGATGTGTTGCGGGCCGACGGGCCAGAGCGCATCTGCCCGGAATGGTGGAGCCATCTGGACCGGGATAATTATGCCCTGTCACAGATGACACGCGATTATTTCCGCATATGCGATCAGAAAGGCCGGTTGATCTGGCTGTTTCGCAGCGGCCATGCCGGGCAGGATATCTGGTCAGTGCATGGCTTGTTTGCCGGATGATGTCATGAACAAACCAAGCAGCACCAACACCACCGCTGATCATCCGGCCTATGCCGAGCTCCATGTCAGCAGCAATTTTTCCTTTCTGCGCGGCGCATCGCATGCCGAGGAACTGGTCCTGACGGCTGCCACCAAGGGCCTGCATGCAATTGCGATCACCGATCACAACACGCTGGCCGGGGTGGTGCGCGGCCATACGGCACACCGCAATTATGCTGATCGCCTCAATTACATTGTCGGCTGTCGGCTTGATCCGATGGATGGTCCATCCTTGCTGTGTTATCCGACGGATCGGCAGGCTTACGCGCGGCTGTGCCGGTTGCTGACCCTTGGCAAGCGCCGCGCGCCCAAGGGGTCGTGCGAGATTTATCTCGCTGATATCGTCACCCATGGCGAAGGGTTGCAGTTTATCGCCGTCCCGCCCCAAGTGCCGGGTGACGCCTTTCGCGCTGAGCTGATCAGTTTGAAATCGCATTTCCAAGATCGGCTTTGGCTGGCGGTCGGGCGGTTCATGGACGGGTTTGACACAGAACGTCTTGAGTTTACCGAAATGGTCGAGGCCGAGCTTGGCATTCCGGCCGTTGTCACCAATGACGTACATATGCATTTGCGATCGCGCAAACCGTTGCAGGATGTCCTGACCTGCATTCGCCATCACTGCACGATTGAGGATGCGGGATACCGCCTGTTTCCCAATGGCGAACGTCATATCAAATCACCGCGTGAAATGGCCCGTCTGTTTCCGGGTCACCCGCACTGGATCGCACGGACCGTCGAGATTGCCGATCAATGCACCTTCAGCCTTGATAAGCTGCGCTATGAATACCCCGATGAAAATGATGGATCGGGCGAAGGAACGCAGGAACGTCTGATCCGGCTGACGTGGGAAGGGGCGCATAAACGTTATCCCGATGGCGTGCCCGAGAAGGTCAAAAACCTGATTACGACCGAGCTGAAACTGATCGATGAACTGGGCTATGCCCCCTATTTCCTGACCGTGCATGACATCGTTGCCTTTGCCCGGTCCAAGGGGATTTTGTGTCAGGGGCGCGGATCGGCGGCC
>Ga0207828_100260_pt1 | contig 28641 bp, 23 predicted proteins | sample TtaePargueraPR_11_FD_187276 | JGI IMG/M metagenome (GOLD analysis project Ga0207828, IMG submission 187276) | Aerobic enrichment media microbial communities from Bioluminiscent Bay, La Parguera, Puerto Rico - Tt and P2 (3) (SPAdes) | ecosystem: Environmental > Aquatic > Marine > Unclassified ...
TGCGGCGGGTGTCTTCCTGGCGGTTCTGCTCGAGATAGGAGGAGAAACTTTCGGCCTCGTCCTCGCTATATGTGTCCTCTCGCGCGGGCTTTTGCGCGCGCGCGGTGCTGCGCACGTCATACTCGTAGGACATGTCGAGAGGGAACGAGAAACTTCTATCCGATGACATCGCAAAGGCCTTTCCTGTTGGCTACAGCCTAGGGGCGAATGTCTAAACTCAGGTTTCGGTTTGGCGAGAGGCCATGCCTTCTCAAACGCTGCTGTCGAGGCTCAAATTTTCGATAAATGGAATCCAGAGCCCGGCATCATAGGAAAAGGCGATGCCGCCCGTCAGATGATGTGTTTCCAGAATTTCAGGCACATGCGCGGTGATGCTGAGTTCCAAGGGCTGCGGCAAGGGGCGCGGGGTGAGGCAGAGGATATCCACGTTCTGGCCGATGAGGTGGCCGGAGAACTGAACGGGGCCGAGCTGCGCGAAGGGAAGCTGCAGGACGAAACGGTGCACGGGCAGGCGCGTGCGGTGGCCGCTTATCGCCTCCTGCACGGCCCAGACGAATTGCTGCACTTCATCAAGCAGGAAGGGCGCAATGGCGACGGCCCATTTGCCATAGCCGGGCACATCACGCATCCGCGGCATGATCTGCTCATCCAGATAGTCGAGCATTTCTTCCATGTTTTCGAGCTTGAATTCCCGCAAGGCGGAATCCCCGAGCCAGCGGCGTACGCCGCCATGGCGCAGGCACAGAAAGAAGAACATCAGCCCGATGCCGAAGCTGGAATTGGCGCGGGGCATGCGGCCGAGCAGCGAGGCGGCGACGGCCGGATTCATCAGCATCATTGCCTCTATCATGGTGTGATAGGGCTGTGTTGCGCCGCGGAAGCTGGTGACGATCTGTTGGGCGGGGTCTGCGTGGCGCAATTGGCTTGCATCGGCAAAAGCGCGCATCGCTGCGCTGTCCTGGATGGTGCCTGGCAGGCCGCCCTCCCGGGCCTGGGTGAAGTTTCCCTGAAACCAAAGCTCCCCGCCGCGCATGGCGCCGACAAGCGAGCCTTCGAGCCGGGAGAGCGGCTTATAGGCAAGGCCCTGCGCTTCTGTCGGCGGGCGTGGCGCGGCGGCATTTTGTGCCGAAAAGGCGGGGCCTATGGTGCCCGCCTGGGCAATACGGGTCGCCACGGTTTGCGCAAGGGTGACGGCGGGGCGCTGTGCCACGGCGGACATAGGGTCGGAGGGCGGTAAGGGCGCGGGCGCAGCTTCCGCGCGTATGCTTGTGCCCGACGGAGATATGGTGAGTACCAGCCGGGTGCCTGCATTCGGCATGCCCTGCACAGCATTGGTGTTTTGCGCGCCGGCTGCATAGCGCACGGTGAGCTGGCCGAGATCGGTTTGAACCTGCACGATATTGGGCTGAACGACGCGCGAGACCACGCCTTCGATGCGCAGGGCTTCAGCGCCCGGCACAAAAAGCGGTGGACGGCTTAAAACGACAGCGTTGGCTCTGATCTGCGTGGCTTCGCGGTAGGCGGCCGGCGTCAGGGTCAGGCGTTCACCCTCGGTCCCATTCTGGACGATCGGCTCGGCCATGCGCGCTTATCCCTGCACATTGTCCTGGAGCAGAAGCCGGTCGAAGAAGATACGGGAGACCGCAGCCGTTCCAAGTTCCGCGTTAAGCGCGCTTTTCAGTGCTTTTTCAAGCTGGGCCGGGTCAGCCTTGCCTGGGCGCACCACGCCTTCCTCTGCCGCTTCAAAAAGTTCGCGGAGCAGAAGATCGCGGATACGTGTCGTGTCCTGCGCGTGACGGGTTGCTTCATCCGACGCCATTTCCAGGGTGACTTCGGCAAGCAGAAACGCTTCCGTATGGCCGCCCTGCAGCAATGGCACGACGAATTGACCGGCCTGGACGCGGCCTGTCGTCTGTTCTTTCGCCATTTCCGCGTCTGCCTTGCTGAGTGCGGTGGTTTCAGCCTTGGGGGCCGGTTCCACGCGGGCAAGCGCATCCATGCCCAGGCCCGCCCCGGCCGCACCGCCAATCAGAATGCCGACAAAGGCAAGGCGGAGCAGATTTACATCCGATTTTTCCATCGCACCCTCCCTGGCGCTTTAAGCCGCGTCGCGGTTCTTGGCGTGGCGTATGACGTCGGCTTCGAGAATGGTGCGCTGTTCCACGGCATTGAAGCTGGGCTGCGCATCGATATGCAGCACCTTGCGGCCATATTCGATGGCAACCTGCGCGGCGGCGCCGTTTAGATGCGCCAGCAGTGTCGACTTGATGGCCAGGAAGTAGCTGATCTGTGTGTCCTTATTGGTGCGCACGAGCCCGGCAATGGGCCCCACGACGCCGTAAGACAGGAACACGCCCAAAAATGTGCCGAAAAGCGCGCCGCCGATAAGCTGGCCCAGCACTTCAGGCGGCTGATTGATGGCTCCCATCGCCTTGATCACGCCGAGCACGGCGGCAACGATGCCAAGCGCGGGCAGCGCATCGGCCATCACCTGCAGCGTATGGCTGGGGCGGTGAAAATCCTTTGCCAGGATGCGGATTTCTTCATCCATCAGCGATTCTACTTCATGCGGTTTTGCCGTGCCAAGGGAGAGAAGGCGCAGATAGTCGCAAAGAAAGTTCACTGCGCGGGGGTTGGCGAGCACGCTGGGATATTGCTTGAAGAGGTCGCTTTCATAAGGACGCTCGATCATGCTTTCAAGCTGAAGCATGCCTTGTCCTTTGAGGGAGCGCAGAATGGAATAGAGAAGGCCGAGGAGATCGAGATAGTCGCTCTCGGTCACCTTTTTGCCGGTAAAAAGGTCGGAGACCGAGCGCAGTGTGTCTTTCACCACATGCATCGGGTTGCCGACGATCATTGTCGCAATAGCCGCGCCCGCTACGATCAACACTTCAAAAGGTTGCCATAGCACGGACATCGCGCCGCCCATCCCAAGATAGCCGCCTAGTACTGCAACCAGCAAAAGCGGGATTCCGATAAGAGGTCCCATAACGCATACCCTGTTTTGGCCGGAACGCTTGGCTTTCTCGCCAGCGGCCGGTCTGTCACTACAGTTTCACGCTAGGCAGGCGCGGTTAAACCCGGTTTTAAGAAAAGCGGTGAGATGCGGGCGCATGAATGCGTTTGCGGGCGGCGGGAAACTTAAACCCGCGTTTAACCCGGCTCTTTCAGGCTGGGTTTGTCATCTCAGGCCCGGTCACAAGAAGTCATCCGGGTCTTGGCAGGTCGTCAGAAGGCGGGGCACCTCTTTAAACCTAGAAAGAAGGAACTGAGCTATGACGGCTTCTATTCTTACCAACGTCGGCGCGATGACCGCGCTCCAGACTCTCACCAGCATCAACAAGGACATGAATGTCACCCAGGACCGGATCTCCACCGGTATGGAAGTTGCGAAGGCAAAAGACAACGCAGCTTACTGGGCCATCGCGACCACGATGCGTACTGACCTTCTGGGCTATCAGGCTATTTCTGATGCGCTCGGCCTTGGCCAGGCAACCGCGGACATCGCGTCCACGGGTAACGAGGCCATTGTCGACCAGCTGAAAGAAATGAAGCAGCGTCTTGTTGCTGCCCAGGATGCGGGTGTGGACAAGGAAAAGATCAACGACGACATCCAGCAGATGAAGGCGCAGATCACGTCCGTTATCGAGTCCGCCAACTTCAACGGCAACAACTGGCTCAACGGTTCGATCAATGACGTCAACGGCGACTCCACGGTAAACGGCGCAGGCAACGGTGTTGATGTCAACATCCTGGCCTCGCTCGTTCGTACGGGTGCGGCAGTTGCGCCGCAGAACATCGTGTTCGACCCGGCCGATACCGCTTACCTCGGTGACGCTGCTGACGGCAGCGGCGGCTTCTTCACGACCACGCTGTCCACGGCTGCGGCTGCGGACACCGTGACGGATACCGGTATCCTTGGCGCCAACTTCGTCATCGACAACACCACTTCTGCTGAAGCTCTTGCTGAAGCGCTGACGGAAGTGGAAGCGGCGATCGCGAAAGCCACGGAAATCGGCTCCACGCTGGGTTCCATCGAAAAGCGTCTCAGCATTCAGAACGACTTCGTGACGAAGCTCGCTGATGCGGCTGAGCGTGGTATCGGTGTGCTCGTTGACGCCGACATGAACCGCGAAAGCGCGCGTCTGAAGGCTCTGCAGGTGCAGCAGCAGCTTGGTGTTCAGGCTCTGAACATTGCCAACTCTGCCCCGCAGAACATTCTGGCGCTGTTCCGCGGGTAATCCCTGAAGCACCAAGAACGTTGAAGGGCCCGCAGAATATGCGGGCCCTTCTTCTTTGCGATCGTGTCAGGAGAGCAGCAAGAGCGCTCATTTGCGTTTCAGAGATAGAAAGAGTGGCCGGGTACGCGCGAGTTCAGAACTTCACCGCGACCTCGGGCTTTACGCCGTACCAGCGTTCTGCCGATTTCAGCACGCGGTTCAAATAGCGCTCTGCATATTTCGGCGTGCGGGAGTGATACCAGCCAATACCCTGCCAGACATTGCCGCCAGCATCGTCAATATTGACACGCAGGATCCAGGTGCCGACAGCGATGTTGAAACAGCCATCATGCACGAGCTGCCAGCGCAAGGAGGCGCGGGAGCGCTCATAATGTTTTTCGATCAGCGGCAGCCAGAAAGTGTTGATCTGCATGGGGCCGAGATCGTCCGTGCCGTTCGTGTTTCCGGCCACGGTGCCGGCTTCGCCGCCTTCCACATCGAGAATGAGCCAGATCAGAGGTTCCGGCACCTCATAATGCGCCGAAGCCTTGGTGATGCAGGATTTCAGTTCGGGTGTGGATTTGGCCGCCTTTACCGCAAGCGCAGGGGTGGCGCTGAGTGAAATCAGCGCGAGCGCGGTTGCAGCGGTGCGGCGCAAAGAGCGCATGAAGGCTCCCAAAAAGACGTCTGGAGCCTCCTACCATGCGGGAGGGGCATTAAAGCCGGTTTTCGGTTTCCGCCGTTTCACCCTTGGCGGAACCCGGCCAGTTGCCGCCAATGGCGCGGTAAAGGTCCACGCTGGCGCTCAGTTCATCGAGACGGGCCTGCACCAGACTGTCCGACGCGTCGAGCTGGGTGCGCTGGGCATCCAGCAGTTCCAGCAGGTCGATGGCACCGGCATCGAATTGCAGATCGGCCAGGCGGAAGGCTTCATCGGCCTGGCTCGAGGAAAGGGCGGCATAACCTGCCTGCTCGCCTCGCGCGGCGAGGGTGGTAAGCGCATCATCGGTTTCCTGCAACGCGGTGAGTACGGCGCTGCGATATGCGGCGGCCAGCTCTGCATAGCGGCCTTCCGCGCTGATGAGGCCGCCCTCCAGTTCACCGCCCGAGAAGATCGGCTGCGCGAGGCCCGCGGCCAGGCTGGAGACGAGGGAATAGGGGTTCGTCAAGAGACCCGATGCGGTGGCCCCGGCGGATAGCGTGACCTGCGGATAGAAAGCGGCTTTGGCGGCCCCGATATCGGCATTGGCGGCGCGCAGGCTTGCCTCGGCGGTCTGGATGTCCGGGCGCCGTTCGAGCAGGGCTGAAGGCACGCCAAGCTTGGGGGCAAGCGCGTCGAATTCGGACAGGCGGGCGGCCTTTACCGTCACGCGGCCCGGTGTCTCGCCCAGCAGCACGGCAAGAGCATTCCGCGCAGCGGCAAGGTCGCTTTCAAGGCCGGGCACACGGGCGCGTGCCGTGGCGGTGGCGCTTTCCTGGCGGGAAAGGTCGAAAGCAGAAACCGCCCCTTCCTCATAGCGAAGGCGCACGAGGCGCAGAATGTCTTCGGCGGCGGCGAGATTGGCTTTTGCGGAGGCCAGCCGTTCCTTCAATGCGATCACGGTAAAATAGGCCCGCGCCACATCGGCTTCGAGGGTGAGGCGTGTTGCCGCCGCATCGAACCGGCGGGCATTCAGGCTTTCTTCCGCGCCTTCCAGCTGTGCGCGGTTGGCGCCGAAGAGGTCGAGTTCATAGGCCACGGAAAGACCCGCGTTGTCGCTTGTCGAAGCGGAGGACCCGTCATCGCCGGCCCGCCAGCTGCGGGCGGCATTGGCGGAGCCGTCGATGGAGGGTAAAAGCCGGCCGCCTGCCGCGCGGAGTGTGCCGCGGGCCTGCTCGATGCGGGCAAGGGTGGCGTCGACGGTCGGGCTGTTTTGATGGGCGCGGGAAATGAGACCTGTCAGTTCCTCATTTGCCATTTGCGCCCACCAGTCTTCATCGGTTTGGCTGTAGGTGAGGGGTGCCGGGTCCTTATAGGCCGCAGGCATCGCCACGTCCGGTCGCGTGTAATCGGGTGTCAGCGAGCAGGCGGCGAGCGGGAGGGTGAGCAGAGCGGCGAGAACCGTTTGGGGGCGTGTTCGTGTCATGAGATTACTCCGAGGCGAGCGCGGCGACGGGGTCGAGTTTCGCGGCCTGTCTTGCGGGCAGATAGCCGAAGACGAGGCCTGTTGCGAGGGCGCAGCCGAAGGCGAGAAGGGATGGCTCCGGGCTGAAGGCGACGTTCATGCCGATACCCTGCGCAGCCAGACCGATGCCGAGGCCGAGCATCACGCCGGCAACGCCGCCAACGCTGCACACGACCAGCGCTTCGGTGTTGAATTGCAAAAGTATGTTGGACATGCGCGCACCCGTTGCCATGCGGATGCCGATTTCGCGGGTGCGTTCGGTCACGCTCACCAGCATGATGTTCATGACGCCGATGCCGCCGACAAGAAGCGAGATCGCGGCGACGGAGCCGAGCAGCAGTGTCAGCGTGTTCTGCGTTTCGGTGGCCATCTCGATCAGCGAGGCGGTGTTGCGGACCTGAAAATCTTCCGTTCGGTGGCGCATGAGAAGCAGATTATGGGTGTCTTTTTCCGCCTGGTTCACGGCTTCCGCGCTCTCGGCCTTGATCGCGATGCTTGAGAGATATTGCTGGCCGAAAAGCCGCATGAAGCCGGTGGTCAGCGGCACGATAGCGATGTCGTCCTGATCGGAACCGAAGGCGGAGGCGCCTTTCTCTTCCAATATGCCGATGACCTCGAAAGGCGCATTGCCGACAAGCACATACTCCCCGACAGGTGAGCCGCCATCCGGAAAGAGATTGTCCGCGACGGTCTTACCCAGCACAATGACGGGCGCGTAGCCTCTTACATCGTTTTCTGTGAAGAAACTGCCTTCTGCCACGGGCCATTCCCGCGCCTCAGTAAAACCTGGCCAGCTTCCCTCGATCTCGGTTGCATAATCAACGCTGCCAGCGCGCACGGTCGTGCGGGTCGAGCGGGACGGGGCGACTGCGGCAACGGATGAAAGCTGCGCAATGGCGCTTGCATCCGCCGGGGTGAGCGTTGCGACCGCATCGCCCCTTGGCCGCGTGCCCGGCGCGCCGGGGCGGACGAAAAGAAGATTCGTGCCCATGCTTTCGATGCGTTCCAGCACTGCCTGCTTGCTGCCATCGCCAATGGCGAGCATGGCGACGACGGCGGCCACGCCGATCACGACACCAAGAAGCGTGAGTGCCGTCCGGAAGATATTTGCGTGCAGCGAGCGCAGGGCGATGCGCACCGCCTCGCCGATCTGGTCGCCGATGGCGCTGGCTGAGGAAAGGTCGGGCGGGCTCAGTTCTTCCTTCGCCTCTCTTTCTCGGGTGCCGCTATCGGCGGTGATTTTGCCGTCATGAATTTCGATCAGCCGGTCGGCGTGAGCGGCCACGGTCTTGTCATGGGTGATGAGGATGACGGTGCGGCCTTCCCGGTGAAGCTCTTTCAGGAGCGCCAGCACGTCCTCGCCGCTCTGACTGTCCAGCGCGCCGGTCGGCTCATCTGCCAGAATGATCTCCGCGCCGTTCATCAACGCTCTTGCGATGGAAACACGCTGCTGCTGGCCGCCGGAAAGCTCGCCCGGCGTGTGGTCCGCGCGGTTGCCAAGGCCGAGCCGTTCCAGCAGCGCCTCAGCCCGGGCGCGCCGTTCGGCACGGGGGCGGCCTGCGTAGATGGCGGGAATTTCAACGTTTTCGGCGGCGGTGGCGGTGGCGAGCAGGTTATAGCGCTGGAACACGAAGCCGAACATGTCGCGGCGGAGCGCGGCCAGCTCATCGAGGTTGAGCGCAGCGACATTCTGGCCTGCGACTTCGTATGTGCCGCCGCTCGGCCGGTCGAGACAGCCCAGAATGTTCATGAGCGTCGATTTGCCGGAGCCGGACTGGCCCATGATGGCAACGAACTCACCCTTGGCGATGCTGAGCGAGACGCCGGCAAGGGCGCGCACCTCCATATCACCCATACGGTAAGTGCGGGAGATATTTTCAAGCGCGAGTAAAGGCTGAGAGCGCGGGGCGTTTTCAGGGGTCATGGGCGTGTTCCTAGAGCATGGGGCCCATCATGCGGCGCGGGCCGCGCTGCGATGAGGCGCCCATTATCGCTGTGCCTGCCTGACCGAGGATAACTTTCTCGCCTTCTTCAAGGCCGGAGAGGATTTCGGTCTGCATCCGCCCTTGCAGGCCGATCTCGACCCGCCGTTCTTCCGGCGGACGCCCGGTTCCGGCTGGAATGAGGACCTGGCCGCCCGTACCGCCAGTAGCGATGACGGCGGAACTGGGTACCAGCACGGCATTTACCGCGGCCCCTTCCACAAAAAAGACCTGGGCTGTCATTTGCGGCAGCAGCACGCCGTCCTCATTCGCCACATCGATCAGCGCTTTATAGAGCACCACATCGTTCAGCACTTCGGGCTCAGGCAGAACCTGACGCAGCGTGCCCTGCCAGCGCCGGTCCGGCAGGCCGAGGGTCGTGAAATAAACCGGCATGCCTGGGGTGAGTTTGACGACATCGGCTTCGGAAACCTCGGCTGAAACCCGCATCACGCTCAAATCGGAAATGCGAAGGATGGTGGGCGCTGTCTGGTTGGTGTTCAGCGTCTGGCCTTCGAGAGAGGTTTGCGAGACGACCGTGCCGGTGATGGGCGCGTAGATTTTGGTGTAGTTGAGATTGGCTTCATCCGCTTCAAGTTCGGAGCGGGTGGCGCGGATCTGCGCTTCGAGCGCCTGGATGCGGGCGGCGGCGACTTTTTCCGCGGCCGCGCTCACCTGCACCGTGTCTTCGCTTACCGCTTTGCTGGCGAAGAGCCGTTTATTGCGGGCGTGCTGCTGGCTTGCCAGCTCCGCATCCGCCTTTTGCTGGGCAAGCTGGGCATTCATCTCGTCCAGTCTGGCTTGCCGGGCTTCCACCTGGGCCTTCAGGAGGGTTGCGTCGATTTCGGCAAGCAGTTCGCCGCGTTCCACCTTATCGCCAACCTCTACGAAAACCCGTTCGAGCTGGCCGGAAACCTGTGCGCCCACATCCACATAATCCTTCGCCTGCATGGAGCCGGAGGCGGTGATGGTGAGTTCCAGATCGCCGCGTGTGGCTTCTGCCGTCTGGTAAGCGGGGGTCTCTTCTGACGTGAAGGCAGAGGAGACGGCCCAGATGAGGGCGGCTATGAGGGCCGTCAGCGCGAGGAGACCCACGCGGCGGTGGCGGGAGAGAAAGGCGAATTTGGCTGGCAGAACGCTCATGAGGGAACCCTGGCCCGGAGAAGATGAACAGATGCTGATGCCCGTTTAACGGGCGACAGCGGCCATTCCGTCGCTTGGACGGAAGATTGTTTATCCATTGCTCAGAATGAAGGCAGGGAAGGGGCTGTCTGCCTAAAATGCAGGCGGGCTGCGGCGGGGTGGGGCGGAAAGCCGCCGAGTTTCAAATGCTTAACGTCTGGCACAGAACTTGAGAGGCAGAGGGGGCAGGCGGCTAGGGTTCCGGTTTCCAGAATTAGGCGGAAATGTCTGGTCCGAGAGCTGCAGCCTTGGGGGTCAACAGCCTCAGGGTACACGGCGGGACAAAAGCCCGGGAGGTTAGGTAATGCGAGGATTGGCATTACACCATACCCGGCTGGCCGATCCTCAATTTCAAAACGCGCTCCCGGCGCGATGAGAGAGGATTGGTTGCATGACGATTTTCAAGAAATTGCTCACCTTTGCTACCGCGGCCGCGTTATCGGCGGTTGTCATTCTGCCCGTTCAGGCGGAAGAGAAGACCTCGTTCAAATTCGCCTGGTCGATTTATGTCGGCTGGATGCCCTGGGGGTGGGCGGCCGATAACGGCATTGTCGACAAATGGGCGGACAAATACGGCATCGATATCGAGGTCGTGCAGTTCAACGATTACATCGAGTCCATCAATCAATACACGGCAGGTTCCTTTGATGGGGTGACGGCGACGAATATGGACCTGCTTGCCATTCCCTCCGCCGGCGGCGTCGATACGACCGCGCTGATCGTGGGTGACTTTTCCAATGGGAATGACGCGGTGATCCTGAAAGACACGGCTGAGCTTTCGGACATCAAGGGGCAGAACGTCAATCTGGTCGAGCTTTCCGTTTCTCACTATCTGCTGGCCCGCGCGCTTGAAACCGTGGGCATGAGTGAGCGTGATGTGACGGTGATCAACACGTCCGATGCGGACATGGTGGCTGCCTTTGCCAGCGATGATGTGACCTCGGTCGTGACGTGGAACCCGCTTGTTTTCGAAATTCTGGAACAGCCGAATGCCAACAAGGTTTTCGACTCCAGCCAGATCCCGGGCGAGATCATGGATATTGCAGCGGTGAGCACCGAAACGCTGGCGGACAATCCGGCATTCGGCAAGGCGCTGACGGGAGCCTGGTTCGAGACCATGGCGATCATGGCGTCCGACACACCGGAAGGGGAAGCTGCCCGCAAGGCGATGGGTGAAGCTTCGGGCACGGACCTTGCCGGTTATGAAGCGCAGCTTGCTTCAACCGAGATGTTTTATGACGCCCCGGATGCGGTGAGCTTCGTCGAAGGCGGTGATCTTTCTGCCACCATGGACTCGGTGCGTTCCTTCCTCTTTGCGCATGGACTTCTGGGTGAAGGCGCGCCCTCGCCGGATGTGGTCGGCATCGAGTTTCCCGATGGCTCCATTCTTGGCGATGAGGGCAATGTGAAGCTGCGTTTCACCTCCGAGTATATGGGGCTCGCGGCCAAGGGCGAGCTTTGAGGCGGTCTGACATTCATCCTGAAAAAGGTGGTGTTTAACGGATGACCCGTTTCATCAACAAAAAGCCGGACCGGATTTCCGGAGTCCTCCTTGCGGCCTTGCCCTTTGCCGGGCTTGTTCTTGCCTATTGGATCGGCTCGGAAATCCGGCTGGCGGAAAATCCGAATGACAAGATATTACCCGGTCTCGAAGCAATGCGTATTGCAGTCGAGCGGCTTGCCTTCGAGCAGGACCGGCGCACCGGGGAATATCTTTTCTGGGCGGACACGGCGGCAAGCCTCTACCGGCTGCTTCTTGGGGTTGGCATTGCTACGGTGATTGGCGGCATTTTCGGCGTGGTGCAGGGGCTTTTGCCTTATATGAACCGTACCTTTGCGGGTTTCACGGCGGTGCTTGCCATGATCCCGCCGCTGGCACTTCTGCCGATCCTCTTCATCGTCTTCGGGCTTGGGGAGGTTTCGAAAATTGTCCTCATCATTGCCGGCGTTCTTCCCTTCATGATCCGGGATCTGGCGATGCGGACGGAGGAATTACCGCGCGAACAGATCATAAAGGCGCAGACGCTTGGCGCCTCCACCTGGCAAATTTTCGTCCGCATCGTCATGCCGCAAATGCTGCCGCGCATGTTCGATGCCATGCGCCTGTCGCTTGGCGCGGCGTGGCTCTTCCTCATTGCGGCGGAAGCGATTGCCTCGCAAAGCGGGCTCGGTTACCGCATCTTTCTGATGCGGCGCTATCTCGCCATGGATGTGATCATTCCCTATGTCGCCTGGATCACGCTGCTTGCTTTCACCATGGATTATATGGTGCGACTGCTGCAGCGCTTCTGGTTCGGCTGGCTTTACAAGGAGGGCCGGCTATGAGCGCGATCAGTGTTTCTGGTCTCTGGAAGGAATATGGCCGTCAGGTCGTGCTCGAGCATATCGACCTCGAAATCGAATCCGGTTCCTTCGTGGCGCTGGTCGGTCCTTCCGGTTGCGGCAAGTCCACCTTCCTTAAAATGATCCTCGGCGATGAAGTGCCGACGCGCGGGCAAATCCTGATCGACGGGGAGCCGTTGAAGCCGGAGCCGGATATCGACCGGGGCGTCGTGTTTCAACGCTATTCCGTTTTCCCGCATCTTACAGTGCTCGGCAATGTATTGCTGGCGCTCGAACTTTCCGGTTCGTCTTTTTGGGGGCGGCTCTGGGGCGCGCGGCGGAAGAAGGCCCGGGCCGAAGCGCTCGACATGATCGAGTGTGTCGGGCTTACAGCCGCTGTGAAGAAGTTTCCGAGTGAGCTTTCGGGCGGCATGCAGCAACGCCTGGCGCTTGCGCAGGCTCTTATCCTCAAGCCGAAAATTCTATTGCTGGACGAGCCGTTCGGTGCACTCGATCCGGGCATCCGCAGCGACATTCATCAGCTTGTGCAGCGGCTATGGAAAGAAGAGGGGATCACCGTGCTCATGGTGACGCATGACCTTTCCGAGGCCTTCACGCTGGGTACGCGGGTCATTGCGTTCGACCGGCTGCGCAAGCGTCCGGAGGAAACGAGCGCTTACGGCGCAACCGTCACTTTCGACATGAAAGTGGACAAACCTGTGGCGCCGCCTTCCGAGCTTGAGGCGGACCTGCACGAAGCGCAGCGGCAAGCGGCGCAGTAAGAAGAAAGTCCGGCCGGGACGGCCCGGCCCCGCGGCACGCGGAGCAGACCTCATCCGTTGGGACGGCCCGACTTCGGTTAGGCGGCGCAAGCCGCAGAGCAGGAGAACGATATGTCGACACTCGATACAGCCCCGAAGCAGGCCGATGGTGAAGAGACGGTCTATGCGAAACTGAAGGAAACGGGCGCGGCCCGTGCGGCCCGGCTTTTCACGGCGGATGAGAAGGACCTTGCCAATCCGCGTGACCTTCCCGCAGAGCGCATTCTCTGGCAGGACCCGCTGCCGGGTGGCGGCAAGACCTCCCGCGTGCTGCGCTATGGGCAGACGCTCCGGGTGTCCAACCCTAAAGGCGCTGCTTCGGTTGCGCTCTATGCGTTGAATGCGGACTGTCCCACCGAGCGGCTGAACACACCGGACACGGCCAAGATCCAGTGGAACGCCTTTATTGGAAAGGGGCAGCTTCTTTATTCGGATATGGGCCGGGTGCTGTTTTCACTGACGGAAGACACGAGCGGCTATCACGACCTCATCACCGGCTGCAGCACGGCAGCGACGGTGCGCGAGAAGTATGGCTTCGGCTATACGCGCAACTCCCGTGACAATCTTCTAATCGAGCTTGGCAAATGGGGCTTCGGACGGCGCGATCTGACGGGCGTGGTCAATCTCTTTACCGGCGTGGATGTGGAAGAAGGCGGCGGCCTGGCCTGGAATGAGGGCGCTGCCAAGCCCGGTGCGTTTGTGGATCTGCGGGCGGAAATGAACACGCTGGTAGTGCTCTCCAACTGCCCGCATCCGCTCGACCCGGCTGAGGGGTTCGATCCGCCGCCTGTCGATCTGACCGTCTGGCAGAACGACGCGCCAGCTGCGGATGATTTTTGCCGAACGGCCTCCATCGAAGCGAAGCGGGCTTTCGTCAACACGCAGGATTTTCTGGTTCAGATGGGCGCGGTTGCGCGCCCTGAAGTCGCCGGGCTTTGAGGGAGATTGACATGACGACTTTGCTTGACCGCGAAAATCCCGCCAATGCGCCCTGGTATGCCGTGCTTGAACCGGGGCAGGTGATCCGCATTGCAGATACGGAAGGCTGCCAGGCGGTGGATACCTATTTCCTCAATGCCGATGATACGGGCGAACGGTATGACCATCAGCAAACCGTGCTGGCCCAGAAGAACATCTTCGTCACCACGGGCACGCGCATCATGTCGAATGAGGGCCGGGTGATGCTGACGGTGCTCGATGACACGGTTGGCAATCACGACACGCTTGGCGGGGCTTGCGCTTGCGAAAGCAATTCAGTGCGCTTCGGCCTCGACAAACGGCATCTGCATGCTTGCCGGGAAAACTATCTCCAGCTTGCCGATGAGCTGGGCCTGACCAAGCAGGACATCGTGCCGAACGTCAATTTCTTCATGAATGTGCCGGTGGAAAAAAACGGTCATCTGGCGATTGTGGACGGCGTTTCGAAAGCCGGGTCCTATGTGGATCTGCGTGCGGAAATGCGCGTGATCGTGGCGGTGTCGAACTGCCCGCAGATCAACAATCCCTGCAATGCGTTCAACCCGACCCCCTCTCACGTCACGGTGTGGGACGCGGGCTCTTATCCCGGCGCGTGAGGGCCCCATGTTCAAGAAAGTATTGATCGCCAATCGCGGCGAAATCGCCTGCCGTATCCAGAGAAGCCTGAAGCGCATGGGTATCGCTTCCGTCGCCGTTTATTCGGAGGCGGACCGGTTTGCCCCGCATGTGCTGGAAGCGAATGAAGCTGTTTGCATCGGGCCCGCGCCTGCAGCGCAAAGTTATCTCGATATCGAGGCTGTGGTGCGGGCCTGCAAGGAGACGGGCGCCGAGGCCGTGCATCCGGGCTACGGGTTTCTCAGCGAAAGCACCGCTTTCGTGAAGGCGCTGGAGGCGGCGGGCATCTGCTTCATCGGTCCTGCGGTGCCTCATATCGAAGCCTTCGGCGAGAAACACATCGCGCGGGAGATTGCAGAAAAGGCCGGTGTGCCGCTGGTGCCGGGCTCGCCCGTTCTTGAAAATGAGGATGAGGCGGCCGACTGGGCGGCCAGGACCGGCTATCCCGTTATGCTCAAGGCCAGCGGCGGGGGCGGCGGCATCGGCATGCGGCTTTGCGAGACGGAAGAGGAGACGCGCGCCAATTTTTCTGCCGTCAAAAGGCTGGGCGCGGCGAACTTCAAGAATGACGCAGTCTTTCTCGAAAAATTCGTGCGGGAAGCCCGGCATGTGGAAGTGCAGGTCTTTGGCGACGGCAAGGGCAAGGTGATTGCGCTTGGCGAGCGGGACTGTTCGCTCCAGCGGCGCAATCAGAAAGTGATCGAGGAAACACCTGCGCCTAACCTGCCTCCGGCTTTGCGCGATGACATGCTGCGCGCGGCGATCGATCTGTGCGCGTCGGTTTCCTATGCCTCGGCCGGCACGGTGGAGTTCATCTATGATGCGGCGGATGAGCGCTTCTATTTTCTGGAGGTGAACACACGTCTGCAGGTTGAGCATGGCGTGACGGAGCTTGTGACCGGCATCGATCTTGTTGAGTGGATGGTGAAGCAGGCAGCGGGTGAGATGCCGCCGCTTGAAGGCATTTCCATTACGCCCAAGGGCGCCGCCATGGAGGCGCGGATTTATGCCGAAGATCCGGCCAAGGATTTCCGTCCCTCTTCCGGGCTGCTGGCGGATGTCTTCTTTCCGGAAGATGTGCGTGTCGATGGTTGGGTGTCGAGCGGCACGGAAGTCACGCCTTTCTATGACCCTCTGCTTGCTAAGGTGCTGGTTTACGGGGAAACGCGGGACGAGGCCGCTGCCAAGCTGAAAGAGGCGCTGGGGAAGACGCGGCTTGGCGGGCTTGAAACGAACCTTGCCTATCTTGAAAAGCTGGCGGGTGACCCCGTTTTCACCACGGGCGATGTACGCACGAGTGCGCTCAATTCATTCCATCCGGTGCTTCCGACCATTGACGTGGTTGAACCTGGCGCGCTTTCCACGCTGCAGGATTATCCGGGCCGTGTCGGCTATTGGCATGTGGGGGTGCCGCCGTCCGGGCCGATGGATGATCTTTCCTTCCGCTGGGCGAACCGCCTTGTGGGGAACGGCGATGAAGCCGCGGCGTTGGAGCTGACCATGACGGGGCCGGCGCTGCAGTTTCATAAGGAAACGGTCATCGCGCTTACGGGCGCGAAGATGGAGGCGTCGCTTGACGGCAAGCCGGTGCCCTTCTGGGAAGCGGTGAAAGTTCCCGCCGGGGCGATGCTGGAGCTTGGCGCGATTTCCGGCGCCGGACAGCGGACGTATCTTGCCGTGCGGCATGGCTTTGAGGCCGCGGAATTTCTGGGCAGCACGGCGACTTTCACGCTGGGCGGCTTTGGCGGCCATGCGGGCCGTGCGCTGAAAGCAGGCGATGTGCTGCACATGAAGGAAGGGGGGGCAGTCCGCCCGCCCATGAACGCGCCGCTGGCGGAAAGCTTGCGGCCGGAGCTCGCGCGGGAGTGGGAAGTCGGTGTTCTTTACGGGCCGCATGGCGCGCCTGACTTTTTCGATGAAGATGATATCGCCGCGCTTTTCACCGCCGCTTACGAGGTGCATTTCAATTCGGCGCGCACCGGTGTGCGGCTGATCGGCCCGAAACCGAAATGGGCGCGGCCCGATGGCGGCGAGGCGGGGCTGCATCCTTCCAACATTCACGACAATGCCTATGCGGTCGGCACGCTCGACTTTACCGGTGACATGCCAATCCTTCTCGGGCCGGACGGGCCGAGTCTTGGCGGCTTTGTCTGTCCCGTTACGGTGGCGGAGGCGGAGCGCTGGAAACTCGGCCAGCTCAAGCCGGGCGACAAGCTGCGCTTCGTGCCGGTGGCCTATGAGGATGCGCGCCGGATGCGCGAAGCCCAAACTACCGCATTGGCGGCAGAAGCGCCAAGCCTGCGCGATGCGCCGCGCGCCGCTTCACCTGCGCGCGAGCCTGCCGTGCTGAGCGGCTTTGCGTCAAAGGGTGTCGATATTGCCATCCGCCGGGCGGGGGACCGCTATCTTCTGGTGGAATATGGGCCGATCGTGCTTGATCTTGCGCTGCGCTTCCGGGTGCAGGTGCTGATGCAGGCGTTGGAAGAAAAAGCGGCGCCGGGCATTCTGGAAATGACGCCGGGCATCCGTTCACTGCAAATCCATTATGAGCCCGCGCTTCTGCCGGAAAAGGCGCTGATGGCGCTGGTGCAGGAAACGGAGGACTCCCTTTCCGACATTTCCGAAATGAGCGTGCCGAGCCGCATTGTGCGGATGCCGCTTGCCTGGAACGATCCGCGCGCGCAGGAAGCGGCGATCAAGTATCAGAAACTTGTGCGGCCCAATGCGCCCTGGTGTCCGGACAATATCGAGTTCATCCGCCGCATCAATGGGCTGGACAGCATCGAGGATGTTTATGGCACCGTCTTTAAGGCGCGGTATCTCGTCATGGGTCTGGGTGATGTCTATCTCGGGGCGCCGGTGGCAACGCCGCTCGACCCGCGCCACCGGCTGGTGACGACGAAATACAATCCCGCCCGCACCTGGACGCCGCAAAACGCGGTGGGCATTGGCGGAGCCTATATGTGCATCTATGGCATGGAGGGGCCGGGCGGCTATCAGCTCTTCGGGCGTACGCTCCAGGTATGGAATACGTTCCGGCATGACGCTTCGGGCGCGCATAATTTCGAGCGTGGTGTGCCGTGGCTGCTCCGCTTCTTCGATCAGATCGAGTTCTTCCCCGTTACGACGGAAGAGCTGGATGACTGGCGTGCGGATTTTCTTTACGGCAAGCGGCCTGTCGAAATTACGGAGACGGAATTCAATCTCGGCGATTACACGCGCTTTCTGAAAGAGAACGAGACGGAGATTGCTGCTTTCCGCGGGCATCAGAAGAAGGCCTTCGAGGAAGAGCGGGAAAGCTGGAAACGGAACGGCCTTGATAAATTCGATTCAGAAGCCGCGCCCGTCACCTCCCGCGAGCTTGATGAAGAGCTGCCCGATGCGGCGCGGCGGATCGAGGCAGGCGTTACAGGCTCTGTCTGGTCTATCGATGTGGCGCCGGGCGAGAGTGTGACGAAGGGCCAGACGCTGCTGCGGCTCGAGGCGATGAAAATGGAGATCGAAGTGAAGGCAACCCATGACGGGGTGGTGCATGATGTTTTCTGCGCTTCCGGCGATGTCATTCAGCAGGGCGATCTTCTGGCCGCGCTTCTGCCCGGGGAGGCGGCATGATGAAAAGCTTTTCCATTCCGGCCCTTCTGGCCGCCTACAGGGAAGGACAATGCACGCCCGGAGAGGTGATCGAAGAGGTCATCCGCCGCTGCGATGCCTATGAAGCGCGTGATTCGGCTGTCTGGATCACGCGTGCCGATGCGAAAGCGCTTCGGGCGCGGGCCGCGGTGCTTGGTGCAGATCCTAAGGCGCGCCATCTTCCGCTCTACGGCATTCCCTTTGCGGTGAAGGACAATATCGATGTGGCGGGACTGCCCACCACGGCGGCCTGTCCTTCTTATGCCTATGAACCTGCGCGCTCTTCCGGTGTGGTGGCGCGGCTTGAGGCGGCGGGGGCCATTTGCATCGGCAAGACCAATCTCGATCAGTTTGCGACCGGGCTTGTCGGCACGCGCTCTCCCTATGGCGCACCGGCCTGCGTTTTCGATGCGGATTATGTGTCAGGCGGATCGAGCTCCGGCTCGGCGGTGGCTGTAGCGGCGGACCTTGTCAGCTTTTCGCTCGGCACGGATACGGCCGGGTCAGGCCGTGTGCCCGCGGCTTTCAACAATCTGGTGGGCGTGAAGCCGACGCGCGGACTTTTGAGCGCGGCAGGTGTTGTGCCCGCTTGCAAAAGTCTCGACTGTGTTTCGATCTTCGCGAAAACCGTGGCAGAGGCGGAGGCCGTTCTTGCCGTTGCTGAAGGCCCGGAAGCGGCGGATGCCTGGTCGCGGGTCCGCGAACCCGTGCCCGCCGCAAAGCCGGTCGCGGGGGCTGTGATCGGCGTGCCTTCCTCTCAAAGTCTTGAATTTTTCGGGGATGATGAGACAAGGCGGCTTTTTGAGGAAAGCGCGGCGCGGTTCAAGAAGCTGGGCGCTCAGCCTCTTGAAATCGATTATGCGCCTTTTGCCGAGGCCGCGCGGCTGCTTTATGAAGCGCCCTTCGTTGCCGAGCGTTTTACAGCGGCAGGTGTGTTCCTGAAGACGGGTCCTGCGCATGCTGATCCGGTTGTTGCGCAGATCATTCTCGGCGCTGAAAACCTCTCGGCTGCGGATCTTTTCAAGGCGCAGCACCGCCTGCAGGAAATCCGGGCCAGCCTCGCGCCCTTGTGGGAAGGCATGGACGCGCTGCTGCTGCCCACCGTCCCGACGCAATACAAGGTGGCGGAGGTTGAGGCGAATCCGGTCGAGCTTAACAGCCGGCTTGGCACCTATACGAATTTTCTCAATCTGCTCGATCTTGCGGCGCTTGCCGTTCCGGCTGGTTTCACCGCGTCGGGTCTTGCGCGCGGCATCACGCTTGTTGCACCGGCCTTTCACGAGCCACAGCTGATGGCCTTTGGCGCCGCGCATGAGGCCGCGCTGGCGGGGCAAGACGTTCCGGTACCTGCGCGCATAGGCACCGCGGAGGGCATGGAGCTGCTTGTGGTAGGCGCGCATCTTTCGGGGCTTGCGCTCAACCACCAGCTCACAGAGCTTGGCGGCCATTTCCAGCGCGAGGTGAAAACGGCACCTCTTTACAGGTTTTACGCGTTGCCGGATGGCAAGCGTCCCGGCCTCATCAGGGTTGAAGACGGCGGCGTGAGCATTGAAGGGGAAGTCTGGCGGCTGCCGCTTTCCGCGATCGGTCCCTTCCTTGCGGGTATCGCGCCGCCTCTCGGTCTTGGCACCGTCACGCTTTCTGATGGCGGTTTCTGCAAAGGCTTTATCTGTGAAGGGCATGTGGCCGCTTCTGCGGAAGATATTTCTTCCTATGGCGGCTGGCGTGCCTGGATCGCGCGGTCTGCTTCTGCCGGCTGACATTTCCCTTCATTCCTGACCGGATCGCCGGGCGCATGACGCGTCCGGCGATTGTCATGGATTCATCAAACTTGCGACACAAGAGCGTCACCGCCTCCCGCCTATTAAGAAATTGGATGAAAAACGCCACTTCATTCAATTCTTGAATACAGGGACAGGCATGATCGAGCTTGAAAAAATCACGGTGACCTATGGCGGCAAGATGCCTGCGATCGACAATGTCAGCCTCGATTTCGTGGATGGTGACTTCACGGTGCTGCTTGGCGCTTCAGGCGCGGGCAAGTCCACGCTTTTGCGGGTGTTGAACGGGCTGGTCCGTCCCGAGCGTGGGAACATGCGGCTCGAAGGCAAGCAGGTGCGCTTTTCGAATGGCGCGTTGCGGCCTTTGCGGCGGCGCATGGCCATGGTGTTTCAGCATCATCAGCTTATCGGCCGCCGTTCGGCGCTTGCCAATGTCATGACAGGACGGCTCGGCTATCACAGCAGCTTGCGCACGCTCTGGCCCTTGCCGGAATCGGAACGGATCATCGCGCTTCAATGCCTGGACCGTGTGGGGCTTGGCGACTTTGCGCTGCGGCGTGTCGACCAGCTTTCCGGCGGGCAGCAGCAGCGCGTGGGGATCGCCCGGGCGCTGGCTCAGGAACCCGATTTTCTGCTGGCGGATGAGCCGGTTGCCAGCCTTGATCCGGTGAGTGCGGAAAACGTGCTCAGTCTCTTGCGCGACATCTGCAAGAGCGACGGCATTCCCGCCATTGTCAGCCTGCATCAGCTTCATCTTGCGCGCCGATTTGCCGACCGGGTGATCGGTGTTCAGGGCGGGCATGTGGTGTTTGACGGCCCGCCTTCGCATCTCGATGACGCGGTGCTTACGCATATTTACGGCGCCAGCAAGGGCGAAGGCCTGGAGGTGCCGCCCGAAACTCCGGCTCCGGCCGAAGTGGAAGACGCAGAACCTGTCTACCGTCCGTCCATCAAACTAACGGGGTGATCCATGAAAACGCTGATAAGCCTTCTGTCTTTTCTCTTTCTCGCCGTTTCGGTGAGCGCGCCGCTGCAGGCGGCGGAAGCCGATCCGGATACGCTGCGCGTTGCGCTTCTTCCCGATGAAGATGCCGCCACCATCATCAAGCAGAATCAGGCTCTCAAGGACTATCTTGAAGAGACGACCGGCAAAAATGTCGAGCTGGTGGTGACGACGGACTATTCTTCCATGATCGAGGCCATGCGGTTCGGCCGGTTGGAGCTTGCCTATTTCGGCCCGCTCTCCTACACGCTTGCCAAATCAAAAAGCGACATCGAGCCCTTTGCGGCGCGTTTGACGGATGGGTCGGCGACCTACCGCTCGGTCCTGATCGGCAATGTGGAAGCCGGCGTCAAGACGCTGGAAGATGTGAAGGGAAAGGATGTGGCGTATGGCGACACGGCCTCCACGTCGAGCCATCTTATCCCTAAATCGATCCTGCGCGATGCGGGCCTGAAGGAGAACTCCGACTATTCCGAACACTTCCTCGGTGCGCATGACGCGGTCGCCGTAGCGGTGCAGAACGGCAAGGCGCAGGCGGGCGGTCTCAGCGAGCCGATCTTCAAGAGCCTCATGGACCGCGGCATCATCTCGGAAGACAAGGTGACTGTGCTCACCTATTCGGATCCGTTCCCTCAGTATCCCTGGGCCATGCGTTCCGACCTCAATCCGGACCTGAAAGAGACGATCAAGAACGCGTTTCTCAACCTGAAAGACGACTCCGTGCTGAAGCCCTTCAAGGCGGAAGGTTTCGCACCCATGACCGATGCTGACTATGACGTGGTGCGCAAGCTCCAGAAGTCTCTCGGTCTCGGCGCTTCTTAAGGCCAGTGACCCACTTGACCGGGCCGGTTCCGGCCGGCCCGGCTTTCTTTCGATCCAACCGGGGCATGATCATGTCGCTTGCTTCTTCCGCATCGCTCGACAGCACCCACATTCTCAAGCAAGAGCGCAAAAGCTGGTATCGCTCACTCTGGGTGATTGCCGGTCTTGTGCTTGTCGTTCTTGTGAGCGCGGGCGCGACCGAACTTCTGAATATCGACCGGCTTTCCGATGGGCCCGACGCCATTGCCACACTTGCGGGCGAAATGGTGCCGCCGGACTTTTCGAGCGCGCGCAGCTGGGTGCAGCCGCTTATCGACACGCTAGCCATGAGCGTCGCGGGCACGGCGCTTGCCGTTCTGTTTTCACTTCCCCTCGGCTTTCTGGCTGCGCGCAATACGAGCCCCCATCCGGTGGTTTATCATGTCAGCCGCTTCCTCTTGAATGTGCTGCGCTCGGTGCCGGAACTTATCATGGGCATCATCTTCGTGGCGGCAGTCGGCTTCGGCCCCTTGCCTGGCGTGCTGGCGCTTGGGTTCCATTCGGTCGGCATGGTGGGCAAGTTCTTTGCCGAGGCGATCGAACATGCGGATCACCGGCCTATCGAGGCGGCGCAGGCGGCGGGCGCGCGGCCTTTCCAGATCGTTCAGTACGCGATTTTCCCGCAGGTGCTGCCTCAGCTTGCGGATGTGACGATCTACCGGTGGGAGTATAATTTCCGCGCCTCCACGGTCATGGGCATGGTGGGCGCAGGCGGTATCGGGCTTGAGCTGATGTCCTCGTTGCGCCTCATGCAATATCAGGAAGTGCTGGCCCTTCTTCTCACGATCCTTGCCATGGTGACCCTTGTCGATGCGGCAGGTGCCTTTCTTCGCCGGAGGCTCGCATGACCCGAACCAAGCCAAAAGTCCTCGTCACGAACTGGGTGCATGACGATGTGCGCCGCTATCTTGAAAGCTTTGCCGAGATTGAAGCGAATATGGACCGCACTACCCCCTGGTCGGCGGCGGAGATCGCCGAACGAGGGACAGAGGCCGATGCCATGCTTGCCTTCATGACGGACAGCGTCGATGAGGGGCTGCTGTCCCGTCTTCCTAATCTGAAAATGATTTCCTGCGCGGTGCGCGGCTATGACAATTTCAATCTTGAGGCGTGCCGCGCACGCGGCATTGCCGTGGCGCATGTGCCCGATCTCCTGCAGGGGCCGACGGCTGATCTGACGCTGGGGCTTATCATTTCCCTGACACGCAACATGCTGGCGGCGGACCGTTTCGTGCGATCCGGACATTTTGCCGGATGGCGGCCGCACTTTTACGGGCTCGGCCTTGCGGGGACGTCTGTCGGTATTGCCGGTATGGGCGGGCTGGGGCAAGCCATTGCGCGGCGGCTTCTCGCCTGCGATGCGGATGTTTCCTATTTCGATGAGACGGTTCCGGCGCTTTCCTCCATGCTTGACGGGCAGATGAATGCCAAGCCGCTTGAACGGATTTTGGCGGAGAGCCAGATCGTCGTTCTTGCTCTGCCGCTAACGGGGGAAACGCGGCAGGTCATTGATGAGGCCGCGCTGCGCGCCATGAAGGCGGGGGCGTATCTCATCAACCCGGCACGGGGGTCGCTTGTCGATGAAATGGCCGTTGCCGAGGCGATCAAGGCGGGGCGTTTGCAAGGCTATGCGGCGGATGTGTTTGCGCTGGAAGACTGGGCGCTCAAGGACCGGCCGAAATCCATTCCGCGCGATCTGATTGAAGCGCGGGACCGCACGGTCTTTACGCCGCATCTGGGGTCTGCGGTGGATGCCGTGCGTTTCGATATCGCCATGGCAGCGGCGCGGCATATCGAGCAATTCTTCAAGGGGGAGGAGCCGGACGGCCTTGTGCCGCAGGCCCGCTTTCAACATGCTGAACTTAGTGCAGATTGAAGCCTTTCTGGCCGTTGCCGATGAAGGCAGCGTGGGCGAGGCGGCAAAGGCGCTCAGCCGTCCGCAGCCTACCGTCTCGCATCAACTCAAGAATCTGGAAGCGGATCTTGGGGCTGTGCTCTTTCACCGGCAGACCGGGGGAGGGCTGACGGCGGAGGGCGCGCGGCTTTACCCGATGGCCAAACGCCTGCTCACCATGGCGGCGGCGGCGCGCGAAAGCGTGCTGGCGGGCCATGGCCGGGTTGCGGCGGCCACAAATATCGGCACTTATGTGCTGCAGCCGCTTTTGAAGAAATACCAGGATGAAGGGGCGGGCAGCGAGGTCATTTCGCTCACTATGGCCAGCAATCCGGAAGTGCTGGAGCGTCTGTCCGAGGGTGAGTGCGAAGTGGCGCTCACCGAATGGTGGGACAAGCGTCCGGGCTTCACCGCAATGCCCTGGTATAAGGAGCCGCTCGCCGTCATTGTGCCGCCGGATCATGGCTGGGCTGTGCAGGAGAGCATTGCGCCAGAAAAGCTTTCCCGCGAACCCATGATCGGCGGAGAACCCGGCAGCGGCACGGGGCGGCTTTTACGCGCGGCGCTGCGGCGGTTGCCGAGTGACATCAAGGTTGATCTCAATCTCGGCAGCACGGAAGCGGTGAAGCAAGCGGTGAAAGCCGGGCGCGGCATTTCAATCGTGGGGCTGAATGCCGTGCGGGAGGAAGTGGCCTCCGGCTCGCTCTGCGCGCTTAAATTGCGCGGGCGGGCGCTGTCAAAAATCTATCATGCTGTCTGGCCGGAGCACATGACGCCTGCCTCTCCTGCGTTCGGCTTTGCTCAATTTCTCATCCGCGAGGGGCAGCGGCGCGCCCTTTGAGGCATTGCCGCTTCCGTGCTGCCGCATAAGGGCTTATCCTTTTCTTTCGGCTGGAAAAGGAGCCCCCATGAGCTGGCAACCTGCGGAAGAGGCGAATTGTGACATGGCGCCGGGATGTCCCGCGCTTGATGTGGTGATCGTGCCGCGCGCCCATGATATTGGCGGGCTTGAAGTGCGCCGCGCCTTGCCGACGCGCGAGCGCAAGATGGTTGGTCCTTTCATCTTTTACGATCAGATGGGTCCGGCCATTCTTAAGGCTGGCGGAGGGCTTGATGTGCGTCCGCATCCCCATATCGGTCTTTCGACGGTTACTTATCTTTTCGATGGCGAGGTCATGCACCGGGACAGCCTTGGCTCCGAGCAGGCGATTCAGCCGGGCGCGGTGAACTGGATGACAGCAGGCAGTGGCATTGTGCATTCGGAGCGCACCAGGGCCGATATGCGGGATCAAGACAATCCGCTCTTCGGCATTCAGACCTGGATTGCGCATCCGGAAAAGCATGAAGAGGTTGACCCCGCCTTCTTTCATCACAGCAAGGGTTCGCTGCCATTCCTTGATGGCGAGGGAAAGGAAGTGCGGCTCATCGCTGGCTCGCTTTTCGGCAAGACCTCGCCGGTCAAGACCTTCTCCGACATGTTTTATGCGGATGCAAAGCTCGAGGCCGGGGCCTCGCTTTCCCTTCCCGCCGATTATGAAGAGCGGGCGATCGCCATTGTGACGGGGGAGATCGATCTGCGCGGCGACAAGCAGAAGGAAGGCGCGCTGCTTGTCTTCAAGCCCGGTGATGAGATTCACTTCACCGCAACGGTTCCCTCCCGCGTGATGCTGCTGGGGGGTGAACCCATGGACAGCCGGCGCTATATCTGGTGGAACTTCGTTTCGAGCTCCAAGGAGCGGCTCGAGCAGGCGAAGGAAGACTGGAAGGAGGGCCGGTTTGCCAAAGTGCCGGGAGAGACGGAGTTCATCCCGCTGCCGGACAAGTAAGTAAGACAGGCACGGCATGAAGGTTCTTATTGCAGGTGCGGGGATTGGCGGGCTTGCCGCCGGTCTCGCGCTTCATCAGGCAGGTCACGACGTCGTTCTTTTCGAACAGGCGCCGGAGCTGGGCGAAGTGGGCGCGGGTCTGCAGCTCAGTCCCAATGCAGTGCGTGTGCTCCATGCCTGGGGGCTGATGCCGGAGCTGAATGAGATCGCCTTCCGGCCTGAAGCCATTGAGCTGCGTCTTCATAAATCCGCCCGGCGCATTGCGCATATTCCGCTCGGGGCAGAGGCAGAAGCGCGGTATGGCTTTCCGTATCTTCATGTGCACCGGGGCGATCTTCACCGGCGGCTTGCTGAAACGCTGCGCGCGCGGGCCGGAGAGGTGATCCGCACCGGCGCGCGGGTGGCCGATGTGGTGCAGGAAGCGGATCACGCCTCGCTCATCTTCGGGAATGGCAGCGTTGAAACGGGCGATCTTGTGATCGGCGCGGACGGCATTCACTCGGTGGTGCGGGAGGCGCTGTTCGGCAAGGCTCGGCCTCTCTTCAAGAAAATGACCGCCTGGCGCGGGCTGGTGCCCGCGCACCGGGTGCGCGAGGCGGGGGTCCGGCCCTCCGCCACAAGCTGGATGGGCCCCCATGCTCATGCGGTGACCTATTATGTGCGCCGGGGCGAGCTTTTGAATTTCGTCGGCGTCACCGAGTGTGAAAACTGGACATCCGAATCCTGGACCGAGCAGGGAAGCCGGGAAGAGCTTGCTGCGGATTTTGCCGATTGGCACCCCTCCATCCGCGCGGTGGTGGAGGCAATCGATGCGCCTTTCCGCTGGGCGCTGCATGCGCGCGCGCCGCTTGAGCGCTGGAGCGAGGGGCGGGTAACCTTGCTTGGCGATGCGTGTCATCCCATGCTGCCTTTTCTCGCGCAAGGGGCGGCGTCGGCCATCGAGGATGCGGCGGTGCTGACGGCGGCCTTGGGACAGGACGATGCGCCCGCTGCGCTTCCGCTCTATGAAGAAATCAGAAAGCCGCGCACCTCCCGCATTCAAAAGGAAGCGGAGGCCAATGGGCGGCTCTTCCATCTTGCCAATCCGCTTCTGCGCGCGGGCGTTTACCGCGCCATGGCGGCAGGGGGAAAGGTTGCGCCGGGGCTGGTCGCCTCACGCTATGACTGGCTGATGGGGTATGATCCGCTTTCAGCCGTCTGAAGCGCGCTTCACGGCGCGGACGGTTTCTTCCATCGCGCTCAAAAAACGGGAGCGGTCTTTCTGCGTGAAGGCGGGATTATAGCTCTTGAAGTCGCTTGTCTCGCGCAGATGGCTCGTGAGGTCGCGCATGGCGACGGACATGCCGATATTTTCCGCCGTAAACGTCTTGCCGGAGGGGCCAAGGGCTGCTGCACCTTTTTCGAGGCAGCGAGAGGCGAGGGGGATGTCGGCCGTGATGACGATGTCGCCTTTGCCGATTTGTTCAACGATCCAGTTATCCGCCTCGTCCGGCCCTTCGGAGACGATCATCTGTTTCACGAGCGGGCTGCGGGGCACGCGCATGCCGCTATTGGAGACGATATAGGTGATGAGGTTATGGCGCTCGGCGACCTTCATCACTTCGTCCTTCACGGGACAGGCATCGGCGTCCACATAGACAATGGTCATGCGCCCTCCAGTTCTTCACGCAGAAGTTCGAGGGCCAGCCATTCTTCTTCCTTGGCGGCGAGGTCCTCCTCCGCCTTCTCAAGCAGCTTGGCGGATTTTGCGAAACCTTCCGGGTCTTTCGTGTAGAAGTCCGGCGCGGCGAGTTTCGCTTTCATTTCTTCGATCTTGGCACCCAGCTTTTCCATCTCGCCCGGCAGGGTTTCAAGCGCATGCTTTTCCTTGAAGGAGAGCTTGCGTTTTTCCTTCTGTTTCGGCGCCTCTGCTTTTTTGGTCGCCGGTTTTTCCTTTTGCGCGGGTTTTTCAGCCTCGGGTTTTACGGCCTTGCGCTGGCGTTCCATGTCGCTATAGCCGCCGGGATAGACGCGCCAGACGCCGTCTCCTTCCGAGGCGATGGTGTAAGTCACGATGCGGTCGAGAAAGTCGCGGTCATGGCTGACAAGCAGGAGCGTGCCTTGATAGTCCGCCAGCAGTTCCTGCAGCAGATCCAGCGTTTCAAGGTCGAGATCATTGGTGGGTTCGTCGAGCACGAGAAGATTCGAGGGTTTTGCGAGCGCGCGGGCAAGCATCAGCCGCCCGCGTTCGCCGCCCGACAGAGCATCGACGGGGGTGCGCGCCTGTTCCCCGGCAAAGAGAAAGTCCTTCATGTAGCCGACGACATGTTTCGGGGTATCGCCCACCATCACCGTGTCGCCGCGCCCGCCTGTCAGCACTTCCCAAAGTGTTTCCTTCGGATTCAGGCTTTCGCGGCGTTGATCGAGCGTCACCATCTGGCGGTTGGTGCCAAGGCGGGCCGTGCCGGTGTCGGGTTCCAGATCACCTGTCAGGAGCTTCAGAAGTGTCGTCTTGCCCGCGCCGTTGGGACCGATAATGCCCACCTTGTCGCCGCGCAGGATCTTCACTGAAAGGTCCTTGATGATGGCGGGGCCATCATAGGATTTCGAGGCGCCTTCAAGTTCAGCCACGAGTTTGCCGGAGGTTTCGCCTTCGCTGGCGGCAAGGTTTACCTTTGCGGTGGCGCGGGTGAGCGCTTCGCCCTGGGTAACGCGCTTTTCGCGCAGCTCATGCAGGCCCCGCAGCCGCTTCTGGTTGCGTTTGCGTCGGGCCGTCACGCCGTAGCGCAGCCAGTCCTCTTCCTGTTCGATCTTGCGTTCGAGTTTGTGCTGGGCCTGGGCTTCCTCTTCCAGCAGCTTGTCGCGCGCGGCCTCGAACTCGGCAAAGCCGACGGAGAAGGCGCGGGTGCGGCCCCGGTCGAGCCAGACCGTGGCGCGGGAGAGGTTCGAGAGAAAGCGCCGGTCATGGCTGATGAGGACGAGAGCGGATTTGAGGCCCCGCAATTCGCTTTCCAGCCATTCAATGGCGGGCAGGTCGAGGTGGTTGGTCGGCTCGTCGAGGAGCAGAATATCGGGCGCAGGGGCAAGCGCGCGGGCAAGGGCGGCGCGGCGGGCCTGGCCGCCTGAAAGATGGGCGGGGTTTTCCTCTCCCGTCAGGCCGAGCTGCTCCAGCAGATAGCGGGCGCGGTAAGGCTCGTCGCCCGGGCCGAGGCCTGCCTCGGTGAAGGCGAGCGTGGTTTCGAAACCCGCAAAATCCGGTTCCTGGGCCAGATAGCGGATGGTGGCGCCCGGCTGGGTGAAAATTTCGCCGTTATCGGCTTCCACAAGGCCGGCGGCGACCTTCAGCAGGGTGGATTTGCCCGAGCCATTCCGCCCGACAAGG
>Ga0207828_100261_pt1 | contig 28640 bp, 25 predicted proteins | sample TtaePargueraPR_11_FD_187276 | JGI IMG/M metagenome (GOLD analysis project Ga0207828, IMG submission 187276) | Aerobic enrichment media microbial communities from Bioluminiscent Bay, La Parguera, Puerto Rico - Tt and P2 (3) (SPAdes) | ecosystem: Environmental > Aquatic > Marine > Unclassified ...
CTTTCAAGGCCGGGATACTGGACCTGCTCGATTTCCGGGTGGTTTTCGAAATGCTTGGCAATCGTCATGGCATTGGCCGATGCCCGTTCGACACGGATCGCAAGGGTGCGCATCCCGCGCAACAGAAGCCACGTTTCAAATACGCCCAGAACCGCACCACCCGATGCATGCTGTTTGCAGACGCGCTGCCAGAATTCATTGTTCGATGCGGTGGTCAATGACCCGGCCAGAACGTCACTATGACCGTTAAGGTATTTGGTGGCTGAATGCATGACGATATCAGCACCAAAATCAATCGGGCGGGTCAGAAGCGGGGTGGCAACCGTATTGTCGACGACAACCTGTGCACCGGCCTTATGGGCCAGTTCGGCAACGGCGGCGATATCGGTAATCTGCCAATCCGGGTTTGCCGGGGTTTCAAGCCAGACAATCTTGGTTTTGCCGGCAACGATATGTTTGTCCCACTCGGCAATGTCGGCATTATCGACAAAGTCAAACGACAGACCCGCACGCACACCACTTTCAAGCATGAAGCTGCGCAGCGCCCAATACATGACCTTGGGGGCGACAACATGATCGCCGGGGCTCAGCGCATGAATGACCGCAACTGCAGCAGCCATCCCCGATGCAAATAGACGGGTTTCAACGCCACCTTCAAGGGTATCCAATACCTCGCAGGCCTGATCATAGGTCGGGTTATCCGCGCGCGTATAGCAACGCCCGTCATGATAGCTCAGATCGGTATTTCGCTCGAACGTGGTCGATGGATAAAGCGGCGGGGTTACAGATTTGGTTGCGGCATCAACCCAGCCCAGTGCCTGGGCGGTGATGGTGGCTGGTTTCTGTTTTTTTGCATGATCAGACATGGTGGCTACCTGATTTGGTTGAGATTTATTGGCGCGCAACATAACTTGGTTCGCGCCACACACCAAACTGTAATCCTGTTTAGGGTCCCCACATGACGAAATACCCCGAAATCGAACTGCCCAAGGAATGTGACGTCGTTGTTATTGGCGGCGGAATTCATGGCGCATCCAGTGCCTATTACCTGACCAAGGCGGGCATGAAAGTCGTCCTTCTGGAAAAGGATACGATTGCATCCCATCAGTCGGGCCGGGCATGGGGCTTTGTGCGTCAACAGGGACGCGATCCGGTTGAACTGCCATTGATGATCGAATGCAACCGCATCTGGCAGGGTCTTGAAAAGGAACTGGATGCCGACCTTGAATGGCGTCAGGGCGGGGTCCTGTTTGTCGCGCGCGATGACGCGGAAATGGCGGACTACGAACAGTGGATCGAAGATGCCAAGGGGTTTGAAATCGAAACCCAGGTGCTGTCCCCCAAAGGGGTCGAGAAAATCACGCCCGGTATCACCACACCGGGTGTCGGGGGGATCTACACTCCATCAGACGGGCAGGCCGAACCCAAAAAGGCCGCACCGGCAATTGCCAAGCGCGCCAGTGAAATGGGGGCCGTGATTGCCGAAGGATGCGGTGCGCTTTCGATTGAAACAACGGCTGGGACGATCAGTTCGGTCGTGTCGGAAAATGGCGAGATCAAATGCAAATATGTGATCTGTGCCGCAGGTGCCGCCACCCATAAATTCGTTGCCAAATTTGGCCGCAGGCTTCCGCAGCAAACCACGCGTGGTACGGTGATCAGAACAACGCCGGTTCCCGATATCTCGGCGGCTGGAACGCTTGCCGCCGGTCTGGCATTTCGTCAGCGTACCGACGGTTCTATGAATATTGCCGACGAATTCATGACTGATATTGATCTGACACTGGGGCGCTTCAAATATGCCAAGGCGTTTGCACCGGGGCTTTTTGATAACTGGGCGACCTTCAAGTTCCACTTTAACAAGCGGTTCTTTGACGATCTCGTCGATCGGATGCCGGGATCAGAGGCATCGAAACAACCGATGATCGGACGCCGCACCAATCAGGCGGAGCCCTATAAGGTCCGCGTCAGCAACGCGATGGCCAATCTGCAAAAGGTCTTTCCGCAGATCAAGCAGGTCGGCATTGTCGATAAATGGGCCGGTGACATTGATGTCACGCCGGATGCGGTACCGGTGATTGATCAATTCGACAACCCGAAACACTTCTTTGTCGCCACCGGTTTCTCTGGCCACGGATTTGCCATGGGGCCGGTCGTTGGCAAGGTCTTGGCCGACTGGATCACCACCGGTCAGCCATCCATCACCCTTGCCGGTATGGAACTGTCGCGCTTTGAAGATGGTTCGGTCCGTCGTCCGCGCACACGCGTTTGATTTTCAGGACCAGATGGTTATGCCGGGGCCACTGTTTTGGCGGCTTGTGGTGTGGTTGTCTGGTCCTTTGCCATTCTGCCCTCAAAAAACCGGGTCGCGCCAATCGGCGGGGCGATGAAATCATCATCCCCAAGTCCGGCACGTTTAAGCGCGGATGCCAGTCGGACGGGCGGTTCATCAACCGGTTCAGCGGTCAGAACAAATGTGCCCCAATGAATGGCAAGGGCCTTTTTGACGCCCATGACTTGCATGATCTGAACCGCTTCTTCGGGATTGCAGTGTGAATTGCGCATGAAATCGCGCGGGTCATAGGCCCCGATCGGGATCAGGCCAAAGTCAATACCGCCATGGATTTCGCCCATCTCGGTATAAAGGGCTTCGTTCCAGCCGGTATCGCCAACAAAATAGAACCGGTAGCCATCCCCGAATTCAAGGATATAACCACCCCACAGCATTTCCTTGCGGTCCTTGGTGGTGCGGCTTGACCAGTGGTTGGACGGGATATGGGTGATTTTGACATCGCCATGCAGGGTCGTGTCATCCCAATCCATCTCGCTATAACGATCCGGCGTAACGCCCGCCTTTTCAAGCAAGGCGCCGTTTTTAAGCGGCAGGATATAGCGTGGCGCATTGCCAAGTGCGGTCAGGCTGGCGACATCGAAATGGTCATAGTGATTGTGTGACAGCAACACCAGATCAAGTTCAGGCAGCTGATCAATGCTTAAACCCGGCTGGCTGTATCGTTTTGGACCAACCCGTTTAAAAGGCGATGCCCGATCTGAAAAGACCGGATCGGTCAGGATATTAAGCCCGCCATACTGGACAAGAACAGTGGCATGACCGACCCATGTGACCTGCAGACGCGCCGGGTCGGGATTCTGAATGGCGTCGTGGTCGGGGGCTTCGGTCGGGATTTTGCCGATCTGGTGCTTTGCCTTGGGCCAATTATCATTGCCAAGGAACCGCCGCCGCAAGAACCGCCAGAAAGATCGTTTGACCGGATCAGGCAGGGGATGACGGTTTTCAAAACCGGTTTCGGTATGGTGATCGGGCTTGGTTCTGATTTGCACGTGGCTGTCCTGACGCAAAATGGCCTGACGAAAAACGGAAGACACATGATCTTTGCGGCATGTGCAGGTGACCATAAGGTAAACGTCAATCAGACCATTGCAAGTGAAAGGCCGGAACGAGGGGCGCACGTTCCGGCCTTCCGGTTTGGTCTGCACATGCGGATATACAGACCAATGCTTCCGCATCCACCGGGAAAGCGCTGCGGAAGCAGGGGGCTTGTTGGTTATTCGATCACGGTGGCGTAGGTTTCAAGCGCCGGGCTTTCCTTGATCAGGCCCTGTTTGACCATGTAATCGGCAAAACGGGCATAGCGTGCCTTGTCCAATGCCGCCGGACGCAGGGCAAAACGCGGCAGGGTATCTGCCCATGCCTTGATATTGAGTTCATCATCAAGGTTCGGATAGGCCGCGATAAAGGCCTTCCAGCTGTCATCGGGATGGTTGATCAGATATTGCACGCCTTCTTCGAGGGCGGCCAGCATCCGGGCAAAGCGCGGATCATCGATCTTGTCGTTTCGCACGGTCAGGATCAGCTCGTCATAGGGCGGAACGCCTTCTTCCTCGACATAAAATGCCTTGCCCGGTTTACCTTCGATTTCCATCTGGTTGAGTTCGAAATTGCGATAGCCGCCAATAATGGCATCGACCTGACCGGAATAAAGCGAAGGCGACAGCGAGAAGTTCACATTGATCAGCTCGACATCATCCATCGATACTCCATGATTGCCCAGCATGGTGCCAAGCAACGCATCTTCAAACCCGGCCAGAGAATAGCCGATTTTCTTGCCCTTTAGATCGGCAATCTCCTTGATCGGACCGTCTTTCAGGACGATCAGGCTGTTAAGCGGGGTGGCGACCAGCGTGCCGATACGCGTTAACGGCAATCCTTCGGCGGCCTGAACATGAAGCTGGGGCTGATAGTTAACGGCAACATCGCCCTGACCGGCAGCGACAAGGCGCGGCGGGGCTGACGGGTCGCTTGGTTCGATCAGCTCAACATCAAGGTCATGCTTGGCAAAGAAGCCCTTTTCCTTCGCGACGATCAGCGGTGCGTGATCGGGGTTCACGAACCAGTCAAGAAGAATGACCAACTTGTCTGCGGCAAAGGCGGTTGAAGACGTTCCAAGAACAATTGCGCCCAGTGCGGTCGCGGTGATCATGGATTTAAGGCGTGACATGGATGAACCTCCGTAAGATGCGCCAGATTATAAGTGTGAGGATTTAAACCGCAGCCAATCTGGCGGCGGGGAATTGTATTACCGGGCCGGTTTCAGGCTGTCGGGCTGCCAAGGCAGGGCGGCGCGCAGGATGCGATCAACAATGAAATATTGCGTGATCGAAAAAGCACACAGGATCAGAAGACAGGCAAAAACCATATCAATCTGCACCCGGGCATTGGCATGCAGCATCAGATAGCCAAGCCCGTGGCTTGAACCCACCCATTCACCAATCACCGCGCCAATCGGGGCGACGGCGGTGGCCACCCGGAACCCCGACGCAAAGGCCGGAAGGGCTGCTGGCAAACGGATATGGGTCAAAAGCCGCCAGCGACTTGCCCCCATGGTGCGTGCCAGATCAAGCCATCCGGTTTCGGTGCGTGCCAGCCCGTCAAAGAAGGCCACGGTGACCGGGAAGAAAATGATCAACGCGGCCATGGCGATTTTGGATGCCAGGCCAAAGCCAAGCCAAAGGACGAGAAGTGGCGCAAGCGCAAAGAACGGAATGGCCTGGGACACCAGAAGGATTGGCATCAACCAGAACCGTACCGGTGAGAACAATGCCATCGGAATGGCCGCCAGCGTGCCAAGAGCTGCCCCGGCAAACAGGCCGATCACGGTTTCCGCAATCGTATAGCGGGCGTGATCAAACAGAACGTCATGCCGGGAAATCAGGGTGTTCCAGACATCTGCCGGGGGCGGCAGCATGTATTTCGGCGCACCGGTCATAATGACCAGCACCTGCCATGTGGCAATCAGGGCAACAACAATAATCACCGGTCGCGCAAGTTTGAGCCAGCGACGTTCTGACAGCGGGATTGATTTTGCATTGGTATGAGGATTGTTTTGACTGCTCATGATGCGATCTCCGCACCCAGTTGACGCAGCAACTCGGCCTGCTTTGCCAGAATGTCGGGATCAGCAATCTCGCGCGGGCTTTGGCCGCTTGGCGTGATGGCGTCCTGAAGGGTGGCCGGGGTCCCTGAAAGGACGTGAACATTATCGCCAAGCCGCAACGCTTCGAGCGGATCATGGGTCACAAGCAGAACCGTCTTGCCGCGCAGTACCCGTGCGGCCAGTTCCTGCAAACGCAGGCGGTTGACCGGATCAAGGGCGGAAAACGGTTCATCCATCAGGACAACCGGACGATCTTCCATCAGGGTACGGGCAAGGGCTGCGCGCTGTTTCATCCCGCCCGAAAGTTTTGCCGGACGCAGATGTGCGGCATCCGTCAGGCCAACTTGTCCAATGAGTTGTTCGGCGCGCTTATGATCTGGCCGCTCGCCACGAAGGACCGCGCCCAGTTCGACATTCTCGCGCACGGTGCGCCAGGGCAAAAGCAGGTCCTGCTGCGCCATATAGGCAACGCGGTTCTTAAGGATTTCGCCGTCCGAACAGGTGATATTGCCGCTAACATCGCCTTCGACCAGACCGGCGAGGTAGCGCAAAAGCGTGCTTTTGCCAACACCGCTTGGGCCAAGCAAACAGGTAAAGCTTCCGGCCTTAAGGGTCAGGTCAAGGTCATGGAAAATATCCGCGCTGCCAAAGGCCACACGGGCACCGGACAGGTGAACATCAAATCTGGTTGGATTTTGCGTCCCGACGGACGTTTGTTCTGTGTTGCGCATTCGATCCTTCCTACGCCGGTCTTAACCGGTTCAGGTTCAAAGGGTCGTTCGGCAACACCGAACCTCTCAGCCAATTCACGATCGGCCCCCCCGGAGATGACGGGACTATGCGCAGACAAATTGCTCCCGTCAAGGTTTGTGACAATTTGTGTCTTTAATCCCGATCATAATTCACCAGTTCGGGGCATCGCGACGCAGTGATCCGGCCGGGTACGCCCAATGATGCCTAACGCCCTTGATATTTGCAGGAAAGGCAATGCGATGAGCCGGTCCCCAGCTGGTGTTTTCAATGGTTTTGTCAAGATCATCGGGTTGTTCATCCCGGATGATACCGTCAAGGGTGGTGCGCGCAGATTGGCACAGCAGATGTGCTGTTTGCGCCAGTGAATGGCGGGCAGTCGTGATTGTACCAATGCTCTGGCGCTTGATCAGGGCGCGCACCGCACTGGCAGCCATCAGATACCCTGTGGCATGATCAAGGGCCTGAACCGGAAGCGGTAAAGGTTTGGATGCCTTTGCGTGCTTCATGCCCCAGTCGGCGATGCCACAGCTCATCTGGACAAGGCTGTCAAAACCGCGACGTTGCGCCCAGGGTCCGGTCCAGCCATAAGCGCAGAGTGTAACGTCAATCAATGCCGGGTTGATCGAACGAAGGGTCTTGCCGTCATAGCCAAGTCCGGACAGGGCATCGGGGCGATAGCCATGCAACAGGATATCGGCATCCGAGATAAGGTCTTCAAACCGTTTGCGATCTTCAGGTGCATGCAGATCAAGTCCTGCGCAGCGTTTGCCAAGGGTGACTTCGGGAATGACGGCACCTTCGTTCCAGCCCGGCGGATCAATGCGCAGAACATCTGCACCGAACGCCGCAAGAAAACGGCCGGCAACCGGCCCGGCGAGGACACGAGTCAGGTCAAGGACACGAACACCAGCAAGCGGACGTGCCGGATCAACTGATTTGGCAGGTATCGAAACATTGCCATGGTCGAGCCAGTCGATCAGTGGTTCGGCGCGAACAGCGTGACCTTGCGGGTGGTTCTCCCAATCCGCAATACCGCGCATGGTTGCAGCACAGCCATTTGCCGCAACAATTTCAGTTTCAAGATCATCTGTCGACCACCCGCGAACGGCTGGCGAAAGGCTGTCGCGCGTTTCATGGTGCCCCAAAACAGACAAGGCCGCCTTGCGGTGATGCGGGGCATTGGTGTGCAGCCGGATCCAGCCATCGCTGGTTTCATAGTCGCCCGCCAGCGGATCCCATTTGCCGGGCAAGGTCCAGCCTTGCGGGCGGATGGTCATGTCAAACCACCTGGATGCCAATCTGCGATCAATCTGAACCGGTGCATCCGATCCGTGATGAAGCCCGCACCAGTGTGCAATCATTGCGGTTGCCATCCCGATAGACGCACAGGCCAGATCGGTCACAGCAAAGAAGGATGGCAGGCTTTCAGTCCCGGTGACTTCGAAATTCGGCGTGGTTGCCAGTCCAAGCGCATCGGTAATCTGGTCATTGAAGCGGTCAAGCATGGGGCAGTTCCTTTTTGCAAACAAAACGGCGCGTCAGGAATGCATCATGCGGGACTGGACAAATCGTCAATCTTGATCAAGATAATCAATATGAAAAATTCTGATGACGGATCATTTTGTACCCTTGCCGCACATGAAGTCTGTGCGCAGGTCGGGATATCGCGCGATACGCTTTATGCCTATGTCAGTCGCGGGATCGTTCGTGCCATTGCCCATCCCGGCGATGCCCGCAAAAGCCTGTATGACCGGCGTGACGTTGCCAAGCTTCACGACCGCAAAAGACGTGGCCGTTCACGGCAATCCGTCGCGGCATCGACCATCGACTGGGGGGAGCCGATCCTTGTGTCGGACATCACCCGCATTGCCGACGGGCAGTTTTATTATCGCGGCCGGAATGCAGTGACGCTTGCGCAAGCCATGACACTTGAAGAGGCCGCGAACCTTCTTGCCGGTCTACGATGCGACCCGGTCCTGAATGCGGCGGCAGATTTCATTCCCGCTGACCACGCATTGCCGTTCCAGCGCATGGTGGCAATGATGGCGGATCTGATGACAGGTGCAGGGCAAGGTGACGGGCGACCGGCTGCTGCAAAGATCATGCGTCTCGCTGCATTGGCTGCCGCCGGACAGCCCGACGATGGTCAAAGCCCGATCCATTTGGTGCTGGCAAAGGCATGGTCGAAACGTGATGACGCCGCAGAACTGTTGCGACTGTCTCTGGTTTTGTGTGCCGATCATGAACTTAATGCGTCAGCCTATGCCGTGCGGGTGGCTGCGTCGGCAGGGGCGACGTTGCCCGCGTCATTGATGGCAGGTCTTTCAACCCTTTCAGGGGCGCGACATGGCGGCCTGACACCCAGATGCAGGGCATGGATGGATCAGGTCGAAAAGGAAACGGGGATCAAGGGGTATTATGAAATCAGGCAGGTGCCACCGGGATTTGGGCATCCCCTATATCCCGATGGTGATCCGCGCACACGTGCGATCATGGAAGCTTGCGGGCAAACCGGCGACGCATTCTGGGCACGGATTGCACGCGAAGTTGCCGACAGAACAGGCCAGTATCCCAGTCTGGATTTCGGTCTGGCCCTGATTGAGCGTGAACTTGATCTGCCGAAGGGGGCTGGACTTGGCATCTTTGCTGTCGGGCGCATGGCAGGCTGGATTGCGCATCTGTTTGAACAACGCAAAAGCGGCAAGATCATCCGTCCGCGCGCGAGCACTTCCTGAACACACAATCAGTTCTTGCCCATTCATTACGCCGGTTCTGTAATATCAAGCGTTTTGCGGACCGCGTGGGCAAGCTCGATATTCGTATAGGGTTTGCTGATCAGGGGATAGATCGGTTTGTCGTCGGGGCGTTCCTGTAATACATCGGCGGTAAAGCCCGAGCAGGTCAATACCGCAAGGCCCGGGCGCATTTCACAGGCCCTGTCACTAAGTTCAATGCCGTTCATCCCGCCAGGCATGATCACATCGGTAAACAGAATGTCGATTTCGGGATGTTTTTCGATCTGTTCAAGGGCCTCTTTGCCGCTATGGGCCAAAATGGTCCTGTAACCATATTCGTTCAGGACTATGGACGCGATTTCGGCCAGTTCCTGTTCGTCATCAACGATCAGAATCGTTTCCGTACCATGCACCGGTTCGGTGTCGTCCCTGCGCTGATTGCCAGTCTCGGTTTGGCTTGCCTCGTCGGCGACGGGCAGATAGATGCGGAATGTGGTTCCGATGCCAAGTTCGGAATAGACCGAAATATATCCGCCCGAACGTTTGACAAAGCCATACACCATTGCAAGACCAAGCCCGGTACCTTTGCCGCGTTCCTTGGTGGTAAAGAAGGGTTGAAAAATCTGATCGCCGATCTCGGGGGGCATGCCAGCGCCATTGTCACTGATGTCAAGTTCTACATATGTGCCGGGGGGAATGCGCTGAACGATGTTGCTGCTCAGCTCATCAATCCGGGTCAGTTTGGTCTTGATGGTCAGTCGCCCGCCATCTGGCATGGCATCGCGTGCATTGACGGCAAGATTGATAATGGCATCTTCGAAATCCCCCTGGTTAATGCGAACCGGGGGAATGTTTTCCGTCAGGCTGAGCGTAAAGGCGATGCTTGATGTTATTGATTTTCCAACAAGTTCTTTAAGGTCGCCCAGAACGTCATTGAGGATGACTGCGGCGTTTTCCTCGGGGGCCTGACGGGAAAAATTCAGCAATCTGCGCGTCAGGGTCGCGCCGCGATCAGCCGCGGTCAGTGCCTTTCCGATAAACTTGGTGACGGGTGATGTCTCGTCAATCTGACGGCGGGCAAGATCAAGATTGCCGATGATGATACCGAGCAAATTGTTGAAGTCATGGGCGACACCACCGGTAAGCTGGCCGATGGCCTCCATCTTTTGTGATCGGCGCAATTGTCGTTCAAGTGCGTGTTCAACTGTCAGGTCCGTGATGGATGCGATGAAGTGGCGGCGGCCCTGAACATTCATCTCGGCAATACCGAGATTCATCGGGAAGATCGCCTCATTCTTGCGCTTGCCCTTGACCTCGCGGCCGATGCCGATGATCTGGGCATCACCCGTACCAAGGTAATTTTTGATATAGTTGTCATGACTTGCATGGTCCGGGTTGGGCATCAGGATTGAGACATTCTGTCCCAGTACTTCTTCGGCGGCATAGCCAAAGATCTTCTCGGCTTCGGGATTGAACCCTTCGATCGTGCCTTTTTCATCGGCAAAGATGATGCCAACCGTGACACTTTCAAATGCCACGCGAAACCGTTCGCGGCTTTCGATCAGATCAGTGATGTCGCGACCCGTGCCGCGATAGCCCCGAAAAATTCCGTAATCGTCAAACACCGGGATGCCGGAAATCGAGATGGTTCTGATCGCATCATCGGCCATGGTGATGCGATATTGAAAGTCCTTGAAAGGACGGCGTTCATCAAGTGCTTGATAGTGGTCGTGCCATTTGGGCGTATTTGCCGGTTCCGCTGTGAATTCGTCACGCCGCTTGCCGATCAGTGCGTCAAGGTCAATATTGACGTTTCCAATGTGCTGCATACTGGTTTGACTTATGCGATGTTGCGGATCGGTTTCCCAGACCCAGTCAGACGCAGTAACGGTAAAGTCGCGGAATTTTTTCTCGCTATCGCGCAGTTCACGCTCTTTGCGTTTCAGCTCGGTGATATCGGTGCGGACGCCAACGATGCCACCATCCTGAGTGCGACGTTCCGAGATCAGGATCCAGCGATCTCCAACCTGTTCTTCCAGCTTGCTGTTGTCTTTGTGATGCTCTGCCATACGATCGGCAAGCCAGATTTCCTCGACATCAAATGCATCTGGAAATGTCCCGCGTGCCAGTCCGATACGCAGAATTTCTTCAAATGTGGCACCGGGTTTGAGCGCATCTGCGTGGTTTCGATAAATCTGGCGATAGACATCATTGCAAATCACCAGCCGATCCTGGGCATCAAACAGGGCAAAACCCTCGCTGATTGAGTTCAGCGCCTGTTCAAGCATGTCTTGCGCCCTGTGCGTTTCCTCCAGAGCCTTTTGCAAATGTTTTTGCGTATAAAGGAACCGGTTGATGACATAGGTCACCTGGGAATGGGTAAAGGCAGTGGCGAGACCAATGGCGGCGATGCCAATGATAATCAGGGCAATACTGGTTGAAACAAATGGTTCAAGCAGCTTGTCTTTGGGGATGCCAACCACCACAGCAACACCCAGATTTTGTGCCGGGGCATAGGCAGTCAGAACGTCATGATCATGGCTGTCGGTGACCCAGCTTGTACCGGCATATCCCGACAGTGCCGCAAGCATCGGCTCGGCATATGGATCGGTGATGCTGATCAGGGCAGGATGGTCATCTTTTTCGACCTTGCGTTCCTGATGAACCAGAATTCGAATTTGATCGCCTTCACGCCGGACAATGAACAGTTCCCCGGATGCATCCAGTGATGAAAGGTTGTTAAAGGCAGAATGTATTTGCGAAAGGATGGCGTTGAATGCCGGGTCCTTGTCATTTCCCGGTTCATCAGGTCTGTTGTCGGCGGCAACCGCATTGATCAGTTCTGCATTGATAACCGCAAGACGCAGGAAAGCATGACGCTGATCTTCAAGGATTTCCTTGTACAAGACAAAAAGCGCGCCCCCACCAATGACAAAGGCCACCACAATCAAGGGCGCGAGTATCTTGGCAAGAAGGACGGGGCGTTTCATGTCGGGATCACCAATATTGTGACAAGGCGTTGGCTGTAACGTCTGAAGCCGGGCTGCTCAGGACAGATAAAGATGTTCGATTTCCCAGGCCGAGACCGGGTGGGACATGTGAAATCCCTGACCGATTTCGCAACCGAGTTCCCGGAGCAAATCGAATGTTTCCTGATCTTCAATGCCTTCGGCGACAACATGCATATTCAGGCCATGTGCAAGGGAAATGGACATTTGTGCGACCGTGCGGCATTCCGTATCCTTAAGCATCTGGCGGACAAAGGATTGGTCGATCTTGAGTTCGTTAAAGGGAATCCGTACGAGATGTTGCATGGACGAGTAACCGGTACCAAAGTCGTCAATCGACAGGTTGAACCGTTTCATCCGCAGCCGTGTCAGGATGTCCATGTAAAGACTGGCATTTTCCATCAGCGCTGTTTCTGTCAGTTCGATCACGATCTTTTCCGGATCGATTTCAAGCGCAGTTGTCATCGCATCAAGTTTTTCGGGCATATTAAGATCAACAACCGTGGTCGGCGAGACATTGATCGACATTGTGATGTCGGCGTGATCCCATTTCGCCATCTGTGCAAGGGCCTGTTCGAGAACCTGCTCGGTCAGCTGGTTAATCAACCCCGATTGTTCAGCAAGCGGGATAAAAAGTCCGGGATGAAGCAGGCCAAGGGTCGGGTGCTGCCAGCGTAGAAGAGCCTCGACACCAACGATCTTGCCGGTCGCAATGCTGAATTGCGGTTGATAGACCAGAAAGAATTCCTGACTGGCAATGCCGCGCCGAAGGCTGCTTTCGGTTGGTGCAATGCTTGGCGGTTCGTCGGTCTTGGGCTGTGGCATATTGAATTTGCCCAGCAGTTCTTCCAGCTGATCAATCGTAAAGGGTTTTTCCAGAACGCCGAGAACTTCGATATTGCGTTCGGTTGCCAGTTCGGAGGCGGCATGAAGGATCGATTTGTCCTTGCCGCTCATCAGGATCAGGGATGCGTCTGATCTGTTTTCATGCAGGAAACGGATGATTTCGATACCGTCGAGCTTGGGCATGAACAGATCAAGAATAATGACGTCAAAGGCCGTGGAATAGGTCCGAACAAAATCGTCCGTGTCGGAAACGGCCACGGCATTGTTGCCAAGCGCGCTTATGGCATCGGCAACGAATTCACCCATATCGGCTTCGTCATCGATGATCAGGACATTTAACGGACGTGCTTTTGAGGTGATCACAGGCGCTTCTCTTCATATCGGTGGCGGGGCCCGGCGCGGGGCACTTTGTATGAGAATCATACTAGTTGTTTGTATAGGTTCTGATATCCCCATATGGGGATGCGTTGCCCGGTGTCATCCCGCGAATGACATCGGGATTGAGTGCGCGCTCAGAAATCGACACAGGTAAAGAGGGGCCACGCAGTTCGCCGGTTTGGCAGAAGCAAAAACGGGAAACCGTCACCGGACCAGAGACAGGATGATTTAATCGGATCGTTCGGTAACGTTCCCGATCCATGTCGAAAGCCTGTTCAACACGCCCGGGGCATAAGCATCCCGGCCCATAACGGTAAACAGCAGTTGTGTGGTGGCCGGCATGTCGGAGGCCAGCTGATAGTTAAACAGACCGCTTCGCAAAAGCCCGTGGGTCGCATCGGCAAACAGGATGGTTTCGTTATGCTTGTTGCGACCGGTCAGAATGGACTGATAGGTTGCGAAATCGGTTTTGGCATCGACATTCAGATCATCTGTCCCGAACAGTGCCAGTATTGGCGATGTGACGCGCGCAAGGTCGTCTTTTGCATCTGCAGAGATGTTGCGTTTGACGAAGTTGAACCGGTCTTCTGACATCGGGGCAGGGGTATCTTGTCCGACGGTTTCAAGATATGAATTGTAATCAGCATCAAGGGCAAAAACCACGGCATCACGTGTCTTGCGTCGGGTGATTGCATCGGTGATTTCGCGGTCGGTTTTGCCTTCGGCCAACAGGCGTTGACGGGTGTAGTACGCCCCCTGATCCTGCCAGTTAACAGCCCCGCCGATAATAACGCCAAATGCGTTATCAGGGGTAATCTGTGCGGCCTTGGGGATGACCCAACCGGCCTGCGAGAAACCAAGAAAACCGATCTTTCCGGCATTCCCGGGGCGCTGTAATGTGATCATCTTGAATGCGGCCACTGCCTCAGTCGCGCGATCATTCATGGATTGATCCAGCCAGTTGCCTGTGCTTTCGCCTATACCGGCCTTGTCCCAGCTATAGATACCGATATTCTGATCCAGCAGGGCACTGAACAGCGGCAAATATCCATCACCCGAAAAGCGGTCCTGTGGGCCGTCGCCATGAATGATCAGGGCAATTGGTCCGTCATGATTTTGGTTTGGAAGGATAAGCGACCCGGACAGGTGGTCTGGGCCGTGATCAAAGCCGATCTCGGTAACGGACCGTTCCGAAAGATCAAAATCCATCATCCCGTTCATGAAATAGACGGCGGGTAAAATGATCAGTGCTGCAATCAGAAGGGCCGTCGTATTGAACTTGTTGGCAGGGCGGCTTTGGCGGGGCGATGGCACGTCGGAACCTTTTGGTTGAGCGTCAGGATGCGAGGCTTGTGAAACAGAGCTTGCGTGAACAGGGGGGACGCGTCAATTCTTTGCGCTATGCCGATACTTCAAACACCAGATGAATGCATATTGTGACCTCGCCTGATTTACGACATCCCGACAAAACACCGCGCATGATCGCGGCCGAGATCTACCGTGGTTCAAGTTATGGCCCCAAACATCCACTGGCGATCCCGCGTGTTTCGCTGGTGGTGGATATGGTACATGCGCTGGGCTGGGTGGATGAAGACACCTATCTGACCGGTCCGGTCGCAACCGCCGATCAGTTATCGCGCTTTCATGACCGCGAATATGTTGATGCCGTGATGCAGGCTGAACGCGATCAATTCCTTCCCGAAGAGATGATGGTGCGCTTTGGCCTGGGCAAGAATGGCAATCCGATCTACCCGGAAATTTTCCGGCGTCCGGCAACAGCCGCCGGATCATCGATCATGGCTGCCCAGCTGATTGCTGATGGTGGCATCATCCATCATCCGGCAGGCGGAACCCATCACGGATTGCGCGACCGGGCATCGGGATTTTGTTACTTCAACGACCCGGTTCTTGGGATTTATGCGCTTCTCGATTCGGGGCTTGATCGGGTTCTTTATGTCGATATTGACGCCCATCACGGCGACGGAGTGCAATATGCCTTTGCTGATGATGACCGGGTCCTGACCGTCTCGATGCATCAGGAAGATTTATGGCCAAAGACCGGGCCGATTGATGATATCGCCGGGGGCATGGCGCGCAATCTTCCGATGCCCGGTGGCATGCATGATGACGAGATGCGCTTTGTGCTGAACGAATATTTGATTCCTCTTGCATTAAGTTTTGCGCCACAAGCTGTTGTTTTGCAATGCGGATGTGATACGCTTGCCGAAGATCCACTCTCAAGGCAGCTTTTGGGCAATCAGTCGATCTGGGAAGTCGTGGCGGCGATGACCAGACTGGCCCCAAGAAGTCTTGTTCTTGGAGGCGGAGGATATAGTCCATACGGGGTTGCACGCTGTTGGTCCGGGGTCTGGGCGACCGTTAACGAGATCGAAATACCACCTGTGCTACCCATCACAGCGGAAAATATCCTGCGTGTCATAAAATGGTCGCATAGCCGTGGCAGACAGCCGGCCGATGAGTTGTTTACAACCTTGGCTGATCCATGGCGGGGTGGCGCAATCCGGGGCGAGGTCCGGGAACGCGTCAAAAGACTAAGAGGGTATGGGGTATGAAGTCGTTCATTCAGATGACTTTGGTGGTGTGCTTTATCAGCGCAGCGGTGGTTGCCGGGCTTAATGCCAAGGCGACAGGATTTGAACGATCGCGCATTCTGGTCGATGGCGAAGTTTATAATGTTGAAATGGCCGTCACACCCGAAGAACGATCACGCGGTTTGATGTTCCGCACCGAAATGGCAAATGATGCAGGCATGCTGTTTGATTTCGGTGGCGCGCGCGACATTTCAATGTGGATGAAAAACACCTTTATCTCGCTTGATATGCTGTTCATCGATGGCAGCGGCACGATTGTCGGCATTGAAAAACGCACAGTGCCGCAATCGGAAACCATCATCCCGTCGCCCAAGCCGGTGCGCTTCGTGCTTGAGCTCAATGGTGGTACAGCCGACAAGATGGGCTTTGAGGTCGGTGAAAAGGTCGAGGGCCTGCCGCGCTAGGCCCGGTTTTACGGTGCTTTCCGAGATTAAAGGACAATCAGCAATAGCAAGGCCGCAGACGATATCTGCGGCCTTTGGTTTTTGTGCAACTTTTTCGGCAAAAAAGCACAATGCGGTCTTGCCCACCCGGCAGGATGGTGCTAAATCCACATCCGCGTCGGGGAGTAGCGCAGTCTGGTAGCGTACCTGCTTTGGGAGCAGGGGGTCGCGAGTTCGAATCTCGCCTTCCCGACCATTTCCCCTTTTGTTGTTCGACGGTGATCCATCAGGATTTCCAATTCGCGATAAAAGGTGTAAAAGATGAAGTATTGGCAGGGGTTAGAGAGACCCGTCAAACTGCCATAACCATCTTATCCCGACGGTCAAGACGAGGGTCCCGATGAAGGTCCGTGTTTACAAACCTGCCAAAAACGCCATGCAGTCCGGTCAGGCTGCGACCAAGCACTGGGTCATGGAATTTGAACCGGGTGCGAAGAAGGTTGCTGATCAGCTGATGGGCTGGATCGGTTCGACCGATACCCGTGGCCAGGTTCGCATGTATTTCGAAACCCTTGAGGAAGCCCAGGCCTTTGCTGTGAAGCACAAGCTGATCGCCGATATCGAGCAGCCCAAGCCGCGCAAGGTCCAGATCAAGTCCTATGCTGATAACTTTGCTTTCAAGCGCGTTGTCTGACACAGGCTGGCTGTCAGCCGCTTTTGACCATACCATCGGGGCGGGCATCCGCCCCGTTTCGTCTGACAGGGGACGTTAAATCCTGAACACATATCGGGCAGGCGACCAATGCCATGCCCCGGGGTCAGCAAACCACCCCACCCAGCGGTCCCTTAGCTCAACTGGATAGAGCAACAGACTTCTAATCTGTAGGTTGCAGGTTCGAGTCCTGCAGGGATCGCCATTTTCTTGTTCTGCTCGACTAGTGTGTTCTTTGCAATGCCATAACAAGAATCTTGTCTATGGTTCCGGCCACATAATCGATTTCACGCAGCAGCCCTTGGGCGCGTTGACAGAACAGTCCGCCAACCTCGTCTGGTAGTAGAGTTTCAGCCTGTTCCTTTGTGTTTTGTATAATTTGAGTCATCTGAAGAAGCATAATTTCGCACTCCAGAAGTTTCTCATTCAGTCCTTTTGGCGCGTGATGGCTTTTAACAACGGTGCTGACATGGCTATAAGCGGTAGCTATTGGAGTTTCCATTGCAGTCATTGTCTTGGCCGCTGCTTTGTCGAATTGGTCATCTTTAGTGGAGTACAGGTGTTGTATTCTTCCACGAGTAACTTCGCTGATATGAAGTTCCCTGCGAGCAAGACTTACAGCGCGTGTAACTTGTTCCATATCTTTAAGGCGAGATTCTTCTCTGTCTTCGCTTCGCTGGTAATAGAACAAACCAATTGCCAAAAATGGGCCAAGTATCGTTGCTATATCTAGTGCCGCAGCCCACTGGGGTTTTAATTCATTGGTGACCGTAAGTTCGAAGGCGTCTGTTCCCAAAACTAGGGCGAATAGTGATCCGGTTGCAGCACCCCAGCTCAATAACAACAGGGGGTGGTTGAATCTCAAGCCTTTAAACATTGATTTATGGCTCTATCATTAGTTGCAATTGATCTGAGCCTAGCACAGCTAGTGTTCACCTTGCAGCCAGATACCGCCCCGGACGGTGGTTAAGCGCGATGATCAGGTTGAGCACGACCGCACCAAGGATCGAGAGCAGGACCTTGTCAAAGGGCAGGGTCAGGAAGGCGATGACGAGGATCACCATATCGACGGCAAGCTGGAAGTAACCGGCACGAATGCCGAAATGTTCCTGAAGATAAAGGGCCAGGATATTGATGCCGCCAAGGCCGGCACGATGGCGAAACAGCATGAGCAAGCCGATGCCCATCAGCGCGCCGCCAGCAATCGCGGCATAGACCGGGTTGAGCATCTGAAAATCAACCATCATCGGGGTGAGCTTTGAAAAGCCTGATACCAGACCAACCGCGATAAAGGTTTTGACTGTGAATGCCACGCCCATGCGCTTGAAGGCCAGCCAGTAGAAGGGCAGGTTGATCACAAAGAAGATCAGACCAAATGAAAGCCCCGTGGCATGTTCAATCAAAAGCGCCGCACCGGCCGTGCTGCCGGTGACCAGAACGCTTTCACTATAAAGCGTCACCCCAAGCGACACCACCATTGTCCCCAGCAACAAAGCCAGCACGTCTTCGTAAAGGCGATGGGAAATATCGTCTTTTTTTGACGGTGCCTGTGCGGCATCAGTCGTGCCGCTGTCAGGTGCGGAGGCGTTGGCGGATACAGTTGTGGATGCGTTGGTTTCGGCCATTTCGGACAACAGTCTTTTGTCTGATGAATAGGACCAGATTACGCTTTTCGCACGTGCGAAACAAGTTGGTGGAAAAGGGCAGGCCTAATTCGCCCGTTTTTGACAGGGCCGGGTTCCTGCACGCAAAAGACCGGCCTGATAAAGGCCGGTCTTGGTAAAATCATGCGTGAAAATATAAGTTCCGGTGGTCGCGACGGGGCAGAAATCAGGCGGCTTCGTCCCATTTCGGGGCAAAGGACGGGTCAATCAGGCGGCCATCGGGTTTGGATAGTTCATTGATTGCTGCCATATCGGCATCTGACAATTCAAAATCAAAGATGTTGAAATTGGCCGCCGCATTTTTCGGAGAACCCGATTTCGGGATCGCCATCACACTGTCTTGCTGCATCAACCAGCGCAGCGTGACCTGAATGCCGGACTTGCCGTATTTGGCGCCGATTTCCTTAAGGACCGGATCATGCAGAACAGTGCCGCGCGCAATCGGGCAATAGGCGGTCAGAAGCATGTCATGGCCACGCAGGCTTTCAAGCACCTTCGACTGGTCAAGATAGGGGTGATATTCGACCTGATTGACGGTGAGCGGTATGGCGCTTTGCGCGACGGCCTTTTCAATAAGGGCAGTCGGGAAGTTTGAAATCCCGATCAGGCGCGTCATGCCAAGGTTCTTGACCTCGTTCAGAGCGGCCAGCGTTTCGGCAAGCGGTACTTCATCGGTCGGCCAGTGCAAAAGCAGAAGGTCAACATGGTCAAGATCAAGCTTGCGAAGGCTTTCGACGACCGAGGTTTGCAAATCACCGCTCTGGAACTTGTCGTACCAGACCTTGGTGGTCAGGAAATAGTCGTCACGCGCCAGCCCCGAAGCCTTAAGGCCGTGACCAACGCCTTCTTCGTTGTGATACATCTGGGCTGTATCGAAATGGCGATAGCCGATCTTGGCGGCCTCGGTTACCATCTTGGCCGCATCATCATTATTAAGCTCGTAGGTCCCAAATCCGAGGGCCGGAATTTCAATACCCTGCCAGTTCCGGTAGATCATGCTGTGTTACCCCCTTTGTGCTGTTTATTGTGATTTTGGCTGCTGTTACTGTCATGTGCAAATGACGATCAGGTGTCAATGTGGCTGATATGCGCCAGATTTAGTGCGGTGCCACAAATTCGCAACCTGTACGGTTGGATGAGATGTGCTGTTCAATGGGGAAGGACGCCCGGGCAATGTCTTTGTGTTAAAAGAGCTTTTGCCAAAGAAAAAGGGCGACCGGGTATGTCGGGTCGCCCGAAGTTCAGGACTTAGAGTGAGGCTGTATCAAGCCAAGAACAAACTTGCACCAGATCGCAGACGATATCCTTGATTTGCCTCAAGCCGTCGAAAATTAGGCCGGTTTCCCATCTTCTCCGGTTTCACTGACCGCAGCATTAAGGTGATAGAGGGAATCCCGGATGACCTGCGGGCCCAGATCCTTGGTGATGAAGACGATCTTTGAGCGATGATCGTCACTTGGCCATGCCGGAAGCGATGCCGGCGGATGGAAAATGTGCTGAACCGCGTGAATGGCGACCGGGGTGTCTTCGCCAACAAGGTTGAGAATGCCTTTGACGCGCAAAAGGCTTTCACCGCGCATCTGGGTAAAAATCTCGGCCCAGGTGACAAAGGCATCCCAATGCAGCGGTTCGTCAAAGGTGATGCAGAATGACCGGATATGATCGTCATGGCGGTTTACGTCATGGGCGTGGTCGTGATGGTGGTGTTCATTGTGATGATCGTGGTTATGATCATGACTGTGTGCATGCTCATGCGGATCATCGCCATGATGGTCATAGGCCTCGTCACGCAGCCATTTCTGGACATCCATGCTTTTGGTTGCCGGATCATAAAGCCCGGCATTGAACAGCTTTGATACCGCAATGTCACCATTCACCACCGGATAGATCGGGGCGGCGGGGTTAAGGGCGCGCAGGCGCTCAGAAAGAGCATCTCGGGTAGCCTCATCGGCCAGATCGGACTTGGTCATCAGGATGCGGTCAGCAACAGCAGCCTGTTTGACACTTTCAGGATGCTGGTCAAGCTGCCCTGATCCATGGATGGCATCAACCGTGGTGACCACGCTATCAAGGCGAAATTTGGTGGTGAGCAACGGATCGGTCATCAGGGTATGAAGGATCGGTGCCGGGTCGGCAAGGCCGGTGGTTTCAATGATCACCCGGTCAAAGGCGGGGATTTCGCCGCGCGTGCGTTTGACAAACAGATCGCGCAGACCCGAAATCAGATCGCCGCGCACCGAACAGCAAATGCAGCCTGAATTCAGCAACACCACATCTTCGGACACTTCGCGCACCAGAAGATGATCCAGCCCGATTTCGCCAAATTCATTGATCAGGACAGCCGTGCTTTCCATGCCGTCCTGAGTCAGAAGGCCGTTAAGAAGCGTGGTCTTGCCACTGCCCAGAAAGCCGGTAATCACCGTGGTTGCGATGCGTTCAAACTGTTCGTCGGAAATGGCCATGTCGTTTGTATCTTACTTCTTGCCGTAGAGTTCATCGACGGAGACTTCCGGTTCGGAAATCACGACTTCCTGTCCATCGCGGGCGGCGAAATAGAAACAGTTGCGCCGTCCGGTGTGGCAGGCAACACCAAGCTGATCAACCTGCACCAGAATGGTGTCCTGGTCGCAGTCATAGCGGAAATCGACAAGTTTCTGTACCTGGCCGGAGCTTTCACCCTTGCGCCAGAGTTTCCCGCGCGAGCGCGAGAAATAGCAGACCCGACCGGTTTCAAGCGTTTCAAGCACCGCGTCACGGTTCATCCAGGCCATCATCAGAACCTCGCCGCTGTCATGCTGCTGGGCGATTGCCGGGATCAGGCCGTTTTCGTTGAATTTAAGCTTGTCGGCAATCTGTTGATTGGCAGCCGTCATGGGGTGCTCCGGTCGATGATGGTTGACTTTTTACGTTCGGCACGTCAGAAAATGATATATTATAACACTTCATCAGATGCCATGGCTTTTTGGGAATGATTGGGATCATAGCCGAAAAGCCATCGAGACGAGTTATCCAGATATGAGCGATCTTTTCCCGAAAAAGGGCCACGATCACGATAGATGTGTGCATAGCGCACTTGCGCAGGCAGAGAAAGTCTGTGACGCGGAAAATGCGCGCTTTACCGATATGCGCCGCAAGGTCTTTACCCTGATCTGGCAATCGCACAAGGCGGTGACAGCCTATGAACTGCTTGACGCGCTGACCGCCGAAGGGCAGCGCGTGCAACCGCCAACGGTTTATCGCGCACTGGAATTTCTGACCGAGCTTGGTCTGGTGCATCGTATTGAATCGCTGAATGCCTATTTCGGCTGTGACCGGCCTGACTGCGAACATCTGGGACAATATTTTATCTGTACCGATTGCGGCCGGGTTGCCGAAGCCGTGAACGAGGAAATGAGCAACGCCGTGCGCAAGGCGGCAATCGGTGTCGGCTTTACCATTCAGGCGACCACGGTCGAGATCAAGGGGCTGTGCCATGACTGCGCCACTCATTGAGGGGCGGGGACTTACCCTGTCATTTGGCAGTGAACGGGTTCTGGATCAGGTATCGCTTTCGATCCGGGCTGGTGAAATCATTACCCTGATCGGGCCGAACGGTGCGGGTAAGTCAACGCTGGTCAAAACCCTGTTGGGTTTGCAAAAGCCCGATAGCGGCGAAGTAATCCGCAAGCCGGGTCTTCGGGTTGGCTATGTTCCGCAAAAGCTTGCGATTGATCAGGTGTTGCCGCTGACCGTGAAGCGGTTTCTGACCCTGACGCGATCAGCAACACGCAACCATTGCGAAAAGGTCCTGACACAGGTCGGGGCGTCGCACGTTATTGATGCCCAGATGAGCAGCCTTTCGGGTGGCGAGGCACAGCGCGTGATGCTTGCGCGGACATTGTTGCTGCGCCCCGAGTTGCTCGTCCTTGATGAACCGACACAGGGCGTGGATGTCAGCGGGCAGGCCGAACTTTACCGGTTGATTGATGAAATCCGCCATGAGCTTGATTGCGCGGTTCTGATGATCTCGCATGATTTGCATCTGGTGATGGCCAAGACCGATCAGGTGGTGTGTTTCAATCGTCATGTCTGTTGTTCGGGTATCCCCGAAACCGTGCGTCAGCATCCGGAATACCGTTCGCTGTTTGGCGTGCGCGAGGCAGATGCGATTGGCATCTATACCCACGAACATGATCATGAACATGATCTTTCGGGCCATGTGGTTGGCGGATGCGGTCATGACCATTCCCATGATCATCACAACCATAATCACGGCCATAACCATGGGCAGGGGCATTCTCATGCCCCTCATAACCATGCAGACGCACCCATCCGACAAGAGGCAGACACAGCAAAATGATCGATGATTTTCTTGTGCGCGCCATTGTTGGTGGCGTGTTGCTGGCCTGTATCTGTGGTCCGTTCGGGGCTTTTATCGTCTGGCGGCGGATGGCGTTTTTTGGTGATATGCTGGCCCATTCCGCCTTGCTTGGCGTTGCTCTTGGTCTTTTGATCGGGTTGGATGTGCGGCTTGGCATGATTGCAACCTGTCTTGCCAGTGCCTTGATCCTGGCCTTTGGGCAGCGGCAATCAAAGATCGGCAGTGACACGGTTCTGGGCATGCTGGCCCATTCGACCCTGGCACTTGGCATGGTTGCTCTTGCCTTCGTACAGGGTGTCGCGGTTGATATCATGGCCTATCTGTTTGGTGATATTCTTGCCATCACCATGGGCGATATCTGGCTGATGCTGGGTGGGGGTGTCGTTGCAATTGGTGGCCTGATCTGGATGTGGCGACCGCTGCTTGCCCTGACGGTCAGTCCGGAAATTGCCGCTGCCGAAAGTATCCCGGTCGAACGTCTGCGTTTGATTTTCATGTTGCTGATGGCGCTTGTGATCGGTCTTGCCATCAAGATTGTCGGTGTTCTTTTGATCACCGCACTTCTGATTGTACCGGCCGCCAGCGCCCGGTTCTTTGCCAGAACGCCGGAACAGATGGCGATTGGGGCCGCATTGTTCGGGGCAGCATCGGTTCTGACAGGCATTGCGCTGTCATGGCATGTCGATACGCCAGCCGGGCCAAGCATCGTGATCTCGGCAGCGGGATTGTTTGTGATCAGTTCAATCGTGATGATGGGATTGCGTCGGCGCTAAAGCCCGAAGGACATTGCGTTACGTCGTCACGGGAAAAATAAGCCGATATCGCATCAATCAGGCATCGCACGCGTTTTGGGACACTGTGCCCGGACGGATAGACAAGTTGTAAATCCGTAGGCGGCGGTGCAAAATCAGTCAGGATCGGGACAAGGCGCCCGTTTTTTACGTCGTCTTCGATGTCCCAGTGCGATTTCATGCAGATACCAAATCCTTCGACAGCCCACTGGCGGATCAATGATCCTTCATTGGCTGTCCGGTTGCCCTTGATCTGAACCATTCTTTCACGGCCATCAATCGTAAAGGGCCATTCCTGTTCGGGTTCGTTGCCAAAACGCATGACAAGGCAGTTATGCTGTTCTAGGTCCGCAGGCGTTTGTGGCGTGCCGTAACGGGCAAGATAATCGGGGGATGCCGAGGCAAATCGATGAACATCTCCAAGCTTGCGACGTTTCAGGCTGCTGTCGGCAAGCTTGCCATAACGCACGGCCAGATCGATGCCTTGCCCGACCAGATCAATATAGCCGTCGGACAAGAACAGATCGATTTCGATATCGGGATGTTTTTCGATGAAGTCATTTAGGATCGACGCAATCCGGTGACGGCCAAGATCAAAGGTCACGCTGATCCGGATCGGGCCCGACAGGCGATCCGCACCATGGCGGATCTGTGATTGCAGGTCATTGGCCTCGCCAACCAGTTGTCTTGCACCGTCAAGAAGGGTTCGTCCTTCTTCCGTCAGACTGATCGCACGCGTGGTGCGGGTCAAAAGACGGGTGCCGTAATGGTCTTCAAGGGCAGCGACCCGTTCCGAAACCGTTGCCGGGGAAAATCCGAAATCACGCCCGGCCGCTGCAAGGCCGCCTTTTTCAACAATCCGGATGAAAAGCGAAAGGTTGGTCAATAAATCCATTGTTCGGAATTTCCAAAAATATACTGCATAATTTTGGCAATTATTTTGAAAATCCGCAATCGATAAAGTCAGGGCAATGACGACGAGCGCCCTGAAAATGTGAGAATCAAAGACTTATCAGGCTGAAAGAACGGCATATTTCGCATGATTTACCGTTCGCCGGTCCCCCATCCGCATAGTCGATACTTTTTGGTCGACACGCTTTCAGGGCGTCCACATACCAGTGACAGGATCAATGAAATGACGAACAATCTGTTTGCCCGATATGATTTGCGTGGACTTGAATTGCCAAACCGGATGGTGATGGCTCCGATGACCCGTTGCCGCACCGATCAACCCGGTGACATCCCCAATGATCTGATGGCGACCTATTATGCGCAACGTGCCAGTACTGGCCTGATCGTGACCGAGGCCACCCAGGTCTCCAAACAGGGGCGCGGCTATTCCTTTACGCCGGGCATCTACACGGATGAACAGGTGGCAGGCTGGCAAAAGGTTACCAGGGCGGTTCATGACGCGGGTGGTCGCATTTTCCTTCAACTTTGGCATGTCGGACGTATGAGCCATGCCAGCTTCCATGATGATGGTATGCCGATTGCGCCATCCGCATTGTCGCCCGACGCCCAGGTCTGGGTGGTCGATCCCGAAACCGGGCAGGGCGGTATGGTCGATTGCACACCGCCACGCGCAATGACCATTGATGATATCAATGATGTCATCGAACAGTTTCGTATCGGCGCGGCCAATGCCGTCAAGGCGGGCTTTGATGGTGTCGAAATCCATGGGGCAAACGGCTATCTGATTGACCAGTTCCTGCGAACCACGTCAAACCAGCGCGATGATGCATATGGGGGAACGGCGGAAAATCGCATTCGCTTCCTGACCGAGGTGTGCGAGGCCGTGGTTGGAGAGATCGGTGCGGATCGTGTTGGTATCCGTCTGGCTCCATTCATTACCCAGCGCAATATGAATGATCCGACGATCATTGATACGATATTGCTGGCCGCCAAGGAAATTGACCGGATCGGTCTTGCCTATATCCATCTGTCCGAGGCCGATTGGGACGATGCGCCGCAAATCCCCGAACAGTTCCGTAAGGATTTGCGTGCGGCCTATTCCGGATCCATCATTGTCGCAGGCAAGTATACCAAGGAACGCGGCGAGGCGATCCTTGCTACGGGATATGCCGATCTGGTGGCTTATGGACGTCCATTTATCGCCAATCCTGATCTGGTGGCCCGGTTCAAGGGCGATCTGCCCCTTGACGAGCTTGATGGTGCGACATTGTTTGGCGGTGATGCCAGAGGATATACGGATTATGTGTCAGCCGAAGCAGCCTGACACAATGAGGAACGGGCGGCATCATGTGCCGCCCGTTTGCTTTTCAACGATCTTTGATGCCGCGATTCAGGCCGACTTCAGTCTTTGGAAACCGGCATCAAGATCGGCAATCAAATCATCCGGGTCTTCAAGACCGATATGAAGACGGATAAGTTGGCCTTCCTCGTCCCATTTCGTCGCCGTGCGGATGCCTTTCGGATCTGATGGCAGGATCAAGCTTTCGAACCCGCCCCAGCTAAAGCCCATGCCAAACAGTTCCATGTTGTCGACCATATTGGCGAGCTGAGCCTTTTCGACCGGCTCCATCACAAAGGAAAACAGGCCGCAGGCACCGGTGAAATCACGTTTCCAGATCGCATGGCCCGGATCATCGGGCAGGGCCGGGTGCAGCACACGTTTGACTTCGCTGCGCGTTTGCAGCCAGTTGGCGACCTTAAGGCCGCTTTCATGATGCTGTTTCAGGCGCACGCCAAGAGTGCGAAGACCACGTTGTGCGAGATAGCAATCATCAGGACCAATCGCATCGCCCGAAATGATGATCTGTTTCTTGATAGTCAGAAGGTCTTCTTCGGTCGCGGTCGTGATCGTGCCCATCATGACGTCGGAATGACCGACGATATATTTGGTGCCAGCCTGAACCGAGACATCAACACCAAGTTCAAACGGACGGCACAGGATCGGGGATGCCCAGGTGTTATCGAGCAGAACCTTGACGTCACGTGCATGAGCTGCTGCGGCAATTGCGGGGATATCCTGCATCTCAAACGTCAGGGAACCGGGGCTTTCACACCAGACAAGAACGGTATTGTCGCGGATAAGACCGGCAATATCACCACCGATGGCCGGATCGTAATATTCGGTTTCAACACCAAACTTCCTAAGGAAGCTGTTGCACAGATTGCGAGTCGGATAATAAGTGCTGTCGGTGACCAGAATATGGTCGCCCGGCTTTACAAAAGCCAGGATCGTGTTGGTGATTGCCGCAACGCCCGATGATACGCAAAGCGTGCCATAGCCGCCTTCAAGTTCAGCCACGGCTTCTTCCAGCAGGAAGCGGGTCGGGGTGCCATGACGCCCATAGGTGACCTTGCCCGGTGCAGATGCACCAGCCTTTTCAAGTTCGACAAGACTGTCAAACAGGATGGTCGATGCGTGCAAAACCGGTGGATTGACCACGCCATGATACTGGCTCGACCGGCGACCGGCATGAACCAGTTGGGTTGCCGTCTTTTTGGGGCTGTTGGCAGACATTGGTGGTGCTTCTCCTTGATGGGCGAATTCGGGGCGTGGCGTCATTTTTGTTGTGACTAAGTCAAACCATCTTGGGCGGCTGCCATCAAGGATTTTTGCGCAAAAGTCATTGTGAAATCAGTGATCCGGGTTATTTCTGGATGTCTGACCAATTGGTCGCCACCACAAATCCGATAAAAAGAACATCCAGTTCCCAAGGAGGCCCCGTGATCGAACTTCAGGATTTCCGCGCTGCGCGTCGTGCCATTTCCGACCATATGCGTCTGACGCCAGTTTATGCCGCAAGCAACTTTGCCGATAACATGGCCTTTGGCAGTGCAAAGCGCATTCCGGAACTTTTCCTGAAACTTGAAAACATGCAGGTCACCGGATCGTTCAAGGCACGCGGGGCGATGAATGCGGCCCTTGCCCTTGATGACGCAAAGCGATCCATGGGGCTGTGCACCGCATCGGGTGGCAATCATGGCATGGGGGTTATCCATGCCGCGCGCACCCTTGGTGTGCCGGTCAAAATCTTTTTGCCGACCAATACGCCCAAGCCCAAAATCGAAAAGCTGCGCGCGCAAGGTGTTGATGTAGTCCTGATCGGGGCTGTGTGGGACGACGCCAACCGTGCGGCCATGGACCATGCACGCGAAAGCGGCATGGCCTATATCCATCCTTTTGCCGACCCCAAGGTGATTGCAGGCCAAGGCACCATTGCGCTGGAGATTTTAGAGCAACAACCCGATCTTGATACGTTGGTGGTTGCGATTGGTGGTGGCGGTCTGATTTCCGGTGTCGCGACTGCGGCCCGGTTGTTGCGCCCGTCCATTCGGGTGATCGGGGTTGAACCGACCGGGGCTGCGACCCTGTTTGAAAGTCTCAAGGCAAATGAAGTCGTGACCCTGCCAAGTGTGAATACGGCCGCGACCAGTCTGGCCCCGCGTCAGTCATCGGCCCTTAATGTCGATCTGATCGGTAAGAATGTTGATCGCATCGCATTGGTCAGTGACGAGGAAATGCAAAAAGCCGCAAACTGGCTTTGGAAGGATCTTGGCATTGCTGTCGAACTTTCTGCTGCGGCCGGGATTGCGGCAATCATGACAGATCGTCTGGGGGTGAATGATCCGGGCCGGGTTGGTGTGATCATTTGTGGCACCGGGACCGACGGGATCAAGTAAATCCCAAGAGGCAGACGGGCAGGGAGTTTCCTTGTCCGTTTCTGTTTGTGGCCCGTTTTGTTCGGGCTTTGGGCAAATAAAAAGGGATGGAACCATTGGGCTCCATCCCTTTTTAAACCAGACGCCATCTGAAATCAGATAGCGTGGAATTTTGTAGCGTCGCAAACCGCCAAAGAGCCAAAGCTCTCCGGGACGGAATTACATCTTCGGCTCGACCACCTGACGACCACGGTACATACCGGTGTTCGGGTCAATGTGGTGCGGGCGATGCAGTTCGCCGGTCTCTTTGTCT
>Ga0207828_100262_pt1 | contig 28424 bp, 27 predicted proteins | sample TtaePargueraPR_11_FD_187276 | JGI IMG/M metagenome (GOLD analysis project Ga0207828, IMG submission 187276) | Aerobic enrichment media microbial communities from Bioluminiscent Bay, La Parguera, Puerto Rico - Tt and P2 (3) (SPAdes) | ecosystem: Environmental > Aquatic > Marine > Unclassified ...
TGGCACCGGGCGCCCCATCGACAAGGGACCATCGGGATGAAAGGCCGTACCGGCGATGCCGTGAGCAATAGTCTCGGTCATGCCCCACCAGCCGATCGTCTTCACACCGAAATGCGCATCGAAGGGAAGCTCGCACACACCGTTTCCCCAAAAGCGATAGGTGTGGGTCTCCGGCACGGGATGCTCCAGCAGCGCCTTCACACAAAAAGGCACCATCGACGTCCAGGTGCACCCATGCTTGAGCGAAACCGGCCAGAAACGCGAGGCGGAAAAACGCGGCATCACCACAATGCTTGCGCCGGTCCAGAGCGACGCGAGAACGGAATAGGCCTGCGCATTGGTGTGAAAAAGCGGGAGGTGAACCAGATGCACATCCACTTTGCGCAATTCTTCATGCCCCGCGCAAAGCCGCCCGCCCCAAAGCGCATTGCCATGCGTCCAGAGCACGGCTTTGGGCCGGGCCGTCGTGCCGGAGGTATATTGAATGCCAAAATGCGCCCAGGGATCATGAGGCCGCTCTTCCAGCGCGTCCCCTTCACCATCGATTTCCGCGAAGGACGTGAAGCCGTTCACGTCTGCTTCCGCGGGCGCGCCGTTGTCAGTTTCCGTCACCGCAATCCAGGGAAGATGCGGCGCGGCCTCCTGCAGCAAACGCGCAAAGCGCGGCTGCGTGATGGCGCCTACCGCTTTGCTGTGGCTTGCGAAATAGGAGAGCTCGTCCTTGCTGGAGCGGGCATTTGTCGTGACGGCGACCGCGCCCGCATAGGCGCAGCCCAACCATGAGATGATGGACTCCGGGCAGTTGTCAAGATGCACGAGAACGCGCGCTCCGGGCAAGACGCCCCGCTCCCGTAAGCCGGCGGCGAAGCGGCGGAGAGTGTCGCGGAAGTCCGCATAAGTCCAGGCCTGCCCCTCGCCTTCAAAAGGCTCCCAGATCAGAAAGGGATGCGCGCCGCGCCGTTCGGCGTGCCCGTCGATGAGCGTGCGGATGTCCATGCCGTCAAACGGCGTGATCGGAGAGGGACGCAAGGCAGTCCTCCTTATGGTCTGTAAAGCGGGTCCGTGGAAAGAAAGACTCTCAGGCGCCGCGCAGCATCTGTTCCCAGGCGCCCACAAGACTGGCGGGCGCACCCGTCCCAAAAACGAACCTGTCAGGGCGCACGAGAACGGCCTCAGCTTCGTTTTCAGAAAGCCATGCCTCCAGCGGCGCGCGGAACGGCGTGAGCTTGCTGCTCGAAAGAGTAAATGAGGCAACCGGAGACGTTGCATTTACACTGGAAGCGGAAATCAGCCACGGCCCTTCGCCCAGCACATCGTCGAGCAGGAGGCGCGTGCCGCCTTCAGGCGCATGGAACTGTGGAAAGAACGACCCCGCCGCCGCGCTGCCCGCCAAGATGACACCCGATGCGATGGCCGCAGTTCCGGGCGCTGGCAAACTGCCTTCGCCGGCTGCCTGCCGGGCCAGCATGTCCTTGTCGCGGGCAGCGGCTTCTGCTTTATCCAATGTGCAGACGACACGGCCCATGCCGATGGAAAACTCGATGGTTGCGGCAATATGCGGCTCGCGCTCTTCCTGATAGGCGTCGAGCAAGGCCGAGGCAGCCTCTGTTTTCAGAGCCGCCTCCAGTTTCCAGGCGAGATTGACAGCGTCGCGGATGCCCGAGCACATGCCCTGCCCCGCAAAAGGCGGCATCTGATGCGCGGCATCGCCCGCAAGCAGCACACGTCCCTCCCGCCATTTCTTGGCCAGCAGTCCGTGAAAGCGGTAAACCGCTTTGCGTTCCAGCGAGATCTCACCGCAATCCCAGGCGCTGAGAATGTCCCGGATGAAGCCTTCTTCCAGAACCTCATCCGGTGTTTCACCGGGCAGCATCATGATTTCCCATCTGTGCCGCCCCGGCCCCATGAGCACGCAGGTGACCGGTCGCCTGGGGTCGCAAATCTGCAGATTGACGTCCGGCAGCTCGGCATCTTCCGGCACATTGACGTCGATCACCAGCCAGGGCTCATCGAATTCATAATCATGAAGCGGCGCGCCGATCGCCTCACGCACCTGGCTCGAAGCGCCGTCGCAGCCAACCAGATAGCGGGCACGTATGGATGAAGGGCCTTGCGGTGTTTCAACTTGTGCGGTCACACCGTCTTCATCCTGCGCAAGGGAGACGAAGCTGTGCGCCAGGCGCATGTCAGAATGTTGAGACGAAGAAAGGAGCTTGCGCAGTGCATTTTCGACACCCGGCTGGTGAAACATATAGCCGGTGGACCAGGCTGACGGACTTTCAAAGGGAAGGTCGAAGCGCATCAGCACCTCGCCGTCCGCCGTCTGAAATTCATAAGCAGGCGCGCGGCGCGTATGCGGCAGAATTTCGTCCGCTAGCCCGAGCCGTTGAAAAACACGCATGATTTCATGATCGAAATGCGCGGCGCGGGGCAGCGGATAGACTTCCGTGTCCTTGTCGAGCGCGATGGTGCATATACCGGCTTTCGAAAGAAGCGCCGCCAACGTGGCGCCCACCGGGCCGAGCCCGACGACGAGAACGTCGCAATCATAAGAAGTTGTCGTCATCTTCTCTCTCACTTATAACCAGTCACGCTGCAAACCGCGCCGCAATTTCTTCATCGAGAATGCCGCCAAGCGCCGGGCGGGCCAGCGTTTCAGCTTGCAGCCTGTCGATATTGGGAAGAACGGGAAGAGCGCCTGCAAGCTGTGGCGCGCCGCGCCAGAGGCTGAAAACCGTGAGGTAGAGATCGCACACACTGAACTCATCGAGTATGTGGGGGCGCCCGTCCAGATGCGTGTCGAGAAACGCGAAGACATCCGCCGCGCGGGCCTTGGCGGCTTTAAGCGCCTCTTCCGTATCCGCACCCGCGAGCGGCGCGATCACTGCGGACAGCGACACATGCAGCGAACTTGAAAGAAAGGAGAGCCAGGACTGCGCTTTGGCATAAGAAAAGCTGCCCGGCGCGGGCATCAGGGCCCGGTCCGGCGCAAGCCCTGCAATATAGGGAAGAATGGCTGTGGATTCCGTCAGCACTCCCTCCGGCGTTTCCAGCGCGGGCACTTTACCGCGCGGATGTATCTTCAGGTAGGACGCCGTCTTTTGCTCGTCCTTCCAGGTGCGCACAAAGACTATTTCATGGGAAAGACCGGATTCGGCAAGCGCGAAGCGGCTGGCCAGCGAACAGGCCATGGGCGCATGGTGAAGACGAAGCATGAGTCTCTCCTCAGCCGACAAGCGTTTCCGGCTTTTCTTCCACAAAGGTGTTTTCGATATATCCAAGGCCGCTGATTTCAACGCGCACCTTGTCCCCGGCTTTCAGAAAGGTCATCGGGTTCATGGCGCCGCCCACGCCGCCCGGCGTGCCGGTGAAAATCACATCGCCCGGCTCCAGCGTCATGGCCTTGGAAAGCTCCTCAATCTGCGCGAAGCAATCGAAAATAAGGTGGCGCGTGTTTGAGCTTTGCCGCTGCTCGCCATTGACGAAACATTTGATGTCCCGCGCATGAGGATCGCTCAGCTCATCGCCCGTGGTGATCCAGGGACCGATGGGGCCATGCGTGTCGAAGCTTTTGCCGATCACATATTGGGGCGTGCGGAGCTGCCAGTCGCGCACCGAAATGTCATTGCCGCAGCAATACCCCGCAATCACTTCATGCGCACGTTCGCGCGGCACATGTCGCGCGCGCTTGCCGATCACCACGCAAAGCTCCGCCTCGTAGTCGATGAAATCGGAGACGGCAGGTTTCAATACGTCTGCATAAGGCGCTGCAACAGAGGTGGGGGATTTGGAGAACCATATCTGGTGCGGCGGCATCTCCTGCCCGGATTCTTTTACATGGTCCGCATAGTTCAGGCCGATCGCCATGACTTTCGAGGGTTTCAGCACCGGTGCTTCCAGCACCGCCTCGTCAAGTGGAATGGCGGCGCCCGTTTCGGCGGCCTTGCGCGCGCGGGCCATCGCCTCATCGCCAGCGGCAAGAAACGCGATCATGTCTTTGGGAAGCTCCGGCGCGGCGGCGGAAAAATCAACAATGCCGGCATCCGTGACGGCGCCGATGCGCGTTGCGCCTTTATGCGTAAAGGTGGCGAGTTTCATCGTTCGAGACTCCTTGTGGAAGAATGAGCGGGCGGTCAGGAGCCGAGCGTGGGCGGCGGGGGCGGGCCCCACTGCACGCCGAGCAGCGTTTCAAGGCCCTGCCGGTTGGGCGGCGTTTCGTTGTTGAAGAGGTCGCCATCCGTCCAGTGCTCAACGGTATGGCCCCAGGGGTCACGCCAGTAATCGAAAATCTGACTGCCGAGAATGTGCCGCCCGACGCCCCATTCATGGGCGTAGCCCTTGGCCTGCAAGTGACTGTTGCCGCTCATCAGATCGTCAATGCCCGACACTTCAAAGGCGGCATGGTTGAAACCCGGATTGCCGGTGCCGAGCAGAAAGAGCGTGTGATGGTCGACATATTGTGCGCCGCGCCCGCAGCGCATGAAAGCGCCAAGCGCCGTTTCCTCATCAAGCGCGATCTCATCCGACGTGACGAGACCGAAGCGCTGCTTGTACCAGGCCTCGCTTTTGCGGAAATCGGTGACATTGAGAACGCAGTGCCCGAGCCGAAGAACATGGGCGGGCGCCGCCTCAAGCCGCACCGGCGCGCCGAGCCGCTGTTTTTCATACCCGTCATTGGCGGGCAATGGCGCGGGAGCGGGCAGCGGGCCGGGGCTTTCCTGCCCCGCCACTGCCTCGACCTGAAAACCGTCCGGGTCGGTGAACCGCACGTGCTTGCCCCCGCCCGGCTCTTTCATGTCTTCAATGACGCTTGCACCTTCCATCCGCGTGAGGGGCTCCAGCTCCGCCACGTCATCAAACAGAAAAGCAAGACCCAGAAAACCCGGCTCGCCGCGCTGCGTCACATGCGCGAAGGGCCGCTCCCCCAGCCCGCGCATGTAGAGCACGTCCTCGGTGCGGTGCGCGCGCACCAGGCCGAAATCCTGGAGAAAGGTTTCCATGCGGCCCAGGTCCGGCGCACTGAAGCGGACATGCGCCACATCTTTTGCAGCGACTACGTCTTTTGCAGCGAAATGGGGCGCTGCCCCCGGTTTCTGTCCCGGCATTGCCGTCTCCTGCCCAAACTGAGGGATCTATTAAACTTGTTGATTGACATAAATATAGATTCTATATTCGTCATACAACAAATTTTTGGAGACATCTCTTGCCCGCTCTTTCCACGCAGGAAAAACCCAGCCCCCGCCCCGCAAAACGCGCCCGCCAGAAACGGGCGGAAGAAACACGGGAGCAGCTCTTGGCCTCTGCGACGGAGCTGTTTTCGTCTCTGGGCTTTGAGGGCGTCTCAGTGCGAACCATCGAAACGCATGCGGACGTGCAGCGGGGGCTCGCCGCCTATCACTTCGACACCAAGGAAGAGCTTTGGCGGCAGGTAGTGGACTGCCTGTTCGCTCAGCTCTTCGAGCGCAATGAACGCACGGCCGAGATCATTCGCGATCTGCCCCCTGAAGAACGCCAATATGCCTTCGTTTCCACCTTTGTGCGCTTCAGCGCGGAAGTGCCGGCGCTGAACCGGCTCATGGTGCAGGAAGGCAAGGCCCGTTCCTGGCGGATGGATTACATCGTCGATACGCATGTGCGCAAAGCAGTGGATCAGGCCCGTACGCTGCTCGGCATCGAGATCGAGCCGCATGGCTATTACGTGCTTGTCGGCTCGGGCGCCTTCGTCTTTTCCATGGAGCATGAATGCGAGCGGCTGTTCGGTGTGAACCCTTGCAGCGAAGATTTCATCCGCGATCATGCCCGCATGGTAACGGCCCTTCTCAAGGGCATGCGCAGCGAAGGCAGCAGGCAAAACGGCAAGAAATAAGGCGGAAAAGCCGTCATGGGAGGCTGCCGATGAAGAGGGTTTCGCGCCGCATGGCGCTGATGGGTGCAGGCGCTTTGGCGGCCGCCTATGGCGCAGGGCAGATGATCTTTTCCGGCAATAGGGAGAGGCCAAGAGCCATGCTCAAGAAAACCAAAGGCCGCAGGCCGAATATTCTCCTCATCGTAACGGATCAGGAACGGGCGCGGCATCTCCTGCCCGCGAACCTTGCGCGGCCGCATCATGAAAGGCTGGCGGCTAAAAGCACCACCTTCCGCAATGCCGCCGCCGTTTCCAATCTCTGCTCCATGGCGCGCGGCGTCATTTATTCGGGTCTCCACCCACAGCACAATGGCGTATGGGAAAACACGCCGCTTCCTTATGCCGATGCCTTCCGCACAGACATTCCCACACTCGGCACTATGATGCAGGATGCGGGCTATCGAACGGCTTATTTCGGCAAATGGCATCTGACGCATACGGGCGTGGGCGATGTCACCGGGCGCGAGGCCATGGCGGAGATGTTCCGCTCCTTCGGCTTCGATCACACAGACCAGGACGCCGACAGAGACGGCGCCTTGAATGGCTGGCTTTACGATCCCGTTTCAGCAAAGAGCGCGGCAAAGTTCTTTCATGAGATGAAAGACGAAGAAGAGCCCTGGTTCACGGCGGTCAACTTCGTCAATCCACATGACATCATGTTCTTCAAGACAAGCGAGCATCAGGAAGAAACCCGGCTTGTCCGATTTCCCGACGACATCAAACCCGCGCCCGATGATCCGCTCTACGCCAAAGACTGGGGCGTTCCACTTCCCGAAACCTTTGGCGATGCAACGCTTGAGGGAAAACCCAAAGCCCAGCGCGAGATGCAGCTGATCATGAAGCTCGTGCTTGGCGACATTCCGCTCGAGCGGCGGGACCTCTGGGCGGCGTATAACAATTATTACTTCAACTGTCTTTGCGATATGGACCGCGCGCTCGGCACCGTCCTTGATGCGCTGGACGAGACCGGACAAAGCGAAGACACGATCGTGATCTACATGGCCGATCACGGCGAGATGGCGGGCGTTCACGGCCTGCGCGAAAAGGGCGGCAATCTTTACCGGGAAAACCAGAATATTCCGCTCCTCATCCGCCACCCGGATGTGCCGGGCGGGAGAGAAACGGAAGCCCTGGCATCGCAGCTCGACATCGCGCCGACCATACTGGGACTTGCCGGCGTCGATGCACAGGCGCGCGCGGAGGCTTATCCGCTTCTCAAAGGTCACGATCTGTCACCCGCGCTAACCGCACCCGGCACAGGCCTTGACGCAGGCCCCCGCCAAGCGGCTCTGTTTCAATGGACGAGCCTCGTTCACATGTCGGTCAAGGCCATGCAGAACATGACGGCAGTTCAGAGCGCAAAAGGCGCACTCGCAAAGCTCGAGGCCTTCGATTCCGAAGATTTCATGCAATCGTTCCGCAGCCGCGGCCACATGCGCGGGCTGACAGACGGGCGTTACAAGTTTGCCCGCTACTTCTCCCCCCTCGAGCATCACCAGCCTAAAAGCTGGGAAGACCTGATGGCCCGTAACGATCTCGAGCTTTACGACACGCACGAAGATCCGATGGAAAAGATAAATCTCGCCGCCGATCCGGAGGCGCACCGACCACTGATTGAAAGTCTCAATGCGCGGCTGAACCGGCTGATCGAAGAAGAGATTGGCGAAGATAACGGGTCGCACCTGCCCGGACCGTCAGCACTTTGGCAAGCTGGTTAGACTTTCTGAAGCAAACCGCCTCCTAATCTACCGTTGTTGCGTTTCTACACATGCGATTTGTCAGAGTGTTTAATCCTCATTCGAACATGCAGGAAAAAGCTACGATGATTTCTCTTGAGAAGGCAAAACAACTCTCACCAGACGGCGCAGGAACCGCTCGAAGCCATCGACATAAGTGAATACCACAGGCACAACAAGCAAACTGAGCATCGTCGATGTGAGCAGACCGCCGATGACCGCGACTGCCATAGACTGGCGAAAACTTGAATCTGCACCGATGCCAAGCGCTATCGGCATCATTCCAGCGATCATAGCTACTGTCGTCATAACGATCGGCCTTGCACGCTTGTGACATGCGTCCAGCAGTGCGTCGTGCAAAGACAACTCATCCTTCTCACGTCCCATAATTGCATAGTCCACCAGAAGAATGGAGTTTTTGGTGACAATGCCCATCAACATGACCAACCCGATCATCGCAGGGAGATTCAACTCGCTGCGTACCAGCAAAAGCGCCAGAAATGCCCCGCCGACAGAAAGGGGGATGGCAGAAAGAATGGTGAGCGGTTGTATGAAATCCTTAAAAAGAAGGACCAGCACACAAAATACACACAACACGCCTATTATGATCGCCATGCCAAAACCGGAAATGAGTTCGGCGGCGACTTCTGCGTCCCCTGCCTCGATCCGCTCAACGCTTGATGGCAGCGCCTTTATTGCAGGAAGTTCTTCTGCTGCAGCTTGCGCGGCGCCCAGGGCTGTTCCACCAAGGTCTGCCGACACGGTGACATTGCGAAGCCTGTCATAACGATCAATTTGCGCCGGACCGCTTACAACTGACAGCGTAGCAACGCTTGACAGCGGTATCAGACCACCGCTTCCATGCACATGCATATTTGCCAGCGTGTCCATATCCTGTCTTTCTGCATCTGAGATGCGCGCACGGATATAAACTTGACGGTTGTCCAGGTTAAGGCGCGCCACCTGCGGATCGAAGTCTCCACTGGTCGCCACACGAATGACCTCACCGATTTCTGCAGCCGTCACTCCGCGCTCAGCGGCACGCTTCATATCAGGCCGGACCACAATTTCTGAGCGTTCGAGACTTGCGGTAGAAGTGATGTTCGAGAGTCCCTTAACGGTGCGAAGCTCCCGCTCAACAGCCTGGGCGCTAGCCTTTAAAGCCGCCGCATTATCGCTTGCCAGTATGACCTGAAGCTTCTCGCTTGGCCCACCGCTGCCCAGAGAAAAACGGGCGCCTGGGATGGAAAGCAAACTCTCCCGAACGGCTTCTTCTATGACATGCTGAGGTTCACGTTCGTTACTCGGCGCCAATGCAATGGTGAGTGCCGCCCTGCGAACCTCTCCGGCCTGCGTCGAGCCAGGACTGGTACGCTGCGAGTCCCCCACAGTTGTAAAAACATGACTCACACCCTGCAGGTCATCAAGCACCCTTCTGGCCGACTCCGCCAATTGCAAAGTGTCCTGCAGCGAACTGGACGGCGGCAGTTCGACATTTACCGTTGTGAAACCGCTATCCGAAGCTGGGATGAAACCTGTTTGAATGAAGGGAACAAGCGCGAGTGAAGCGACAAGAAATCCCCCGGCTCCTGCAATAGTTGACTTTCGATGGACGAGACACCAATGAGCTGCCGCCATATATCGCTGCATTATCCAACCATCCCGGTGTGGCTGGGGAGGTTCCGGCTTGAGCATATAAGCAGCCATCATTGGCGTCAGCAGGCGGGCCACCATCAAGGAAGCAAGCACCGCAATAACGGCAGTCCAACCAAACTGCTGAAACATCATGCCCGGAATGCCGCCCATGAACGCCGTGGGAAGGAACACAGCGACAAGGGTCATGGTTGTCGCGAATACGGCCAATGCAATCTCTTTGACGGCATCTTCCGCAGCTTTCCGGATCGGCTTACCCATCTGTCGATGGCGTTCAATATTCTCGATTTCAACGATTGCGTCGTCAACAAGGATACCGACAATCACAGCTAGCGCCAGAAGGGTGACTGTGTTGAGCGAATAGTCCAACCAAGCCATAGCTGCGAAAGCCGGGAGAATTGAAAGTGGCAAAGCAGCAGCAGAGATCAGAGTCGCCCGCCAATCCCTCAAAAAAAACCAAACGACAATAACGGCAAGAATTGCACCTTCGTACAACATTGCCATTGACCCTTCGTATTGCTCGAGAGTCTGGGCGACAGAACCTGAAACAGACGTCAACTCAAGCGTTGGGTGTGCCTTCTTGACACCTGCCAACGCTTCTTTCACCTTTTCAGCTATCTGAACTTCGTCAAAACCTCGCGCGCGATAGATTCGGAATCCGACTACAGGTTTGCCATCCAGAAGGGCTGCCTGCGACCGGTCGGCAATGCCATCGACAATCGTTGCCACTTGGTCCAATCGGAAACTACGGCCGTCTGCCAGTGGAACGCGCAGATCCGCCAGATCAGAAGCCTGATTAACTGTCGCAACAATGCGTACGGATTGCTCCTCTCCGCTAAGCTGCATGCGGCCTCCCGACGCATCTTGCTGAATTTGACGCAATGTTCGAGATATATCCGCAGCAGTTACACCAAGCCCGGTCATGCGGACTGGATCCACTTCGACACGCACCTCTCGCTGTACTCCGCCGATACGCTCAAACCTCCCCACACCGGGTACTGCTAGAACGGTCTTCGCAATCACATCATCAACAAACCAGGAGAGAGCTTCCTCTTCGAGACGTGATGATGCGATGGCATAAGTCAGAACGGGATCGCCGATGCTTGCGGCCGCCGCAACATTTGGCTGCAAAAGGTCTGCAGGAAGGTCAGACCGGATACTGTCCACGGCATTTTTGGTTTCAATTAAGGCATCTGACAGGTTCTTCTCCAGAACAAACTCAACCCGGATGGAAACTGTGCCATCGGTAATAGTTGTGTGAAGATGGCGAAGCCCGCTCAAAGTAGCGAGTGAATCCTCAACCTTTCGCGCAACCTCTGTTTCCATCTGCGCAGGCGATGCACCAGGCTGGCTCAAGGTTACCGTAACCATCGGCAATTCGAGGTCCGGAAGGTCTTGCGTTGGCAGATTGTGAAACCCCCACAAACCGGCAAGGGCCAATAGCGCAAACAATACAATTGCGGGAATAGGATTGTGAATCGACCATGTGGCGAAGTTCATGGTTGCAGTGCCCCCGCCCCTTGTGCCGCCGAAACGATACGCACAACATCGCGATCATTTAGGAATCCAGCCCCTTTGACGACAATACGCTCGTCACCACGCAGCCCTTTGGCAACTTCAATTTCATTCCCACGGCGTCTGCCAATTTCAACCCGCTGCAACGATACGCGTGACAAAGGCTTGTTATCGAGCAACGTGAAAACATGACTGCGCCCATCACGAATGACCACACTCTCGGACGGCACAACCAATGCATAGCTATGTCCAAGCTTAATACTTCCCGCTGCATACATCCCGGCGCGGGCGCTGCTGGCCGGAGCAATGTCGGCATATACCGTGGCAAGGCGGGTTTCCTCATTAAATGAGGGCGACATCTGACGCACAACAGCACTCGCGGTACGACCGTCTGGCAGGTCCAGGCTTACCTCCTGACCAACTCCGGTGCGTGCAAGTTGTTCTGCTGTCAACTGCCCGCGCCATTCCAGGCGGTCTTGGCGGATCAGCCGGAAAAGCTCCTCTCCGGAGGCAACTACAGAGCCAAGTGTAGCCGTGCGGGCACTAATGGTGCCATCATCCGGCGCCCGTACTTCGGTGTAGTTTAACTGAAGCTGCTTGAACGCGAGGTCGGCTGCTGCCGTTCGTGCGCGCGTAACTATCTCAAGCGCTGTTTGGCTACTGATCGCGCCAGTAACTTTTAACTTTTCTGCCCGCGCCCGGTCGGCTTTACTTTGCTCGTAAACAGCGACGAGCCTGTCTTCTTCGGCTTCCAGTAAAGCGGGGTTGATACGCGCGAGAACCTGTCCCTTCTCAACAGGATCACCTACATTCACAAGGACATCGATCAACTGATATCCACCGACCTGTGTACTGATACTCGCCTCTTGCCAGGGGACGATGGCACCGGACGCAGCCAAGGTCACAGGCCATTCCGCCTGGCGAGGACGAATTTCTGTGACAGTGAGTGCCGAGATACCCTCTTCTTGAGGGGATGAAGGGCTATTGTCACGCGTGCCAAGTATCACTAGGGCCGCACCACCAGCCGCAAAAACAAAGACAAGGAATAACATAGGCAAACGGGAGCGAGGCATTCCTTGCAGCGACTCCGATGGTGCGAAAATCTTCTTGACCATTTGATTACCGTGAACATTCGAGAGGCATGGAAGGTGGCCCGCCAATACCGGCGAGACCTTTTCAAAAATGAAATGAAAGGCTTACAGCGCCAAACTCGTCAGTATCTTCCTGGCTCTCAAACTCCCGGGACCGAAAAACGTGGGTGAAGGCGAGGCGCGTAGCACCCCAAGCGATAGCCAAGCCTACTTGCGCATCACCGACCAGGGGTTCTTTGTCCACGCTGCGGCTGTCGCGCCACGTATTGCCATCAAGAAATATATTCTGTGCCACAGCGCGGCCATCAAGGCCCGCGAAAAGGTAGACACCAAGACCATCTTGCGGCTCGAAATACCCAGCGCTTGGCAAGCTGGGCTGAATACGAGGGGGACCATAATCGTCTGGCAAATTCCAACCGAGCCGCAGTGTGGCCCCCGCATTCGCGTAGGTGAAGACATTCCCTAGTGCGCCGCCGACATGAGGCGTAACATCAAACCCTAAACCGAAACTGGAAACCGAAACGAGCGCACGCCAGCTCCGCTGATAAGTGAGAACCAGGCCGGGTTCGTTCCGAAGCTGAGTGCTCCAGCCACGGGGCTCATCAGCACCAACAATTTCATGCACCAACGTTTGGGTTTGCTCCGCCAAAGAGGCGGGTCCGACCACACCCACCTGCAGGTTCAGTTGGTCAAGCCGCGTTTCGGTCTGGGAAATCACGCCAATCGACCCGTAAAGCCAACCGGCATAAGGTCTCTCACTAGGGGGAGGATTTTCAATCGTTATGTCACTTGGGGTATAGATGCTTTGCCCCAGCGCATAGGTTGCGCGGACCCGACCGCTATCCGGAAAGAATGGAAGGACACGGGCAGACTGCAAAGCCCAAGCTGGCGCACGATCTGGTGCGGATGTCCACGACACCTGGACCCCGTTCGTGTAGTCACGGTCTAGCCCATAGAAGATGTCATTCTCAAACAAAAGGCTAATAGTGCCACTTTCCAAAGCGTCGGCGGACACACGCCCGGGCACTGCGAGCAACACGATAGTTACAAACGAAACAGCCAACCCTGCCGTTTTTGTTCTTTCTGGCCACATTTCATCAGAACCTATAGCCAAGGAGAAACCCGAAGGACGGCTGCGCCTCACTTTCAACAATGGGACTGTCCGCCGCATCGCCAAGCAGGTAGCCGACACCAGCATTCGCCGTGGCAAACCAGTGCTCTGTGACATTCCATGTCGCAGCAAGCTTCAAGTCAGCCCGTTTAATTCCAGAGCTTGCCTCATATACCGGCAAACCAGATCGTGCCGACTGGGCGCCGGACACACCGAAAAACGCGTCCATATAATCGCTGCTCGCCCAAGTGGCCGAAAGACCTGTAGAGAGACTGACACTCTCGGACAACGGAAGCATCAATGTGGCGCCCGGCTCGATTTGAAGGCCATCACTACCGCCAAAGTCCTGCGAGATATCGGCATGCAAGATCACAGGGCCCATGGAATAGGAACCAAATAGGTGCCCCCTAGCTGCCGGGTCTATGTCACCCAAACCTCTTAAGCGGTCCGCGTCATCCTGGTCACGTCCTGCCCCGTACCCCACCGAAACTCCAAGACAAAACCGTTCCGTTCTAATGGCATAGGCGCCCAGCCCCTGCCTCGGATTCAGAAAGACACGATCCCGCCATGTGATGTCGATGAGTGGAATTGGAGAGGCCGTAAATTCGTCTGATCCGGCATATTTTGGAACAATCCCGACACCGGCGCCCAATACTACACGCCAATCTCCATCAGACACCTTGTCTGTATTGCCCAACGGGGCTTTCTCCATTTGCCTCAAAATATCCCGGTCCTGTGCCTGCACGGGACCCGCCCCCATAACAAAGCAAGCTACGGCAAAAAGAAAAACGAGCGGAATTTTCTGATTGAAAACGTTGGTTCGCAACGTTGGGAAAGCTGATACTGACGTCAAAATGGGCATGAAGCTGTCCTGACTAAGCGAGGTGAACTGCTTGGAGAATAAAGGTCAGGGACACAGCCTTGTTTTAAGTAATGTTAAGAGATGTTTCGAACCTGCACCCCGCAGGAGGACATAGCCCGTACCGTTAGAAGAGCACGGACCACCCGGCCACCACCAAATACTTCAGATTAAGAGACTGCAGCGTCGCCAGGCAGCGACAGACGAACAATGAGCCCATGTGGCGTGCGATCCAGCAGCACAATTTCGCCGCCATGTCCGCGTACAACATCCCGTGCAATTGACAATCCAAGCCCGAAACCATTGCGTTTTGCCGGATTCCTGGCGTCGTCTCCCTTTACAAATGGATCGAAGACCTGCTGACGCAGCGCTTCGTCGATTCCAGGACCATTGTCTTCGACATCAATTTCAATCGCATTTTCTGCGCAAGTACGCAGCCTAACTCTCGCAGCGGAACCATGCTTCACGGCATTATCTACAATATTGCTGATCGCCCTGCTTAGGACCCCTGCCCGGCAGGACAAAGTTAGCCGCGCCGGTCCCTCATAGGAAACATCGTGACCAACATCGGAAAATTCTACGCAAATTGTTTGGAGGATGCTCGGCAGGTCAACCTTGGAAACGACCTCGGATCGAACATCCTCTCGAAGATATTCCAGCGTTTCGTCAAGCATACGTGTAATCTGTTGAACCTCGTGCTGCACTCCTTTGCGAATGTCCGGATCAGCTATGCGTTCCGCACGCAAACCCAAACGTGTCAGCGGCGTATAGAGATCGTGACTTATTGCGGTAAGCATACGAGTTCGGTCATCTATGAGCGCTCTTATACGTGTCCTCATCTCACCGAGCGCATCGGCAACCCGAGTGATCTCCTGCGGGCCCGCTCTGTTGACGGATAACTTGTCATCAGGAGAGCGCCCGAAAGAATGTGCCGCAATTGCCAGCGCGCGCAGCGGCGCAATAATCCACCGGATGGCGTAGACAGACAGCAACGTGACGAAAACCAGAACAATCGCCAAGGTCAGCATAGTAGGCGGAAGAAGGTAGTGCCAAAGACTGGTGTCTGACGAAACGTCGAATATCAAAACACCGTATTCGCCAACTCTGACCACTAGAATCCCCGCATCACTATCCGGCAAACGAGCATTCTCTATGACATCAATTCCCCAAGATGATTCAAGCTTTTCAGCGAGAAGCCCCCCCGCCACCGAGAGCACACTTGCTTCAGCCGACATTTCCAAATCATTCACGCCAGCCAGCCGGACCGGCAAGCCTGTCCTGCGCGCGCTCCCAACGATTGCCTCCGCCTCATCAGCACTACGAGCACTTTCAACCATGAGTGAAAGACTGCCTATTCTTGCAGACACAACAGGAGGCTTGTGCTTGGCGCTTCCCTCAAAAAAGAAAAGGATGACCCCCACGACGAGCGCAACACCAAACACCACGGACACGGCAACAATGATGGTAATCTGCGTGGTGATACTGCGCGGCAATAAGGTACGCCAGAAGGACATCATATTTCTCTCACTGTCGGCGTGAAAACATAACCAACCAGCCGAACTGTTTTGATGAAACGAGGGTCGCGCGGTTCAGGCTCGATCTTCTGACGTATCCGGCTGACATGAACATCAACGCTGCGCTCTACCGGACCGCTTGTCCCCCCATGCGTAAGCTCTATCAGTTGTTCGCGTGATAGTATCTGCCCGGGACTCTGACAAAATGCCGCGAGCAGATCGAATTCGACACTCGTCAAAGCAACTTGGACCCCCTCGGGATTGCACAACTGCCGTCCGGCGAGATCAATCTTCCACCCTGCAAATTCGAGTGGCCGCATGCGCACTCCGGGCGCGCGGATATCTGTTGCTGCACGCCTCAAGAGCGCTCGAATACGAGCCACAAGCTCCCGTGAGTTGAAAGGTTTCGTAACATAGTCATCGGCGCCAATCTCCAGACCAATGATACGATCTATGTCGGCACGCCTTGCGGTCAGCATGATAATGGGAATGTTCGAGATGGCTCTCAACCGGCGGCATATGCTGAGTCCATCCTCCCCCGGAAGCATGACGTCCAAAACAATGAGATCCACAGAACTTTGATCCAGCATCTCATTCATATCATCAGCGGATGAGGCACACGACGCCACAAAGCCGTTCTCAGACAACACTTCTGCAAGCATTGCAGAAATTTCCGCGTCGTCCTCTACCAGCAGTATATGCCGTCGAGCCGTTGTTGGCGTGGGAATATGAGAAGGCACAGTGCGAAGGTCCTCTAGCATTCTTTATTGTCATCATTCGCCAAGGGAATGTCATCCGTTCAAGTATTTCAATTTATTAAGATGCTCAGCGCCTCCCGCTGCTCTGCAACAAATTTTAACAATACTTAAATTTCAGGCCACTCCGAACCGCATAGGGTCTAGCCGGAAGCAGCCGACCCCAGATCCAACACAGCTACGCATCCCTGACGCGATGAGCATAGGAGCCGGGTCATGCAATCACAGGCGGAGACAAGAAAACGATGGAAGCACCTATGGCGCAAAGTCCCATGCCAAAGAACTCTATCGAGAAGTGCGATACGTTGCGATTCTTAACCGCTTGGCTGTCGGCACCGTTGCGCACCGGCGCCCTGCTGCCGAGCGGACGTTTTTTAGCGAAGGCCATGGCGGAAGCCATTAATCCGGATAACCCGGGATTTGTGGTCGAGCTGGGCGCAGGCACCGGCGCATTGACGGAGGCACTGATTAAGCGCGGCATCGAACCGGAGCGTCTCATTCTTGTCGAAACACGGGAAGAATTCCGGGAACTACTCAGCCACCGCTACCCTAAGGCACAGGTACTTTCCATAGACGCCTACAACGCAGCCCGCCATATAAGGCAGCTCGACATCGGTTCTGTCTCAGCCATTGTATCCGGCTTGCCTCTCCTTACCCAGACGCCATGGAAACGAAGACGGCTTTTATTGGAGTGCTTACACCTCGGCACCTCGGCAACCTCCTTTATTCAATTCACTTACTTCTATCGTTCGCCAATCCCCGTCGCATCCAGGAGAATTAAATCTGTGGGCGGAAAGATGATATGGCCGAACCTCTGGCCAGCGCGCGTGTGGACATATCGCATTGCCGACATGATGGACAGCCCGTCTCTGCCGAACCTTGGGGCGAAATAGAACATGACGGCCGCCGAAATTCCGTTCGCATTTTTACTCGCCTTTGGGTTGGGCGGCGTTTCCATACTGTCCTGTCTCGAAAAGCTCCTGCCGGTTTTGCCCTCCTACATTCTTTTTGTCTTTATCGGCTTTGCCACAGTTGACGACGTACACAGCATTGCCCCTGTCGTTTTGGCTGCAACTGCGGGTTCGGTAGCAGGCGCAATTATTTGGTATGGCATCGGACGCATGTGCGGCGAAGCGCGCTCTGCTCGGCTGGTTGATCGTTGGGGACGTTTCATTTTTCTATCGCCAGCATTATATGATCGTCTCACCGGCGCATATGTGCGCCGCCATTTTCTTGTAACGCTTATTGCCCAAATCGTGCCCATGGCACGCATCTACTTGGCACTACCGGCTGGCGTAATCCGCCTGTCTTTCTTGCCCTTCGTTGCCGCCACTTGGCTTGGCACGCTTGTCTGGAACGCCCCCCTCATCATCTTGGGCTATCTGATTGGCCGTGCAGACCACTTTACTGTCACACCGGGAATCGCCTTCTTTGTCGCGCTTATTCTCATAGAAACCGCCGCATTTTTTGTGCTGAGGAAGTGGCGGCGTTCTCGCTCGAACGTGGAGTAACACATGCCAATTTCTGAAACCAACAACAGGCCCTCCGTTCATTCAGCATCCAGCCTTCTTGAACGCACGTTTACACGTTTGTTTATGCGGCCCGCGCTGGTTACTGAAGCGACGGATCTGTCGGAAAAGTTCCGCTACATAAGTCTCCAAAGTGAGGCACTAAAGGAATGCTCCTGGAAGCCGGGAGACAAAGTTCAGGTAAAGCTTGGCAAAGGAATTATAACGCGAACTTATACCCCTATCAGCTGGAACATGGATAAGGGCGAAACTCAGCTTCTCGTTTATTGTCACGGAGAGGGGCCAGGAAGCGCCTGGGCGACGGATGTCTCACCGGGCGATGAGCGGCAACTTTTCGGACCGCGAAACTCTATCTCCCTGAACCACCTTACTTCGACCACGATCTTGTTCGGAGACGAGACAACTTTTGCCCTTGCGTTGGCGCTAGAGCAAGCTGCAACGCCGGGGGCGCTTCACCGGCACTATGTATTCGAAGTGACAGACCGCGAAGAGGCTGCATCCGTGCTGCGGCAGCTCGGTCTTCCCTCGCCAGTCTTGGTGCAGAAATGCGACGGGAACGAACACTTAGAGAACCTAACGGATGTTTTGCGCGACTTTATTCAACCAGACAGCACGTTTGTTCTCTGCGGAAAGGCGGCATCAATCCAACACGTCAACCGAATGCTCAAGGCGCAGGGCGTAAAGATACATAACCGTCGAACGAAAGCCTATTGGGCACCAGGGAAAACCGGCCTCGACTGAAGAAGAGCCTCATAATCAATCAGTAAAATTGTTGAGTGCGGCGCAGCCGTGCGAATAAGCAGGATTACATGTTAACGGCGGAAGGTGCATGCATCTGCTACATCCTGCCCACGCTACGACAAGGTAATTTCGTGGAATGTTGTGGAACCTCGCAGAAAGGAAAGGAAAATCCAGGGCCCAGCTTCGGTTGACTTGATACTAAGTAGATATCGCGACTTGCTGGACACTCTCGCAATGCACCCCACTCAGCTCACCCATCATCGGAAGCTCCGGCCGTTTGTCGACCGCATCGAGATTAACGGCAGATGGGGCAACAATTCCGAGCAATGGGAACGAGTGGCAGTTGTGCGCTTCAACTACTCGAAATTGCTCGATCTTTGAGATTATTCCGTACGGCAATACCCAAACGCGGCTATGACCACTTCCTATTCCGAAGAGTGAAGAATTTCAGCAATATCCGGTAACTGTGAAGACCCGCAAGCCCCTCCCTGCCACGGATACTTGCCGTCGAGGTAAACTGCGTATCGGTAGGCTATTGATGCAGCAACCACCTCACCCGTGGAATGCACCGTAACTACTTCGCTTTCTCGCCTCACCTTTCCTGGGAAAAATCGCCAAGAAAAACCATCAAGGTATACTTGCTCATTGCGCAGAGTATATGGCGCAGAGAAATGATTGATGCGCTCGACAGATACACATCTTCCGCTCAATTCGCCTTTGTATTTCTTGTACTCGCGCCAGAACGAAAGGAAGAAAGAATTCTTAATGGCGTGGTACTTGACGTGATACGCGACCCGCTCAACCGTCTCGTCGAACGTTGCGCAAAGCTCCTTGTTGTCTTCGCTGCGGCGCAGAAGGTGATAGCGGTAAAGCCCGCTCTCCTGCTTGTAAAAGTCAACATTGTACAAGGACGCTTCCCGGCCGTGGCGTCGCGCTTTCTTCGCCCGATCCGACGCCGAGATGTAGTATGTTTCGACGAACTGAAACCCGTCTCCAACAAGCTCCTTGAGGCATGGAAAACAACCACCTATGGCTTCAAAGGAAACAGCGTTTCCGGCAGCGACTTCCTCGAGAGAGATAGAGTCCGCTCTGGGGGTTACCGCATAGCCTTCTACGCCAAAGACCTCCGTGATGCGCAAACCAGCATCAGCATCGCACAGCCTTTTCATTTCTTCTGGTTTGTAATGCTTCGGCGGCGGGCCCGATATCCAGAGAGCAAGCCGATAGTAGCTGCTGACCCACACATTTTCGCTGGCGCGCACGACCACAATCAGAACAGAGACCACAAGAATGATCCCCATCACATCTGAAATGACAGCTAATGTCCGTCTTTCACCGAGATTCACACGCGTCTCCCCCAACCGAATGAAATTCGATGAGAGAAGGCTAACGGGCGCCACATGCTAAATCACCAATTTTTTGACGTGAACAGAACCACGCCGATGATATCGACTGATGAACGGCATACGCTCAGCGTTCCGAATTTGACTCTGGAGGCCCTTTCCAGCGTAGAGCTACGCATGTCCCGGCGCCTGGACTATGAGGGCGCGCAAATTGTGCCCGACCGTTTCCCTCAAGCAAGATGAACGCAGCATCGTGCAGAGATAGGCGGCGGGATCACGCACCCCTTGGCGGTCCACGGCCACGAGCACGGCAGCAAGAGCGGCCCAGCCATGCGCGCGGATGGCCGATTGCCAGAGCTGCGGCCGCAACCTGACCTGGCTGCACAACAGCCACGACACCGCACGGGAAACCGCCATCAAGGTTCGGGGCGAGGGCTGCGACTCAAGCAAACTCCTGCAGCTCTTCCGACGCAAGCTGTCGCTGCAAGGTGGGCAAGGCCTCGGCCATGAGAGCAATTACCTCCTGGTCTGCCTCGACCTCGGGGACAGGTGTTGAGCAGGGCCGTTCTGCACCCTCCCCTTCTGCCTGTTCTTGTACAAGGTCCGTAAGACCGGGATTTAAGGTGTAGGACTTCAGGCGGACGTTTGAGTCCTCCTGGGCGGCAAGTTCGGTCCGACTTTGATCATCAGCCATGAGGCCAATGTCATCGCGCTCGGCCTTTGCCTGCGCGCGCCGCGAGGGGCCGGAGATCAATGCCTGCAATGTCCCCACGCCGGTTAGCATTGTTGTACCGGCGGACAATCCAGAGGTTGGCTTCCAGAAGCGCAAGTAGACGGCAGACGGCCCGCTCGCTCACACCCAGCATGTGGGCCAGACGGCCATTGCTCGCGGTCACGCGAAGCCGGCCGTTGCGCCAGCGGTCGGGACGGTAGACATGCTCTGCCAGAAGCGCGAGAAGATGCACGGCAGAAAGTGTAATCGCTGGGCAGAGCCCGCGCGCGCCGCGTAGCACCAGCCCTGTTACAGCGGCGAAGCTCACCCGTTCCATGCCCTGATAAGATTGCCAGATGCTTTTCGCTTCAGAGAAGTTGCAAGCGCGCGTAGCGATTCCTCGCGGCTTCCTGGCGTCGCGCGAATCAATGCAGGTAAGGTCCATTCAATTTTTCGGCATGGCTCAATGCCCTGCGCACTGCCGTCAGGCAGTTGGCAACAGAAACCCGTCGCCTAAAATGAACTCACAGATCAGCGAGAGCGCATTCTAAGCGTTTTCAAAGCCCCGCAGTTCCCGCTGCGGGGCTTTTACTTTTCTGGGGAAACTAAGCTGAAATTAACGCCGCCTCCGATTTTGAGGCGCGCCACCCTATTTTCCACTTGCCCCGCGAGTCGCTTGGGCATAACCGTGATTCCAAGCGACTCGCGAAGTAGTGGTTGCGGGGGCAGGATTTGAACCTGCGACCTTCAGGTTATGAGCCTGACGAGCTACCAGACTGCTCCACCCCGCGTCAGTGGAGAGGCCGCTTTATAGCAGCTTTCGGGAAATTGTGAACACCCTGCGACAGAATTATTTTGCGCTGCGGTGTTTTTATAACCCTATAGATTCATTGGGCTTTTTCGCCGCATCTGGAGGCGCCTTCATCCGCGCCCCAAAAGCAGAAGGGGCTGCCGGAGCAACCCCTTCGAACTTCACGTTCCGTCCGCCCTATCCTGTGTGCCAGGGAGCGGGTGAAGCCGTGAGCGTGCCGTCTGGAGGCACTAAAGCCTTTTCAAAGACTTTGGCCGATCAGAGAGAAGGCGAAGGCTGCTCCGCCGCCCCGCAAGACCCGCAAAGCCCCACAGACAGACACGAAATCTCACTCGACATCGGATCACCTCCTTTCAGTTGTTTCAGCGAAAGAGTTGCGCTGGGCGCGGGTTTGCGCGCCCTTCTGAATCATGCAGGCATCCGGGGTGATTTGCCAAGCCCTCAAAGCACGCCCCTGGCGTTTGGGCCGCCGGAACCGCCCGGAACCCGCCATTACGTCTTGATGGCGGGTCCGTGTCGTGGTGCTGTCGTGGTGCGCGCGCCCGTCTCAGGGCAGAAAGTTCAAAGGAACGGCAGAGGGGTTTTCACATGCTCATCCGCAAGCTCCGCCTCGAAAAGGGTCTCTCCCAGGAGCAGCTCGCCAGTATGGCGGGCATCAGCACCCGCACGCTTCAGCGTATCGAGCGCGGCGCGGCGGCGAGCCCGGAAACCCTGAAATGCCTCGGCGCCGTTCTTGATATCAGCTTTTCCGACCTGAGAGAGGAGACCGGCATGTCCAGCCACCCCCCGCACACCGCCTCCGGCCTTTCCGAGCAGGAGCGCGCGGCAATGGAATATGTGCGTGACATCAAGAGCTTTTACACCCATGCCATTCAATATGCCGTGGTGATGAGCGGCCTTGCGCTGCTCAATCTCTGGACCTCCCCCGGCTTCTGGTGGGTGGTCTATCCGGCCATCGGCTGGGGCATCGGCGTCGCCCTTCACGGGCTTTCCGTTTTCGAAGTGTTCGACCTGTTCGGGCGGGAATGGGAGAAACGGCAGATCGCCCGGCGGCTTCGGCGGTCGGGGCGGTAGGGTCGCGCCCTGCCCCGCGCTCAAGACAGATATTGTTTCAGGAAATCGCGTTCCCGCACGGCCACGTCTTCGAAAATGGCGCCGTCATAAACCCCGAAATGACCGCACTCATAAGACGCGACAGCAACGCGCGCCATCTTGCCTGCCATGTCCCGCGCCAGCTGCGCGGGGGTGAGCTGGTCTTTTTCCGCCACGGCGATGAGCGCCGGGCAGGTCACCTTTTCCGCCTGTTCGCGCGGCTGATAGGCGGCGAGCCTCGTGAGAATGCGGGCGGGCACGGCGTTCTGCCATTTCGAACCTTCCGGCACGAGGTCTAAAAACTCCTCCGCCTCTTCCGCCATCATGCAGCCGAAGCGGCGCGGGCTCCCCACGGCGGGAATGTAATAAGCGCCGCCCTTGCGGGCCTTCATCCTGTCGCGCAGCAGAGCCCAGGCCGCTTTCAGTTTCATCTTGAAAGGCAGTTTGACCTCAAGTCCGCCCACATAAGGCACTTGCGCCACAATGGCCTTGATCGACGCATCTTCCGCCGCCGCCATGATGACGTGGCCGCCGCTGAAGGAGCTGCCCCAAAGCGCCAGGCGCGTGCCGTCCACTTCATGCAGCTCGCGCGCATGGGCGATGGCCGCGCGCCAGTCTTCCAGATGCCGGTCCGGGTCCACAAGCTGGCGCGGCGTGCCGGGGCTTTCGCCGAAATTGCGGTAATCGAAAAGCAGAACGGCCATGCCGGCGCCGGTGAATTTTTCCGCGTATGCCGGCAGGCGGAACCCGCGTTCGGCGGAAAAGCCATGCGCCATCACCACCACGGGCGGCTTTTCCACGCCTTCAGGCAGATAAAGCCAGGCGGTGCACAGCCCGTCCCCGCTCAAAAAATACCGGTTAGAGCGCTGGAACCTTGTCATTCTTTTTTCCTTTGCCCGCGCCCCTGTCCGATGCCGCTTTGCGATCAACGCTTCCAGTTACCTTTGGTTACATTCGGAAACCGCGGCTTTACGGAAGAACATTATAGGGAAACATGCCTGCTCATGCTGGCAGGATCAAGATGCCTGACTTGACCACCGACGGGGGAGACGAATGAAACGCCTTTTACCGCCTCTTCTCTTTTTCGCGTGCCTCGCCGCCATTGCCATTTTGCACTTGCTTTATCCCGTGCGGCACACGGGCATGCACTACATTGCCGGGCCCGTCTTTCTGGCGCTCGGCGCGGCGCTGACTGTTTTGAGCGGGCGGCGCTTCCATCAGCTGGAAACCAACATCAAGACCTTCGATGCGCCGGACAAGTTCGTGACGGAAGGCTTTTTCCGTTTCACGCGCAACCCGATGTATCTCGGCTTCACGTTCATGCTCTTCGGCGCGGCGGCGCTCTCGGGCGCGCTTTCCACGCTTGCGCCAGTGCTGCTTTTCTTTCTCGCCGCCAATTTCTGGTACATCCCCTTTGAAGAGCGGATGATGGAAGAAAAGTTCGGTGCGGACTATCTCGCCTACCGGCAAAAAGTCCGGCGCTGGATTTGACGTAAAAAGGCCCGGCGAGGAAGCCGGGCCTTTGAATACGCGATTACAAACGCTGATACGCAACTGGAGGAGTGAGAGGTCTCACTTCTTCGGGTGCACCCGCACCGGAAGCTCGGTGATGCCGTGCACGAAGGTCGAGCGCGTATATTGCGGCTCGCCCACGACTTCCACAAAGTCGAAGCGCTTCATGATCTCTTCCCAAAGGATACGGATCTGCAGCTCCGCCATGCGGTTGCCCATGCAGCGGTGAATGCCGAAACCGAAAGCCAGGTGCTTGCGCGCCTGCGGCCGGTCGATCTGGAAACGGTAGGGGTCTTCGATGTCGTCCTCGTCCCGGTTGCCGGAGACGTACCACATCAAAACCTTGTCACCCTTCTTGATGGTCTTGCCGCCCAGTTCCACATCTTCAAGCGCGGTGCGGCGCATATAGGCAAGCGGCGTGCGCCAGCGGATGATCTCGGACACCATGTTCGGAATGACGCTGGGGTCTTTCCGGAGCTTGTCATATTCCTCAGGAAACTGATTGAGCGCCAGCACGCCGCCCGACATGGAATTGCGCGTCGTGTCGTTGCCGCCCACGATCAGCAGGATGAGATTGCCGAGCAGTTCCATCGGCTCCATCTTGCTCATCTGCGGGTGATGCGCCATGAGCGAGATGAAATCGTTCTTCGGCTCCTGCTGTTTGCGCTCGCCCAGCATCTTGGCAAAGGTCTCAAGACATTCGCGCAGCACTTCGCGGCGCTGCTCTTCATCCAGCCCCGTGTCGCCGCCATCCGGGCCCGCGGTCGAGACATCCGACCACCAGGTCAGCTTGCGGCGGTCTTCCATGGGGAAGTCGAACAACGTTGCCAGCATCTGCGTGGTGATTTCGATGGAGACCCGGTCCACCCAGTTGAAGGTCTCGCCCACGGGTAGATCGTCCAGCACCTTGGCCACACGCTCGCGGATCATCGGCTCAAGATCGGCCAGCGCGGGCGGCGCCACAGCGGGGCTCACCACCTTGCGCTGCACGTCGTGCTTGGGCTGGTCCATGGCGATGAACATTGAGATATTGAAGTCGGGCTCCGGGTCCGTGATGACGATGGCGGGCTCGGAAGAGAACTGCTTGTGGTTCGTGTCGACGGCCACAATGTCCTTATACTTCGTCACCGACCAGTAGGGACCGAACTCGGGCGACTCGGCAAAATGCACCGGATCCTCCTTGCGCAGCCGGTCGAACAGGCCCCAATGCTTCTGATCCCGGAAATATTCCGGCACGGCAATGTCGAAGCCGTTGATGTCGACATCTTTCGGGTCGAAATCGGTATTCACTTCCGTCTGCGGCGAAACAGCTGCCTGACTCATAGGGGTCCTCCAAATCCAAATGTCCCGGCGCGCGCCGTTCTTCTCATGCGGCGCTTTCTAAGAGACGCAGGGTTTTCCTGAGTTTCAATATAGGGAAAATGACGCTGGCGTCAACTTTTTTGCGGAGGAAAGCTCCGCGCGTGAGGGATTCTGCGGGTTTTGGGGGGATATTTTTTGGGCGTTTTCCTCCGTTACTCACCGCCCCGCTCTATGGATCCTCGGGTCAAGCCCGAGGATGACGAGTTGAGAGGGTGTTTTTTTATTTCGTCACCCTCGCGCTTGACGCGAGGGTCCATGCGGCCTGTCATTCGGGGATGGGGGGATTTGTCTACATTCTGGCGAGCAAACCGCGCGGGACACTTTACATCGGCGTCACCAGCAATCTTGTGCGCCGGGTTTGGGAACACCGTGAGAGCGTGGCGGATGGATTCACCAAACGCTACGGCATCAAACGCCTCGTCTATTTCGAGGAACACGGCACCATGCCGCTCGCCATTCAGCGGGAGAAAGTGCTCAAGCACTGGGTCCGGCAATGGAAGATCGATCTCATTACGGGCATGAACCCTAATTGGGATGATTTATGGGAGCTGATTGCGCGGCAGAACTGATCTGCTGGACAAGCCGCGCCGCCCTATGGATCCTCGGGTCAAGCCCGAGGATGACGAGTTGAGAGAGTGTTTTTTTATTTCGTCACCCTCGCGCTTGACGCAAGGGTCCATGCAACCCAAAAAACGAAAAGGCCCGGCGGGGGTCACCGGGCCTTTCGCGCGCTTCCCTGTTCTTGTTCTTGAAGCGCTGGGGGTTCTCAGTGCCGGTGCAGCACGACCGGCAAATCCGTGTAACCCATCACGAAGTTGGAGCGCACGCGGGCCGGCGCGCCCACCACTTCGACAAAGGAAAAGCGTTTCATGATCTCTTCCCAGAGAATCCGGATCTGCATTTCCGCCAGGCGGTTGCCCATGCAGCGGTGAATGCCGAAGCCGAAAGAAATATGGTGGCGCGCTTTTTCCCGGTCGATGATGAAATCATCCGGCCGGTCGATCACCTCTTCATCGCGGTTGCCGGAGATGTACCACATCACCACCTTGTCGCCCTTCTTGATGGTCTTGCCGCCCAGTTCCACATCTTCCGTGGCATTGCGGCGCATGTGAGCAAGCGGCGTTTGCCAGCGGATGATTTCGGAAACCATGTTCGGAATGAGCGAGGGGTCTTTCCGCAGCTTGTCATACTCGCCCGGATATTTATTGAGCGCATAAACACCGCCCGACATGGAATTGCGCGTCGTGTCATTGCCGCCGACGATGAGCAGCATCAGATTGCCGAGAAACTCTATCGGCTCCATGCTGCGCATGGCCGGATGATGCGCCATGAGAGAAATGAAATCGTTCTTCTGCGGCGCGTTCGCCCGCTCCTGCCAGAGCCTTGCAAAATAGGCGAGGCATTTTTCCAGCTCGGCTTTCCGGTCCTCTTCGGTCATGGTGCCGCCCACGGTGGGCGCGGAGGTGGAGACATCGGACCAATAGGTCAGAAGCCGCCGGTCCTCGAAGGGGAAATCGAACAGCGTCGCCAGCATCTGCGTCGTCAGTTCGATCGAGACCTTGTCCACCCAGTTGAACTCTTCGCCCACGGGCAGGCTGTCCAGCACCTTGCCCACGCGCGCGCGGATCAGGGGCTCGACATCCTGCAACTGCATGGGCGCCACGGCGGGCGTCACGGCCTTGCGCTGCACGTCATGCTTGGGCTGGTCCATGGCGATGAACATGGGCGGGGTGAAGCCCACTTCGGAATCGCCGATCACGATGGTGGGCTCCGACGAAAATTCCTTGTGGTGCGTGTCCACAAAAACAATGTCGTTGAACTTCGTGATCGACCAGTAGGGACCGAATTCGCTGTCTTCGACGAAATGCACCGGGTCCTCTTTGCGCAGGCGCTTGAAATAATCCCAATGCTCCTGGCGCTCATAAAGCCCCGCATCCGACACATCGAGCTTGCCGATGGGAATGGACCAGGGGTCCTGCCCCGCCGGGGTTCCCGCTTCCGTGCTTACCGCTATGCTCATCTCTTCCTCCCGCGCTTTCGCGCATTCATCCCCTCTTCAAGGCCGTCACATCCTCAATGCTGCGCCTCCGGCAGACGCACGCTCATGCCGTCCAGCTCCGGCCCGACCTTGATCTGGCAGCCGAGCCGGCTCGTCTCCTCAACGCCGGTGGCGAAATCAAGCATCGACTCTTCCATCTCCGACCGCGCGCCGGTTTTTGAAAGCCAGTCCGCCGGCACATAGACATGGCAGGTCGCGCAGGCGCAGGCCCCGCCGCAATCCCCATCAATGCCGGGCACGGAATTGTTCACCGCCCCCTCCATCAGGGAAAAGCCGTCCGTCACCTCCACCTCGTGAGATGTGCCGTCATGTTCGATGTAGGTAATCTTCGCCAAACCGTGCCTCCTCGCTTCACGCGCCTGCGCCATCCCGGCCCGCAGGCACTGCCCTTCTCCAGGCCGCATCCCGCTGGCCTGACTCTATCGGGCTTCCACCGGCCTCCCCGCCGATTTTGCGTAGCATGACTACGCACTCATATTTGAAGCGATTTCGGCGTCCCTGTCAATTCCCTTGCGTCAAGGCCAGGTTTTCTGCGGGTTTGCCCAAACAAAAAGGCGGGGCCGTTTCCGGCTCCGCCTTTGCGCACTACTCTGCATGTAAGCCCTAGATGGGAAAGCAGCGTCACGCTGTCAAGATGCGCCCGAAAATAAATCAGGCCGCTTTCATCCGTACACGGAAAGTTGCATTCGCCCGGGCGCAGGGTTTCCCGTCCGCGGTGATGAAACATTGGGCGAAGTCGAGGGCGCGGCCGGTTTTCACGAACTGCGTTTCCACCTCCACCCACTCCCCCAGCTCTGCGCTGCCCAGAAAATCAACGCCGAGATTGACGGTCACGAGACCAGCAAGCGCCTCTTCCCCGTGAAGCTTCGCGCAGGAAAGGCCCATGGCATTGTCCGCCAGCGCGGACAAAAGCCCGCCATGCACAAAGCCGCGGGAATTTGTGTGCGCTTTTCCGGCGCGGAAGCCGAGGATCACCGCGCGCTCGGTCACTTTGGAATAAAGCGGCTCCCAGGGATCGGTGAGCGGGCTCTTGCGGAAATGGGGCGTGAAGCCCTCCGGCACATTGTCACTCATTTTTGCCTCATCGGTTGAATTGCTGATGAGGCCAGTAGAGCGGCCATGGC
>Ga0207828_100265_pt1 | contig 27942 bp, 28 predicted proteins | sample TtaePargueraPR_11_FD_187276 | JGI IMG/M metagenome (GOLD analysis project Ga0207828, IMG submission 187276) | Aerobic enrichment media microbial communities from Bioluminiscent Bay, La Parguera, Puerto Rico - Tt and P2 (3) (SPAdes) | ecosystem: Environmental > Aquatic > Marine > Unclassified ...
CCGCCATATCGTCATGGTCAATGTCGAGGCCGATGTTCTTGCAGGGCCGCTTCTGGCCAGACGGGCCGAGGCTGCTGGCCTTGTCTATTCCATGGCCTATGGCGATCAACCAGCCCTGATTTCCGAAATGGTCGATTGGGCGCGGGCCATTGGCTTGCCGGTTACGTGCGCAGGCAAAGGCACCAAGTATCTGCCGATCTATCATCATGTGACGCCCGATGATGTCTGGCATCACTATGGCCTGACACCGGAACAGGCGCAGGCAGGCGGCATGAACCCGCAGATTTTCAACAGTTTCCTTGATGGCACCAAATCCGCCATTGAAATGGCGGCTGTGTCGAATGCCTGTGATCTTGTGCCGCAGGAATGCGGGTTGCAATTCCCGGCCTGCGGGGTGGATGATTTGCCAAGATTGCTTTGCCCGCGTGAAAGTGGCGGCATTCTTGATCGCAAGGGGACGGTCGAGGTGGTTTCAAGCCTTGAACGTGATACCCGTCCGGTATTTCGTGATCTGCGCTGGGGTGTTTATGTCACCTTCGAAGCACCAAGCGATTATGTCGCGCGCTGCTTTAACGAATATGGTCTTCTGACCGATCCAAGCGGACAATATTCCACCATGTACAAGCCCTATCACCTGATCGGGCTGGAACTTGGTATTTCGGTGGCGTCTGCGGCCCTGCGCCATGAGGCAACGGGCACGTCACGTGCATGGTCGGGTGATGCGGTTGCCACCGCCAAGCGCGACCTTAAAGCGGGCGAAATGCTTGATGGTGAAGGCGGCTATACGGTCTATGGCAAGCTTGCCCCGGCCAGCACATCGCGCGCGCGCAACGCCCTTCCGATTGGCCTTGCCCATCACCTGAAAATCAAACGTCCGGTCAACATGGATCAGACCCTGACATGGGATGATGTCGAATTTGACGCCAAGGACCCGGCGATTGCATTCCGCAAGGAAATGGAAGCAACCTTCGGCTAGACGACCAATTATCAGACCAAATAAAAACCCCGGCCAAGCTGGCCGGGGTTTTGTATAACAAATGTCTTTGACCCTGTCGGAATGCGATCAGGCAGACAGTTTTGCTTCGAGTTTGCTGGCTGCTTCAAGCGCCATCAGATCGTCGCAACCGCCGATATGTTCGTCATTGATGAAAATCTGCGGCACGGTATGACGGCCATTGGCACGGTCCATCATTTCCTTTTTGCGCTTCGGCTCCATCATCACGTCGATCAGCTGGTATTTCGCACCTTTTTCTTCCAGAAGCTTGCGGGCGCGCTTGCAATACGGGCACCATTCGGTGGCGTAAACTTCAACTTTTGCCATGTAGCAATCATCCTTCTTCAAGCAGCCGATCATGCCAAAGGACCCGCTTTACGGGGCTTTCAGCGTTTGATACGGCGCGGAAAACAGTTCAGATGAGCGCTATATAACAGATTTCTTGCACTGCGTCATCGTACGACGCGCGCAACTGTGATCACAGATACGTGCATGGCCCCTGACTGCTTTAAAACCCGGGCACAGGCATTGGCGGTTGCCCCGGTTGTCAGCACATCATCAATCAAAACCACCCGAGCCCCGTCGAGCCCGCATCTGCCAGCCCGATCTTCATCAATGGCAAAAGCCCCGCCGACTTCGCGTTTGCGCGAAGATGGCCCAAGCCCGCCCAGACTGCGTGTATTGCGCTTGCGCCCCAGGATCAGCCCATCCCACGGCACACCACTCATGCGCGACAAACTGGCTGCGAGCAAACCCGACTGGTTATAGCGGCGATTTAACAGTCGCCGCCGGTGAAGTGGCACCGGCACAATCACATCCGCCTGATCCCATATCCCGTGTCCGCATTGAAACAACCAGCGTGCAAGAAGCGGTGTCAGATCGGTACGATCCGCATGTTTGAACCGCAACAGGTAATCGCGGCTGTGATCATCATAAACCAGTGCCGCACGCGCGCAATCAAAGGCCGGTTTCTTTTGCAGGCAATTGCCACACAGGGCCTGCCCGTCCACCGCTTCGCCGCCGGGGATATTCGCGCTATCATCAAGTTCAAACGGATAACCGCAACAGGCACAATGCGGGGCAGATATGAAACGCAAGCCCGCCCAGCAATCAGCACAGACCGCATGGGTTGTGTCGGTAATAATACCGCATCCGCCACAGCGCGGCGGCAGGATGGCATCCATCCCGATCCGCCCAACTGTGCGCAGCAATGCCATTACCATACCCACGCCCCCGATCACATCAGCAACGGGGACACGATATCACAATCAATGATTGAATTAATCGGAATTCAAAACCGGATTGGATCGCAGGGTTTCGGTGGCAAGATCAATAAAGCTTCGAACCTTTGCCGGGGCATGACGGCCTTCGGGATGGACCAGATGGACCGGCACCGGATCGGGTCTGTAATCATCAAGCACCGTAATTAGCTTGCCTTCCGCAATGAATGGCGCCGCCTGATAGGACAACAGGCGCACAATGCCCCACCCGTCCATTGCGGCCTTGCGGGCGGCTTCGATGGAGTTGGTTTGCCATTTTGCATCTGGCGACAGATGGATATTGCGTCCATTGGTCGGTGATTTGAAATGCCAGTCAAGGCGCGCGGATGAGCCGGTTGATGCAACAATCCGGTGCGATGCCAGATCGGCTGGCGTTTGAGGAATGGCGGTGCGTTCGAAATATTCCGGCGCACCACAGACGACTTGCCGCACCTGCCCCAGCCGCACGGCACTCAGTGATGAATCCGCGAGATGCCCGATGCGCACGGCAAGATCAATACCCTCCTCGACGATATTGACGATGCGGTCAAACAGCAAAAGCTGGGCGCGCATATCGGGATATTGATCAAGATAACGACCGACAATTGGCGCGACATGCATCTGGCCGAACTGCACCGGGGCCGTTATGCGCAAAACGCCGCTTGGCTTGGCATAGGCACCACCTGCGGCGGCTTCGACTTCGTGCAGATCGGCAAGCAGCCGTTTGCAATCGGCCAGATACCGCGTCCCCGCCTCGGTCATGGTGACCGTACGGGTCGTTCGGGTCAGAAGCCGTGCCCCGATGATTTCTTCAAGCTGGGCAATGGTTCGGGTGACGGCAGCCGGGCTCATATTAAGGGCACGGGCAGCAGCAGCAAAGCCCTGTTCCTCGGCCACGCGGACAAAGACTTTCATGGCGTTAAAACGATCCATCGGCATCCCCGGGACAGCATTTCACTATTTCAATAAACGGAACAATAAATTGCAAAATACGTTTATTCCATAATTTTTATGAAACATCGATGATGCAGCATCATTCACGCAGCAAATACAGGGAAACCTGCCATGAAGCTTTATCATCATCCCATTTCCGGTCACGCCCATCGTGCGCGCCTGATGCTCGGTCTTTTGGGACTGGATCATGAACTGATCGAACTGGACTTGTCCAAAGGCGCACATAAGAAACCGGAATTTCTGGCGATCAACCCGTTTGGGCAGGTCCCGGTCTTGCAGGATGGCGACACGGTCATTTCCGATTCAAACGCCATTCTGGTCTATCTTGCCAAAAAACAGGGGGCGACCGACTGGCTGCCTGAAGACCCGGCAGGTGCGGCAAAGGTTCAGCGCTGGCTCTCGGTTGCAGCGGGCCAGATTGCCTTTGGCCCGGCGGCTGCCCGCCTTGTGACCCTGTTTGGTGCACCGTTTAACGCTGACGAAGTCATTAACCGCGCCCATGCCATTCTTGGTCTGATGGAAGCCCATCTGAAAACACAGGACTGGCTTGCTGCCGATCATCCAACCATCGCCGATATATCGCTTTATAGCTATGTGGCCCGCGCGCCCGAGGGCAATGTGGATCTTGCGCCCTATGGCAAGGTACGTGACTGGCTTTCCCGCATTGAAGAATTGCCGGGTTTTGTGCCCTTCATGCATGCCCCGGCCGAGATGCTGGCATCGGCATAGGTAACTTTCCGACCTTCCTCGCACCATCAGCCTGAAAGACGCCCCATGCCTGATCGCATCGACACCCGGAACGGCCATTCTCCCCAACCGCCAATGCCAACGGATGCCCCCTCACCGTGGCATGCTGGAGAAATCCGTCTTCAGCAAGTTCTGGGTGTCGATGCGCGCATGGATGAAGTCGGGCGCAAGGTGTTGCGCGATCATTTGATCGAACAACACCGGCTGTTTTACCCGCAACTGCCCTTTGTCGTGCTGGGCAGTGTCGATAGGAATGGCAAACCCTGGGCGACCCTTCGCGCCAACAGGCCGGGATTTTTATTTGCGACCGACATCTATCATCTGGCGGTATCATTGCCCCGCGATGGGGATGACCCGGCCGATGCCGGGATGGAAGACGGCGATGCCATCGGATTGCTGGGGATCGAGCTTCATACACGCCGACGCAATCGTCTGAATGGGACAATCAGTCGCACAAATGAGACATCGTTTGAGATTGCCGTCGGGCACAGCTTTGGCAATTGCCCGAAATATATCACGCCGCGCGATCTCGAACCTGCAGAGACCGCTGTTGCCAAAGGTTCCACTATTGAACGCGGAACAGATGCCCTGTCCGATGCCGCCCGTGCACTGATTGCGCGCAGTGACACATTTTTCATCGCATCCTTTATCGAACACGAAGATCAGAAACGTGACATCGATGTCTCCCATCGCGGCGGAGAAGCGGGCTTTGTCCATATCGAGGATGACGGGCCCCTGATCATTCCCGACTATGCGGGAAACCGGTTTTTCAACACGCTGGGCAATCTTTTGATCAATCCGCGTGCGGGGCTGGTATTTGTTGACTTCAGCAATGGCGACATGCTGCAAATCACCGGCACGGCTGAAATCATCATGGGCGGTGCGATGGTTGCAAACTTTGATCGCGCCGAACGTCTTGTATCCTTCAGGCCAACCGAATGGATATATCGCCCGGCAGTATTTCCGTTGCGCATGAGGCCTGCGAATGGCTGATTGGCTTGATGGTTGATTGCACCGCAGTGCAAGACGCTCTATCTAGGTCGTAACATCTATAACGACTTTTGCCGGAGCATCCCGCCCGATGGCCGATCCGATCACTGTCTTTGATCGACAGATTCTGAAACTGCGCCGTGATCGCGCAGCAACAAAGGCACAGGATTACAACTTCCTGTTTGCCGAAACCGCCGAACGGCTTGCCGACCGGCTTGACGATACCACCCGCAAATTCCCGCTGGCTGTTGACCTTGGATGTCACAGTGGTGAACTTGGCCGGATCATTGGCAAGCGCGGCGGTATCGAAACCTTTTACCAGTCCGATATCTCGGCTCGTTACGCCCAAAGTGCGCACGCCAGCAACGGCAAAGCCACTCTTGTCGCAGACGAGGAATTCTTGCCCTTTGCCGAGGGTTCGCTTGATCTGATCCTGTCCAATCTGTCGCTTCACTGGGTCAACGACCTTCCGGGTATGCTACTGCAGGCCCGCCGTGCGCTTAAACCCGACGGGCTGCTTTTGGCCTGCATGCTGGGCGGCGATACGTTGCGTGATCTGCGCGAAGCCTTGATGACCGCCGAGGCCGAGGAAGAAGGTGGCGTATCACCGCGTGTTTCACCGTTTGTCGATGTGAAAGATGCCGGTGCGTTGCTTCAGCGCAGTGGTTTTGCCCTGCCCGTCGTCGATGCCGATGACATCACCATTGATTATCCCGATGCCCTTAAACTGATGCGCGATCTGTCGGGGATGGGTGAAAGCAACCTGATTGCCAAGCGATCAAAGAAATTCACCAAACGCAGCACCCTTGCCCGCGCAGCGGCGATCTATCACGAACGCCATGCGCGCGCTGATGGCCGCATCCATGCAAAGTTTCAGGTGATCTATCTGACCGCCTGGGCGCCTGACGAAAGCCAGCCCAAACCGCTCCGCCGTGGATCGGGTCAGGTCAGTCTGGTTGATTTTCTTGGCGATGACGCCAAGAAACAATAGGGCCTGTTTGGCGGGCTATTTGCCCGCCAGTACCATCTCGCGGATTTTGGTCGCCTTTTCGAAATGATCAAGCTGATGGGTTGCGATCCACCAGGTTGCGGCCTCCATCAAAAGCCCCGGATCATCATTACGATTGGCAAAGAATACATAGAATGACAGGCCGACATCCGGTCCCTTTTGCGTGATTTTTCGATCACAAACGGCAATGATTTTGTCGCGCAGGCTTTGACGCATGATGGCTCCGATAAAAACCGATTGGGTGCAAGGGGTTGATATATGACCGGTTTGTCGCAAAATTGGCACCCTGATCGCGATCATCACATGACAGTTTCTGTCAGGACAGAATTCCGAAAGGCTCGACATGCAACTTCCCCAGCCCCTGGTCCATGGCAGACTGATCAAGCGTTACAAGCGTTTTCTGGCGGATATCGAACTTGATAATGGCGAGATGATCACAGCCCATTGCGCCAATCCGGGCGGGATGATCGGCCTTAAGGAACCGGGCATTGATGTCTGGCTGTCAAAATCGGACAACCCGAAACGCAAACTGAAATATAGCTGGGAACTGTGCCAGATTGGTGATGCATGGATCGGGATCAATACCGCCCATCCCAATGCCATCGTCGAGGAAGCCATTCTTGCGGGCAAGGTGCCGGAACTGGCGGGTTATGAAAACCTGAAACGCGAAGTCAAATATGGCAAGAATTCGCGGATCGATATTCTGCTCTCTGATCCCGAGCACGGGCTTTGCTATGTCGAGGTCAAAAACGTGCATCTTAAACGGGACGAAGATATTCCCGGCCTTGCCGAATTCCCTGATGCCGTCACCGCACGCGGGGCCAAACATCTTGATGAAATGGCAGATATGGTTGCCGAGGGGCATCGGGCGGTGATGTTTTACCTGATCCAGCGGACCGACTGTGACCGCTTTACGCTTTCGACCGATATCGACCCGCATTATGGCGAACGGTTCGGGGCCGCACGTGCCCGCGGGGTCGAGGCAATTGCCTATGACTGTTCGATTGATACCAGTGCGGTGACCGTGCGGTCGGCCTTGCCGATCACCGGTCTTTAGAATTCAGGTCCCAAATCCCCGCATATCAGCCAATCCTTGCCAATCCCGGCGTCTGGCTTTATGTCATTGAGCTATAAAACACAGATATACCTCGCTGAGATTAAGGAGATTTCGGGTGGCGAACGGAACAGTCAAACTTCACGGCCCCGAAGCATTTGAAGGCATGCGCGCCGCCGGACGGCTGGCAGCGGAAGTGCTTGATATGATTACCCCGCATGTGGTGCCGGGTGTGACCACGGGTGAACTTGATCGCCTGTGTGATGAATATATTCGTGATCACAATGCGATTTCAGCCTGCCTTGGCTATCGCGGATTTCCGAAATCCATCTGTACGTCGATCAACCATGTGGTCTGTCACGGTATTCCCGGTGACAAGAAACTGGCCAATGGCGACATCATGAATATCGATGTCACGGTCATTCTTGATGGCTGGTACGGCGATACTTCGCGCATGTATATTGCAGGCACCCCCAAAGTGATGGCGCAGCGCCTTGTCGATGTGACCTATGAGTCGCTTTGGCGCGGGATTAATGCGGTCAAGCCGGGCGCGACCCTTGGCGATATTGGTCATGCCATCCAGTCCTATGCCGAGAGCGAGCGTTTTTCGGTCGTGCGTGATTTCTGTGGTCACGGTCTTGGTCAGGTGTTCCATGATGCGCCAAATGTCCTGCATTACGGCAAGCCGGGCGAAGGTCTGGTTCTTGAACCGGGCATGATCTTTACGATTGAACCGATGATCAATCAGGGAACCTATGCGTGTAAAATTTTGCCAGATGGCTGGACAGCCGTAACGCGAGACCGCAAACTGTCGGCACAGTTTGAACATTCGCTCGGCGTGACGGATGACGGGTTTGAAATCTTTACCCGCTCGCCCGCCGGTCTGGACAAGCCGCCCTATAACCTGCCCGCCGCGGCAGAATAAACAAGGGCCAAACGGGGGAAGCAGAATTGAGCGAAACCGAAGATCGCAAACCTGCTTCCGCCCCGAACAACCCCACTCCATCTGAAATTGATGACGGCACGCGGGTCTTTTTTGATCAGACCCGCGACCATCTGGCATCGGGCACATCGCCCATCGCAGACACCCGAAGCGCGCCAAAGGGTGGCGATGCCCCATCAACATCGTCCAAGACGGCAAAACCCCACTATCACGGCCATCGTCAACGCCTGCGCGAACGCTTTATCAAGGGTGGATCGGATGCATTGGCCGATTACGAACTTCTGGAATTGATGCTGTGCATGGCGATGCCGCGCGGTGACGTCAAACCGCTGGCGAAATCGCTGATTGCGCAATTCGGAAGCTTTGCCAACGTTCTGGCCGCCCGCCCCGAAGACCTGCAAAGCGCCAAAGGGCTTGGTGACGCAGGGATAGCTGCGATCAAGATCGCCGAGGCCAGCGCACGGCATTTATCGCGCGAACGGGCAATGGAATTACCGGTAATCGCCAGTTGGGAACAGCTGATTGATTACTGCCGGGTTCGGATCGGGCATCTTAAGACCGAAGAACTGCATTTGCTGTTTCTTGATCGCAAGAACCGGTTGATCGCCGATGAATGCCATCAACGCGGCACCGTCGACCATACGCCGGTTTATCCGCGCGAAGTCATCAAGCGCGCCCTTGAACTTCATGCCTCGGCCCTGATTCTGGTGCATAACCATCCAAGTGGCGATGCCACGCCATCCAAGGGCGATATCGACATGACCCGCAAGATTGTCGATGCCGCAAAGGCGATGGAGATCACGGTGCATGATCACATCATCATCAGTCATGCAGGATATAATTCGTTCAAGACGCTTGGATTGATATAACCCGCCCCTTCATTTCATCATTTGCCGGAAAACAACCATGCCCCATATCGGTTTGTTCACGCTGGTCGTGCGCGACTATGACGAAGCCATCGCCTTTTACACGGTCAAGGTCGGATTTGATCTGATTGAAGACAGCGACATGGGCGGCGGCAAACGCTGGGTCGTTATTGCCCCAAAAGGGGCGATTGAAACCCGCATTTTGCTTGCTCAGGCAAGCAATGAGGATCAAACCAAGGCCGTTGGCAATCAAACCGGAGGGCGGGTTGGTTTTTTCCTGAACACCGATGATTTTGCGCGCGATCATGCCCGCATGACAGCCGCTGGCGTGATATTTCTGGAACAACCACGATATGAACCATATGGCACGGTCGCAGTGTTTGAAGACCTGTACGGTAACAAGTGGGATCTGCTTGAACTGGCAACCCGTCAGGAAACCAAAAAGATACGTGGGCCCGTCGATGAATAGGGTGAGACAAGCCCACGCCGATGCAACTATGGCACATCGGAAAGTGTGGGGTTAGATGAAAGAGACCTTGTTAGTCCCTAGAAGCTGTAGACAAGACCGATACCGGCACTGAAAACATAGTCTTCATCAATGATCGGGCTGTCGGTGTACTGGTCTGGCAGATACTGGAAACCATGCGTTCCAATCAGCATGATTTGTTCTGTCAGCGGATAGGTAACCGTAAAGTCGATATGCGGGATGAAAGCAGCATCGGGCGCATAATAAGCCCGGTCGCTGCGGACTTCCTTGCGGCGGACACCAACCATGTAATCAACAAGTTTGTCACTTTGCCAGGTGACACCTCCGCCCCAGCTGAAACCTACGTCCCCCCATTGTTCAGGCACAACATAAGACATATCGACCTGATGACCATCATGGGCATCGTTCACATCTGTGAGATAGTTGGTAATCAACGAACCGCGCCAGATATCGGCCGAAAAACCAATACCGGCCTCAAACGCCATGTCCCGTTCTTCCATCCCGCGCAGATAATTGCCATCGCCATTATCAAACGGTTCCATCCGCAGCGCCCCGATCACCGATGCGCTAAAGACGTCGTTTTTAAAGAATTTGATGTCGATCCCGTCCGCACCGATATGCATACGTTCAGAATCATATGCGACAATCGGCAACAGCCCCAATTCAACATCATCGGTCCCGCGATACGGATTGTTTGATACGCCACCAAATGCACCGACCTGCCAGTTCCCACCAAACCACGGATCAAGAGCATCGCCGGTTTTCGGATTGACCTGATCACGGAGAGTTTCTTTTTTAGCCTGCTGAGCCTGCGCAGGAGACATAAACAAAATCAGGAGTGCGGTCAGGCATAACGTCACGCCCGCAAACAGCATACTGTTCCCGGCACGATGCAAAACGTAATTTTCAGACATCTATTTAAACACCATGAAATGAAAAGGTGCACATAACCTGCCTGAATACGAATTACCTGGCGTCCGGCTCTATAACATCGAACCGGACAGAGCGGCGACCATGGTACGAATGATCATTCGTACCATTCAATCATCTGATTTATTTGAGTTTTCGGCGCGAAAGGCGCTTGGTGTCCTGCCGGTGATTTTCTTGAAAGCCTGATTGAAGGTCGATTTCGAATTGAATCCAACCTCGGTCGCAATATCGAGGATGGTACGGTTCGGCTCTTCGATCAACAGGTGTGAGGCCGCATCAATTCGGACTTCATTGATGAAATCAAAGAAGCTTTTGCCGAGATGCTGGTTCAAGACAAAGGAAAGCTGATTGGGGGTTACCCCAACTGCCGCGGCCAATTTCGGCATGGTCAGAAGTGGATCAAGCATCATTTCGTGATTCGCGACAAGCTTCTCAAGGCGGGTACGAATACGTGCGATATTCGGGTCGTCAACAGTGTCACGCGACATCGATGCTTGCTGGTCCTCGGTCCCCTGGCGAGCACGACGCACGGGTACATCAGCAGAAATACCTTCGTCCGTTTCCGGTTGCACAAAGAGCGCAGGATTCTGCGCAATCACCTGACACATTCGGAAGAACACAAGTACAAAGCCCACCTTGACACCAAGAGACAGCCATACAGCGTGAAAAAGAAACAGGTCTAACAGATTGGTCAGGGTAAAGACCGTAAACAACACTGTCATCCCGACAAGAAATTCGATAACCCAGCGGCGCATCCGTCGGCTATCGGTTTGCAGTTGCCGGTCGGCCTGCTGTAAATAGCGCCGGGCACACCGCCAGATTCCCGTCATATAAACAACAAATAGCACGCAAAACAGGATCACTGTCGCCAGCAGGATCAGATCGCCCAGACCTTCCGCCGAGAAAGAAATCTGCAAGCCTACATCACGCACATCTTCCAGACCGGAGATCATGCGCGCACTTTTTAGATAGACCATAAGTCCAATCATCGCGGTGACCGGAACCAGCACCAGAAAATGCAGGTATGGCCGTGATACCGGATCACTGGAAATTTCACGAAAATACAAATAGATAGACGGGATGAAGGCAAAAAAGAACGGTGCAAATGCCGGCACAAGATACAGGTTCAAAAGCGGGCTGATCAGCGGGTCAAATGTATCATCCAGGAAACTCATGCCAACGGAAAACCCGAAGACCATCAACCACCTATTCGCAGCAAATGCCCGCTTTCCTTCATCCATCAGCAGGATAATCAGGAAAATCGCCTGAGATGCGCCAAGAACCGAAACGATCAGAAAAAGAATATCGACTGTTTCAATCATTCTTGTGCCTGTGTAGCGGATTTCGGTTGATGAGAGGTGCCAAGCCGGAAGGAACGCAAGGGCCCTCTGAAGCAGGCATTCTTCGGGAATAGTTTAATGTCAGTCACTCTGCGACAAAGGTTCTTACAAACTTTAAGGCCACAATGCGTGCAAAAAATACAGTCAGGACAGTCAAAACGATCTGATACCGACCATGCAAGACTGTGCTGCACTGAGATATTTCTGACCACCTTCGTTACTTTTGATCATCCGGGCAACCATCCATCAGACCGATTCGACGGCGATCAAACACCTCGCAAGCCCTTGAATGTGAAGCACTTCACAGGAAAAAATGCAATCCCCGCGTGCAAATAAACAAGGCCCGCATCAGTTAAAGAGAAACCGCCCCCGTCCCGCACAGTCTATCGAAGACCGCAGGAAATAAACCATTTTTTTGATATCGCGCAAAATAAACCTCAAAAACCATCAAAATTGCGCAAACATCAACCAATTGCGTCAGTTACGTGAAATCCGACTTGCAGTTGACGCATGGCAGCCTCAGTATTTTTGCGTACGTACTTTCAGGGAGTACGTACGCAACAAATCATAATTGTTGAGGGAGACATCACACATGTCAGAAAACACGATGACTGCAAAAGGTCTCGTGAACGGATTGCTGAAATCCTCACGAGCACTCGTATTTGGGACGGCGCTGATCGCCGGTTCCATGACCATGCTGTCGAGCACCCATGCGCAAGCAGAGAAAATCCTGCGCATCGGCAATGACGGCGAACCGCAATCCATGGATCCGCATTTCATTTCCACGGTTCAGACCAGCCGTATCTCCGATGATATGTCACTTGGCCTTCTGACCTATGGCCCGGATGGACAGCCGGTGCCAGGTGCGGCAGAAAGCTGGACGGTTTCCGAAGACGGCAAGACCTATACGTTCAAAATCCGCAACCATAACTGGTCGGACGGAACACCGGTTACAGCACTGGATTTCATCGCGGGCTGGGAACGCCTGCTTGATCCGGAACTTGGTGCAGAATACGCATCACTTCTTTACATCATCGAAGGTGCCGAGGCCGTTAACACCGGCAAGGAAGGCGCAAAAATTGGTGCACGTGCGATTGACGATCATACCCTTGAAGTCAAACTGACAGCACCCGCCCCCTATTTCCTTGCACAGCTGACCCACCAGACCGCATTTGCCATTCCCCGTCATGTCGTTGAAAAATACGGCAAGGACTGGGTAAAGCCGGAAAACATCGTGGTTAACGGCGCTTACAAACTGGTCGAATGGCTGCCGAACGTTCACACCAAACTGGTCAAGAACGAAGAATTCTATGATGCCGCAAATGTTCCGATCGACGAAGTGATCTACTACACCTACGAGGATCGCACCGCGATGCAGAACCGTTTCCGCGCCAGTGAACTTGATGTTGCGCGTGACATCGCATCCGAACAGATTTCATGGCTGCGCGACAATCTGGCTGACAGCCTGCGCATCGCACCATATGCCGGCATCTATTACTATGCCATCCGCACCGATAAGGACAAATTCAAGGATGTCCGCGTTCGCAAGGCACTGTCACTTGCGCTGAACCGTGAAGCCATCACCGATGCTGTCCTTAAGACCGGCGAACTTCCGGCCTATTCCTTTGTTCCGCCGGGAACCGGCAACTACACCGAACCGGCTTACGTTTCGTGGAAAGACCTGCCTTATGCAGAAAAGCTTGCTGATGCCAAAAAACTGATGGCAGAGGCCGGTTATGGTCCGGACAATCCCCTGAAATTCACGCTGCGTTACAATACCTCGGAAAACCATAAACGTATCGCGATTGCGGCACAGAACATGTGGAAACAGATCGGCGTTGAGGCAGAATTGTTCAACTCCGAAGGCAAAATCCACTATGCCGACCTGAAAGTAGGTGACTTCGAAGTTGCCCGCGCAGGCTGGATTGCTGACTATAACGATGCGCAGAACTTCCTTTTCCTTGGTGAAGAGCGCACCGGTCCGCTGAACTATGCTTCCTTTGACAACCCGCGTTACAACGAGTTGATGCTGGCTGCCGAAAACGAGGGCGACCTGAAAAAACGCGCTGATCTAATGCATCAGGCAGAAGCCATCATGATGGAAGCCCAGCCCTACATCCCCATTTACTACTATGTCTCGAAACAGCTCGTCTCTCCGAAGATCAAGGGCTGGATCGATAATGCCCCGGATCGTCACCTGACCCGCTGGCTTGACATTGCTGAGTAAACCCTGACGTCGTGTCGCAGGCTGCGCGGTTTTCCTCCCACCCGCAGCCTGTGACCACCCCGGGGATGAGAGAGAATTATGTTATCTTATGCCATTCGGCGCCTGTTGGTCGCGATACCGACCTTGTTCATCGTGATCACGGTGGCCTTTTTCATGATGCGCATTGCACCAGGCGGACCGTTCGACCAGGAACGCGCACTTCCGCCGGAAATCGAAAAAAACATCAAGGCGGCCTATGATCTTGATAAGCCGCTGATCGAACAATACGCCATCTATATTGGTAAACTGTTTCAGGGTGACTTTGGCCCGTCAATCAAGATACGCGACTTTTCGGTTGCAGAACTGATCATGGCCGGTGCGCCCGCATCCATGCAGCTTGGCCTGACGGCAATCGCCATTGCGCTTGTTTTCGGAGTCGGATTTGGCACCTATGCCGCCCTTCGACAAAATAGCGCAGTTGATTTCGCCGTCATGGGCATTGCCATGATCGGCATCGCCATTCCGAACTTTGTCATGGCACCGCTTTTGTCGCTGGTGTTCGGATTGTATCTTTCGATCCTGCCGACGGCCGGATGGGGGGATGGTGAAATCCAGTACAAGATCCTGCCGATCATTGCCCTTGCCCTGCCGCAGATCGCCTATATCGCACGTCTTACACGCGGATCAATGGTCGAGGTTCTGCATTCCAACTATATCCGCACTGCACGCGCCAAGGGATTGCGTGAAAAGCTTGTGGTCAACCGACATGCCATCAAGGGCGCGCTTTTGCCTGTTGTTTCCTATCTTGGACCGGCTACAGCAGCTGTCATGACCGGTTCGGTCGTGATCGAGAGCATCTTTGGTGTCCCCGGCATTGGCACCTATTTCATCAAGGCAGCATTGAACCGCGACTACCCGCTCGTCATGGGTGTGGTCATCGTCTATGCGGTGATGATCATCATGCTGAATTTCCTGGTCGATATGGTTTACGGCCTTCTTGATCCAAAATTGAAGTCAAACTGATGATGAATAAATCTGAAAAGACAGCAATGCTGGAAGCTGCGGGCGCGCCTGTGGAAATCGAGGGCCGCAGCCTGTGGCGCGATGCCCGCATTCGCCTGTTTCGAAACAAGGCAGCCGTCGGATCGATGATCATTCTGGGCATCATCACGCTTCTGGCTGTTTTTGCACCGCTTCTGAGCCCCTATGCCTATGACCAGATCGACTGGGGTTATATTCAGGAAGGTCCGAACTGGGAAAACGGCCATATCTTTGGAACGGACGGCAATGGCCGCGACCTGTTTATCCGTGTTCTTTATGGCGCGCGCGTATCGCTTGCGGTCGGGTTACTTGCAACATCGGTCTCACTGGTCATCGGCGTGACCTATGGGGCGGTCGCCGGTTTCTTTGGCGGCAAAATCGACAACATCATGATGCGCTTTGTCGATGTGCTTTATTCCCTGCCCTTCATGTTCTTTGTAATCATGTTGATGGTGGTATTTGGCCGAAACATCTTTCTGATCTTTGTTGCACTTGGTGCAGTTGAATGGCTGACCATGGCGCGTATTGTACGCGGCCAGACCCTTTCACTGCGCAGACGTGAATTTATCGAGGCAGCCCACGCAACCGGCGTATCGAACTTCAAGATTATTTTCCGCCATATCATCCCCAACGTGCTTGGTCCGGTCATTGTCTATATGACGCTGACCATCCCGCAGGTCATCCTGACTGAAAGCTTCCTGTCCTTCCTTGGACTGGGCGTTCAGGAGCCACTGACCAGTTGGGGCGTTCTGATTTCCGAAGGGGCCAAGGTGATCGAGGCATCCACATGGATGCTGATTTACCCGGCTGTGTTCCTGGCACTCACCCTGTTCTGTTTCAACTTCATCGGTGACGGTCTGCGCGACGCGCTTGATCCGAAGGACAGGTAAGGCAGCAAGGACAATATCATGACAACCAATCACATTCTGACTGTCGAGAACCTGACAACCCGCTTCCAGACACCCGATGGCGAGGTCGAGGCGGTGAACAATGTCAATTTCCATATTGATCCGGGCGAAACACTGGGCGTGGTCGGAGAATCCGGTTCCGGCAAAACGCAGATTTTCCTGTCCCTGATGGGGCTTCTGGCCAAGAACGGATCGTCAAGCGGATCGGTGCGCTACAAGGATACGGAAATCCTGAATTTGCCCGCGCGCGAGCTGAATAAAATTCGCGGCGTTTCTATGTCGATGATCTTTCAGGATCCGATGACATCACTGAACCCGTATCTGAAAATCTCGAAACAGATGACCGAGGTTCTGGTCGAACACCGCGGCATGTCCGAGGCCGAGGCACTCAAACGAGCTATTGCCATGCTTGATCGTGTCGGCATTCCCGGCGCGGCCCAGCGCGTTCACATGTACCCACATGAATTTTCTGGCGGCATGCGTCAGCGCGTCATGATTGCCATGGCGCTGTTGTGCGATCCGGAAGTCCTGATTGCCGATGAACCGACCACCGCCCTTGATGTTACTGTTCAGGCGCAAATTCTTGACCTGCTCCGTGATCTTCAAAAGGATTTCAACACCGCCACCGTCATGATCACCCATGATCTGGGCGTGGTAGCCGGATTGTGTGACCGGGTGATGGTGATGTATGGCGGGCGCGTCGTCGAAACCGGGTCGGTGCGCGACATCTATTACGACAGTCATCATCCCTATACCGAGGGGCTTTTGAAATCGATGCCGCGCATCGATCATGCCAATGAAGAAAATCTGTTTGCCATTCCGGGGCAACCACCCAACTTGCAGAACCTTCCGACCGGGTGCGCCTATCAGGAACGCTGTGGCTATGTCATGGAACGTTGCAGCAAGGAACGTCCGCCGCTGAAGGCATTTGATCAGGACCGAGCAAGTGCCTGTTTCCGGGAGGACGGACAATGACCGTAATGACACCAAAATCCGGAACACAGGATACCAGTCCGATCCTTTCGGTGCGTGACCTGAAGGTTCATTTCGCCATTCCCGGCAAGGGTCTGTTTGCACCGGACCGGCAGCTTAAAGCTGTCGACGGGGTGAATTTTGATCTTTATCCGGGCGAGACACTTGGCGTTGTCGGTGAATCAGGTTGTGGCAAGTCAACCCTTGGCCGGGCGATCCTGCAACTGATTGCACCTTCTGGCGGACAGGTTGCCTGGCTTGGCAAAAACATTGTCGGCTCGCCCCACCGGGAGATGCAGCCATTGCGCCGTGATCTTCAGATCATCTTCCAGGACCCGCTTGCCAGCCTTAATCCCCGCATGACCATTGGCGAAATTATCGCCGAACCGCTGGTCACGCACAAACCGGAACTCGGCAAGGAAGAAATCAAGGCACGGGTCAAACGCATGATGGCGCGCGTTGGGCTTTTGCCCCAGATGATCAACCGTTATCCGCACGAGTTTTCCGGCGGGCAATGTCAGCGCATCGGTATTGCACGCGCCATGATCCTTGAACCGAAACTGATTGTCTGTGACGAACCGGTATCGGCCCTTGATGTTTCCATTCAGGCCCAGATCGTCAATCTGTTGCAGGAATTGCAGAGGGAATTTGACCTGTCGCTGATTTTCATCAGCCATGATTTGTCGATTGTGCGCCATATCTGCCACCGCATCATGGTGCTGTATCTGGGCAATGTCATGGAGTTGGCTGATCGCGACAACATTTATGCCAATCCAAGACACCCCTATACCAAGGCACTGATTTCAGCGGTTCCGATCCCGGACCCCGAGATCGAACGCAACAAGGAACGCATTGTCCTGACCGGTGATCTGCCAAGTCCGCTATCGCCGCCATCGGGTTGCGTTTTTCGGACCCGCTGTCCTTTTGCGAAAGACAAATGTGCATCCGAGATGCCGAAACTTGACCGGGTGTCCGACACCCAGGAAGTCACCTGTCATTTTCATGACAGCCTTTAGATAAAAGCCACCATAACATTGCACCCTGAACTTGCCGGACCGTCCCTGTGACGGTCCTTTTTTTTGCGTATAAACTTGCGAACTGGTTCAGTTAGAGATGATGAATTGTTCGATATCGACTTCATCGCACTGTTCGGGACGCAGATATTTCAGGCCATATTCGACATAGGTGCCACTGATCAGAAACAGTTCGAACAGATCGTTATCGATCTGCCCCTTGTCGCGCATATCGGAAAGGATTGCGATACATTCGGACAGAAGCTTGGGACGTTTATAGGGGCGATCAACGGCGGTCAGGGCCTCGAAGATGTCAGCAATAACCATCACCTTTTCGAGGATTCCCATGTCATCCCCGGTCAGGCCGCGCGGATAGCCCGACCCGTCCATTTTTTCATGATGGTTGCCGGCAATTTCCGGAATGCGTTGCAGTTCGCGCGGATAGGGCAATTGTGCAAGCATATCCTGGGTGATCACGACATGATCATTAATCACCTGCCGTTCCTCGGATGTCAGGGTGCCATGCGGAACCGAAAGATTATAAAGCTCGCCACGGTTGAAGCCCTGATAGATATGATCTTCGCGGTCCATCAGAACATTTTCGACACCCGGTTCGCGCAATGATGCCAGATCAGCATCACTAAGCCGTTCGTTTTCAGCCCAGGACAATCCCAGTGTCCGGTCGAAATGGCGGGTCCATGTCAGCTCGGCAATATCATGCAGGGCATAGATTGCATCTGTATCAATCTCGGCATCCCCGATATTGGCATCGGCCACCAGCGCGAACCGGGCTTCAAGTTCTGCCACCCTGGCATTGAAATCGGCTTCGCAGACCTCCGCGTCCTCGCCCGCGAGTTTGCGTTTAAGCATGTCAATTTCGGCATCGCGCCTGAGAACTTCAAACCGGGTGCGGATTTCATGGATACGGTTATGGATGGTTTCAAGCTTGGTCGCCTTTTCGATCACATGATCAGGAGTAACGATCTTGCCGCAATCATGAAGCCATGCCGCCAGATCAAGCTCGTACCATTCCATATCGGTGAGATAGAAGTTCGAAAAGGGTCCCAGTTTGTCGTCAACGGCTGCCTGTGCCAGCATGCGGGCGATCACGGGCACGCGCGAACAATGGTCTGCGGTATGGGGCGACTTGGCGTCGATCGCATGACCAAGAACACGCACGAAACTTTCCATCAGGTCACGCTGGGCAACCAGCAGGCGACTGTTTTCAATTGCCACTGCCGCCTGACTTGCCAGCGCATTGATGATCGGCTCGATTGCCTTGTCAAAGGGAATGACATTGCCCGAATGATCCCGGGCATTGATCAATTGCAGAACACCGATCACCGTCCCGCGCGTATTTTTCAGCGGCACGGTAAGAAAGGATTTTGATCGATATCCGGTTTTGGCGTCAAAGGCGCGCGTCCCTGAAAAATCAAACCCCTTGGCGTAATAGGCATCTTCGATATTGATCGATTTACCGCTGAGCGCGACATAGGTCGCAATATTGCGATAGTTCGGACGGCCTTCACTGTCATAAAGCGGCAATGGCGGAAAGGGTTTTTCGGCTTCGCGGCCACTAACGAAAAAGGTGTTGAGCGTATCATTCATCAGAATGCGGAAATGCAGTTCGCTTTCTTCGCGATTGACAAGATAAAGCGATCCACCATCGGCATTGGTGAAGTCACGCGCAGCCATGAGAATTTTCTGGTTAAGCTCTTCACGCCCCTGTTCGGCAGAAAGTGCAATCCCCAGATCCACAAGCTTTGCCAGATGGCTCTCGTCTGTCTTGTGGCGGTCGGTCACTTCTTTATGGTGACCCTTCGCCCCGTTGGCTTCACGCGCCATGAATTTTCCGCCCACTCAACAATCAGATTGTCAGCTTACGCGTGCTGACGCGGTATCGAATAACACTGCATATATTACCTAAGTTGCTATATTTCTAACAGATCACAAGTTTTTGCCGATAAATTAGCCCTGACATCCCTGCCATACCGTCTGCAGGGTTGCCAATTGGCCCGGAATGGACTATCCGACCCGGTGAAAGCGTGCCGGCCCTATGATCGTGCAATTGATCACGCATTCCGATCATTCGCATCATCCCCCGGCGCCCAACCATTATGCCCGGAGGCGACCGCATGATCCCCCGTTATTCCCGTCCGCAGATGACCTCCATCTGGGAACCGGCGAACAAATTCCGTATCTGGTTCGAAATCGAAGCACACGCTGCTGACAAACTGGCTGAACTGGGTGTTATCCCGACTGAGTCCGCCAAGCTCGTCTGGGAAAAAGGCGACAAGCCCTATACCCAGGATCGTATTGATCGCATCGACACCGTCGAAGCCGAAGTCAAACATGACGTCATCGCGTTTCTGACCGAACTGGCCGAACAGGTCGGTGAAGAAGCACGCTTTGTTCATCAGGGCATGACCAGCTCGGACGTACTTGATACCTGCTTTAACGTGCAGCTCGTTCAGGCAACCGACATCCTGCTTGAAGATATGGACAAGCTTCTGGCCGCGCTTAAAAAGCGCGCCTATGAAACCAAAGACGTCCCCTGCATGGGTCGTTCGCACGGCATCCACGCAGAACCGGTGACCTTTGGCCTGAAGCTTGCGACCTTTTATGCTGAATTCAAACGTAACCGTGATCGTCTGGTTGTGGCGCGTGAAGAAATCGCGACCTGCGCCATTTCGGGTGCGGTTGGCACATTCGCCAATATCGATCCGAGCGTTGAAGAACATGTCGCCGCCAAGCTTGGCCTGAAACCGGAACCGGTTTCAACCCAGGTCATCCCGCGCGACCGTCATGCGGCCTATTTCGCAGCCCTCGGGGTTATCGCATCCTCGATCGAACATCTGGCAACCGAAATTCGTCACCTGCAGCGCACCGAAGTTCGCGAAGTTGAGGAATTCTTCTCCAAGGGGCAGAAAGGCTCCTCGGCGATGCCACACAAGCGGAACCCGGTTCTGACCGAAAACCTGACCGGTCTTGCCCGTCTGGTACGTTCGATGGCCATTCCGGCCATGGAAAACGTTGCCCTTTGGCATGAGCGCGATATTTCGCACAGCTCGGTTGAACGTAACATCGGTCCGGATGCGACCGTAACGCTTGATTTCGCCCTGATGCGCCTGACCAACGTTGTTGAAAACCTGGTCATCTATCCGGAACGCATGGACGAAATCCTCAACCAGATGGGTGGTCTGGTCTTCTCGCAGCGCGTGCTGCTGACCCTGACCCAACATGGTGTTTCGCGCGAAGATTCGTACCGTATCGTTCAGCGCAACGCGATGAAGGTCTGGAACCGCGAAGGCGATCTTCTGTCGCTTCTGAAAACCGACGAAGACGTCACCGCACGCATTCCGATGGACAAGCTCGAAGCCCTGTTTGACCTTGGTTACCACACCAAGCATGTCGACACGATCTTTGCCCGCGTGTTCGCCGACTAACGGCAACCCGGTTCAAAAAATCAAAGCCCCGGCCTTCTGGCCGGGGCTTTTTTGTTGCAACAATCAAAGTTTCTGACTGGTCACAAGGTCGCGGGCTTCATCAAGCAACCAGTCCCTAAACAGCCGAACATGACTGCGCAATTCGCGTTTTTTGGGGTGCACCAGATAATAGCCAAGGGGCACCGTCATGACCTGATCAGGAAACAGATGGATTAGTTTTCCTTCCATCACATCTTCCTCGGTCAGAAGCGGGTTGGCAATCACCACCCCCTGATGATGAATAGCGGCTTCGATCACCATAGCGGTTTGATCAATATCGATATGCTTGATCTGTCGGCTTTGTTCCGGCGGCATATCGGCGAACGTCGCCAGCCAGTCGGCCCACCAGTGATGCTTGGTATCATTGATCAGGGTAGCACGAACCAGATCAGTCGGTGTTTCCAGCCCCAGTTCATCACGATAAGATGGCGCACAATAAACTGCCGCCTGCCCGCGATACAGCAATACAGCCTCAAGACTGTCGTCATTACCGTCAAAATAGCGCACAGCAATATCAAGCCCGTCCTGATCAAAGTTTGGCTTTTCCTCGGTCGAGCCGACATGAAGGGCTGTCGTCGGATGGTTGATCAGAAACCGCGCCATGCGGGGTGAAAACCATTTGGCCGCAAAACTGGGCGGCATGGCGAAATGAACGGAATGATCCTGACGGCGGCGTAAATGGGCACTGGCGTCCGATATCTGTTGCAAGGCCGGCGCAATACGCGCGGCATAGGCCAGACCATCCTGCGTCGGCGTCACTTGCCGGACAGATCGGATGAACAGCTCAACCCCCAGCCATTCCTCAAGCTTGCGTATTTGCTGCCCGACGGCACCGGGCGTGACATTAAGTTCACTTGCCGCCAAAGCAAAGCTGTTCAGACGCAAGGCGGCCTCGAAAGCAGGCAATGATTTCAAGGGTGGATAAGACGTCATAATGCAGTTTTTCTATATCATGATGAAAATAGCATGATTTGTATAATACACTCAAAACCAGTAAATGTCGTGAAAGATCGCAACTCGGATTTTTCGGCATGAAGAAGAATGGCTATATCGTTTTCGGATTTCTCGCCCTTGTCTGGGGGCTGACCTATCTGTTTAACAAAACGGCCAGCCACTATATCACCCCGACTCAGATCGTTATGGTCCGGGTGAGTATGGGCTTTCTTCCTCTGTTCCTGATTGCCTTGCTCCACGGCAAGCTGAAATGGAGCCATCTGCGCCATACACATCACTTCGTGGTCATGTCGTTACTGGCTGCATCGGTTTATTATTACGCCTTCGCCAAAGGCATCGCGATATTACCATCAAGTATCGCAAGCATTCTGGCCGGAGCCATTCCATTTTTCACCTTCATTGCCGCCTTGCTGTTTCTCAAGGGCGAACCGATCAATCTGCGTTCGGTTGGCGGTCTGTTGTTGGGTTTTACCGGTATTGTAACGATTGCCCGCCCCTGGGAAGGTGTTGGCGGCGGCATTGATCTTGCGGGTGTTGTTTATATCGCGCTCGGCTCGGCCTGTGTCGGGCTGTCTTTTGTCTATGCCCGAAAGTTCATAAGCCCGCTTGGTATTTCCCCGATTGCACTATGCACTTATCAGCTTGGCTTTGCATCTGCGACCATGCTGGTGGTGGGTGACTTTGACGGGATTGATGCCATCTTTGTCAATCCGCTGGCAACGGCTGGTTTGTTTATCGGCCTTGGCCTGTTTGGCACCGGGATTGCCTATGTTTGCTATTATTATGTGGTTGAAAAGCTGGGCGCGGTCAAAGCTGCCAGTTCGACCTATATTCCCCCTGTCATCGGACTTGCCACCGGCACACTGATCCTTGGAGAGACGGTCACACTGACCGATTTGTTCGCAACATCGGTTATTCTGGTTGGCGTGATCATCATGCAGTCGGGCAGAACACCCCCTGCAACCTCCCCTGCGACTTTACAAGATGTGCGGGTCCACAACCGGCCCGAACATGCCTGAGAGCTCCCTGTTCTCAAGGCTGCGCCCCCGTATTCCGGGGGCGCTTTTTTATCTGCGTTTGGTGGTTATGACCTGTTCTGTGCAGCGGCACGAACGAAAGCCGTAATCAGCGGATGGTTCTCTCCGCGCAAGGCGGATCGTTCGGGCTGGAACGCTGTTCCGATAAAGAACGGATGATCGCGAAGCTCCACCGCGCGCGGATCGCCATCCTGATCCCAGGCAGACACACACAGCGGATGCCCGTCAAACAATCCGACATAGTCGCGATTAAATCCGTAACTGCATCGATAGGTTTCCTGTATCTGGTCTAGGCCATAATGGGAATGGATCAGACTGTCTTTGACAAGTTCAATCCCGCCATCCTGATCAATCAGCGCACAAACCAGCGGGGCGATCAGCGGAAGTTCCGCATCCGGGTCAATTTCGGCATTTGCCGCATTACCCAAACCCAGAACGTTGCGCGCATATTCAAGAACGGCATGTTGATACCCCCCGCACGTCCCCATAAAAGGCACGTTACGGGTTCGTGCATACCCAATGGCGGCAAGCGCCCCGTCAAAGCTTTGATATGGACTTGCCGGGACACACCAGATGCCATGATAGCTGCCCAGAAGCCCTTCGGGATCAACATCATCAAGGGCAGCGGTTGAAATCCAGTCATAGGTAACCGGCACATCAATCTGGTTCCCGGCAACATCAAGCGCCTTGGGAATGGCCTGATGGGCGGTGACATCGGGGTTAAAGTCGCCAACCAGTGCAATTTTGACAGTCATGAATTTATCCTCGTTTCAGGTGACATTACGAGGGAAAGCAAGTCGGTTACGACAACAAAAAACGGCCCGTGAAATCACGAGCCGGGATTTGCGCCGCAAACAGAGCTGCCTTTGACGAACTTACTACAAACTTCCGGTACGCGCCATATCTTCCAGAGCCATTTTCACGGCCTGTGCGCGGTTGGAAACGTTCAGTTTGCGATAGATGTTTTTCAGATGGTATTTCACCGTGATCTCGCGCAGGTCGAGATGACGGGCGATGTCCTTGTTCGGACGCCCTTCTGACAACAAGGCGAGAACTTCACGTTCGCGCGGTGTCAGACGGGCAAAATCCCCCTCATTGCCAAAGCCGCCGGCAAGACGGCCTTCGCCATCACCACCGCCAACCATACCGTCACTCAGATCATTGAGGATGGATGACGGCAGATATTTTTCCCCAGCCAGGACAAGCTGCACGGCATTCGCCAGCGCCTGACCACGCAGGGTTTTGGGGATAAAGCCATGTGCGCCTGCCTCGATGGCATTGCGCACATCTTCGCTGCGATAAGCCCCCGACAGAAGAACAACAAAGGTCGATGGCGCAACTTTTTCAAGCGCGCGTTTAAGACCCTCAAGGCCATTCATGCCGGGCATCCGCAGATCAAGCAGGACAAGATCAAACGAATTGTTTTCAGCGATCAGGTCCAAAGCCGGGTCCAACGCACCGGCCTCTGCAACCTCGCAATCCTCGAAATATTGCTGGAACAGCAGTGATATTGCCTCACGAACCAGATCGTGATCGTCCGCCAAAAGGATACGCAAAGCCTTTGCCCTTCTTCTACCTGATTAGCACCCTTCACCCCTGGTGAAAGATCTCACACCAAAAGGTTGCGCTCACTCATCTTTTGCATCAGCAAGCAGGATACGAAACCACCTAGATGTTTGCAAACTAGAAGTTTTTGGCAAAGGCCTGCGTCATGGCTTTCAGCTCAGAACTTCTGCTCGCGCAACCGGACGTAGTTCTTCAAGTTTTGAATTGAGCTCGGACGCCGTCATGTCGATATTCTTGCGTCCGAAATCTGCCAGAAGGGATACCACAACACTGTTGTCGCGCGGGTTTGCAACCACTTCGCCCACCGTTTTGACAGCATAGGCCTGACATTCATCGGGTGACATTCCCATCTGTTCACCAGCCCAAACGATCAGCATTTTATAAAGATGCGTTTCAACGCGAAAATCCTGTTCCAAATCAAAGCTGTACTTCGCCTCGAAACCACGTTCACGATCATTAAAGCTGTTCATACTGTTCCCTCCTTGAAGATTTTCCGGCCTCAGGACAAAGACTGGACGTCGCATTCTGACTATATATTTGAGAACAAAGGAGCCCGTTTTCACCCCTTTGCTCCATACTTTTGAATTTGACAAATGATCTGTCATCACGCTTTGATCTGGCTCATGTGCACAGTCATAATTTTACGCCGCCCCGACCATGACTGGCCGGTGATCATTGGCGCCAATCGAGACGAAATGAACAATCGCCCCTGGAAGGCCCCGGCACGCCACTGGGATGACCGCCCGGATGTGATTGCCGGACTTGATGAAACGGCCGGGGGCACCTGGCTTGGTGTCAACGAGGATGGTGTTGTTGCCGCAGTCCTCAATCGCTTTGGCACTCTCGGTCCGGCCAAAGACAAACGATCACGTGGCGAATTGCCCCTTGAAGCCCTTGATCATGCAGATGCGATTGATGCGGCCCAGTCACTGGCCGCACTCGATGGGACGGCCTATCGTCCGTTCAACATGGTGATTGCCGATAACCGGGATGCCTATTGGCTGGCCAATCGCGGGACGGGCAAGATCGAGATTACCGAGATCCCCGAAGGCCTTTCGATCCTGACGGCCCATGACCTGAATGACACGGCAAACAGCGCGCGCACCAGACGTAACCTTCCACGGTTCCGGGCGGCCCCCTCGCCCAACCCGGAAGCCGATGACTGGTTTGCATGGCAGGCGCTTTTGGCTGATACCGGCATCGAGGCCCCCGACCCCGATCATTACGACATGCGTGCGGACGCAATGCTGGTGCGCAGCAATATGGGATTTGAGACCGTCAGTTCGTCGCTGATCGGATTACCGGCGATTCCCACCAGCGAGCATGAATTGCCCCGTCGCCCGGTCTGGTTATTTGCCGACGGACAACCTGACAGTGTTCCGTTTCTGCCCGTCGCACTTTGAGACGGGCAAAGCGACAAAACGTTGCTTTGCCAACTGGTTGCAGTGCAGAATAAGCAGTCCCTTGTCAGATGGCGCGACGGTTGCAAAATTTGATTATCAAGTTTGCGTAAATAGAGCTTAAGCGACAATTGAGTTTCTCGCCAAGCACTGCTATACGGGGGGCGCGAATTTCAGGGTGCCTGCGCAGTTGCCGTGCGGGCCTAGATGTGAAAGATCCCGCCAATGTCCAGAAAGCAGCCCATTTACGAGGGTAAAGCCAAGGTTCTTTACGAAGGTACTGAGCCCGGTACGATCATTCAGTATTTCAAGGATGACGCCACTGCGTTTAACGCTCAGAAGCGCGGCACGATTGCCGGCAAGGGCGTCCTGAACAACATGATCACCGAATTCGTCATGACCCGTCTGGCAGAAATCGGAATCCCGACCCACTTCATTCGCCGCCTTAACATGCGCGAACAGCTTTGCAAGAAATGCGAAATTGTTCCGATCGAAGTTGTGGTTCGTAACATCGTTGCCGGTTCCATGGCAAAGCGTCTTGGCCTTGAAGAAGGCGAACGTCTTCCGCGTCCGATCGTCGAGTTCTACTACAAGGACGACGATCTTGGTGACCCGCTGGTTTCTGACGAACATATCCTCGCACTTGGCTGGGCAAGTCCGGATGAGCTTGAGGAAATCGTTGGCATGACCTTGCGTGTCAATGACTATCTGTGCGGCCTGATGCGTGGCATCGGTATCAAACTGGTCGATTTCAAACTTGAATTCGGTCGTGTTTGGGAAGGCGATTTTGCACAGCTGGTTCTGGCCGATGAATTCAGCCCGGACAATTGCCGTCTGTGGGACGCCGTTACCAACGAAAAGATGGACAAGGACCGCTTCCGTCGCGATCTCGGCGGCGTCGAAGAGGCCTATCAGGAAGTCGCGCGCCGTCTTGGTGTGCTCCCTGAGTCCGCCGAAATAGAGTCGCTGAACAAAGACGCGACCAAATAACACCCCAAGGCCGCGCTCGCGCGGCCTTTTCTTATGGCTGGCCGGAACAAATTTCCGGACAGCGTTTTGTTTGCAAACAGAGTCGCGCGAGCCCCGCGCCTGCGAACTTAAAGGAGCTTCTCGTGAAAGCACGTGTTCATGTCACCCTGAAGAACGGCGTTCTTGACCCCCAGGGCAAAGCCGTTCACCACGCCCTTCAGGGCCTGGGTTTTGATGGCGTCAATGACGTCCGTCAGGGCAAATTCATCGAACTCGAACTGGATGGCACCGATGCCGCCAAGGCCGAAGCCGAGGTCAAGGAAATGTGCGAGAAGCTTCTCGCCAATACCGTGATCGAAGATTACAGCATCGAGCTGGCCTAACGGCACGGGCGGGGCCTTGTCATTGCACGGCCCCTGTCTATCGCGATCAAGTAACGGACATTAATCGAGAGACGGTATTTCATGAAATCCGCTGTCATCCTCTTCCCCGGCATCAACCGGGAGAATGACGCCATCGCAGCACTCGAACAGGCCACCGGCACCAAACCGGTCGTGGTCTGGCATGGCGAGACCGAGCTGCCAAAGACCGACATCATCATGGTCCCGGGTGGTTTTTCCTATGGCGACTATCTGCGTTGCGGCGCCATGGCTGCCAAGTCCCCGATCATGCGCGCTGTTGCTGAACGCGCCAAAGCCGGTGTGACCATCCTTGGCGTTTGTAACGGTTTCCAGATTCTGACAGAAGCAGGCCTGCTGCCCGGTGCGCTGATGCGCAATGCCAGCCTGAAATTCATCTGCAAGAACACGCATCTGAAG